>Ga0137404_10002840_pt1 | contig 11550 bp, 8 predicted proteins | sample CZOMad2_1_16fung_FD_108285 | JGI IMG/M metagenome (GOLD analysis project Ga0137404, IMG submission 108285) | Vadose zone soil fungal communities from Angelo Coast Range Reserve, California, USA - CZOMad2_1_16fungal (Illumina Assembly) | ecosystem: Environmental > Terrestrial > Soil > Vadose zone...
ACTGATGCGGCGCTTTTTGTAAAGGAAACGATAAGCAGGCATGTTCGAATCGAAGTTGATACTGCGTGGCGAATAAAGATGCACATGATGCCAGGCCGCGGAATACATCGGTGGTTCGCCAATCGTTTGAATTGGCCAGGGTGGGCCTGCGACCTGCGCACCCGATGACGGGGCGGTCACGCCTCCCGGTGTTGCATTCGCTGCGGCTGCCGGGGACGGCGAAGCGAGACCTGTCTTGGGACCCATGGGTGGCGCTCCCGCGGGCGGCGATGATGATCCCGGTAATGCGCCGGGCGACGCAGCAGCTGCTGTTGCAGGCGAACTCGCAGTTGCGGGCGAACCTGCTAGCCCGGGTGAGGCACCTTGTGTTGCAGGGGAAGGATTCGGACTTTGTTTCGCCGCTGGTGAAGCAGCCGCTGGTGCTCCTCCTTGTGGCGCAGGCGAAGCCGCGGGACTTGTTCCTCCACTCGGCGAAGCTCCAGGAGGCGCCGCTCCGGTTGGCGCCGGGCTCGCCTGTTCCGCAGGCGCGCGGGCGCCGATATTCGCGAGGTCCTGGCCCATTCGCATTTTCCCGAGAAACACCGGCCGTTCGAAGATGTAATCGCGCGGTGCGCTCCGGCGGTCACCCCAACCACGCTCGATGTCGGCCGCGGCGTAATCGGGGCGCACTTGCTGGCTGTGACAATAAATGCAGCCGTTCGCAGCGTAAACGCGCGCGCCGCGCTCGAACATCCCTGATTGCGGCTGCGGATAAATATCGGTACCCTCTTCGTCGGATTGAGGATTCAGATGTCCGATCTGCCAATTCGGAAGGACGGTCAATCCCACCCATGAGAAAGCAAACGTGCCGAAGATTCCCAAAAAGAGTGGAGCGAGGCCTTTCATCAGTGTCCTCCGGAAGTCTCCTCCGCGTCGATCGGGTTGAGGAATGTGGGCACAGTCGATGTGCGGCCCAGCCCCAACAGCATCAACCCAAAGTGATATGCGAAAATGAAATGAGACGCGGTGAGCAAAAGTCCCGCGAGGCTCCGTCCTCGCAGGTACGGCAGCACTGTTTCCACGGTCTCGCTGAATGGGAGCGTCGGATTTTCCATGTCTGCGCCTTGAAGAAAGCCCCCGGCGAGCAGCATGAGCGTCATCAAACCGATCCCATAAGCGGATGCCCAGAAATGGAGCTTGATCAGCGACCCGTAACGCCATTCGCGGCCGACCAAGCGTGGCACGATGTAGTACATCGAACCGAAAATCACCATCGTGAAAAACGCGTAGAGACCGAGATGCGAGTACGCAATGCTGGCCTGTGTGAAGTGGACATAGCTCGCGAGCGAGCGAAGTGAGATCAACAAGCCAACCACGCTAAACCCCGTGTAAGACATCGCGCCGAACACGGTGAACCGCAGCGTCGGGCTGTAGCGCATCAGCGGAAAATAGCCCTGCATCGTCATGTGATGATTCAGGCCAACAGTGGCGACGGGAATCATCGTCAGGATGGTCGCGGCGATGCTGGCGGTAATCATCCACGCCGGAAAGGGTCCATCGACGAGCCGCTGCATTCCGGTCCAGCTTGAGAAAAGCGCGTAGCTCCAAAAACCAATTGCCGCCAGATGATAACTGTACACTGGGCGGCCGATCACTTTGGGAATCATGTAATACGCCGTGCCAAGAGCAATGGCGCCGAACCACAGGAAGAGCAGATTATTGGCGTACCACCAGCCGACGGCCGATTGCAGCACTCCCTGCACCGGCACGACGAAAAGCATCAGTTGCCCTGCCGCGTATAGCCATGGAAACCAGAGAAACGCGCCGAGCAAATACCATTGTGTAATGTAAATTTGTTCGCCCCGGCGATAGCGAAACATGAGGACCGCCCACGAGGCAACAAGTGTGTAAGCAATGAAAAGGACGATGGCTGCGTAGCCCGGAAATTCGAGCCATTGATAGCCGGTGCTGTCGCCGAGGAGAATTCCGCCGACGCCCAACAGGACACCCAAGTTCCAAAAACAAGCGCCGGCAAGGAGCAGCAGCGGATATCGCAATACGGTGCGGCACAATCGCGCCATGAGCCAGATGGCTGTCCCAATTCCCGCCATGGAAGCCCAGCCGTAAACCATCACGTTCATGTGCGCCGGCCGCACGCGTCCCCATGTGAGAAAACTGATATTCGAGAGCAGGTCAGGCTCGTGAAGTTTAAATGAAACAAATCCCGCCAGCAGCGTGCCGAGAATCAGCCACGCCATTGCCGATGTATAGAACATCAGCACCGGTACGCGTGTTGACGCGTCGATGTACGCGCGCTCCAACTGATCTGTCGCTCCTGCGGCCGCAGAGATCTCTGGTTCTTTCAGTGGGATTCCAGTGGCGTTCATTGCGCGTTGACGCGTTGGAGAGTTGAAGCGTTCAAGCGTAAGGCACTCATGGGCTCTTGGCGGGACTGGGTGAAGCTGCTGCTGGAGAAGCGCTCGCCGGTGCTGGTGACTGCGCCGGTGACGGCGAGCTTGCAGCTTGTGGCGAAGGCGACGCTGCAGTTTGAGTCGGTGGCGATGCGGACGCGGACGCTTGTGCCGCAGGTGACGTACCGGGCTGAGGCGCGCCAGGTTTTGCAGAGCCGCCCGGCGCAGGCGAACTGGGCGCGGCTGGAGCCTGCTCCTGCGGCGTAGCAATTGGACCCGCCGGAGCTGGTTTTTGTTGTGCAAGCTTAGAGGTCGTCAGCTCCATCGCGCGACTGATCGGGATGCGAACAACGCCTTTATTCTTGTCGACCCAAGCATAGGCGGTCAGCGTCTTCTCCGCGTCGTCGCGTACAGTTTTTAGATTTTCCATTCGCTTTTTCGCCCGTGTCTCTTCGTAATCACTTCTACGGGGCGTGGGACCAATTATCGCGAGCACGATTATGCCAAACAATGCGAAGAGAAGCACGACTCCCAACCAGGTGGACAACGGAGCGCGCGAATGTGCAATCTGGCGAATGGATTCAGCGTTGGCCATTTCAGTTTACGGTTTGCAGAGATTCGATCAGACGCGGATCGCGAACGGGAAACAGCGAAGTTTTGGGCACCAATCGCAGATAAACGAAGCCGAGCGTCGCGCCGATGGCGATGAGCGAAAGTAAATCCCAAATGCTGGGATGAAAACCGGTGCCGTGTAACGCCGGCAACACGATGATGTAGATATCGAGCATTTGCATGCACAGGATCCATCCAGCCACCATGGAAAGCTGGTGCGGATGCTTCTTGATGGAGCGCATGAGCAGAATTGGAAACGCAATGAAGAAGCGCCCGATCACCAACAGCATGCTCAACGCCCACCAGGATTGCGTGTTTCGCGTGATGAAAAACTGCGTTTCTTCGGGGATGTTCGCGTACCAGATGAGCATGTACTGGCCGAAGCCGATGTAGGCCCAGAAAACGCAGAAGGCCAGCATCCATTTCCCCATTATGTGGTAATGCTCGACGGTGACTACTCCCTTCAGGTAACCCGCTTGACGCAAAGCCGTGATCACCAGCACGAGGAGCGACATGGAACTTCCGGCTGCGCCCGCGAAGATGTAAACGCCGAACATGGTAGAGAACCAGCGGTAGTTAAGGCTCATCAGCCAATCGAACGCGCCGAAGGTCAGACAAAGCGCGAACATTGGCAGACTGATGAACGAGACCTTGCGCATTCCGATGGTGAACCTCGGATTGCCATCGCTATCCTGGCGCACAGAAAATCTGCGCAACGCGAGCGCCGCCAAAAGGAAAAACCCGAGGAATACTACGGCGCGCACAAGAAAGAAATCCCAATTGAGGTAAGCACGCTTGGAATCGAGCGACTCTTCGACTCCCGGCGGGATATCCATCCACGCGTAGAGGTGGTGACGCAGTAGAAGAATCGGCACAAAAAGGAGCGCTAGCACTCCGAGCAATGCAGCAATGTTTTCCAGTTGGCGCCGCACCACCACGCTCCATTCGGCGTCGGTCGCATGATGGACGATTGTCCAGAAAAAGCAGCCGGCGCACAGCGTGAAGAAAAACGCAAACGCAAACAGCCAGGAATAACTAAACTGATGCGGATTCACGACTGCCCCGACGACACAGAGCACGAGCGCGACTACTGCAACGAGCCCGAGCAGGAAGGAAAGCCCGGTGAATCGGCTGCTTTCGAAATATTCGCCTTCCGGGGTTGGAACGGCCTGTAAGCGCTCGCTCATTTTGGTGTAGCCGGCGGCGGTGATGCCGGTTTCTCCAGTTCCGCGCGATGGTCTTCAGGAACATCGCCAATCGCTGCGTTTTGACTGCGCTGCAAAGCGCGCAGGTAAGCAATGATCGCCCAGCGATCCGGCACAATGATGTTTGGCCCGTATGCCATCATGGTGTTTTTGCCATTGGTGATGGTGTTAAAAATTTCGCCATCCGACATTTTGCGAATGCGTTCGTCCTGGAGCGAAACGACGGTAGCAAGGCCGTATTGTTTGGTGATCCCGTTACCCGCAGCCGCAGCACCGTGGCACATCGCGCAGGTGATATTGAAACGCTGTCGGCCGCGTTCCATTAACTCGCGCGTCGTTTCCAGTGGAATACCTGTTCCCCAGTGATCGCCCATCTTGCCGGTGTTAACGTAATCCGTACCGACGCTGAAACTCGCGTTCGGATGCGACCACGGACCGACCGCCGAAGCCTGCGTCTCCGTCGTCTGCGGCTTCGGCATTTCGTAACCAATCGGAACTGTGCCAGCAACCGGTAACCGCGGGCCGCGCCCATCCGCGAAGAAATCGAGCGGTGCTTGTGCGCGCACTTTCATCTGGCGCACCATGTCGGGGAACAACTCCAGCGGCGGCGCAGTGCTTACTTGTCCGCGGAACCCGAACACCGCGATAATCGCGATGGTGCACAGAAGAAAAATCACGAAAAATCCGCGCAACATATCTAGTCCTCGTGCACAATGGTGATGTGTTCTCCGCCGGTTTCTTCGAGTAACTGGCGCACGCCGTCCTCGGTAAATCGCGGATCTCGCGCTTCAATCGCCAGAAAAAATCCGTCGTTAGTCACGCGACTGAAGCGTTCCCAATTGAACATGGGATGGTACCACCGCGGCAATCCATTCATCCCGAGCATTGCGAAGAACGCAGCGAACGCGCCGAAGAGCACGGTCAGCTCGAACATGATCGGGAAGAACGCGGGGACGGTCCAAAAATTCCACGGTTTACCATGGACATCGAGCCGATAGAGACCCCACGACGGGCCGAACTCAACAAGCGCAGCTGTGAGTAAACCGGAAACTCCGCCAAACAAAACCCAACCGCTTAACCACGATTTTCCCAGTCCCATCGCGTCATCCATTCCGTGAATGGGAAACGGAGAATAAACGTCCCAACGCCGGAAACCTGCGTCACGAACGTGCTTGGCCGCTTCGTAAAGCGCGGCCGCGCTCGGATACTCCGCAGCCATTGCGTAAACTTTGTGCCCAGCGGGCGTCCGCATCATCGCGTGCGCTCCTTTCCGCCAGGAGAAATAGGTTGGACCGGCACATCATAATGCGGATCCGCCTCTGGCACAGCGGTCTTCACTTCCGACATTGCAATCATCGGCAGGAACCGGATGAAAAGCAGAAACAGCGAAGTGAAAATGCCGAGCGTCCCGATGTACGTCCAGATGTCCACCCAACTTGCATGAAAGATTCCCCACGACGATGGCAAAAAGTCGCGATGCAATCCGCCGGCGATGATGATGAAGCGCTCAAACCACATGCCGGCGTTGACGCACATGGCAACGAAAAACACGACAAGAATGTTACGGCGGCACCATCTGAACCAGAAAAGTTGTGGCGAGAGGCAATTGCAGAAGAGCATGCCGAGCCACCAATACCACCAGTAAGGACCAAAGACGCGGTTCCAAAATGCGAACCGCTCATAGGAGTTGCCGCTATACCAGGCGACAAAAAATTCCATCGTATAGGCATAGGCGACGAATGAACCGGTCAGCAAAATGATTTTCGCCATCTTGTCGACGTGCTGTGCCGTAATGACATCGTGCAGTTTGAAGATGGCGCGCGCCGGCAGCAGCAACGTCAGCACCATGGCAAACCCGCCAAAGATCGCGCCGGCTACAAAGTACGGCGGAAAAATCGTGGTATGCCACGTCGGCAGAACCGACGTGGCAAAATCGAAAGATACGACGCTGTGAACCGAGAGAACCAGCGGCGTAGAAAGGCCGGCCAAAAGCAGATACGCCATTTCGTAATGACGCCAGTTACGATTCGAGCCGCGCCAGCCAACGGCGAAAAGTCCGAAAAGAAATTTTCTGATCTTGGACGTGGCCCGATCTCGCAGCGTCGCCAGATCCGGGATCAAACCGGTATACCAAAATAGAACCGACACCGTGAAGTAGGTCGAGACCGCAAACACGTCCCACATCAGAGCGCTGCGGAAGTTTGGCCAGATCCCCCAGTTATTTGGCACCGGCGCAAGGTACCACGCCATCCAGACGCGACCTACGTGGATGCCCGGGAAAATCGCGGCGCAAATGACTGCAAAGAGCGTCATCGCCTCAGCGGAGCGGTTAATCGAGGTACGCCATTTTTGCCGAAGCAAAAACAAGATGGCTGAGATCAGCGTGCCGGCGTGTCCAATACCGATCCAAAAAACGAAGTTGGTGATATCCCAGGCCCACCCAACTGGAATGTTATTCCCCCATGTGCCAACGCCGGTCGAAACCTGGTAGCCAAGACAAAAGAGACCGAAGGTCGCAGCGCTGGCCGTGATGGTAAAAGCCACCCACCACCAGCGCGGTGCCGGTTGCTCCACGACTCCGGAAACTCGCTCGGTGAGCCAACTAAAATTCCGTCTGTTCAAAACCAGCGGTACTCGCGCTAGCGGTCGCTCGGTCTCGTTGATCATCTCCGGTGCTGTTGATGCTCCGTCCATGGTTATCAATTGCGGAGTGCTGAGTGCTGAGTGCGGAGTGCTGAGAATTTCATTCCGGTAATTTCTCCACCAGGCTTGCGACGCCGATGTTCTGTGCGTCCGGCATCTTTGGATTGGGGTTGCGGATGCGCGCCAGATAACTCGTTCGCGCAACGACGTTCAGATAATCAAGCAAGCGATAATTGCGGTCCTGCTCTTTCATTTTTGAAACGCGGCTTTCCGGATCCTTGATGTCGCCAAAAACAATCGCGCCTGTGGGACAGGCTTGCGCACATGCTGTCGTAAACGAATCGCGCGGGATCCGCGTGTCTGCAGACGCGCCTGCACGGGCGTGGGCCGCAATTTTTGCTTCCTCGATACGCTGCACGCAGAAGGTGCATTTCTCCATCACGCCGCGCATGCGCACGGTGACGTTTGGATTTTTCTGCATCTTGATGATGTCAGGCGCGCCTTTGGTCGTGAGCGGCGCGAAATATTCCTCATAGACGCTGAAGGCGCCTTTGATTTTCCTCTTGCCGACCGGTCGCTGATTATAATCGAAATAATTGAATCGGCGTACCTTGAATGGACAGTTGTTGGAGCAATAGCGTGTGCCGACGCAGCGATTGTAAGCCATCACGTTGAGGCCGTCCTCACTGTGAACCGTCGCGTTTACGGGGCAAACGGTCTCGCATGGCGCGTTTTCGCAATGCTGGCACGGCATCGGTTGATGGACCACTTCCGGGTTCTCTGGCCAATCACCACGATCCTGGTTGAATGGTTTCCTGCTGGCGTAATAGCGATCGATACGAAGCCAGTGCATCACCCGGCCATGCGCCACTTGTAATTTGCCCACGATCGGAATGTTGTTTTCGCTCTGGCAGGCGATCACACATGCGCTGCACCCGGTGCAAACATTCAGATCGATCGACATTCCCCACTGCTGCGGCGCGTCGAGAGGCGGGTGCGAATAAATACTCGGCGGCGGATGTGGAAGTTCCTCTTCGCCCGGAATTTTCTTCGCGAACTCATTGTTTGCGCGGTATCCCTCCAGCGTCGCTTCGCGCACAAGACCGCGGCCTTCAATGCTGAACTGCTCCTGTGTGATCGAGAACGGATAAGTCCGCCCGACCCTGGTCACTTTCACACTTTCAACGCCCTGTCCGCCAGCGACGGCGAAATGCGGATTTGCCGCGGTACGCAAGAAGTAACCATTGAAGCCGGATTGTTCCGCGATGCCGGGTCTTTCTCTCAGCGCCCCGCCCGCATATGGCAACTCATAGAACTCTGGCATCTTTCGCCCGTAACCCAGCGGGATTGTGATCGAATTATCGACGTGACCAGGTGAGACGAGCGCCGCTATGACCAGCTCGCGTTTGATCGGTTCCGCAGCAGCACTTTTTTCAGTGATCGTGATTTGCACAAGATCACCAGTATGGACTCCGAGATTTGCAGCGAAAGCTGGACTCATCAGGGCGGCATTGTCCCAGGTGAGTTTCGTGATTGGGTCAGGCAATTCCTGTAGCCAGCCGTTATTGGCGTATCGGCCATCGTCCATCTCATAACTGGCTGTTAGCACAATCTCCGGCGAATCTGCGGTCGGCGGTGGCAGCAGCGTCCACGAACCTGAGGCCAGCGATCCAACTGCGCTTGCGTTGAATGAAGACGGCTGATCGCGCGGTTGAACATGCGAAGCAAAGCCGTCGTGCAGGAAACGGGACCACGCAGTTTGGAAATCACCCGGAGGATGGGTGACACGGAAACTTTCCTGCACGAGTTCAGGTCCTTCTGTTTTTGGGCCGCCGAGCAGCGCATTTAGCAGTTCAATTTCAGAAAGTCCGCCGAAGAGCGGGAGGATCATTGGTTGAATGGACAGGTAATCGCCCCCGGATGTGAGCGCGTCTCCCCAGGATTCGAGATAATGCGCAAGCGGAACGTGCCATTGGCTCAGGGCTGAAGTGGCGTCCTCGTGATAACCGAGTCGGACAATTTCCGGCACCTTTTTTTGCAGATCAGCCCAGTCAAGCGGCAGCTTGGTCTCGCGATCCTGCACCAAACCGCGCTTTGCGTTGTAAACCGGATCACCGCCGAGAATGAACAGTTGCTTAATCCGTCCATCGTTGATGTCCAACGCGAGTTGGGAAATGTCTATCGTGCGGGGATTCTGCGGCACCTGCCGGACGATCAGCGTCTGTCCGAGATTTTTTAGCGCGGCGTTGATTGCGTAAACGAGTAATTGGACTGGGGCTGGCTGATTGGGGCCGGCAAGCACCAAACTTGCGCCTGGTTTTGCTAGCAGATCATTCGCCGCCTCGCCAAGCCATTGCTCATCGAAGCTTGTTCCGACTGCCGGATTTTGCAGATTTCCGACGACCGCCCCCAGGCCACCATCGTTCGTCGCGCCTAGAATCTTTTGTGCAAGCGCATGCGCGAACGCAGCAATTTGGCTCGCCGGACAACGCAGCCGGTGGTCCGCCATCGCACCGGTGAGCGTAAAGTGATTCTCAACGACGTAGAGCCGATTCATGCTGTCTTTCGAAGAATTCACTCTTCGCCGCGAGGTGAATGCGCGCACCGATTCGAGATCGCCCTGCCCGCAATCGAGAAAATCGCTGTCCAACGCAAGAATTACGTCCGCGCGATCCAATTTCGGAACGAGCCGTGTGCCACGCCCAAATGCGCTTTGCGCAGTAGTTGCGTGTTCCTGACTCAGGAGCGGTTCATAAACGCACCAGCGCATGCTCGGAAATGTTTTTTCCAATTCAGCGCGTAATCGCTCGCGCGTCGGCGAATTGATCTCGCCAACAAGGAACGCAAGACCGTCGCCGTGTTGGCTGGTAAGCGCCTTGCGAACTGTTCCGAGGTACGCGTCAAACTCGGCGCGATTGCTCGTTTTTCCTTTATGAACGAATCGTTGCGAGCGCGACGGATCGTATAGATCGAGAATTGACGCCTGAACAAAAGTGTCGGTCGCGCCCCCGCTTGCCGGATGCAACGGATTGCCTTCCAATTTGATCGGGCGACCGTCAACCGTCGTCGCGATCAGCGGAATTGCCCCGGTACGTCGGGGCATCGCTGTCGCGTAATAGAGAAATTTTCCGGGAATGGTCCACTCGACGTTCTTGGTGAACGGAACGAGATGCATTTCCGGGCGTCGACAACTCGTCAACCCAACGCCCGCCAACGCCATTGATGCGCTCATCAATTTCAAAAAGTCGCGTCGCGACCACTCGTCGCCGTTCAGCTCTGCGGCGCCTGCGGGAAATTCGCGTTCCAACCATTGACGAAATTCAGGCGTATCGCTCAGTTCGCCCAGGCCGCGCCAGTAATGCTTTCCATCTAATGGCTCCGGCGGATGATGGAAGACGCGTTTCATCGGTGGCACCCCTGACAATTTGTTGGCGGGCTAATATTCCAGCGCTCTTTCAACGTCTCGCCAATCTCGGTTTGAGTGAGCTTTTTCTTCTTGGACAAATCGTCGCTCACATCCCTTGGTTGGCCGTATTTCGCCACGAAGTCCGCCGGTTTCACGTCGTCGGGCTTCCAATCAAGGTTAAAAACCTCGTCTTCAGGACGCAGAAAATTTTCTGGATTTCTGTGGCATTCGAGGCACCACGCCATGCTGTGTGGTTTGGCCAGATAAACCACCGGCATATGATTAACCGGCCCGTGGCAACTGAAACAACTTATGCCGCGGTTCACGTGCGCCGCGTGATTGTAATAAACGTAATCGACCGTGCGATGGATCCACACCCACTCGACCGGATCGCCGGTTTTCCAACTCGCGCGCACCGGCTCCAGCTTCGGGTTGTCCTTTTGCACCTGCGTATGGCAGTTCATGCAGGTCTGGGTATTGGGCACATTCGACTGCGCCGCCATCTCCACGAAACTGTGACAATACCTGCAATCCATTCCCAGCTGTGTAACGTGAATGTCATGTGGAAAAGGCACCGGCTGGATCGGTTGATAGCGGACTTTGGTGTATTTTGGTGTGACGTAATACCACGTGGCGCCGGTCAATCCACACACGAGCAGGATGCCACAGACCACGAGCTTGATCGGCACCCAATTCGTCCACCGTGGAAAGAAATTTGCCATAGTCAGGAACTATCCGGTTCAGACGCTGCAAAGGGTTAAGGTTAATCGCTTGTCCGAGGAGTAACGGATTCTATAAATGGGCTGCGGAAGGGCAAAATAAATTTCAGTACTCATGTCGATCCAAAATTGCGTCGCGCGATCCGATCACGTCAAAACTTCGGCAACGCGTCAAGCCCAGAAGTCAGGATCGTCTCGAAGTTTTGCAGGCGAAGCTGTCGGTTTGCCACAGAAAAGTAAATAAGATGAAAAGACCTCGAGCGGCGCAACGGTTGTTTCTCTGGCTTGCCGCATCTTCTGTGGCCGATTTCACCATTCTCTCGCAGGACATCATGAAATCCCGGAAGGAGAAATCCTAAAGACCCCGCTGCGAGATGACAATCATCGGCGGCGAAGTCGTCTTCGAATCCGGAGAATAACGTTTGGAACGACACGCTCCGTGATTTTTTCGCTGTCGTGAGAGCTTCAGAGAAACGGAAGCGGAACCACTGTGACTGAGATCGCGTTCGGCTTTTGCGCGGGCGAATCTGCTGCCACGAGCGCATCTAATTTCGTGCCCGCGTTGTTGAAGCCGC
>Ga0137404_10002846_pt1 | contig 11537 bp, 11 predicted proteins | sample CZOMad2_1_16fung_FD_108285 | JGI IMG/M metagenome (GOLD analysis project Ga0137404, IMG submission 108285) | Vadose zone soil fungal communities from Angelo Coast Range Reserve, California, USA - CZOMad2_1_16fungal (Illumina Assembly) | ecosystem: Environmental > Terrestrial > Soil > Vadose...
CTCATCACCCACGATCTCGCGCTGGCCGCCGAGCACTGCGACCGGATCGTGGTCATGCACGCGGGCCACGTGGTGGAGACCGCCCCCACCGCCGCGCTCTTCGAGAGCCCGCGCCATCCCTATACCGCCAAGCTCATCGCCGCCACCCCGGGCCGGGTGGAGCGACTGGACCAGCTCGCAGCCATTCCCGGGGGCCTGCCGGATCTTCGCGGGGAGCTGCCCCCCTGCCGCTACCGCTTCCGCTGCGAGCGCCACGCGCCGATCTGCGACGGCCCGCTGCCGCGGGCCGAAGTGCTGCCGGGACATGTGGTAGCCTGCGCGAAGCCTTTATGACGGCCTTGATGGAAGTGCGCGGGCTCCAGCGCCGGTTCCCGGTGGGAAAAGGCTGGCTCCACGCGGTGGACGGCGTCGACCTCGAGATCGGGGCGGGGGAGTGCGTGGGCCTGGTGGGGGAATCGGGCTGCGGCAAGTCCACGCTCGTGCGCCTGATCGCCCGGCTCCTCGATCCGACGGGCGGCCACATCCGCTTCGAGGGCCGCGACATCGGCGCGGTGCCCGCGGCGGGCTTCGCGCGGTCGCCCGAGCGTGGGCGTATCCAGATGGTGTTCCAGGATCCGAGCGACAGCCTGAATCCCCGCTTCACCGCCTTCGACACCATCGCCGACCCGATTCTGCGGCTGGGAAACGTCCGCACTGCCACCGCCCTGCGGGAGCGGGTGCGGGGGCTGGCCGAGACGGTGGGGCTATCCCCGGAGCTGCTCGGGCGGTTTCCGCATCAGCTCTCCGGAGGTCAGAAGCAGCGCGTCGGCATCGCGCGGGCGATCGCGCTGGAGCCGCGGCTCCTCATCCTCGATGAGCCGACTTCCGCGCTGGACGTCTCGGTGCAGGCGGTGATCCTGCGCCTGCTCGACGAGCTACGGCGGCGTCTGGGCATCGGCTACCTCTTCGTCTCGCACGACCTCGGCGTCGTGCGTCTGCTCGCCGAGCGGGTGCTCGTGATGTACCTGGGAAAGATCGTGGAGTGGGGGTCGGTGGCCCGCGTGTTCGGCGACCCGCGCCACCCCTATACGCGCGCGCTGCTCTCGTGCATCCCGACGGGCGGCCGGCCGTCCGCCCTGCCGCGCATCCGGCTCGCGGGCGAGCCCCGGAGTCCCATCGATCCCTCGCCCACGGTGTGCCGGTTCTACGGACGTTGCCCGGAGGGCTTCGACCGCTGTGCCACGGAGATGCCGCACCTCCGGGCCGATGCCACGGGCCACGCGGTGGCCTGCCACCTGCATGACTGAGGCCGTCGGCGCTCGCTCGGTGGGCGCGTTGCTCGAGGGATACACGCGCGGCACGCTGCGGCCGGTGGACGTGTTGCGCGCCGCCTACGCCGCGATCGAGCGGCGGGGCGCGGACGGCGTGTGGATCGATCGCCTCTCGTTCGGAGAGGCGCTCGCCCGGCTGGAGGCCGCCGAGTCAAGACGGCGCGCGGGCGCGGCGCTGCCGCTCTTCGGTGTCCCCTTCGCGGTGAAGGACAATCTCGACGTGGCGGGCCGCATGACCACCGCGGGATGTCCCGCCTTCGCCTACACCGCGGGCCGCACCGCCACGGTGGTGGAGCGTCTCGAGGCGGCGGGCGCCGTCCTGGTGGGCAAGACCAATCTCGACCAGTTTGCCACCGGGCTCGTCGGCATCCGCTCGCCGTATGGCGCGCCGGCGTCGGTCTACCATCCCGACTACGTGCCCGGTGGCTCGAGCGCGGGCTCGGCGGTCGCGGTGGCGGCGGGCCTCGTGGCCTTCGCGCTCGGCACGGACACCGCGGGCTCCGGGCGCGTGCCCGCGGCCTTCAACGGCATCGTCGGACTCAAGCCCACCCGCGGCCTGATCAGCACCGCCGGGGTCCTGCCCGCGTGCCGGTCGCTGGACTGCGTGTCCATCTTCACCCGGACGCCGGAGGATGCGCGGACGATCTTCGGCGTGGCGCGCGGCACCGATCCCGCCGACCCCTACTCACGCGAGGATGGAGAGGACGCGCCGCCGTTCGGGCCCGGCTTTCGGTTCGGTGTCCCGGCCCCCGGTCAGCGCGAGTTCTTCGGCGATGAGGCGGCGGCCCGCCTCTACGAGGACGGTCTGGCCCGGCTCGAGCGCCTGGGCGGGCGCCGCGTGGAGATCGACTTCACACCCTTCCGCGCGGCCGCCGAGCTGCTCTACGCGGGGCCCTGGGTGGCGGAGCGGCTAGCCGCCATCCGGCCCTTCTTCGAGGCGCGGGCCGACGCCATGCATCCTGTCGTCCGGAGCATCATCGGCGGCGCCACGCGGCTGGGCGCAGCGGACGTCTTCCAGGGGATGTACCGGCTCCAGGCGCTGCGCAAGGCCACGCTCGCGCAGTGGCGGGAGGTGGATGTGCTCGCGCTGCCGACCGCGGGCACCATCTATACCCGCGCCCAGGTTGAGACGGACCCCATCCGGCTCAACAACAACCTCGGGTACTACACGAACTTCGTGAACTTGCTCGATCTCGCTGCCATCGCGGTGCCCGCCGGCCTGCGCCCCGATGGTCTGCCCTTCGGCCTCTCACTCATCGCTCCCGCATTTCACGACGTGGCGTTGTGCGGGCTCGGCACGGCCTTCGCGTCCGGCGCGCTGCCGGCGCCGCCGCCTCGCGCGCGCGTCCGCCTGGCGGTGGTGGGCGCGCATCTCGCCGGCCAGCCCCTCAACGGCGAGCTCACCGTCCGGGGCGCGCGGCTGGTCCGAGCCTGCCGGACGGCTCCCGCCTATCGGCTCTTTGCGCTGGCGGGAGCCTCGCCGCCCAAGCCGGGCCTGGTGCGGGTGGCCGGCGCGCGCGGCGCCGCTATCGAGGTCGAGGTCTGGGAGCTGGAGGAGGGCCCCTTCGGCGCCTTGGTTGGGAAGGTGCCGCCGCCGCTCGCGATCGGCTCGGTCACCCTCGAGGACGGCGAGACCGTGAAGGGTTTCGTCTGCGAGGGGTATGCGGTGGAGGCGGCCGAGGACATCTCGGCCTACGGCGGCTGGCGCGCCTATCTCGACGCGCGGAAGGAGGAAGCGAGTTGAGCCCCGCGCCCGATCCGGAGGCGGTGATGCTCTACGCGGAGCGCGCGGCCGCGGCCATCGGCTTGCCCCTCGACCCCGCCCGAAAGGCGGCGGTGGCGCAGCAGCTCGGGGTGATGCTCACCGCCGCGGCGCTGGTGCTCGAATTTCCGCTGCCTGACGAGGTCGAGGCCGCGCCGGTGTTCGAGCCGTGACGCCGCCGCCGAGCCCGGGGGCGCTTGCGGAGCTCGACGCCGTCGGCACCGCCGAGGCCGTCCGGGCCCGCCGGCTCGGGGCCCGCGACGCGGTGGAGGCCGCGCTGGCTCGAATCGCGGAGCGAAACAGCGCGCTCAACTGCTTCACCGCGGTGCTCGCGGACACCGCGCGCCGTGATGCGGAGGCGGTCGATGCGCGCGTGGCGCGCGGCGAGGATCCGGGCCCGCTCGCGGGGGTCCCCTTCGCGGTCAAGAATCTCTTCGACGTGAAGGGGCTCACGACCCTGGCCGGCTCGCGCATTCATGCGTCGCGCCCGCCCGCGGTTCGAGATGCCGCCGCCGTCGCCGCCCTGCGACGGGCGGGCGCGGTGCTGGTGGGCGCGCTGAACATGGACGAGTACGCCTTCGGCTTCACCACCGAGAACAGCCACTACGGCCCCACGCGCAATCCCCATGATCGGGAGCGGGTGGCGGGCGGGTCCTCGGGCGGCTCGGGCGCGGCGGTGGGCGCGGGACTGGTGCCGCTCACGCTCGGCTCTGACACCAATGGCTCGATCCGGGTGCCCGCCTCGCTGTGCGGGGTGTTCGGGCTCAAGCCCACCTATGGGCGCGTCTCGCGGGGGGGGACCGCGCTCTTCGCGGGGAGCTTCGACCACGTAGGGCCACTGGCGCGCTCGGCGCGCGACCTCGCCGCGGCGTTCGACGCGCTCCAGGGGCTGGACGCCGCGGACCCGGTGGCGAGCCGCCGCCCCGCCGAGCCCTGCGGTCCGGAGCTCTCGCGCGGGATCGCGCGGCTCCGCTTCGCGGTGGCCGATGGCCACTTCGCGCGGGGGGGTGAGCCGGGGGCCCTCGCCGCGGTGGGAACGGTGGCGGAGGCGCTGGGCGCCCGCGACACCGTGACCATTCCCGAGGCGCATCGCGCGCGCGCCGCCGCCATGATCATCACCGCCGCGGAGGGCGCGCAGCTCCATCTGCCGGATCTCCGAACGCGGCCCGACGAGTTCGACCCGCTCACGCGCGACCGCTTCCTTGCCGGCGCCCTCCTTCCCGCCGCCGCCTACGTGGCGGCCCAGCGCTTCCGCGCGTGGTACCGCGCCCGAGTGGCCGAGCTCTTCGAGGGGGTCGACGTCATTCTGGCGCCCACCACGCCGTACCCCGCGCCCCGTATCGGCCAGGAGCGGATCACGGTGGCGGGCGCGGAGGTCCCGATGCGACCGACGCTGGGGCTCTATACTCAGCCCCTGTCCTTCATCGGGCTGCCCGTGATCACGGTGCCGCTCGCGCGCAGCTCAGGGCTGCCGCTGGGCGTCCAGCTCGTCGGGGCGCCCTTTCGCGAGGCCTTCCTGCTGCGTGCCGCCCACTATCTCGAGTCGGCCGGCGTCGTCGCGGCGCCCATCGCCTGAGTCGTCCACCAGTGACGCAGCCCGTGAGGAGGAAGCAGTGGACCTGAACATCCCCGAGGTCGTCGCCGAGGTCACCGCCGCGTTCAATCGCTACGAGGTCGCGCTCACCACGAACGATGTCCCCGTGCTGGACAGCTTCTTCTGGAACGACCCCCGCGTCGTTCGCTACTCGCTGTTCGACAATGGCTACGGCTTCGAGGCCATCATGAAGGCGCGTCGCGCGCGCGCCAACGTCGACCTGCGGCGGGGGCTCATGCGCAGCGTCGTCACGACCTTCGACCGCGACTTCGCCACCGTCAACACCGAGTTCAAGCGGGAGGACTCCGGGCGCGAGGGACGGCAGAGCCAGACGTGGGTGCGTACCGCCGAGGGCTGGAAGGTCGTGAGCGCGCACGTGTCTTGGCTGGCGCCGGCGCCCTGACTCTTCCTGCACAAGATACGGGCTGCCTGCTGATCTCTTAGGCACCGCCGCCCGTCCCCGCCGCCCTGCCGCGGACCAAGCCCCTGATTTCACTACATCGGCAACGCGGCACACCCCTTGCTCGTTTCTGGTGACGATCGGCCCGGGATGAAACGCCGGGCCCATGGCAAGGGCGCCTCGACGGCGCCCTTTTGTGTTCCCCCGCGGAGGAGAGCGACGACGGAGTACTGAGAGCGCACGCGGCCGGCCGCCCGGACGCGTCCGAAGGAGCCGGGTCATGGATGGAACTCTGCTGGCGACCGAGTTTGAGCGGCTGGTGTCGAGCGCCTTGCCCGCGCTCATGCGCGAGGAGGGATCGGCCGACCGCGGTCGCCTCTATCGCGCGGTGATGGCGAGCCTGGAGCTGCCGCTTCTCCGCCACGTGCTACAGCTCTCGGGAGGCAATCAGCTCAAGGCCGCGCGAGTGCTGGGCATCAATCGCAATACCCTCCGCAAGCGGCTGCGCGTGCTCGGGATCTTGCCCGCCGCGCCGAGCCGCAACGGATCGGGGCGCGACTAGCGCGGCGCCGGTCTGGTCAGATCCGCGGGTCGGCGGTACACTCTCGGCTCGTGCGCCGCCGCCTGATCGCGCTCGTCCTCGCCGCCCTCAGCCTGCTGGCGCTGGGCTGCGCGGGGGTGGGACGCGAGCCCGTGCCCGGCGCGCCGGCCCATCACGTCGCGGGCGGGTTCCGCAACGTCGACCCGACCTACCCGCGCGCATCCGGGTGGACCCGCTTCAAGTTCATCGTGACCCGCGGCTGGCAAAGCCTCGTCTCTCCGCGCACGTTCGACACTCCCCGGGAGACCGTCGAGGGCCTCGCGGCGGGGCGGATGCTCCGCGCCGGCCCCGATCCCACCGTGACCTGGATCGGTCACGCGACGGTGCTGCTGCGCATGGACGGGTTGACCATCCTCACCGATCCCCACTGGAGCGAGCGGGCGAGCCCGCTGTCCTGGGCCGGGCCGCGCCGGCTCGTGCCGCCCGGGCTTCCCTTCGAGGAGCTGCCGCGGGTGGACGTGGTGTTGATCTCCCATGACCACTACGACCACCTGGACCTCGCCACGGTGAAGCGGCTGGCCGCGGAGCACGATCCCCTCTTCGTGGTGCCGCTGGGGCTCAAGGCCTGGTTCGCCGATCAGGGGATCACCCGCGTCGAGGAGCGGGACTGGTGGCAGCGAGTGGAGCATCGGGGAGCTTCCTTCGTCTGCGTGCCCGCGCAGCACTTCTCGCAGCGGACGCCCTGGGACTCGAATCGGCGGCTCTGGGCGACCTGGGCGGTGCTCGGCCCGTCGCGCCGCTTCTACTTCACCGGGGACACCGGCTACTTCTCCGGCTTCGCGGAAGTCGGGAAGCGCCTGGGCCCTTTCGATCTCGCGGCGGTGGCCATCGGCGCCTATGTCCCCCCGGAGATCATGCGCGCGGTGCACGTGACGCCCGAGGAGGCCGTGCAGGTGGCCGAGGACGCCCGTGCACGCGTGCTGCTCGGCGTCCACTGGGGCACCTTCGACCTCGCCGAGGAGCCGCTGGGAGAGCCGCCGCCGCGGATGCTGGCGGAGGCGGCGCGGCGAGGCATGGGGCCCGAGCGCGCCTGGATCCTGCGGATCGGCGAGACGCGCCGCTGGTAAGATGGCCCCGGCATGGCGAGCCGGGTGCTGGTGGTCGAGGACGAGCCGGACATCCGCGATCTCCTCGCCTTTCACCTCGAGCGTGGCGGCTACCAGGTCACGCGCGCGGCGACCGGGCCGGAGGCCTTGCGCCAGCTGCGCGCCGCGCCGCCCGACCTGGTCATCCTCGACCTCATGCTCCCGGAGATGGACGGGCTCGAGGTGTGCCGGCGACTCCGCGCGGAGCCGGCGACGGCCGCCCTGCCCGTGATCATGCTCACCGCCAAGGGGGACGAGGTGGACCGCGTGGTCGGCCTCGAGCTGGGCGCGGACGACTACGTGGTCAAGCCGTTCTCGCCCAAGGAGATGCTGGCGCGCGTGCGGGCGGTGCTCCGCCGCGCGCGCGCGCCCCTGTCGGGCGCGCCGCTGGCGGTGGGCGGGATCACGCTGGACGGCGCCACCCATCAGGCCACGGTGGCGGGGCGGCCCCTCGCGCTCACGCCCAAGGAGTTCGATCTCCTCCGCGCGCTCCTCGAGGCGCGCGGGCGCGTGCTCTCGCGCGAGTTCCTCCTCGATCGCGTCTGGGGCTACGCGCGAGCGGGCGAGATCGAGTCGCGCACGGTGGACGTCCACGTGCGCCGGCTGCGCGCCAAGCTCGGCCCCGAGGGGGAGCGCATCCTCACCGTGAAGAACGTCGGCTACCGGCTAGACCCCGACGGCTGAGCGTGCGCGCGCTCCTCCTCTTCCTCCGCCGCCGCATCGCGTTCAAGCTCACCTTGACCCTGGTGGGCTTCACCGCCATCGCCGGCCTCGCCGCCGGGCTCTACCTCGATCACGCGCTGCGAGCCTTCGCGGTGGAGTCCCTCGAGGCGCGCCTCGCCACCGTGGGCCGCGCGCTTCACGACGAAGCCCGGAGCCTGCTTCGCGGTCGGGCGGAGGAGCCCGCGTTGCAGATCTTCGCGCTCCGGGTGGCGCGGGCGACGGGCGCCCGTGTCACCGTGATCGCGCCCGATGGCCGGGTCGTCGGCGAGTCGGGATCGGCGCCGGGCGGGCTCAGCGCCATGGAGAACCACCGCGACCGTCCGGAGGTGCGCGCGGCCCTCGGCGGCCAGGTGGGACGGGACCTCCGCACGAGCGCGACGGTGGACGTGCCGCTCCTCTATGTCGCGCTCCCGGTGCGTGAAGGCGATCGGATCGTCGGCGTCCTCCGGCTCGCCTTGCCCCTGGCGGAAGTGACCGCCTCCTACGAGAGCATCCACCAGGTAATGCTCGTCGGCGGGGTGGTCGCGCTGACGGTGGCCCTGGGCATCGGCCTCTTCGTCTCCGCGCGAGTGACGCGGCCGGTGGTCGAGATGCAGTCCATCGCGCGCCGCCTGAGCGAGGGCAACTTCTCGGTACGCGCGCCGGTGCGCTCGCCCGACGAGATCGGCATGCTGGGGCGCTCGCTCAACGTGCTCGCCGCCCGTCTCCGCGAGAAGATCCAGGACCTCGCCCAGGAGCAGGCCAAGGTCACCGCCATCCTCGACGGCATGGTGGAAGGCGTCATCGCGGTGGACGCTCACGACCACATCCTGCTGATGAACGAGCGGGCGCGGGCCATGTTCAACCTGGGGACGGGGCGCCTCGAGCGGAAGCCCTTCCTGGAGGTGATCCGCAACGCGGACCTCCACGATGTCTTTCGGGAGGGGCGCGCGGCGGGGGTGGAGGCGGCGGCCGACGGCGCCGTGGTCCGGCGCGAGCTCCGGCTGTCCATGCCGGTCGAGCGGATCCTACAGGTCCATGCCGTGCCCTTGCGGCTGGGCCCCGGCGAGACCGGGGTGGCCATGGTGCTCCACGACATCACCGCCCTCCGCCAGCTCGAGCAGATGCGCACGGAGTTCGTGGCCAATGTCTCGCACGAGCTCCGGACCCCGCTCACCGCCATCCAAGGTTATCTCGAGACGCTGCTCGGGGGGGCGATGGACGATCCCGCGCATGCTCGGCGTTTTCTCGAGGTGGTGTTCCGGCACACCGAGCGACTCGGCCGCCTCCTCAACGACCTCACCGACCTGTCCAATATCGAGCTCGGCCGGGTGTCGCTACATATCGGACCGATGGCGCTCGGCGAGGTGGTGGAGAGCACGCTCGACATCGTCCGCGCCAAGGCCATCGCGGGCGGGGTGGCGCTGGAGACGCGGCTGCCCGCGGATCTGCCGCCGGTGGCGGCGGATCGCGACCGGCTCGCCCAGATCCTCATCAATCTCGTGGACAATGCCGTGAAGTACACGCAGCCGGGCGGGCGGGTGGCGGTGGAGGCGACGGCGGGGGAAGGCCTGGTGGAGGTGGTGGTGGTCGATACCGGCGTCGGCATCCCGCCCGCCGACCTTCCCCGCATCACCGAGCGTTTCTACAGAGTCGACCGGGCGCGCTCGCGCGAGCTCGGCGGCACCGGGCTCGGTCTCGCCATCGTGAAGCATCTCGTCGCCGCGCACGGCGGCACCCTCGTCATCGAGAGCCGCCCCGGCGAGGGCACCCGCGTGCGCGTCACGCTACCCGCCGCGCCGCCGCCGGCCTGACGTTCGCGTCACGGCCGAAGCGGGCGCTGGAAGTATCCGCCGAGGCCCGCCGCGAACACTGCCACGCCGAGCAGGAGGTGGAGGATCCAGACGCCCCAGAAGCTCTCGTACCGGCGATACACGCGCGCCAGGACGAGCCGGCCGGCAAAGGCTAGCCCGACCGAGAGCCAGGAGCCGTAGACGAGGTGCGCGGCCGCGAAGACCACGCTGTTGAAGCCGGCGAGGAAGCCCGGCGAGAAGAGCGGGCGGTAGCGCCAGAAGAAGAAGGACGAGTAGAGAAATTCCTGGCTGGTCACCGAGATGAGGGCGTAGTGGGCGAGGGCCGGCAACAGCGACCATCCCTCGGGGGCCGCCTCCGACGGCGCGCCTCCGCGCGTCAGCGCCATCAGCACCATGAGCACGGGCCAGGAGGCCGCCACCCAGGGCAGGCCCGACCGGAGTGAGGCGAGGAGGAAGCGCCGGCCCCGGAAGCCGAGCCGGTTCCAGGGGACCCGCTCGCGGCGCACGACCCACAGCCCGTACACGGCGGCGGCGGCCAGGACGCCGATGCGCAGGGCCGGCGGCAGGGCTTCCAGCCAGAGCAGGAAGGGCAGCCCCAGCCAGAGCACGAGCAGCTCGGTGCACACCCAGGCCATGCGCCAGCCTTCCATGCGCCCCCACGCTACTTGCCTGCATACCCCGCGCTGATGACGTGGAGGTAACGCGCCGGTGACGGCCGTCACGCAAACTTCACTGGCGGCCCGGTACGCCGTTCACACCCCGCGTGAAACCATGGTCTCGATGATCACCATCGATGCGGAGCGACAGGACCGGGCCGATCTTCAGTCCACACGAGCGGGAGCGCTGTTCCGGCGCCGGAGCGCGCAAAGGAGAGCACGGTGAGCGACGAGCGAGAGCGCACGTTCCGGTGGCTGGAGCGCGGTGAGGGCGAGCCGGTCCTGTTCCTTCACGGGCTGATGGGGCGGATGCACGACTGGGAAGTCACGCTCGACCGCCTGGGGAGCGAAACCTGCCGCCCCATGGCGCTGGCCCTCCCCATCTTCGAGCCGTGGCTGCCGGAGCCCTCCATCGAGGCGCTGGCCGCCCATGTTCGCACCTTCCTCGACGCGCTGGAGATCCCGCGCGTGGTCCTGGGGGGAAACTCGCTGGGCGGCCACGTCGCGCTCCGGGTCGCCCTCGCCGCGCCTGAGCGGGTCTCGGGGCTCGTGCTCACCGGCTCGTCGGGGCTCTTCGAGCGGGGTTTCACGCGCGGAGTGCCGCACCGGCCCCGCGCCGCCTTCGTCCGGGAGAAGATGGAGGAGATCGTCCACGATCCTGAGCTCGTCACTCCGGAGTGGGTGGAGTCGGTGCGGCAGCTCGTCAACGCGCCGGCCTCGGCCCTCCGCGTCCTCCGTTTTGCCCGCGCGGCACGACGGGACAATATCGAGGAGCGGCTCGGCGAGGTCCGCCCGCCCACCCTGCTGGTCTGGGGGCGGGAGGATCGCATCACGCCGCCGGAAGTGGCGGAGCGCTTCCGCCGGCTCATCCCCGACGCCACCCTCCTCTATCTCTCGTCTTGCGGGCATGCGCCCATGCTGGAGTGGCCGGACCGCTTCGCGGCCGCGGTGGCCTGGTGGCTCCGCTCCTCCCGGGAGCGCCGGGCGACGCCGGCTCTAGCGGCGGGGGCGGCCCGATGATGGCACGGGCCGCCGGCACCGTGCTCGGGTGGTGGGCGATGCGCCGGCGGCGCTCGCTCGAGCAGGCCTGGCGCCGCCCCGCCGGCGTGCAGGAAGAGGGCCTGCTCCGTCTCGTCACCGCCGCGCGCGACACGGAGTTCGGGCTCGCCCACGGCTTCGCCGGCATCCGCTCGGTCGCCGAGTATCAGGAGCGGGTGCCGCTTCGCGACTACCTGGGCTTACAGCCGCTGTGGGAGCGGGCGCTGTGGGGAGTGCGCGACGTGACATGGCCCGGCGAGGTCCGCCACTGGGTCAAGACCTCGGGCACCACCGCCGGCGACAAGCTCATCCCGGTGACGCGAGAGGCGATGGCCGCCCACCGGAAGGGCGGCTGGGACGCGCTCCTGCTCGCGGTCGAGCGGGTGAGCGCCGAGGCCCTGCTCGGCGGGCCCATGCTCTTCCTCGGGGGCAGCACCCGACTCCATCCAGTGGGGGAGCGCGGTCTGGTGGGCGACCTCTCGGGGCTGGCGGTGCGCCGGCTGCCGCCGGTGATCCGCGGACGCTACGCGCCCGGGCCCGCCGCCGCCATCCCCGACTGGGAGACCCGGATCGAG
>Ga0137404_10002848_pt1 | contig 11534 bp, 8 predicted proteins | sample CZOMad2_1_16fung_FD_108285 | JGI IMG/M metagenome (GOLD analysis project Ga0137404, IMG submission 108285) | Vadose zone soil fungal communities from Angelo Coast Range Reserve, California, USA - CZOMad2_1_16fungal (Illumina Assembly) | ecosystem: Environmental > Terrestrial > Soil > Vadose zone...
ATCCCAAGGACCCCATCTGGCCCAACCGCGATCGTTTCGTTCTGTCCAATGGTCATGCCTCGATGCTGCTTTGGTCCGTGCTGCATCTGACCGGGACCCAGGCAGTGAATGCTGACTATGAGCGCCTTGGCAAACCGTCTGTCACGCTCGATGACATCCGCCACTTTCGCCAGCTCGATAGCAAGGCGCCGGGGCACCCGGAATATCACTGGGTTTCAGGCGTCGAGGCTACGACCGGCCCGTTGGGCCAAGGCATCGCCACCAGCGTCGGCATGGCGATCGCCCGGAAATGGCTCGCCAGCCGCTACAACCGACCCGAGTTCGAGATCTTCGACTACAACATCTATGCGGTTTGCGGCGATGGCTGCCTGATGGAAGGCATCGGATCGGAGGCGGCCTCGCTGGCCGGGCATCTCGGCCTCGATGATCTCTGTTGGATCTACGACAACAACCATATCAGCATCGAAGGCAACACGCGTATCACGTTCACCGAGGACGTCGCCGCCCGCTTCCTCGGCTACCACTGGAACGTGCTCAGGGTCGGCGATGCCAACGATCTCGAGCGGATCGAGGATGCGCTGGCGGTATTCCGCAAGACCAAAGATCGACCCACGCTAATCATCCTCGACAGCCACATCGGCTATGGCTCGCCCAACAAGATCAACACGGCTGCGGCCCATGGCGAGCCCTTGGGCGACGAGGAGGTCCGGCTCGCGAAGCACGCCTACGGGTGGCCGGAAGATGCCCAGTTCCTCATCCCGGAGGGCGTGCGCGAGCATTTCGAGGCCGGCATCGGCCGGCGCGGCGCAGAGGCGCGCGGCCGTTGGGAGAAGCTCTTCGCCAGCTATCGGGCACAGTTTCCCGAGCTCGCCACGGAGATCGACCAGATCCAGCGCCGCGAGCTGCCCGCGGGATGGGATCGCAAGCTGCCGAGCTTCTCCCCTGATTCCAAGGGCATCGCCGGGCGCGACGCCTCGGGCGAGGTGTTGAACCTGCTCGCCCAGAACATCCCCTGGCTCCTGGGCGGCTCAGCAGACCTCGGGCCCTCGACTAAGACCACACTCAAATTCGCCGACGCCGGCGATTTCGAAGCCACGACGCCGTGCGGCCGGAATCTGCATTTCGGAGTCCGAGAGCATGCCATGGCGGCGATCGTCAACGGGCTCTCGCTGTCGAAGGTCAGGGCCTTCGGCGCGACCTTCTTCATCTTCAGCGATTATGCACGGCCTGCCATCCGGCTCTCCGCCCTGATGGAGCTTCCTACGATCTGGGTCTTTACCCATGACGCCATGGGCGATGGCGAGGATGGGCCGACCCATCAGCCGGTGGAGCAACTGATCTCGCTGCGCGCCATTCCTGGGCTGGTCGTGCTCAGGCCCGCCGATGCCAATGAGGTCGTCGAGGCTTATCGCTATATCATGCAGCTGCGCCATCAGCCGGCGGTAATCGCACTCTCGCGCCAATCTCTGCCGACCTTTGATCGCGGCAAATACGCCTCGGCGTCCGGCCTAGCGCGCGGCGCCTATGTGATGGCGGATTCGCCGGGCGGCTCGCCCGAGATCATTCTCATCGGCTCGGGCAGCGAAGTCTCTCTAGTCGTCGAGGCCCATGAGGCGCTGACCGCCCAGGGGGTCCGCTCCCGCGTGGTCTCCATGCCTTCCTGGGATATCTTCGAGCAGCAGCCGCAGGCCTATCGGGAGAGCGTGCTGCCGCCCCAGGTCAACGCGCGCGTCGCCGTGGAGCAGGGATCCGTCCTGGGCTGGGATCGCTATGTCGGCGCTGCCGGCCAAGTCATCGGCATGAAAACCTTCGGCGCCTCCGCGCCCCTCAAGGAGTTGCAGCGGAAGTTCGGTTTTGAGCCCCAGCGGGTCGTCGCCGCAGCAAAGGAGGTGCTCGAACGGAGGTAACGAAGCGGGCCCGGCCATGCGGCTGCGATGCCGTTTGGAGGCAGAACCGAAACGAGGCAGAAACAGGATATAGGCACCGATGGTGAGCAAGCAGGACCAGCTGACGAAGACCAAGGGCGTAGCGGCGAACGACGGCGCGGTCGTGGCGCCGCCCTGCTCAATGGTGATCTTCGGTGCTACCGGCGACTTGACCAAGCGCCTCGTCGTGCCGGCGCTTTACAACTTGGTCAATGCCGAGCGGCTGTCCACGGGCTTCAAGCTCGTCGGCGTCGGTCTGTCTTCCAGGACCACGACAGAATGGCGCCAAAGCCTGGAGGATATGATGAACCAGTTCGTCGCCCAGAGTGGCGGTGAATCCAAGGCCGGCCATATCAATGAAACCGCCTGGCGCTGGCTGACCGAGCGCATGACCTATCTGCAGGGTGATCTGAACGATCCCGGAATCTATCGCCAGCTCCGCGAGCATCTGGCAGGGCTGGACAAGACTGGGGGGACGGCGGGTAACTACCTATTCTATCTCGCCGTCGCCGACCGTTTCTTCAGCGTCGTGGTTGCGGGCCTCGGGGCTGCAGGCTTGGTAACGGAAAAGGACAAGCAATGGCGACGGGTGGTCATCGAGAAGCCGTTCGGCCATGACTTGCCTTCGGCCAAAGCGCTTAACACCGAAATCCTGAAGACGCTGCAGGAGCATCAGATCTATCGGATGGACCATTTCCTTGGCAAGGAAACGGTCCAGAACATCATGGCGCTGCGCTTTGCCAACGGTCTGTTCGAGCCGCTGTGGAACAGGCAGCATATCGACCATATCCAGATCACCGCGGCAGAGATCGTCGGGGTTGAGCGCCGCGGCAAGTTCTATGAGACGACCGGCGCGCTGCGAGACATGGTGCCCAATCACTGCTTCCAGCTGCTGGCACTGACGGCTATGGAGCCGCCGATCTCCTTCGATGCCGACGCCGTCCGGGACAAGAAGGCGGAAGTCATCGAGGCAATACGCCCGATCAAGCCAGCGCGCGCGTTGAAGGACGTCGTGCGGGGTCAGTACGACGCCGGCGCCGTTTTGGGCAAACAGGTCCAGGCCTATCGCCGCGAACCCGACGTGGCCCCGGATTCAACGACCGAGACCTATGTGGCCTGCAAGCTGAAGATCGACAACTGGCGCTGGGCCGGGGTGCCCTTCTACTTGCGCACCGGAAAATATCTAAAGCGCCGCTGGACCGAGATCGCCATCCGCTTCCACCAGGCGCCCTACACTCTCTTCCGCGGCACGCATGTGGAGCGGATGAATCCCAATTGGATGATTCTGCGCATCCAGCCGGACGAAGGCATCGCGCTGGAGTTCGCTGCCAAGCGTCCCGGCCCGACCGTGAAGCTGAGCAGCGTGAGCATGGACTTCGCCTACAAGACCTATTTCGATATGGAGCCCAATACGGGCTACGAGACGCTGATCTATGACTGCATGATCGGCGATGCGACGTTGTTCCAGCGCGCCGACAGTATCGAGGCGGGCTGGCAGGCGGTACAGCCCATCCTGGAGGCCTGGGGAAATAATCCACCCAAGGACTTTCCAAACTATGTCGCAGGCGGGAATGGCCCCGCCGCGGCGGACGAGCTGCTAGCTCACGACGGCCGCGCCTGGCGACCGCTCGAGTGAACGAATACCGCGGAGCTCCGATGGCAGACACGCGAAAGATCACCTTGGTGCTGTCGGACGTCGACGGCACGCTCGTCACCGAGGAGAAGGTGCTGACCAAACGCACCCGGGCTGCCGTACAGCGCCTGCACGACGCCGGCATCCGCTTCGCCGTAACCAGCAGCCGGCCGCCGCTAGGCATGGCCATGCTATTGGATGCCCTCAGGCTCGATACGCCGATCGCCGGCTTCAACGGTGGGCTCTTCGTCAAACCAGACCTCACGGTGCTCGAGCAGAAGACGCTGCCGGACGATGTCGCCGCCGAGTCGATCGAGCTGATCCGCGCGCACGGCCTCGACGCCTGGGTCTACCGCGGCAATGACTGGCTGATCACTGATGCCGATGCCCCGCATGTCGCCCGCGAGGCCCGGACCGTCAAACTCGAACCGAAGGTCATGACGAATGTCAGCGAAAAGTTGGACCAAGTCGCCAAAATCGTCGGCGTCAGCGATGACTATGACAAGGTGCAGCGCTGTGAGGCCGAGGCCCAGGCCGCCTTTGGACAGCGCGCGACGGCAAACCGCTCGCAGCCCTATTATCTCGACGTGACCCACACGGATGCGAATAAGGGCGCGGTGGTGGAATTCCTCTCCCATCACCTCAATATTCCGACTGCGGAGATCGCCACAATAGGTGACCAGCCGAACGATGTTCTGATGTTCAAGCGATCGGGCTTCAGCATCGCCATGGGTAATGCGTCCGATCAAGTCAAGAAGCAGGCCAGCGCCACCACGGATTCCTACAACGACGAAGGCTTCGCCAAGGCGATGGAGCGCTTCATTTTGAGGTCGTTGGATTGAGGCTGATGGCATGGCCGAGATGAGCGGACGCATCGAAACACTTCCGGATCCGGCGGCGCTCGCACGCCATGTGGCCGAATGGATGACGGTCGCGGCACTTGCGGCGAAGGGCGCCTTTCGCGTGTCGCTGTCGGGCGGCTCGACCCCGAAGACTCTCTACACACGTCTCGCGTCGGATGAGTTCTGTGGACGCTTTCCCTGGACGCGGGTCTCCTGGTATTGGGGCGATGAACGCTTCGTCCCCTATGATCATCCGGAGAGCAACTACCGAATGACCCGCGAGGCGATGCTGGCCAAGCTCCCTATTCCATCGGAGAACATCCATCCGGTGCCGGCCGATGGCACGCCCGAGGAAGCTGCGTGGCGCTATGAGCAAACCCTCCAGGCTGCCTACGGTGCCCCGGTGCTGGATGCCGTGCGGCCGCTGTTCGATATCACCCTGCTCGGCCTCGGCGCCGATGGCCATACCGCGTCGCTGCTGCCGGGAGAGCCGGTGCTGCAGGAGCGCAAGCGCTGGGTCGCCGCCGTGTCCCATGGCCGGCCCGAGGTCCGCATCACCATGACCTATCCGGTAATCGAGAGCAGCCGGCGGGTCGCGTTTCTGGTGGCGGGCAGGGAAAAGGCGGCGATCTTTAGGGCGATCCGCGCCGGGGGCAGCCAGGTACCGGCTGCCCGCGTCAGGCCTGTCGGCGAACTCATCTGGTTCGTCGATCAGGCAGCCGCCGCGGAGGACTAGAGGTATGTCGATTCTCGTGGCACCATCGGTGCTGCCGGCGGACTTCAGCCGATTGGGCGAGGAGGTCCGCATCGTCGAAGCCGTCCGGCCGCTCGCTGACCAGCGCCCGCCCGTCGCACAGCAAGACGAGCGATCAATGCGCTTCCAGATTTGCAATCCAGGTTTCGAGGCGATAACCGGGCGGCTCGGGAATGAACCGCTCGGGAGCGGGGGACGCCGAGGTTGCAGGCGCTGATCGGGAAGATGGTGATGATCGCGCCCAGCTCCGACATCGCGCTGCGACGATCTGACCTAGCGAAGTGCTTTGCCTGGTCTGAATCGGCGCGCAAAGCGCAGTCGCACCCCGAGCCTTCAGTAGGAACCGCTGGAGTGAAACGCTACCCCGCGTAACACCCGAGCTACCATTTCATCGGGTTATAGGCCCTCGAAAGCCCGCGGAAATGAGCCAGTTCTCGGAAGGCCTTACACCATCCCAGAGGTCCCCGATGGAAAACCACGCCCACACGCCACCCGCCGCGGAACCGGCCGCGCCGCTGCCCCCCCAAGACCTGATGACGCAGTCGGGCCTGATGTTTCACGCCTTCATGGCCTCGCCGCAGCGCAACCAGCTGTTTCTTCTCGGCGCCGGCGTCATTGCCGTGATCGGCGCGACCGCCTACGGCCAGGTCCTGCTGAATGCCTGGAACCGGCCATTCTACGACGCGCTGGCGCGCAAGGATTGGCTGGTCTTCGTCGAGCAGGTTGGAATTTTCGCTCTCATTGCTGGCGGCCTGCTCGCCCTCAACGTGGCACAGATGTGGCTCAACCAGATGACCAAGTTGAAGCTGCGCGAAGGCCTAGTGCGGGACCTCTTCGAGGAATGGCTGCGGCCACGACGCGCCTTCCGCCTGGCCAGTGCCGGCGAGATCGGCGTCAATCCGGACCAGCGCATCCATGAGGATGCCCGCCACCTGACGGAGTTGTCGACCGATCTCGGCATTGGGCTCCTGCAGTCCTCGCTGCTCCTCGGCGCCTTCATCGGCGTGCTCTGGATCCTGTCCAACAGCATGATGCTGCATTTCGGTGGCGAGGTGATCATCATCCCGGGCTACCTCGTCTGGTGTGCGCTGTTCTATGCGGCGGCGGCCTCCTGGCTCAGCTGGCGGGTCGGCCGCCCGCTCATTCCGCTCAATTCCGACCGCTATGCGCGCGAGGCTGACCTCCGCTTCGCCCTCGTGCATGTCAACGAGCATATCGACAGCGTTGCGCTCGACGGCGGCGAGGCCGATGAGAAGCGGCACCTCAATCTCGATCTCGATCGCGTGCTCCAGGTGATGCGAAAGATCGTCGGCGCCACGACGCTACTCACCTGGGTCACCGCCGGCTATGGCTGGTTCACCATCATCGCGCCGATCCTGGTCGCGGCGCCCGGCTATTTCGGCGGCGATCTCTCCTTAGGTGGCCTGATGATGGCGGTCGGCGCCTTCATCCAGGTGCAGCAGGCGCTGCGCTGGTTCATCGACAATTTCAGCACCATTGCCGACTGGCGCGCCACACTGCTACGCGTCGCCAGCTTTCGACAGGCCATCCGTACCATGGACGAGCTCGGCCAGAGCGCCAGCCGCATCGAGTTCGCTGAGGATTCCGAGGCGGCGCTGCGATTCGACCGGCTGGAGATCGCCACGCCGTCCGGCTGCACCATGCTGAGTGAGCGCCACGTCCGGGTGGCCCCGGGCGAACGCGTCCTCGTCGTCGGCGAGCCCGGTACCGGCAAGACCATCCTGTTCCACGCCATCGCTGGACTGTGGCTGTGGGGCAGCGGCCGCATCACCCTGCCGCCGCCGCAGCAGATCGTCTTCGTGCCGCGGCATCCCTATGTGCCGCCGGGAACCCTGCGGGCGGCGCTTGCCTATCCCCTGCCGGAGGACAGCTTCGCGGATGCCGATCTCGTCGCCGTTCTGGAACGCGCCGGCCTCGGCCGCCTGTCGTCGTCGCTCGACCGCAGCGCCCGCTGGGACCGAGAGTTGACCGAGGACGAGCAGCAATTTCTCGCCTTCGCGCGGCTGCCGCTGCGGAGGCCTGCCTGGGTCGTGATCGACGAGGCGCTCGAGGCGCTCGACGACGACGCCCACGAGCGTGTCTTGGCGCTCTTCCGCGACACCCTCCCCGACACCGCCTTCGTGAACATCGGCCGCCCCGAGGGCCGCCACGACTTCTTCACCCGCACCTCGCATCTGGTGAAGGACGTCGCCGGCCGGCGCTTCCGCGCTCATCGGGCCATGGCCGCTGTCGTTCCCATCAAGGCTGCGGCCCGTTGACCGCTGGCAGAGCCTTCGCGTGCCCGCGCCATACTGCCGACCTCTTCGCAGCTGCAGAGCGCGTAGCGAAGTCGTGAATCGTATCATCCACGGCAATGCTGAGGGTGGTCGAACTGCTCTTGCATTGGCTCGTGTTGCTCGTGAAGTAGTGCGGCCGGCTCGAAGCTGAGAATCTTGTTCTCCGCCATCGAGACACATGCGTTCCTGACGAGCTTCGGCATGGAGGCGAAGAGTGTCCGCTTCGCTTCCGGCGGAACCCGTACCGCACCTGGGTCGACTTGAGGAGTGTATTAGATGAACGGCGCCGAACTGCTCGTATCCGCAATGGAGAATGAGGGCGTGCAACAGATCTTCGGGATTCCCGGGGAAGAGAATCTCGACCTCGTTGAGGCGCTGCGGCGCTCCACGATCAAGCTGGTGCTGACCCGCCACGAACAGGCGGCAGCCTTCATGGCGGCGACGCATGGGCGGCTGACCGGCAGGGCCGGGGTCTGCCTGTCCACGCTTGGTCCTGGAGCTCTCAACCTGGCCACCGGCGCCGCCTACGCCCTGCTCGGCGCGATGCCCATGATCATGATCACAGGCCAGAAGGGCATTCTGAGCCGGAAGCAGGCCCGGTTCCAGGTCGTGGACATGGTCTCGACTATGACGCCGCTGACCAAGATGGCCCATCAGATCGTCAGCCCCGCAACCATCCCCTCGATCGTGCGGGAGGCGTTCCGGGTGGCGCAGCAGGAACGGCCGGGACCGGTCCATCTCGAGCTGCCGGAAGACATCGCCGGCGAGGCCGTGCCCGCGATTCCGCCGGTGCCGTCCCACCCGATCGACCCGTCCGTCGCGCCTGGCGCGGCACTGGATCGAGCGGCCGAGCTGATCCTCAAGGCCGAGCGGCCGCTGGTGATGCTGGGAGCGGCCGCGAGCCGTCCGCGCTTGGCAGAGTCCCTGTCGGATTTCGCGAAGCGCCTGCAGTTACCGTTCTTCAATACGCAGATGGGCAAGGGTTCGGTCGCCGGCGGGTCTGGGCTCTACATGGGCACTGCCGCGCTATCCGAGCGGGACTACGTCCACCAGGCGATCGACCATGCCGACCTGATCATCGCGATCGGCCACGACACAGTCGAGAAGCCGCCCTTCTTGATGGGGCCGAAGGGACCGACGGTCCTGCATGTCGGCTATCTGCCCGCGACCGTCGAGGAGGTATTCTTTCCGCATGCGGAGGTAGTGGGCGATGTCGGGCCTAGCCTCACGCTCCTGGCCGACCGTCTCGAAGGCAAGCTACCGAGGGCGGGGGCTCTCCTGGGGCTGCGCGAGGGGATCCTCGCGCAGATCACCGATCGCGCGGAGGAAAGCCGCTATCCTCTGACCCCGCAGCGCATCGTGCACGACGTGCGGCAGGTGATACCGGAAGACGGCATCGTCTGCCTCGACAACGGCATGTACAAGATCTGGTTCGCTCGGAACTACCGGACGCGTGTCGCGAACACGCTGCTGCTCGACAACGCGCTCGCGACGATGGGGGCCGGGCTGCCGTCGGCCATGATGGCCGCCCTGCTCTATCCGACCCGCCGCGTGCTCGCGGTGTGTGGCGACGGCGGGTTCATGATGAACTCGCAGGAGTTGGAGACGGCGGCGCGCCTCGGGCTCGATCTCGTAGTGCTCATCGTGCAGGACAATGCCTTCGGGATGATCCGCTGGAAGCAGGCGGCGGACGGACATCCGGATTTCGGCATGACGTTCGGCAATCCCGACTTCGTCGCCTACGCCAAGGCCTACGGCGTCAAGGGCAGCCGGGTGGAGAGCGCCGATGGTCTGGTGCCGACGCTCGAAACCGCCTTTGCCGGCGGCGGGGTCCATCTAGTCACCGTGCCGGTCGATTATTCGGAGAACATGCGGGTTCTGGTCGACGAACTGCGCGACCATGCATCAAAGAGCGGAGGTCAGCGATGATTGACATTGTTCAGGCATTCGATCGGGCGCCGATCGCCCAGCTCGACAGCGACGACGCGGCGGCGCTCGAACGCAAGATCGGGATCGCTGCTCGGCTCTTCTCCGACCGGGATGCAAGGCTGAAGCCTCATCAAAAGATGGATATCCTCCGAAGACTGGGCGTGCTGATGGAGGGCAGGCGCGAGCATCTTGGCCGCCAGATCGCGCGGGAGGGCGGCAAGCCGCTCACTGACGCGATGGTCGAGGTCGACCGCGCCGTCGACGGCGTGCGGAACGCCGTCGATGTGCTGCGCGTCGCGGGCGGTCGCGAGATCCCGATGGGGCTGACGCCAGCGAGCGTCGATCGGCGCGCTTTCACCATCGTCGAGCCGATCGGGGTCGTCGCCGCCATTTCCGCTTTCAATCACCCCTTGAACCTGATTGTGCACCAGGTCGTGCCGGCGATTGCTGTCGGCTGTCCGGTGATCGTCAAGCCGGCGACGGCCACCCCTCTCTCCTGCATCGATTTCGTCGCCCTCGTCCAGGAGGCCGGGCTGCCGGCTGATTGGTGCCAGACCTTCCTGCCCGAGACCAACGAACTCGCCGAGGCGCTCGCGACAGATCCCCGGATCGCCTTCTTGAGCTTCATCGGCTCGAGCCGAGTCGGCTGGTACCTTCGCTCGAAGCTGCCGCCGGGAACGCGTTGCGCCCTCGAACATGGCGGCGCCGCTCCGGCGATCATCGACCGGGGCGCCGATCTCGACCGGCTCATCGAGGTCTTGACCAAGGGCGGCTACTACCACGCCGGCCAGGTCTGCGTTTCGACGCAACGCATCTATGTCCATGCCGATATCGAGAGCGAGTTCCTCGATCGCTTCGCCGCGCGCGTGGCGGCCCTCAGGGTTGGCGACCCGATCCTGGCCGACACGGAGGTTGGTCCGCTCATCACGCCGCGCGAGGCCGATCGGGTCTCCGCCTGGATCGAGGAGGCCGTTTCGGGCGGTGCCCGCCTCATCGGGGGCGGACGCGCGAGCAGCACGACGCTGCTGCCGTCGATCATCGTCAACCCGCCCCGCGACGCCAAGGTCTCGACCCTCGAAGTGTTTGGCCCGACCACGTGCGTCTATCCGTTCACCCACATCCAGGAGGCGATCACCGCCGCCAATGCGCTGCCGGTGGCGTTTCAAGCGAGCATCTTCACTGAGGATCTTCGTACCGCTCTCGATGCAGCCGAGCGCCTCGCCGCCTCGGCCGTGATGGTCAACGACCACACGGCCTTCCGAACCGACTGGATGCCGTTCGCCGGACGGCGCCAATCTGGCTACGGGATCGGCGGCATCCCCTGGACGATGCAGGAGATGACTGAGGAGAAGATGATCGTCTTCAGGACATAGAGTACGGTCGCTCTCGACATAGTTAGCACAAGGAACCGTTCCAGCTCCACCTAGGACGCCGGCCCCGGAAGCGCCGGTCACCCAGGCGGCGTTTCCGTGGTCGGTCATTTTCGTCTCATCTCCTTCGATCGAAATTCAGCTGGGGAACCGGTCGCCGAACATCGGACGCCCGCTTTTCGATTCGGCTTCGGTTGCCTCGTCCTGAAGCACGTCCCAGTGCTCAGCGAGGCGGCCATCCTCGATTCTAACCACGTCAGCCGCTATCCATGCGACGGGACGGCCGTTTCCTATGAAGCGGCCGTGGACAATAACGTAGTCACCTTCCGCCACGATGAGCTGGTGTTCGTAGCGCAGCGTGTCAGGCGCGCTACGGATGAGGTCGAACAAGCCGTCACGGCCTGGCTCGATATGGGCGCTGTGCTGGATGTAGCTCTCTGACCAGAAGCGGGCAGCGGCTTCGTAGTCGCGCTTGTTGAACAACGTGTCAAACGCCTCCAGCACGAGTGACTTGTTCTGTTCTGGGGTGGTCTTGGTCATGTCGCTCTCCATCTCGCAGAGTTGGGACGCCGAGCTATGGACCACGGCGGGCCGCCGACCGCGGCGCACGGCAGGGCCGGCGATGCCGCTGGTGACAGATAAGCGGCCCCAGAGATCGGCAGACCGGCGTCTACGCGCTGGCGCTGGAACGTGCGGCCACCGTATCGTACCAGCGATGCAAGGCGCGAGAGCCTTCGGGGATAGGCATCTTCAGGGCCGTGGTCGCAAAATCGACGGTCACAAG
>Ga0137404_10002849_pt1 | contig 11534 bp, 9 predicted proteins | sample CZOMad2_1_16fung_FD_108285 | JGI IMG/M metagenome (GOLD analysis project Ga0137404, IMG submission 108285) | Vadose zone soil fungal communities from Angelo Coast Range Reserve, California, USA - CZOMad2_1_16fungal (Illumina Assembly) | ecosystem: Environmental > Terrestrial > Soil > Vadose zone...
CATTGGGACGACCGCCCGCGCCTGAATGTTACAGGTTTATTAAAAATACGCTTATCTTTGTTCCCGATCCTGGCGGGGAGTAATTCCAGCCGGGACTTTCTCAGATTCCTCGGGGTGCTGTTCCGCTAAACACGGACGGCTGAGATAATACCCGTAGAACCTGATCAGGGTAATGCCTGCGCAGGGAAAGGTGTTCAAATTTTACTATTCCTCCGTTTCGCGGCATTCCCATGTTTTTTATGTTTTTCCCGGCATCACATTGATCAATTTTTCAATGCATCGCCGATTTATTGCTCAACACTCAAAACATTGGAAATGAACCAGCTTAAAAGATCGTTATCCCTGCTGCTGGCAGCCGCCCAGATCCTTATTATTCGGCCCGCTATCGCCCAGATGGATCCCGCCAAGGGCCGGATCGCGCCACCGGTCGCTGCCAGGAGAACAACGCCGGGATCTGCAGCAGATAGCACGCCCTCAAGGCTCCGGGACACGCTCTTCCTTCAACCCGTGGAAGTAAGAGCCCTGCGCGCGGGCGAACGCGCGCCCTTCACGAAGACCGATATCGGCAAGGCGCAGATCGAAAAGACCAACCTGGGACAGGATCTGCCCTTCCTGCTCAACCAGACCCCTTCCGTGGTCATCAGCTCCGATGCCGGCAATGGCGTGGGATATACCAATATCCATATACGCGGGACGGACGCTACCCGTATCAATATGACCCTTAACGGCATACCCTATAATGATGCGGAGTCCCAGGGCATTTATTTCGTAGACCTTCCCGACCTCGCTTCCTCGGTGGGCAGCATCCAGATCCAGCGCGGCGTGGGCACCTCTTCCAATGGCGCAGGAGCCTTCGGCGCCACTATGAACTTCTCCACGAACGAGTACAATGAAAAGTCCTATGGCGAGAGCAACAACAGCTATGGCTCTTTCAATACCTGGAAGAATACCGTGAAGGTGGGATCCGGACTGATCGACGGCCATTTTACCATCGATGCGCGCCTTTCCCGGATCAGCAGCGACGGCTATATCGACAGGGCCAGCAGCGACCTGCGTTCGTTCTATCTTTCCGCGGCCTGGCTGAGCAAGAGCTCCTCCCTGCGCTTCAATATCCTCTCCGGCAAGGAAAAAACTTACCAGGCCTGGAACGGTATCCCGGAAGCCAAGCTCACCGGCGATAAGGCGGCGCTCGACAACCATTATGCAAACAACCTGGGCTCGCTTTATTTCACCGAAGCGGACTCTCTGAACCTCTATAATTCCGGCCGCCGCACCTATAACTATTTCACCTATAATAACCAGACGGATAATTATCAGCAGGATCATTACCAACTCTTTTTCAACCATGCGGTCAACCAGGAATTTTCCTTCAATACCGCCGCCTTTCTGACCAGGGGCCGCGGCTATTTCGAAGAATACAGGACACAAGATCCCTATTCCAGCTATGGGTTGCCCGATTATACTCTCGGCGGCGATACGCTGACGACCACCAATCTCGTTCGCCAGCAATGGCTCGATAATTATTTTTATGGCGGCATCTTCTCCCTTCAATACAAGCAGCGGCAGACCCAGGCGACCCTTGGCGGGGGATGGGATCGTTACGATGGCAAGCATTACGGGAATGTGATCTGGTCGCAGGCCGGCAATATTCCCAAGGATTACCAGTATTATAACCTGCCGGCCCATAAGACCGATCTCAATATCTACGGTAAATGGCAGCAGCAATTGTCCGCTCATCTCAGCGCCTTTGCCGACCTGCAGTTGCGGCATGTGAGCTACGACCTGGAAGGCTTCCAGGACAATCCGACGCTCTTCATCAACAAACGCTTCGATTTTTTCAATCCCAAGGCAGGCCTTACCTGGTCCGGCCATGAATGGCAAGCTTATTTCTCCTGGTCGAAGGCCAGCCATGAGCCCAACCGGGACGATTTCGAGGCGGGCATCTCCCAGCTGCCAAAGCCCGAGACCCTCAACGACTTTGAATGGGGATTTGAAAAGAAGACCCTCCGCTATTCCTATGGCGCTACCGTTTATTACATGGTCTACAAGGATCAGCTCGCGCTCACCGGGCAGATCAACAAGGTGGGAGGCTATACCCGGACCAATATCCCCGACAGCTATCGCCTGGGCCTGGAGCTGCAGGGAAGCTCCAGGATCACGGACTGGCTAACGGTCATGGGCAACCTGGCTTTCAGCCGGAATAAAGAGAAGAATTATACGGAATACATCGATGACTATGACAATGGGGGCCAGAAGAGCTTCACATACAAGCATCCCGATATCGCTTTTTCACCTGCCATCGTCGGAGCGGCCTCGCTGAATTTCTATCCCTGCGCTAACTATGAAATAAGCCTGCCCGCCAAATACGTAGGCAAGCAGTACCTGGATAATGCGCAGAAGGAAGATCGCCGGCTGGATGGATATTATGTGCAGGACCTGCGCATGAGCTATACGATCAAGGCCCCGGCCATCAGGGCGATCGACCTCGTATTCCAACTGAATAATGTTCTGAATAAGAAATACCAGGCTAACGGGTATACTTATGGCTATTTTTACGGGGGCAGCCTGGTGACGGAGAATTTTTATTTCCCCATGGCCGGCACGAATTTCCTGTTCGCGGTGAATATCAAATTGTAGGCGGCGGCGATCCTGCGTTCGCCTATTGCTTCGCGATCTTGTCCTGCCAGGCCAGCATGCCACCACTGAGGTTCTTGACGTCCCTGAAGCCGGTCATTTCCAGGAACTGGCAGGCCTGTCCGCTCCGGTTGCCGCTGCGGCAGTAGCAGATCACTTCCTGATCCTTCCAGTCCTCGATCTCGTCGAGCTGCATAGTCTGAACCTTGCCCAGGGGCAGCAGCACGCCGCCGATATTGAAGTCCGCATGTTCGCCGGGTTCGCGGACATCCAGTAAATGTAGAGTCTCGCCGGCGTCGATCCTTGCCTTTAATTGCTCAACGGAGATCAGTTGCATAGTTGAATTTATTTAAAAAGATTAATATCCGTTAGGCTTCGCCGGGTCGGCGCCGGTGGAATCCACCTTCCGTTCGGGTTTCTGCGACCCGAGATAGATGTCCATGCTCTGCCCCGGACGAATGGGATTGGGCCGCCGGTCCTCGCTGAAAGGCGTTGGGTTCTGCTTGCGTACATATGAATTCGTGGTATCGGTAACATCCGGATCGACGACCACGGCGCCGATGATCACTCCCGTCGAATCCATCCAGGCCTTTACCTGGCGGTAGGTCAGCCCCGTAAGATCGGGCACCATCAAGGCCATGCCTCCTATCCCGCTGCCCAGGACCAGGGTGATTGCGCTGCCCTGCTGGATCTTCATGCCGGGTTTGACATTTTCTCCTTTATAGAGCTGCAGCAATACCGAATTCTTGGCGAAATTAGGCTTAAACACCGTATCCTCCAGCTTCAGCCCGTATTGCCTGAGCACCATTTCCGCCGTGCGGAAGCTCATGCTCACCAGGTTGGGCATATTGACAAATGGGGCCTGGGCCTGGTTGACCGTCAGGTAGACGGTACGGTTGACCTTCACCAGGTCGTCGGCATCCGGGAACTGCTTGACCACCTGCAAAGGCGGCATGGTATCGGAATAGACGGAATCCTGGATCTGCACTTCGAAGCCCTGGCCTTCCAGGGTCTTTTTGGCATCGGCAAAAGGCATGCCCGTAACGGCCGGGATCTTCAGGGTCTTCCCATGCCGGGTCAGGAGGGCCAGCGAGCCCAGGAACAACAATAAGATCAGTAATAATACGACGACGCCGGCTACTAAATTGACCCAGAGCGGCCTGGTGGTGAGAAATTTGAACACGCCTTATGATTTAAAGATAAACGCAAGTGTAAAATAAAGATTTTATGCCACCCGGCCTATATTCTCGGTCGGGCAGCCTGCCGCTTATCTGATCGCACGGCTCAGGGCGTCCTCGATGAGGGCGGAATAGAATTCCTTGAGTGTCCAGCCGAAGACCCTTAGCTGCTGGGGCACGATGCTGGCTTCGCTCTGCCCGGGTACGGTATTGATTTCCAACATATAAGGCTCGCCCTTCGCCTCATTGTAGATAAAGTCGATCCGGACGATCCCGTTGCAGTTGAAGACCTGGTAGATCTTTTTGGCCGTGGCCCTTATTTTTGCGGCAATGGACTCCTCCACCTGGGCGGGGGTCGTTTCTTCATTCATGCCGGGGGTGTACTTGGCCTCGAAGTCGAAGAATTCCTTCTTGCTCTTCACCTCGGTGAACGGCAGGGTGATGATCTCCCCCTTGGAGCGGAACACCCCAATGGTAAATTCCCTGCCTCCGACAAATTCTTCCACCAGCACCTGGTCGTCTTCCAGGAAGGCTTTTTCAATGGCCGCGCCGAGCTCTTCCGATGGCGAGTTCACCTTGGACATCCCGATGCTGGATCCCCCGTTGTTGGGCTTGACGAAGACCGGGAATTGAAGATGTGCCGTTATTTCATCAGGATTGCCAAAGCGGTCTTTGATCAGCACGACGGAGCGCGCGACATTGATCCCCGCAAAGGCCGCCACGGCGACGGTGAACCGCTTATTGAAAGTGAGTGCCGAACTGGCCGCATCGCAACTGGTATAAGGCAGGCCCATGAGGTCGAAATATCCCTGTAATTTCCCATCCTCGCCGGGGGTGCCGTGGATGCCGATCAATACGGCGTCGAAGAGGATCTTTTTCCCGTCCAGGGTCAGGGAGAAATCGTTCTTGTCGATGGCGGTCTTCGTCCCATCCTTGCTTTCATGCAGCCAGCCTTCCCTGCTGATGTCGATCTTATAGACGGTGTAGAGGCTGTAGTCCAGGTTATTTTCGATGGTGACGGCGCTTTTGTAGGAGATGACCGATTCGCCGGAATACCCGCCCGTAACGAATGCAATGATGGGTTTCATTATTGGAGATTAATTTTTTGCAAAGGAACGAAAAGGAAGGGGGATTACAAAGAGGGAGGGGGAAGAGGGATGATTACAAAGAGGGAGGGGGCATGGGGATTACAAAGGGGCTTTGCCCCTTTGTCGCGACGCAAAGATTATTTTTGGGTCTGCGACAAATTTTACTCAAGGAGCAGGCCCAAAAATAAGAAAGGTGAAGGCATAATCTCCTTCACCCTTTTATGACGGGAAATATCACCCGCCTATTTTCATGTAGCACGAAGCTACATTGGTAAACAACTTAATACTCCGTTAAGGTAGCGATTTTTGCCAGACCGGCAAATTTAAATATGCAGGCGCTCTTTCTTCGCCAGCAATTCCTCCACCGTCTCCTTATACATCTCGTCCGGGACGCAACAATCCACCGGGCAGACGGCCGCACACTGGGGCTCTTCATGAAATCCCTGGCATTCCGTGCACTTATTAGGGGTAATATAATAGACGTCTACGCTTACCGGGGGATTGCGCTGGCTGGCGTCCACGACGCTGCCGTCCAGCAGGGTAAACTGGCCTTTTACACTGGTGCCGTCGGTGATCGCCCATTCCACACCGCCTTCATAAATCGCATTATTCGGGCATTCCGGTTCGCAGGCGCCGCAGTTGATACATTCTTCCGTTATCTTGATAGCCATAATTTTCTAAAATTAGGGGATGATGATTATGAGTTATTTTTGCGCTGTAAAGATAAAGCGATTGATGTAAATACAAAGCGGATTTATGAACTTGGAAAGACGGATTAGTTTATTGGTCGAATTGGGCAATTATCTGGTATCCGGCGACCCGGGCTGGCAGGAAGCAAGGGCAAGGGCTTCAGCCGCAAATGGCTGGTTCAGGCCTGAATTTGTGGAAGGGGCCATCCGGGGTATTGCGGAAGAATTCCTGCAAAAAGACAAATTACTGGCGTGGACGGAGCAATACGGCCTGCCGCAGGAAAATATCGCTCCAAAGAACATCGGGCTGGTGATGGCGGGTAACCTCCCCCTGGTAGGGTTTCACGACTTTCTCAGCATTTTCATCGCCGGTCACCGTCAGACGATCAGGCCCTCCTCGAAAGACGAAGTATTGATCCGGCAGCTGGTGGAGCGGGCCGGCCATTATGACCCTGAATTCCGGGACTGGGTCTCGTTTGCGGACAGGCTGAATGGGTGCGATGCCTATATAGCTACGGGCAGCAACAATTCCGCCCGCTATTTCGACTACTATTTCAGCAAATATCCGCATATCATCCGCCGCAACCGTACTTCCGTGGCCATCCTGAACGGCCATGAGACGATGGAGGAGTTGAGGGGACTGGCGGATGATACATGCCAGTATTTCGGGCTGGGCTGCCGCAGCACCACCAAGCTCTATGTCCCGGAAAATTATGACTTTATCCCCCTGCTCGCGGCGTTCGGGAAATATGACTACTTGGCAGATTATGCCAAATACAAGCATAATTACGATTATTACCTGACCATCCTGATCCTGAATAAGAAGAAGTACATGAGCAATGCGACCATCCTGCTGGAAGAGAATGAGTCGTTCTTCTCCCCCATCAGCGCATTATTTTATGAACATTACCGACCAGGTTCAGGAACCCTGGCGGCCCTGGATGGGCACCCGGATATTCAGTGCATCACCGGGCATGGACATATTGCTTTCGGGAGGGCCCAGCGGCCCGGACTCAGGGATTATGCGGATGGAGTGGATACCCTGCAATTTTTAAGGGGGCTTTGAGTTTAAGTGAAGGATCGGGGCGGGAACTACCGTCTTTTCTTTGTAAATTTATAATAAGCAGATGCGGGCATCTACGAAGGTCTTAGTAAATTATTTGTTAAACTGAACCGCCGGTAGGAACAGTTATCCAGTCTGTGCGTTATTTTGCTATCCAAAGGGCATGATCCGTAAATGCCCGTCAACGAAAAATTATAAAAAAATATGAAAGCAAAACAAGTAGTAGCGATTATTCTGATCAGTGCCACGACCGCTGTTGCTACCATGTGGGGTTACAATCATTTCGCCGGTGGGGCAAAGACCTATTTCTATGCCCAGGATTCCGGTAAGGTACCTTCGAACTATGCCAAATTCTTTGACGGCGAAAGGAAGAATGGAGCCGGCCCGGTAGACTTCACCGATGCCGCAAGCGCCGCCATACCTGCCACTGTCCATATCAAAACAAAGACTGTACGCACCGTAAGCAATAATTTGCCCAAGCACAATCCCTTTTCCGACCTGTTCGGATTGGACCCCGATGATTTCTTCGGAAATGGGAATGGCATGCGGTCCCTGCCGGAAATGGCGTCGGGCTCCGGCGTCATCATCAGCAATGATGGCTATATCGTAACGAATAACCATGTGGTGGATGGCGCGGATGAAGTGACCGTTACGCTCAGCAACCGGAAATCTTTCAAGGCAAAAGTCGTTGGCGCCGACCCCAGCACCGATCTCGCGGTAGTAAAGGTCGATGCGCAAGGACTGCCCTTCCTGCTCTATGGCAATTCAGATGAAGTGAAGATCGGTCAATGGGTATTGGCCGTCGGTTATCCGCTGAACCTGGAGACTACCGTCACCGCGGGGATCGTCAGCGCCAAGGGCCGCACCCTGGACATCAACAGGAGACAGAGCCAGACCCCTCTCGAATCATTCATCCAGACCGATGCTGCCGTCAATCCCGGTAACAGTGGCGGTCCGCTGATCAATACGGATGGCCAGCTCGTCGGCATCAATTCGGCGATAGCCTCGCCTACCGGTTCTTATGCAGGCTATTCCTTCACGATCCCGGTCAATATCGTGAAGAAGATCGTCAACGATATCATGAAGTTCGGAACTCCGCAGCGAGCCTTCCTGGGCATTCAGTATCCCCGTGACGACATGAGCGAAGACCAGAAGAAAGAGCAGGGCATTAAAGATGGCGATGGCATCTATGTAATGGACGCTGCCGCCGACGGAGCCGCTTCCCATGCGGGGATCCAGAAAGGAGACATGATCACCAAGCTGAATGGCGTACCCATCCTCACAGGCGCTGAAATGATCGGCCAGATGGCAACTTTCAGTCCCGGCGAAAAGATCACGGTCACGTATAAGCGGGATGGAAAAGAATATAACGTTCCCATCGTGCTGCGCAATAATTCAGGTACGACCTCCGTGGTAAAAACGTCCGTGCTGGATAAGCTGGGCGCGACACTTCAGACCCTGAGCAAGAAGGATGCTGCCACCCTGGACGTCAAAGGCGGGGTCATCGTAAAATCCGTGACGGAGAATGGGCTGATGGATAAATCGAGGATCCAGGAAGGGTTCATCATTCTGAAAGCCAACGGTGAAGAAGTGAAGACCCTGGAAGATCTGCAGAAGATCCTGGAGAAATCCACGGGCACCGTTAAACTGGAAGGCGTTTTCTCCGGATACGAAGGCGTATATACTTATCCGCTGAAAGTTTCCGGCGGCCAATAAATAAAAGATATTTTTCTTCAGTGAGCCGGCAGGATGCCGGCTCACTTTTTTTCGTAGACCCCATAACCCCAGGGCCCCAGGGCGATCGTTCCGGCAACGGAGATGATGGATGCCCCGGTAAATATATCGGTGTATGCCTCACCCCGGCCGTCCAGGGAAAGCTCATCAGCCCCGATGGCCAGGGGCTCGGCGGAAAAATTCAGCAAGACCACCACTTCGTCATCGCCCGCTTTACGGACAAAGGCCCAGCAGCGATCGTCGCTGCTTGTGGGCAGCCTGCGGGGCTCGGCAGTCAGAGCCGGATTCCTTTTACGCAGCTCCAGCATGGCCTTGTAAAAATCATGCAGTTGACAAGGCCCGGATGCGGGCCAGTCGATCAGATCCTTATCGAAGAATTTCAGCCGCTTGTAATTCGGCAGCTCTTGCCCGCTGTAGATCATGGGCATGCCATTCCAGGTGCAGCAGAGGACGGCAAAACATTTCGCGGCGTCTCCCATCCGCTCGTATTCACTGCCGCTATGCGAATTTTCGTCATGGTTGGAGGTGAAATAAACACGGATCGCTCCGGGGGGGAACATCCCGCTGTAGTATTGCAATACTTCATCCAGGCCGCCCAGCTCATATTCCTTTCTCCAGACGGCCTCCATCCTGTGCAGGAACTTCCATGTATAGGTCGCGTCGAAGACCTCATGATAGGCGATCTCTTCGCATTCGGCCAGCCAGAATAATTTCCCTGCCTTGTCCAGTTCGGTCCTTGCCTCCTTCCAGAATTCCAGGGGCACCAGCATGGCCATATCGCAGCGGAAGCCGTCGATGCCGCATTCGCGCAGCCAGAAGGACATGGCGCCGATCATGGTCGTGCGCAATTCCTTATTGTCATAATTGAGATCGATCACATCCTCCCATCCATGAGGATCGAAGAAATTCCCTTCGTGATTCCTCCGGTAAAACTCCGGGTGCTCCCGGGTCCAGCGATGATCCCATCCGGTGTGATTGGCCACCCAGTCGATAATGACCTTCAGCCCAAGTTCATGGGCGTGGTTCACCAGGCGCCGGAAATCATCGAGGGTTCCGAATTCCGGATTGGTGGCGGTATAGTCGGAGCAGGCATAATAGCTGCCCAGGGTCCCCAGCCGTTTGTACACGCTGATCGGGGTGATGGGCATGAACCATAATATGTCCACCCCCATGTCCTTCAGGCGGGGCAATTCACGTGAAAAAGCTTCAAATGTTCCTTCAGGAGTATACTGTCGCAGATTAACTTCATAGATATTGGAGGTATGGACCCAGTCAGCGGGAGAGAACGCAACACTCATGTTATTTGCCATTTCGGGCCGTTAAGATAATATTTATTCCGCAGCCCGAGCCTGGTAAGTTTGTATCTTTGCCAATCCTGATAGCATGAAGACCTTTCAAGTTCCCATCATTTACCGCAGCCCGCTGATCACCGCGATCAAGAACCGGCGCAAGCAGCAGGACAAGATGAAAAAAGATTTCCTGCCCACCCTGCTGGATCTGGGTGGCCTGCACATCTACCTGGCCCGTCATTTCGGATTCTGCTATGGGGTCGAGAATGCCATCGAGATCTCCTTTCGTACTATCGACGAGAACCCCGGACGCCGGATCTTCCTGTTAAGTGAAATGATCCACAACCCCCAGGTCAATGCCGACCTGCTGTCCAGGGGGGTGCAATTCCTCCAGGACACGAATGGCAGGCCTGTGATTCCCTTCGAAGAGCTCTCTTCTGAAGATATCGTCATCATACCCGCCTTCGGAACGACCCTGGAGATCGAGCAACGGCTCCAGTCGATCGGCATCCAGACCGAGAAATACAATACCACCTGTCCTTTCGTTGAAAAAGTATGGAACCGCAGCGTTCAGATCGCGCGGAAAGACTATACCGTGGTCATTCATGGCAAGCCGGGGCATGAAGAGACACGCGCCACTTTTTCCCATGCCGCCGCCGGCACCGCCTCGATCGTGATAAAGGATATGGCCGAGGCGAGAGAGCTGGCGGAATATATTATCGGCCCGGGCGGCACGCAACCGGGCGCCCCCACCCCCCACGCCCTTTCCTCCTTCCATACCCGTTTTTCAGGGCAATACAGCGAAGGCTTCGACATCGGGAAAGACCTGCAGCGCATCGGGGTAGTCAACCAGACCACCATGCTGGCCAGCGATACCCAGGCCATTGCCGACTTCCTGCGACAGACCATGATCGAACGGTACGGGCTGACAGAGACCACAGTAGAAGAACGCTTTGCCGACACCCGCGACACCCTCTGCTATGCCACGCTGGACAATCAATCTGCCGTAATGGGTATGCTGGAGACGCCGGCGGACCTGGCCATCGTCGTGGGAGGATATAATTCATCCAATACGGGTCACTTAGTGGAATTGTGTGAGCAGCGGCTGCCGACCTGGTTCATCAGCTCCGAAGAAAAGATCCTCTCGCCGCAGGAGATCGTGCATTATGATCTGCATGGCCACCAGGAACGGACGAGCTCAGATTGGTTGCCTGCCGTCTCTCCCACCCGCATCCTTATCACCAGCGGAGCTTCCTGCCCAGATGCCCTGGTGGAATCCGTCATCCGCAAGTTGGCCGGTTATTTCGGGGCCGGGGATCTGATCGGGGAATTGGTCGAACGCTGGTCATAGGACCCCGTCTTCCTCCGCCCGTCCGCGCAGGAACCTACCTTTTCAGATACCCCTAAATTTCAATACTTATGGAGGAATTTAAAAATGGGGGTTGGAAATCAACGTTTTATAGAATTTCCCCCTAAAGTTTGCATTTTTCAGGGTACTAAAAGAGGCATATCATTCCCGCCGGTCGAACTGGGCTTACATGGGAACATGCGGGCTCCCAATGCGACGCGCCGCCGCCCTTATACCATTGTAAATCCTTCGAGGAATTTTGTATTGAAGTCACCGCTGCGGAACCGCTCGTCCTTCATCAACTGCAGGTGGAAAGGGATCGTGGTCTTGATCCCTTCGATCACATACTCGGTCAGAGCCCGGTGCATGGTGCTGATCGCTTCGTCCCGGGTGCGGGCGGTGGCGATGATCTTTCCGATCATGCTGTCGTAATATGGGGGGACACGGTAGCCGGTATAAAGGCCGCTATCGACCCGCACGTGCATGCCGCCCGGCGCGACGTAATTCTTCA
>Ga0137404_10002850_pt1 | contig 11530 bp, 8 predicted proteins | sample CZOMad2_1_16fung_FD_108285 | JGI IMG/M metagenome (GOLD analysis project Ga0137404, IMG submission 108285) | Vadose zone soil fungal communities from Angelo Coast Range Reserve, California, USA - CZOMad2_1_16fungal (Illumina Assembly) | ecosystem: Environmental > Terrestrial > Soil > Vadose zone...
CAATACGCTCACAGTTGAGCGCCTTGTTCGTCAAGACACAGACGCGGCGGCAGGCTGACCTCGTCGCGCTGCTGGGACGGGTCGCCATCTTGCCGTAGCGCTGGGCGAGTGACCCCGGCCCTAAGGTTTGGTGCCCCTCGCGACGCCAACCCATCTTCAGAACGCCTACAGGAACAGCTGCTGGTCCCGAGATCGCCGAAACAATTTTTTCGCCAATTTCATTCGAGCACCGACGAGATTACTTTCGGCACCGGATCATTCGAATGAATGAAGACAGTTCTTGGTCTCCTCCTAAGGTCATCCGGTTCGCACATCCTCCAAGAAGGCGGCCGCCGTTCGTACTATCTCCGGTTTCGGTGAAGTTGTATCCGAGACCGAAAGGAAACAGCATGACGCTGCACTTGCTCTGTGTGGGAGGCGAGGATCACGCGCTGCGGATCCCTTTCCTGACGGCTCTGCAAAACCGCGGCTTGCGTGTGAGTGCTGCCGGCACCGGCGTCGTGTTCCCGTTCGCAAAGAACGGCATTCAGTATCATCGCTACCAGTTCGATAGATTCGGTGCGCGCTTTGCCGACCGGATCGCTGTAGGTCAGCTCTCGCAGCTGGTGAACTGCGTTCGGCCGGATGTCGTTCAGACGTTCGATACCAAGCCCAACCTTCTTGCACCTCTGGCGATTCGGGGCGCGGTTCCCGTGGTGCGCACCATCAACGGAATGGGGTGGGTATTTTCCTCGACAGACTTCAAAGCCCTCGCATTTCGGCCCGCCTATCTGGCGCTGCAGCGGTTGACCGCCTGCTGGACCGCGGCGACGGTATTCCAAAACAAGGCCGATAGCGACTTCTTCCGCCGCTACCATCTGCTTGGAAATGGCTCCTCGGTCGTCATCGGAAGCTCAGGAATCGATGTCGAGGCTTTCGAGACAGCACGGATGGAGACGGGTAGCATCTCCCAGCTTCGTGCCCAGCTCGGGCTGGGCGACGCCGAAATCGTCCTCACCGTGAGCCGGCTGACCGTACAGAAGGGCATACCGACCCTTCTGGATGCGGCGAGGATTGTCCATGAAGCGCGACCCAGCGTTCGCTTTCTGCTTGTTGGCCCCCTCGAGAGTGAGGGACCGTTCGCCGTGGACAAGGCATTGATCGAGCGACATGCACCCTACGTGATCGCGCTCGGTGCGAGATCGGATGTTCCGGTCATTCTCGGCATTGCAGATGTCTTTGCCTTTCCGACTGAGTATCGCGAAGGAATCCCGCGCGTTCTCCTGGAAGCCGGTCTGGCCGGCGTGCCGATCGTAGCCACGCGCATGCCCGGCTGCGATGATGTCGTGGCGGAGAACTGGAATGGCCACATGGTCCCGCCGCGCGACCCGCACGCACTCGCTGCCGCCATCCTTGACTTTCTTCGAGATCCCGCCCGGGCCAGAACCATGGGGCAGCGTTCCACCGAGCTTGTGCGTCGTGAATTCGATCTGAACGTTGTGGCCGACCGTTACACCGACCTTTACAGACAACTGGTTGCCGTCGGCAGTCCAGGCGATGACCAAGCGACGCGCCAGAACAGCAGTGAAGTACAATGATTGGCAGTGCGCTTCTCGCCCTTGGCCTCGTACTCACGACAGCTTCACAGCTGCGGCTTCCCGGTGTCCCGCTGGGGCTTGGCGAGGTCTGCCTCGGCCTATGGCTCGGCCTCGCACTACTGCACGTCCTAACTGGTGACAGCATTTCAAATCCCAGAGCCTTGCTCCGGCTCGGCACATTTTGGATTTGCTTTGCGCTCGGCCTTAGCGTCGGGACATGCCAGGCCTTAGTGCTCCAGAAGCTGGACGCCGACACGATGCTGCATGACACCTTCGCGTATCTGGTAGTTGCAGCCGTCAGTTGCTTCATCGCCGCGACAATGAAGGCTGACGGCGCCCTGCGCCGATCGCAATGGTTCCTGATCGCATTCTGGAACATCGCCTTGGTCGTGCAAATTGCTATGGGCTGGCGATTGATCCGCCTGTCTTCCGTTGATCCATGGTTCTGGGAACGGTTTCGAGGCTGGTCAGAGAACCCCAATCAGCTTGCGCTCTACTGCGCCCTTTTGACGGGGCTGTCGCTCCATCTTGCGCTTTCAGCCAAGGGATTTGTCCGCCTCGCCGCATCATTCAGCTGCCTGCCATCCCTCATCGTCGGCCGGCTCACCAAGAGTGATACGTTCCTGGGTGCGATGGTGCTTTGCACCGCGGTGTTTCTTGTGCTGCGCGTATGGAGCTGGTTGACTTTACCGGAGCACAGATACAGCCTCCGGTTTGTAGTAGCGATGCTTGTCGTCATCGCTATCGTTCCTCTGTCGCTTTCGCTGACGCCGTATGTCGTAGCGACAGCCGATGACGTGGAAAGCTTGGCCGCTAGCATGACGAAGGATCATGGCGGCGAGGGAACGATGCGTACCGCGTCCCTACGGCTGTACCTTTGGCAAAACGCGCTGACGCTCGGGTTGGAATCCGGATCGCTTGGGCTTGGACCGGGACCGCATCTTTGGAGACCGAAGATCGCCGATGATGATGATCGGCCGCTTACACGTCCTTTCGAAGCTCACAACACCGCGCTTGACGTGTTTACGCAAGGCGGCCTGCTCGGCGTGATGGCTGTTTACGGCCTCTTCGCCGGCATTTTCCTGCTCGTACTACGCGCAAAGCTTGACGCGCTGGCAGTATTGATGGTTGCGCTCGTCTTTTTCAGCATGACTCATTTTATTCCGCGCCATCCAATCGTGTGGTTCGCACTTGCTCTCAGCCTAATCCTCGGTTTGGAGCGCGTTCCGTCGCCGAGCGCGCGTATTGGAACTTGAACCATGTGTGGAATCACCGGGATAGTCCAGAATCCGTATGCCTCTCGATCCGCCGATTTGAACGCGATCAGGCCAATGACGGCTCGCCTGCGCCATCGCGGGCCCGATGCTGCGCGGATTCAGAACGGCCGGCGCAAGCATCTAAGCGGCCGCCGCGATCACTCGCGCACGCTCTGGGCGGTCCTGATGATGCGGTCATGGCTGAAAACCACGATTGGATATGGGACGTCCGGAACGGCGGATAGCCTGGAGCGAGCGCAGTAGAGGAGCGCACGATGGACGCGTTGACAGACAAACGGATTCGACCACTGACTGTTCTTCCGCAAGAAGGGCCAGAAACCGAACCGGATACGGCACGGCGATCTCCAGGTTCAGACGACGCCGTTCAGACGGTGCTGGATAGCATCCGGAAGTACAAGCCTTTTATCGTCAGGATGACTGCCGCGGGCTTCCTGCTCGCCGTGGCTGCCAGCGTTCTTCTGTCGTCCTCCTACACGGCGATCACACAGCTCGCTGTGAACGCTCGAAACCCCGGCGCAGCCGACGCTGCCAGCTCCAGTGGAGACGCACCTACTGCTAACGCCGAGGATTCCGCCCTCGATACCCATATCACAGTTTTGTTGTCTGATCCCTACCTACTGCGACTTCTGCCACCACTGAGGGCGCTCGATGATGAACGGTACGACAGCAATGTGCCCCTGCCATGGACAAAGCGCGCGTGGGCGCTGTTCCGTCCCGCATGGTTAAAGATCAAGGAGCTCCTCTCTATCACCGAACACCCCGATGGCGAGGCATTAGCTGCGTTAAGGAACCGTTTGATAGTCGCTCGGGAGCGTCGATCCAGGATCATCAGCGTTTCGTTCACGGACCCCAACCCGCAACGGGCGGCTGAAGTCGCCAACTTGATAGCACGATCCTATGTCGATCAACTCGCCCGTCAAAAACAGACCAATGAGGCGCAGACTCTAAACGCGGTTGCCATTGTTCAGCGCGAGCTGTCCAAGGTAAAGGCGGAACTGGATGCCAGTCGCCTTGACCAGACTTCGTCGTCGCAGAGTGCCGCCCTTGAGTGGCAGATGATGACGTTGGGACAGCAGTTTGAAACGCTGCTGCGACGACGGCAGGATGTGATTGCGAAGGGCCTCGTCATAGAATCAGAGGTGACCGTAGTCGCGAATGCCTCGCCGCCGGAGCTTCCCAGCTCGTTGAATCCGCTGTTTCTCATTCCTCCCGCCACGATTGCCTTCGCCTTGTTTGCGTGCCTGATCGCAGTTGCCCGCAATCGCTTCGATCGAACGCTGCATACCGAGCCCGAAGCCGTAGACGCGCTGCGCATTCCGTGCGCCGGACTGATACCCTCGATCCCGCGTGGGCTGAGCAGACAGCCTCTGCATATACTGCAGCAACCCGCGATCGAGTACACGAGAGCAATTCGCTCCATTGTCGTATCTCTACTACTGTCTTCTGATCCAACAGCCCCACGGTCGCAGCAAATTGTCCTCATGACGTCCAGTACTCGCGGGGAAGGAAAGACGGCGGTTTCGTGGAGTCTTGGCTTCTACGCTGCACAGCTTGGACGACGCGTTCTACTCCTGGACTTGGGCCACTTGTTCCGTCGACCTGGTGGCCAGATCTCAGATCTTTTCAAAGTGTTGACGCACGACCAGCCACCTGCCGATGCTATCCAGCATATCCAGGAACTGGGCATTGACTATTTGCCAGCAGGGTTCTCTGGCGGAAATCGCCTCTGGATGCTGGCAAGTCCGAAGGTCTCCTTGCTGTTCGAACAGTTGAGAGACGCCTACGATCTCGTGGTCATCGACGCTCCTTCGTTGCAGGAGGCGCCGGAGGTAAGACTTCTGTTGCGTTGGACGGACCATGTCTTGTTTGCTGTCCGCGCCGGGCGCACCAATCGATACATGGCGCAGACCACGCTGCATCTGATCGCCCGAACGGAGCATCCCAACGTCGAGACCAAATTCTGGTCAGTCCTGACACGCAGACATCCGTCAGAGCACGACCAGATCGATGTGGAACAGCAGCCCAGGTCAGGTTTGATGATTCGCTACCAGCGGCTCAAGGCAGCCGTGCGACGATGGATGAGGATTTGAACCGGCAATCGACATTGCCGGCTCTGCATAGCCCAATCTCAGGCCCCAAGATCGGATTAGCAAGCGACCGAGGAACGCATGATCATCGAGACTTTCGGTCCACCGGGTGCAGGCAAAACAACGTTTAGCCGAGCACTGGCTCAGCGCCTGCGCCAACGCGGGTATACGGTCGATCTCGTCCTTTTCCCACGTCTAAAGAGTGACTTCTTGAGCCGCGGTGGATTTCTCCCAGCGCTGTTACGCGCTACCTACGCCATTTTCGTCGCCATCGCGATCTTATGCCGGCCTATCTCAAATGCTCCAGGATTGCGTCTCGCTCGTGATCTGCTCCGGCTGATGCCGCCGGAGAGTCCGGCTTGGTGGATCAGAATCAGTCAATACGTCGTCCGATTTTCCTGTGAGTGGAACGACCCACACAAATCCGATCACATCGTCTTATTCGATCAAGGGTTTGTTCAAGTTGTTTGCAGCTTGGCGCTGCATAGCCGGGCAGACCAAAAGACAATCGCTCGGGCAATCAGCATGAGGAGGCGGCCGGACCTGCTGATTCGGTTCGACGCCCCAAAGGAGCTGTTGGAACAGCGGCTCCGTCAGCGATTTGGCCAAAAGACGTTGGTGGAGAAATGGCTAGACCGCGATGTGCGAACGTTTCTCAAGATGAAGCCTATTACCGATTACGCTGGTTCGCTACTAGCAACCGAGGATCGGCGGATGATTTGTGTCTATTCACTTGATCCGAACCTTATGCGCAGCGCTCTCGACTTGGTCGAGGAGGAGATCTCGGTCAGAATCGGCAAAGCTCCAGCGACCGGGTTGCAATCCAGCCCGGGGCACGAGCAGCTCGACTATCTCAGCGAAGAACTCGCGCCAGCTTCCAAGGACGCCGGGATTTCGACTGCCGCCCAATCCGAAACAGACCTTACCGATCGCTTAGCGAGGGCGAGCCTGTGGTCGTTTCTGATCTACGTTGGCGGTGCCGGGCTGACGGGCCTGGCACAGCTTGTAATAGCTCGAACGGTTGGAGCGACGAGCTACGGCATCTACTCGTACGTCTTGGCCTGGATGACCCTTCTCTCCTATGTCTCGACGCTCGGCTTTAGCATGGTGCTGCTGCGATTTGTGCCGGCCTATAGCGCGAAAGACCGGTGGTCGTTGGCGCGCGGCCTTATCCGATTTGCATTCCAGCGCTCGTTCATGGTCGCCACGGCGATCGCAATCTGCGGTATCGCCATCGTATTGTCCCTTGCGAAGGACTTGCGGCACGAGATGATCATCAGTCTCGCAATAGGCCTGGCAACCGTGCCCCTGGTCGCGCTCTATGTGCTCGGTGGGGCTACGGTGCGCGCGTTCGGCGGCGTGATTTCGGCGATTGCCCCCGAGCGCCTGGGCCGCGACGGCCTTATGCTTGTAATCGTCCTGCTGGCCGCAGCGCTTGGCGTCACGCCGCCCGATGCCACAACGGTTCTGAGCGCGTTGATGATAAGCTCTGTGGTCACGGCCGGCCTCCTCCTATGGAGCATCATCAAGCTGTGGCCGCCGCAATTGCGATCTGCGGATCCTGCTTATGCTCCGGGCGACTGGTGGCACCTCGCATTTCCCGTCATGATAATGACAGGAGTGGACGTTCTCCTCAACCGCGCCGGCCTGTTCCTTTTGGGTTGGACCGGCGACACTCATGCGGCAGGCATCTTCGCGCTAGGGCTGAATTTGGCTCTCTTGTTGGCTCTCCCTCGCATGGCGGTGGGGACATTCTTTGCGCCAAACGTCTCGAAGCTTCACGCCCACCAGAACGAGAAGGCGCTTCAAAGCCTGTTTGCCCGGGCAACCGTCCTGTCGCTTGCCGGAACGACAGCGCTAGCGCTGCCACTGTTGTTGCTCACTGAGCCGCTGTTGCGATTCTTCGGAGATGATTTCGTCGCAACAGCTGCCATTGCCCAAGTTCTTATCGCAGGACAGATCTTTGCCGCTGCAATGGGCCCGCAGCAGAATCTTTTGACCATGACGGGGCACGAACGGGCAGCTGCCGCGCTTATGGTGATCGGAGCCATCATGAGCGCCTTCGGTTGCGCGATCGGCATTGCCCTATATGGAGCAATGGGCGCAGCAGTTGCGACAGCCGCGACCAACGTCATATGGAACGGGGCAATGGCGATCTACATCTCCAAACGAGTCAATATGACCGCTGGGCTGCTCTTTGCGACCGTGGAGTTTTGGTCGACCCGCCCCCAGGTAGCCCCATAAAGTTGACCGGGGCAGCGAGTTGACATTCTCGGTCGCACCACCCGTCATGATCGGGATAACGTGAAGCTTGTCCGCCTCATTCACAACGCGGGCAATCTCTGCGGCGAGACGAAGTGGGGCACCTTCGATGAGCCCACCGGCGAGACCGACAGTCCGCGCATTGATGCGTTCTTTTGCGTCTATGTCGCCCTTCTCGCGGCCGCCCCGGCCGTCGGCGTTTCGCGCGTCGGGACGGATTGAGCGTTCGCGGGTAACTGGAGGCCCAGTACAGCGAATGCCATCAATGAAAACCTCATGAACGATATGACCATCTCCATTCTCCGGCTGACTTCCGCGGGCTGTTCGAGCTACGAGCCGATCTCTACTTCAATGTTTCGATCCGCTCCTTCGCATCCTCAATGCCGCCTGCTTGTGCCCGTTCATAGAGTTCGCGCGCCTTCGTACGATCACCGGAGATTCCGCTTGCGCGCCACGATTGCAGGATGCGTGCGTCGTAAGTCTCGGCCAGCATAAAAGCAGCTCGCGCGCTGCCGCGCTCAAGAGCGTGTTGGAGCAACGACCGAGCGCCGCTAATATTAGCTTGTCCGAGCAATGCGTTTGCTCGAGCAAGCAGCCTCTGTTCGTCCACGAGGGAGGGGTGAGGGGCGCTCGCCGACTTGGATTGCTCAGTCCCCATGGCGACTTTCGGAACCACATCCGACGCGGCTTCGCGAGTGGCCGACGGCGCCTCCGGACGCGAAGCGGACGAGAGTCCCGAGGTTGAAGTGACGGCTTTGCCAGAAGTCTGTTCCGGTGAGCGCCCCTTTGCCTCGATCGTGCTCGAAGAGAACCCGGCCGTTCGCTCCTGCGAGCGATCAACGGCGGACTCGCGTGAGGGCAGGGCGCGAAGAGCGGTCAAGGCAGCGATCTGCCGTTTGCCAGCTTCGAGTTCGTCCCTGGCGGAGGTCAGCTTGCGCGCAAGCGCGTCGGCACGATCGCGCTCGCTGGCGAGGGCCAGTTTCTGCCCTGCTGCGATGGCTCTGTTTCTCTCCGTCATCTGCAATATCTCAGCATACGTGGCAGCGAGACGTGCGGAACGCGCATCGGCCTCTTTCCGCGCCGCGGCAAGTTCGCGGGCCAGCGTCTCGGTCTTGTCGCGTTCCTTCCCAAGTGCTTGCTCTTGTTCAATCTTCGCCGCCTGAGCGGTTTGCGCGGCCGCGGCACGCGCCATATCGAGGTCTGCCCCGACGGAGGTGAGTTCGTGCACAAGGGCGTCTGCCCTGTCTCGCTCCTGGTTGCGCTCCTGTTCGAGCGCCTGCTTTTGCTTGACCTCCGCCTCGGCGGCTTGCGCGACTTCCGCGCCTGCGATCCGTGCCTTATCGAGGTCGGCCCGGAGGGAGGCAAGTTCACGCGCAAGGGCGTCTGCCCTGTCTCGCTCCTGGTTGCGCTCCTGTTCGAGCGCCTGCTTCTGCTTGATCTCCGCCTCGGCGGCTTGCGCGGCTTCAGCGCCTGCGATCCGTCCGGCGTCGAGTTCGGTACGGAGAGAGGTCAGTTCACGCCCAAGGGCTTCCGCCTTGTCCCGCTGTTGTTTGAGCTCTTGCTCGGCCGTTGCAGCCGCAGCTTGCGCGGCTTCTGGGCCTGCCGCAGCTACAGCCCGCGTCGCCTCGAGTTCCGGTCGGACGGATGCAAGTTCACGGGCGAGGTTATCTGCTCTGTCTCGCTCCCGCTCGAGCGCCTGCGTTTGCTTGATCCCCGCCTCGCCGGCCTGGACAGCTTCTCGGCTTATGGCCCGCGCAGTTTCCAATTCCGACTGAAGGGTAGAAAGTTCACGCGCAAGCATGTCGGCGCTCAGCGCTCGTCGTTGCTTGATCTCCGCCGCTTCAGCGGTCGACCGCACCGCATCGAGCTCCGCTCGGACTTTCGAGGTGAGCGCGCGTGTAAGGGCTTCGGCCTTGCCCCACTCCCGTTCCCGTTCAAGAGCCTGTTGTCGCTCCATATCCGGAACAGACTGAGAAGGTTGTGCCGTCTTGCCATACCCCGCATCTGACTGCGGAACGGGGGCAAGCTGAGCTACGAGATTGCCGATCTCTCCATGGGCTCGCTCGAAAACCGGCTTCAGCTCAATCGCCGTAATCTCGGCAACTTGCGTGACCAGCCCGGATCGTCCTCGAATGACGTAGGGCTCGGGGAGTTTGTATCCCATTCCCGTCGTTGCCGTGAAAGCCGGGGCTTGGCTTTCACCGCACCGGCCACCCTCGATAGTCCCCATGAGAAGACACAGAATACAAGCTCCCGCAGCAGCGTAGACGCGCGCCGACACTCTGCCTGCTACGCGTGAACCCTCAACAGTTTTGTATCGCGTTAGCCGACAGGCTGGAGCGAGAACAATGGACGCGTCCGCCCTCCGAAAAGGGCCTCGGCGCGCCGCCCAAACGGCAGTGGTCAATTGGATAGCCGGTTCCAATTGCTGTGATGCTACCGCAATTGTCTGTGACTCCATCGTGACGACTCGGTTGGCGCTAGGCATGACTGTTTGTCTGATGACACAGCCTCCGTCGGTCCTTTGTCGATATCGCAATGGAGGTAGCCACGACGGGGTAGATGCGCCAATCGCGGCAATTAAGTTGATCACGTCCGTTTGTGCTGCACGATTCTTGACCCCGATATTCGTGCATGACTACGCCTTCGCTATCGCCCCTTCACAATCAAAATTTTGTATCCAGTATCTTTTCGCACATTCGATTGTGCAGCGGCTCCGGCATCTCGACCAAACTTGTCCTGCGACTTCTCACCCGGCTCAATGTTTCCGAGTTGGGCTCTAAGCATGGAAGATAAAATCGCTGGCGTGCAGGTTTATGGCAGCGACGTTTTTCAAAAGCAGGGTGTCATGACTATCGAGCGTGATCAGCGTATCGCTACCTTGCTGGGTTTCGGTCGGAAGAGCCGAGGCTGAAATATTGCTGAATTGCCTGACGTCGATCGTGTCCGCGCCGGCCAAGAAGTCGGTTATCGTGTGCTGCACCGATGGACCTGAAGAAGTCGGCGCGAACACGAACTGGTCGTGTGCGGCGCCGCCGGTAAGCACGTCCTGACTATTGGTCGCTAAAATCACGTCCTTGCCGGGGGTGCCCTGCAGCGTGATGTTGGGCCCTGACCCGGCCTGAGCGAAGACAAAATTTACGGTGTCGGTCGTCCCGAAATTGTCTTTGACGGTAAGCGTCGCCATGTCAGTCGACGGTGCCGTAACCCCCGGGTGATACGTCAAGCCCGTCGCGAAGACACTGTTAATGCTCGTCAACGAACCAGAACTCGTCGGCGGCGTTATACTGGTTCCCGACGCCGCAGCTCCGGTGGTCGCCGCAAGACTGAAGGGTTGGGATGAGGCAAGAGCATCGGAATCGGTAACCTGCACGCCCGACACTGTCATCGATCCGTCGAGATTGTGAACGGTGGCTAAATTGTTGGTCGAGATGACCGGTGTTTGGTGGTTCCAAAAAAATGGGTCTGAAATCTCGAGCATGCGGCCGTCGCTGACGTGCGAATTCCCATAATCGGCGACAAAGAGGCTTAGCGTGCCGGGATCGTCGTTAGGATCGCTGCTCGGCGCGAGCTCCAGGTCCTTGACGTGGGCCGACGTGCTGATGTTGCGGTATCCTTCGAGGACGTTGAGCTTTTCCAGGATGTTGCCGCTGCGGTCGACGACCCAGATGTCCGGGCTGAAGCCGCCGCCGACATAGAAGACGTCGTGGCTGGCGTCATAGCACAGCGCCTCCGGATCCGTGATTTCCGCGGGTAGAACGATGGTCGAGAAGACCTGCGTGCCGGTGTTGTTGACCTCGACGATCTCGCGGCCTCCAACACTCCCGTTGACGATGAACAGGTGGCCGTTGCTCGGATTGACCGCTACGTCCTCCGGGTCGTTGCAGCCGAGGGGCTTAAGATCGAATTGCCCCAGCTTGGTGGTGGGATTGGCCGGATCGACCCAGTAGATCTTGAACGCGTCGTCGTCGGAGATGTACAGGCGCCCCGTGCTGGAGTCGAAGGCCAGGCCCGTCGGCTCATTTGTGAAGTTCAACAGGCTGAACGACTGGACGAGGGTGCCGTCGGGTTGCAGCTTCCACAGGTTTGTCGTGCGGGAGAATGGGCTCTCCTCAACTTCCGAGTCGCTAACGAACAGCCCCATTCCGGGCACATAGGCGATCCCGGAGGGATCGGTGCTGCCGAGCGCCGCCATGTCGGTGCTCGCGACAACGTGTGGTCCGACTGGTGCCACATCGTCGTTGAGGATGGTGCCGAGCCCCTGGCCGTCGAGGATGGTGCCGCCGTTCGTGGCGTTGGTCAGGTTGAGGAAGAACTTCTCGTTGGG
>Ga0137404_10002858_pt1 | contig 11511 bp, 9 predicted proteins | sample CZOMad2_1_16fung_FD_108285 | JGI IMG/M metagenome (GOLD analysis project Ga0137404, IMG submission 108285) | Vadose zone soil fungal communities from Angelo Coast Range Reserve, California, USA - CZOMad2_1_16fungal (Illumina Assembly) | ecosystem: Environmental > Terrestrial > Soil > Vadose zone...
CCCCCTTCTTAACGTTGGGGCAGGAGATGTTGAGCTCATATCCCGCCAGACCCTCGGCATCTTCGAGGGTGCGGATGACCTCGACGTAGTCTTCTAAGGTGTTTCCGAAAACGTTGGCGAGTACGGGCGTTACGTATTTTCGTAGTACGGGAAGTTTTTCCGCCACGAAGGCTCGGACGCCCACGTTCTGTAGGCCGACCGCGTTCAACATTCCTGAAGGAGTCTCCACAATCCGGGGCGGAGGAGCACCTTCTATCGGTTCGCGGGAAAGGCCTTTGGTGACGATACCGCCGAGAAGATTCAGGTCGACGAGGTGGGCGAATTCGATGCCGTAGCCGAAAGTTCCGCTGGCCGCAATGATGGGGTTGCGTAGGCGTAGGGCGCCTACTTGCACGCTTAGGTCGACGGCGGCTGCGGTGGTCACTGCATGCAAAAGGGTATCACCGACGAGGGTTGGCGGGGAACTAAGAAATTGGCCCGCGGGAGGTGGCGGGTTGGCCGTTTCTGGAGTGCAGTTGCACCTCGGTTGTTTAGGATGGCGAGTCAAGCTCGCCGCTACGAAGTCGAGGTGCCGGCAGGATGCCGACGCTACAATGGCGAGCCGGTATTAGGGCGTCGCGCGCGGTGGACGTGGCAGCGCGACGGGCTTTGATAGAGCTTCGGCTAGGACGTGGCCGTCGCGCGGAGCTAGTGTGATTCCGCACAGCGACGCTAGCGTTGGGGCAATGTCGGCTGGAGTCACTTCGCGGAAGTACTCGCCGGGTTGGATGCCATAGCCCATCAACAAAATCGGGACGTGTTGATCGTAGTTATAGGGTGTTCCATGGCCGGTTCCGTATGAGCGCGTCTTTCCTGCAGGTGTGCCATCGAGGAGCCAGTAGGGTTTCGGAACGATGAAAAGGTCGCCGCTGCGCCCGGCGAAATAGCTATCGGCGAGCGCCACGCGGATCGGATTTTCCGTCGCGGGGCGATCTTCCAGTTCATCGGCCCAGTACATAGCCGCAACTCCGGGCTGGGATAGAGCGACATCGGTTACGGCCTGCATCGCGATGCCATCCTGATTCAGGCGATCGTAGAGGCCCGGAACAAAATAAATGTCACTGCTGGCGATGCGGGCGATGGCCGGCTTCGGATAGTTGAAGGGCTCGAGAGCCTTCTCGATCTTGTCCTGCAGGTCCGGCACGTGCAAGACGCCAGCGTCGGCCCCGGTCCTGGCCATATCCTCCGGAACGGGCACGACCCCGTGGTCGGCGCTGAGCGCGACGACGTAGTTCCCGCGACCCACCTTCTTGTCCAGATGCGCGAATAGATCGCCGAGATCCTTGTCGAGGGTGACCAAAATATCCTGGATTTCGCGGCTGCGTGGGCCGAAGGCGTGGCCGACGTAGTCGACGGAGGAATAGCTGACGCCGAGGAAATCGGTGGCGCCGCTTTTACCCAGTCCGAGCTGATCGACGGCAGTTTCCGCAAGCCGCGTCAAATAAGTGTCGGCGTAAGGACTGCTCGCCCATTGCTCATAAAATTCGGCGTCGGGCTCGGGGGAGTCACCCTTTCCTCGTAGGGAATGTGGGAACGCCGGTCCCCAACCTACCGGAGGGCCGGCACCGGTAGCTTTTTCGTCGTACCAGTAGGCGCTTTCAGGCAGAGACAGCGTCCACGTCTTGCCGTAATCGGCCTTCACGGGATGCGCTTTGGCGTAGTCGTCCACAAACGGCATGCTGCCATAGGCGCTCGAAGTCACCCATCCGCCGCCGTCGAACCAGGTGGCCGCATCGGCTTTGTGCCCAGCCATGGTGATGGCCGCCCGCGCCTTGAGCGAAAAGGTAACGACGCGGGTAGCTCCACCCGTCTGAAATTTCAATTCCTCGGCGAACGAGGGGACCAGCATTCGCACGGCAGAATCTCCGCCCTTCGCAGGCGCGCCCGCATAGCCGGAATTTTTGGCGTTGGGATCGGCGGTGCAGGTGACCATTTTCTGCGTTTCACGGTCCCACCAGGCATTGGCGACCATGCCGTGTGTTGCGGGCAGCGCTCCGGTGGAAATGGTGGAGTGGCCGACGCAGGTTTCGGTCGCGGCGTACGGGTAAGCGGCTTCGCGATACCATGCGCCTTCATCGACCAGACGCTTAAGACCGCCGGTCCACTGGCTGCGAAATTTGTCGACATAGTCGCCGCGCATCTGGTCGACGACGAGAAGGACGACGAACTTGGGGCGTTGGAGGGGCTTAGGTGTGACGGGCGGTTTTAAGGTCTGGGCACGGGCTTGCGTAGTCAGGAAAATTGCCGCCCCCCAGAACATAACGATAAGCGGTAATTTCTTAAATGAGACAAACGTAACGAAATGATCCTTGTTCCCGAGCGTTCGATTGCGTGAGTGCCAAAATCTCATCGCTTACCCCTTAGTTTGCGGCGAAAGTCTAGCATGCCGCGTTTTCATCAGAGTTACAGAAATGCCGAATTGTCAGAACTTGACTTTGCACACTGGCCTCTCCGAGAGTTGTGCCGGCCTGTGCTAGGATTACGCCCGGCATGCGCATCGTTGAGAAGGCACAATTGATGTCGGCTTCGGAGATTGACCGCACTTTGCAGCGGCTGGCGCACGAAATCGTCGAAAAGAGCGGCGGGACCAAGAATTTGGCATTGATTGGTATTCGGCGGCGCGGAGTACCGCTGGCGCAGCGGATTGCACAGGCGATGCGGGGGATCGACGGCGTGGATGTGCCGGTGGGCACGCTGGATATTACTTTATATCGCGACGACCTGTCGAAGGTGGCTTCGCACGCGGTGCTGCAATCGTCGGACATTTCCTTCGGCGTGGATAACATGAACCTGGTGCTGGTGGACGATGTGCTCTACACCGGCCGAACGATTCGGGCTGCGATGAATGGATTGTTCGACCTGGGGCGGCCGAAGCGGGTGTCGCTGTGTGTGCTGATCGATCGCGGGCATCGCGAGATGCCGATTGAATCGCAGTTTACCGGGCGCGTGGTGCAGACCAGCGCGACGGAAATCATCGAGGTGCGGCTACGCGAGATCGACAATGAGGAGCGGGTGGTGCTGGTCGATCGGGTGGACTAAAGCTAGAAAGTTTCCTCAGGGGCTAAAGCCCTGTTTTTTTGGGCTGTCTTGATGTCGGAGCTGAAGCTCCGACCCCTGAGATCGATTAGAATGGCAGGAGAATTCGGGCTACGAGTGAAAATGTGACGCACCGTTTTCGTGATCTGCTGGCGCTGGAACCGCTCAACGCGGACGAGCTTACATTTCTTCTCGATCAAAGCAAATCCTTCCAGGAAATTCAGCGGCATCCCCTGAAGAAGCTGGCGGTGTTGCGCGGCAAGACCATCGCGCTGGCGTTTTTCGAGACTTCCACGCGCACGCGCATCAGCTTCGGAACCGCGGCTTCGCGGCTGGGCGCCGATACGATGAATTTGCAGGCGGAAGCATCGAGCCTGAAAAAAGGCGAGTCGCTGCTGGACACCGTGCACACTCTCGATGCGATGAAGCCGGATTGTTTGGTGATGCGGCACGCGGCTTCTGGCGCGCCGGAATTTGTGGCGCGGCACCTGGAGATTCCGGTGATCAACGCCGGCGACGGGACGCACGAGCATCCTTCGCAGGGGTTGCTGGACGCGCTGACGATTCGCGACCGCAAAGGCACGATCGAGAATCTGAACATCACGATCTTGGGAGACATCAAGCACAGCCGGGTGGCGCGATCGAACATTCATTTGTTGAGCAAGTTCGGATGCAAATTTACTTTGTGTGGCCCGGCGATGTGGGTGCCGCGCGAGCTGGAGAATATCGGGCCTGACAGGGCTCGGATTCGCCGTGTCTTCAGAATCGAAGAGGCGCTGCAAGACGCCGACGTGGTGCTCGCTCTGCGCGTCCAGAACGAGCGGCTGCACGAGCCGGCGTTGTCGCTGAACGATTACATTTTGCTGTATCAATTGAGCGCGGAACGCATGCGGCATGCCAAGGCTGACGCCATCGTGCTGCATCCCGGGCCGCTGAATCGCGGCGTCGAGATTACGCCGGAGGTCGCGGACAGCGCGCAATCCTGCGTGCTGGAGCAAGTCACGAACGGAATCGCGGTGCGCATGGCGCTTCTGTTCCTGCTGGCTGCTGGGGGTTCAGACGATGACAAGCAGACCGCAGGTGAAATGGAAGCGAACCCGCCTAGGAATCGGCGGGCCACCGATGCAAAGGACGCCAGCGCGCAAAAAGACGTAAAGGACCCCTCGCATGCTTCTCATTAAAAATGGCCGCGTCCTGAATCCGGCGACGAACACGGACGCGTCGATGGAGGTATTGCTGGACGGCGAGCGCATCGCAGAAGTCGCGGCACCGGGAAAACTGTCGGCGGCGGCGCGCGATGCGGAAATATTTGACGCTGCAGGATTGATCGTTGCGCCAGGATTTATCGATATTCACGCGCATTTGCGAGAGCCCGGGCAGGAAAATTCGGAAACGATCGAGACCGGGACGCGGTCTGCGGCGCGTGGCGGATTCACTGCGATTTGCTGCATGCCGAATACGAAGCCTGTGAATGACAACGCGAGTGTGACGCGATTTATTATGGACCGCGCGAAAGCAGGCGCGAGCGTGCGCGTATGGCCGATCGGTGCGGCGTCCGTGGGTAGCAAAGGCGAAGCGATCGCGGAAATCGCCGCGATGAAACAGGCGGGAATCGTTGCGGTCAGCGACGACGGAAAGCCAATCGCTACGGCGAAACTTACGCGGCAGGTGATGGATTATTGCAAGTCGCTCGACATTCCGGTGATCGAGCACGCGGAAGATGTTTCGCTGGCGGCGGGCGCGGTGATGCGCGAAGGCGTAACGTCCACGCGGCTAGGGTTGGCGGGAATGCCGGCCGCGGCGGAATCGGTATGCGTTGCACGCGACGTGCAGCTGGCGGAATTGACTGGCGCGCGTTTGCATATCGCGCACCTCTCGGCGCGCGGCTCGCTGGAGCAGGTGCGCTGGGCAAAATCTCGCGGGTTGAAGGTTAGTTGCGAAGTGACGCCGCACCACTTCACGCTGATTGATGAGGACGTGCAGTACGATTCTCGCTTTAAGATGAATCCACCACTGGCCGCGCGCGAAGATCGCGACGCTTTGCTGGCGGGCTTAGCCGACGGGACCGTGGACGCCATTGCGACCGATCACGCCCCGCACGAACCAGCACTGAAAGATGTCGAATTCGATCGCGCACCATTTGGAATCGTTGGATTCGAGACCGCTCTCGCGTTGTCACTGGAACAACTGGTCCACACGAGCCGCATCTCGCTCATGCGGATGGTGGAACTGTTTACCACAGGACCTGCTCGCGTCCTGAACATGGAACGCACGCTTGCGGCTGGACAGCCAGCTGACCTGACGATTTTCTCGACGGATCACGCTTGGTCTTACGACGTCAAGGAATCCCCAAGCAAGTCACGCAACTCGCCCTTTGATCGCCGCGCGTTCAAGGGCGCACCCATGGCCACGATCGTGGCTGGGCGCATGGTCTGGAAACTGGAATCACGATAGGACCCCAGAGCGCGATAAGAAGAGCCGGCGCGGATGTCGGCGCTACCAGTAATCCGAAAGTTTACAAATCGAAAATTCTGAAGAGTTAATGAGCCTCAGCGGCGGGATGTAACCCATGCTGCGGCACTTCGTGGATGCCGCGCGCAGGCGGCTCGATTCTCTGCCGATAAAAGTGATCGAGCGGCGACCTGCCCTTGCCAGTCGGATAGCTCTTCTCGATGGCCTTGGTGACGTAAGCCTTCGCCAGCATCGCCGCTTCCACCAGAGGCCGCCCGGATGCGAGCTGCGCCGCGATCGCCGCCGCGAAGGCGCAACCGGTTCCGTGCAGAGTTTCTTCTCTTACCCGATCGCCTGCCAGCGCAACAATCTCGTTGCCGTCAAACAACACATCGACAGCGCGCTCCATGTGGCCGCCTTTGACGATGACGGCATGCGCGCCCATCTCCACGATCTTGCGCGCGGCGGCTTCCATGTCGCCGAGATCTTTGATCGTCAGTCCGGTCAGGATTTCGGCTTCGGGGATGTTGGGCGTGATCACGCTGCTGCGCTTCAGGAGTTCCGTTACCACATACTTGATGCCGGCGGCATCGAGCAGCTCCGTACCGCTGGACGACTTCATCACCGGATCGTGCACCACGTGCGCGAATTTGTGCGCGTCCAGAAATTCCGCGACCACCGCCGCGTTCCCGCGGCTGCCCAGCATTCCGATTTTCACCGCGGCAATATCGGAGTCGTCGGCCAAAGCCTCCAGCTGAGCCCGGAGCGTGGCGCTGGGCGTATTCTGCACGTCGCTCACACCTTGCGTGTTCTGAACGGTGAGCGACGTAATCGCCGCTACACCGTAACAACCATGGGCCGCGAAGGTTTTCAAGTCGGCGGCAATTCCCGCGCCGCAGCTGGGATCAAATCCGGCGATGGTCAGCAGAATCGGCGGGGTCGTGTTGGAGTGATTGTTGTGACCGTTGTGAGTGCTCATGATTTCGTACTGGTTGCTCCACAATCCGAAAAGTTTGAAATATCACCGAAACTTTTTCGCTTCATCGCGACTGCTGATCACGCGCAAAACGCTCGTGAAGCGAAAAGTGCCGGTACGCCCCGCGAACGGGATGTACCGGCACTTGCGAATGTACGCACGTTTGTTTCGTCAGCGCAAGAAAATATTTCGTGTAGGACGCGCCGCCATGGGTAGTCGGAGAAGCGAGATAGTTCGTTGGAATTTTACGGGAACAGACCGCGAACCAGAAGCGCCTCGGCAACGCGGCCGACAGCGAGAATCATTGCGCCGGCGCGTGGTGGCACATGGTGCTTGCGCATGGTGTCGACCATTTCGTGGAAAGAACGCACCATGGTCTTCTGCAGCCGAGCATTGACCTCTTCGGCGTCCCACGCCAGACCTTGCTGATTTTGGACGGACTCGAAGTGGCTGACGGTGACGCCGCCTGCGTTCGCCAGGATGTCGGGCAAAACGGTGATACCGCGTCGCGCGAGAATTTCGTCGGCGTGTGGAGTCGTTGGACCATTGGCAGCTTCAGCGACGATGCGGGCCTTGATGGCTTCCGCGTTGTGCAGCGTGATGACGTTTTCCAGCGCCGCCGGCACCAGGATGTCGCACTTCATGGTGAGCAGTTCGTCATGCGAAATGCGCGACGCACCCGGCATACCCACGACCGTGCCGGCGCGTTCCTTGTAGCGGATGGCTTTGATCGGGTCGATGCCGCGAGAGTTGGTCACGCCGCCGCGAGTGTCGCTAATGGCGACGATCTTCGCCTTTTTTTCGGCAAAAATGCGCGCTGTCGCGGCGCCAGAATTGCCGAAACCCTGCACGGCAATAGCGGCTCCGCGCAACGGGATTTTTTTGAGCTTACAAGCTTCTTCCACGACAGCGACCAAGCCGCGCGCCGCCGCCTCGTCACTCCCCACCGTACCGCCGATCGATTGCGGCTTACCTGTGACGACACCATGGGCCGCACGGCCGACGGTCATGGCGTACGTGTCCATGATCCAAGCCATAGTCTGTGCGTCGGTGTAGACATCGGGCGCGGGGATATCCTGATCCGGCCCGATCAGCGGAAGAATTTCGCTGGCATAGCGCCGCGTCATGCGTTCCAGTTCGCTCTTGGACATGCGCTTGGGGTCGCATATCACGCCACCCATGGCGCCACCCAGCGGCAAACTGACCATAGCGGTCTTCCACGTCATCCAGGTCGCGAGTGCCTTGATTTCGTCGAGCGTAACGTTGGGGTGAAAGCGGATGCCACCTTTGCCAGGCCCGCGGGCGACATTGTGCTGCACGCGAAAGCCGGCGAGAACTTTCACCTGCCCGTTATCCATCTTCGTGGGAATGGAAACTTCCAGAACACGCTTGGGTGTCCGCAAAATCTGCCGTAGTCCCGGATCCAACTTAAGAAATTCCGCCGCCATATCAAATTGAATTTGCGCGATGCGGAATGGATTCAGATCCTCGCGCGGCGCAATGCGCGGAATCATCGGGGCAACGCTGGGCTTGGCGACCGTGGCCATGGGCTGTCGGGTCCTTTCCTGTACGCGGGCGTCACTCGAATACGATCGAGTGTTTTCTATTGCGCATCCACTTGGCCTAACAGCAACGGCAAAATCCTCTGGGTAGAAGGCTCGCTAACCGGTCGCTGCGATCTTCTTCGTGTTCTTGTCGGCGTTAGTGCGCAGGTACTCGTCGCGACACGCGATGGAACAAAAATGCAGTACGTCTCCGCCTTCGCGCAGCGGAATGGCCAGAACCTCAGCCACATGGGCGCCGCAGACAGGGTCGCGAACCAGGCGCCTCGCCATGCCGACGGCTTCGGAGCTGCCAGCCACGTGTACGCCCTGCGGAGAAGCAGCAGGCGTTGCGCCGCGCAACATCCAGGCCACCAACCGTCGCAGCAATGCGACGCTCCAGGACAGCACTAATAGCCAAAACAGATATCGTATGACGCGGGAAATAAAGCTCATTGAATCTTTGTTGACCGTGACCCAATCGCGGGCTGAAGCCATCTTACGCTCGCCGCGATCCGGGGCAACTTCCCCTCGAACCCGCAAGAAGCGGTGAGCCGAGTGTATGCAAGGGGAAAAGGGTGAGTCAAACGAAAAGGCGTAAATTCAATGGGTTGCGAGTCCAAACGGGTGTTATCTCACAGAGAAGTAGAGTTTAACTTCATTGTTTCCTATAGGATGTGCCATCCGACAGGCAAAACTGGCGATAACCGCTGAATTGCATGGGATTCAGAAAGCCTTGGGGGTCTCGGAGTTGACGGCGACCTCGGAAGCGTGTAAATGCACGATTTTCCAACCGGTGGACGTGCGGTTCAGAATCACCGTTCGACGATTGACAAATCCGGGTCGGTCATCGAGATGGAAGGTCACAACCGCCATCTCTTCCATGATTTGTATCCCCAGATCCCGCGGCTGGATATCCATATAGGGTGCCGTCGCCTTCCGCCCCCGGATTTGCTCAAACACTTTCTTAAATTGCCGTTCGATCTCCGACCGCCCGTTTGCACGGTCTGGGAACTCGCGGGGATAGAACACCGTCGCATCGTCGGCGAACGCGTTGCGAAATTTCTCCCAATCCAGGTTTTCAAAGGCCGTAAAAAAGTCACTGAGAGTCTTGCGAACTTCTTCCCGCAAGGTTGCCTCAGAGCGTTTTTCCGCCAAAGATCTCGACGGAACGAACAAGAACAACAGCCAAAGAAGGATAAAGAGTTTTTTCATGATTCTAGTTACGACGGCTCCTTCGCTCGCATGGCGTGAGGTTACTCGACTGGAATGCGGTCAATACCCATATATGGACGCAGGACTTCCGGAACCAAGATGGAGCCGTCCGCTTGCTGGTAATTTTCGACCACCGCGATCCACGTTCGGCCGACAGCCAGCCCGGATCCGTTCAGCGTGTGAACAAAATCGCTTTTCCCGCCGCCTTTTGGCTTGAACCGAATGCCCGCGCGACGCGCCTGAAAGGCTTCGCAATTGGAGCAGGAAGAAATTTCGCGGAACTCCTGCCCTGACGGGAGCCACACTTCGATGTCATAGGTCTTCGCAGCGGCGAATCCCATATCGCCGGAACAAAGCAGCATCAAGCGATAGTGCAAGCCAAGCTTCTGCAGAACCGTCTCGGCATTGCGCACCAGCGCTTCGTGTTCTTCGTAACTTTTGTCGGGATGCGTGAACTTGAACAGCTCCACCTTTTGAAACTGGTGCTGACGGAGAATACCCCGCGTGTCTTTTCCCGCAGCTCCCGCCTCGGATCGAAAGCACGATGTCCAAGCGGTGACGCGTATGGGCAGCTGTTCTTCAGGAAGCGTTTGGTCGCGATGCAGATTGTGGAGCTCGACCTCGGAAGTCGGCGTGAGCCAGAAGTCGGTATCCTGAATCTTGAACAGATCGGCGGCGAATTTCGGAAGCTGCCCGGCGCTCATCAATGAAGCAGTGTTCACCAGAAACGGAGGCAGAATCTCCGTATAGCCATGCTCCCGGGTGTGTACGTCGAGAAAGAAATTCGCCAGGGCCCGCTCCAAGCGTGCGCCCCAACTCTTATAGACCGCAAACCGCGCACCGGCAATTTTCGTGGCCACAGCCAAGTCGAGTATGCCGGCACGTTCGCCCACCTCCCAGTGCGGTTTCGCGACAAAATCAAACGTCGGCGGCGTACCCCACCGGCGCACTTCGACATTGTCGGCAGCCCGGTAACCCACCGGCACACTGCTGTGCGGAATATTCGGGATCGTCAACAGCAATTCCCGCTGGGTCGCATCCAGCTGTGTGATCCGTTCGTCACCCTGCTTGATGCGCTCGGAAACCTGCTTCATTTCGGCGATCAACGCGTCTGCGTTTTGCTTCTCCTTCTTCAACCGCGCGATTTCTTCGCTCGCTTTGTTGCGCTGCGCCTTGAGCTGCTCCGTCGCGGTGATCAATTCGCGGCGTTCTTTGTCCAGCGCGCGAAACGCGTCGAGATCCAACATCGTGCCGCGCTTCTTCGCCATGTCGGCGAACACATCAAGATGTTCCCTGAAGTAACTAAGATCATGCATAGTCGAGAAAGAATAGCGTACTACGCGACGGGAATGTAGTTCGCGCCCGGTATTTCAATTCCGCGCGACTAGAATTTCGGGGTTCGCGTTATCCCAGCGTACATGACACCGTAATGGAAGTTGTTGTTCGGAAGCACCAGGGCGTGACGGATGAGCGCGGAAATGAAGGCCGGCTGCGTCCCAGGGTAGTAGGGCAAAGCCGCATCTATCGTGGACCCGGCCAAATACGTCTTGCGACTTCGGAAAGAGAATCCGCCTTTCGAGACATTGCCGCACTCGACAATCTCTTCCACGCCGTCCTGCCGGATACAAGCCGTGAAGCTCACCCGCGTGCGTACGTCGCGGCGTCGATTGGCAGTCCGTGCGACCGTGGCGGTCGCCCCGGGGGGTAGCGGCTCGGCCGGCATTGCTTCTGGGACGGCGATTTCGATTCCCGCCAATCGCTGATGCCCGGTTGATGCAGGCACGGGCGAGTGCGAACGGCTCAACTCTGATTGGCTTAACTCCGATTGGCTCAACTCGAGTTCTGGCGCGCTTGCGACCGGACCCGGATCATTAGGCGGCCCGAGATTCGCAGGCGGAGCTTTTGCCGACCCGGCCGTGGCCACTTTGGCAGCACGCCGCCACTGCGTGGACATTCCACAATTCGAGCAAAATCTTAATATGAATTCCGCCAGAGCGTACACGTCCGCCTCGATTTCGCTTTGATCCACAACCTCAAGGGTCTGACATGCAATGCATTGCAGCGGAGCTTCGAAATCAACGTGCCACTTCGGTGGTGGAGGAAACTTCAACTCCCAGAAATCCAGATTAGGATCTACAAACGCAACACCATAGACGTATCCGCGAACGTCTTCCCCCATTTGGCCCACCAGGCGTATCGACGCTTCGCTGTTGCCACCCAGGAAACGCAGAATCAGCATGCCGTCGGGGGCCA
>Ga0137404_10002861_pt1 | contig 11508 bp, 13 predicted proteins | sample CZOMad2_1_16fung_FD_108285 | JGI IMG/M metagenome (GOLD analysis project Ga0137404, IMG submission 108285) | Vadose zone soil fungal communities from Angelo Coast Range Reserve, California, USA - CZOMad2_1_16fungal (Illumina Assembly) | ecosystem: Environmental > Terrestrial > Soil > Vadose...
CCGGAAGCGGGATTTCCCCAAAGTGGGACGCTCTGAACGCCTGGAAGCGCTTTGTCGTCTTGCCACTTCATTTCGCTGGACGACCACACCTTCGCCTTGTCAGCCGACTCCTGAGCGTGAGCGTCAATTGCGAAGACAACATAGAGGGCTAGTAACGCCGCAAACCGAAAGGAAATATGGAGGTCTCGCCGCATGGGGATCAGTGAATCAGAAGCGGGAGAAAAACGCTACTCCAAATGAGCACTGCGCGCAGACGATTCCAGTGACCGGGTGGAATTCGTTTCGATCGTCTGGCGACTACATCTAACGAGAAAGAGATAAGCCACGGGTGTCGTGGCAAACACACTGGACTTGCAACGCAATGGGGCCGTTGGCTTCATCGACTGGTTAGATGAGACGGCGTAATGCTTCGATGGAGCTCTCATCTCGGACTCTTTCTGTGATGAGCTTCTGTGTCTGTGCGATGAAATCTTCGGAGACTGGCTGATGCTGCTGCAACCACAAACGATGTCGCAACTCCTCGATATCGGCCCAGTCCAAATCGGTCATGACCTAGTGTTCTTTCGCGTCACGCACGAGGATCCAGCCGTCGCTATCGCCATCATATTTCTTGAAGATCTCAATCTTTTCTTCCGTAATCACGCTGCGGCAAGTTACATCTAACGAGACCAAGATCAGCCACCGCTGGCGAAAGCGAGTGTGAATTGCAATGGACGTGTTTTCATAAAATGAAGCGAGGCAATACGCCGGCCAGCGGTTGGCTGCATCGCATGGTTAGGTTTGTTTGGCTACCGAGACATTCCCGCACGGAACCCAACCGGCTTCTCCGTTTTGCTTCGTCGCCCAAAAGAAGCCGCTTTCCGCAAAAGTCACATCCAGTATCTCGCCCGGGATAACTGTAAGCTCAATGGCGTTGAACTGGCGACTAACGCGCCACGTGCCGTCTCCTTTTATCAGCCAACTACTGGGGACCCAGCCGGAGCGATTATCTTCGGCTGTGCACCAAACCCAGCCCTCGATGTCCGTACGTTTCTCGAAATCGGGTACGACGGAAGCTTCCGCCGGGACAGCTAGCGGATTCTCATAGGGGCGTTCGTAGGGTTTAACGACTACTGCTTTCACACGATCTCTCCTCAAATCTAACTATGATTAGACGAAAGTTCGTAATATAAGGCGAAGATTTCTTCGTCTAATTCGGTCCTATACCGTTACTTACTTCCATGCAGCGGCGTGAGCGCGGATAGGCTGGCTGAAGCCCTTAAGAACGACTTCGCCAAGTTCTTCGAAGAGGAGGCCTTTGCCGATGCACAGGTCGGGAATTGCGTTCGATACGAGAATTTGTTCCGGCTGCGCGTGGCCGCAGAGACGCGAGGCCAGTTGAACTGTCGACCCAAAGAGATCGTTGCGTTGCTCGACAGGTTCCCCAGCTGCGGCGCCGACTCGAACCTTGAGCGGTCGTTCGGGGTTCGCTTGCGCATGCTTGTCCAATTCGCGTTGTATCTGAATTGCGCATCGTACTGCGCCCGCTGGCGACACGAACGATGCCATGATGCCGTCGCCGGTGTGCTTCACCTCGCGGCCGCCCAGATCGGATAAGGCGGCCCGCACAATCGTGTCGTGCACGCCCAGCAAAGCCAACGCTGCCTCGTCGCCGAGCGATTGAGTCAATGAGGTCGAATTCGCAATGTCCGTGAACAGAACGGTTCGGATTCCCGGGTCCCGCGCGTCGGCTCCGCCGCCCGGTAGCAGAACTGCTCCCACGCTATTTGTTTCGGTGCCGCCGAGGAATACTTCTGCAACATCAGGCTCTACCTCGATAATCTTCTCGGCGAGCAACCCGTGTGCTTCGCGATGCACACACTCTGCTGCCTCAGCGTTTGGCGCATGGACGAGGCAAAAAACCTTGCCCGTCTTCTCGTTGACCCAATATTTGTGGTACTCGACGCCATATTTCTGCTGCTTCTCCATATCCTTCGCGTGCGCCTTCGCGACATCTTCTGCGGTAGTTCCCTCCGGAAGATTGTGGATGTCCATGTATAACGGCATAGGCGCTGATTTTACCGAGATATGACGCGATGCAAAACGCTGATCTCTGCCGGATGACTCAGTGTTTGGTAAACGACACAATAGCGTTCGGTCAGACGAAGTAGGGTCGCGAGCTGCTCTTCGGTGGCGTCGGTGTCCAGATCGAAATGCAAACGAATATGCTTGAAACCCACAGGCACATCTTTGGATACGCCAAGTGTGCCGCGAAAATCGAGATCGCCCTCAGCGCGAATCGTGGTGTTGCGTAATGCAATGCCGAGAGTGGTGGCAACTGCGCTCAGTGTGATGCCCGCGCATCCAACGAGCGCTTCGAGCAACATGTCCGCCGAACACGCGCTGCTTCCATCGCCTCCTGTCGCGGGATGGAGGCCAGCTTCGACGCGCGATTTTCCGGTCTCGATTTTGCAGGTGATGTTTTCGCCGATTCGTCCCTCCGCGTGCAGAGTGACTGATGCTGTCTCAGGACGATCGCGATACTGCGCCTTCAGAGGCGCCTGCAATGATTTGAGCTCGTTAGCATTCATGGGTCGGATCTCACGTTATCAAACGAATGTGAAATCAATAAGGGCTTAGCTGCGTGGCGTTTCCGCCTCTCCCTTCACAAGGGAGAGGGTAGGGTGAGGGTTGCATCATTTGCGGAAGTCGCGCGCGCCATGCCCTCACCTCAATCCTCTCCCCTTCGGGCAAAGGGAGAGGAGGATCTAATTGCACGCCGACACATACACGGGAGACCTGCACAGCGCCGGGGCAGTTTGCTGTCATTTCTGCGACCTCGATTGAGATCAAGACCCGGCGACTGGCTTCGATTTTGTGCCAGTCGGCTTAATGTTTTGATTCACTCGAAAGAAATTATCGGGGTCGTATTTGTTTTTGATGGAAACCAGCCGCTGGTAATTGTCGCCGTACGTTGCTTTCACACGTTCTTCGCCTTCATCGCCCATCAGGAAATTGACGTAGGCTCCGCCAGCTGAATACGGATGGACGGCATCGTAATAGCTTTTCGTCCATGAAATGATTTTCTCCTTATTCGCCGGATCGGGATCAACGCCGACTGTCACCTGCGCCCAGTTGGAATCGCGATAATTCCAAGCCGTATCATTTTTGCCGACGCGTGCTGCGGCGCCGTTGATTGGGTACATATGCATCGTGGAATGCATCGTTGGAAGCGCTGCACCGAACCGAACATGCTGCGCAATCGCGTCATCGCTCAACTCGTTCACGAAATCGGCGCGCCAATACCATTGCAGGCCCGGCGGATAAATCGCGTCGAACATGCTTTGCAACGCCGGCTGCGGCAGCGGTCCCACAAAATCGAGCGAAGGCTTCTTGAAAGCGCGGATTGGCTCGAATGTTTTTTCTGCTTTGTCCTGCGGTCCGGCATATGCCCAGACCACACCGCACATTTTCTTCATGTGCAGATGTTCGGGGAAAGGCGGTGCCGGTGGCACGGTGAGAAATGCAAAAAAACCATTCAAATCATCGGGCGCAGCAGGAATGAAGTCCCGATACCATTTCATTACGTCCGCCGTCTCGCTCAGCTCATACAGCATCGGACCGCCGTAGATCATATCGATTGGATGCAACCTGAAGGTAAACGACGTCACAACGCCGAAATTTCCGCCGCCACCACGAAGCGCCCAGAACAAATCCGAATTCTCATCCGCATCCGCTTTTACGAATTTGCCGTCCGCCAGCACCACATCAGCCGAGAGAAGATTGTCGATCGTCAGGCCGCATTTGCGGGTGAGATGTCCGACCCCTCCGCCAAGTGTCAATCCACCAACGCCGGTCGTAGAAATAATTCCACTTGGCGTAGCGAGTCCGAACACATGCGTGGCGTGATCGACATCGCCCCACACGCATCCGCCGCCAACAGTAACGGTGCGAGCCGTGGGATCGACCCGCGTGTATTTTATCGGGCTCAGGTCGATGACCAAACCGTCATCGCAAATTCCCAACCCTCCAGCGTTGTGTCCGCCGCTGCGAATCGCAACAAGCAGCTCGTTTTCCCTGGCAAAGTTCACCGAGCGAATCACGTCGGCCACGTCTGCGCAACGCGCGATCAGGCGCGGCTTTTTATGGATCATGCCATTATAAACCCCGCGAGCCTCATCATAATCCTTGTCGGTCGGTTGTATCAATCGTCCGCGCAGAGTTGCTTTGAAATCGGCGATAGAATTTTCGTTGAGCATGACGAAGTGTCACTGAAACCGTCATGCGGTCAACACGTCGAATCGCAGCATTTTCATTGAGGTGATAGCCGGCACATGGGTAGTATCGTGTAACACGAAGCCAAAGCCATGTTGCATCTGGATGGACTCTGGACACGGCGAGATTTTTTGAAGCTCGCGGGCCGGGCCGGATTGCTCAGTGCATGCCCGACGCTCGCTAGTGCCGCTGCCGCCGTTGAATCCGACACCGTTTGCATCTCGATCCTGCACACAACGGATCTGCACGGTCATATTCTACCGACCGCAGATTACAACGGGAATTCTGATTATGGCGGATTAGCACGTTGCGCGGCGCAGCTGCGTCGGTGGCGCCGGCAAAATCCGAATTCGATTTTGATCGACGTCGGCGACGTCTATCAAGGCACGGATGTCAGTTTGCGGAACAAGGGCGAACTGATGATCGATCTGTTTAATCATCTCAAATACGACGCGTGGATCGTCGGCAATCACGAGTTCGATTGGGGAATCGAAACGTTCTTTAACGCGCTGCAGAGATCGACAATGCCAGTATTGGCTGCGAACACAACGCTGGATGGAAAACCGGCCGGTGCTTCTTCGGATTCGCAACACCCGTTCACGAGAATCCAGCCGCTCATCCTGAAAGAAATTGCGGGAATCAACCTAGCGCTTGTCGGGGTGACGACGCCGGGAATGCCATTTTGGCTTCCGCCGGAATTCACGCGCGGTATCGAGTTCCAAAATCCGGTCGAACCTGTTCGGCGCGCGATCGCGACAGCGAAGAGCGAAGGCGCAGATGCGATCGTCCTAAGCGGCCATATGGGATTGAAGATGCGCACCGGCGGCGATGATTTTGCCAATACCGTAATGGCTCTCACTTCGGAATTTCCGGAGGCGGCAGTGTTCATAGCCGGTCACACGCATCAGGCAATTCCCAGTCGTCTGACCAACGGCACGCTGTTCACTCAGGCAGATCATTTTGGTATTCATGTCGGGCGAATCGATCTTCTGTTCGACCGCAATTCCAAGAAGCTGCTTCATCGGGAAGCAATCTGCGAGCTGATGGATAACCGCGTCCAATCCGATCACGTGATTGTTTCGCGAGCAAAATCGCAGCTTTTCGAATCGGACGCTGCACTTTCATCGCCAGTCGGCGAACTCACTAAGACGCTGAAGGGTCGAAGCCGCCCCGGCCTGCCGAGCGATGTGGAGAGGCTCATTGGCGCTGCGATCGGCGAGGCGCTAGCGGAGCGAAATGTGCCAGTTAATGGCGTCATGCACGGCGCATTCGATGATAGGGGAGATTTGGTCGCCGGTCCCAAAACGGTGAACGATATCTGGGACTTAATTCCTTACGAGAATTACATCGTGACAGCGCAGCTTTCGTCGGAGGAAATAAAATTTGTTATGGAAGAGGTGTTCACGAGCCACGAGAAGCGCAACCTGCTTGGCTTCGAAGTGAAGACCCAGGGCCGCGGCAATGAATGTCGAATTGTATCGATGACGCTGGCTGATGGTCGGTCACTGGATCGAAACAAAAAATACGTCATTGCGTTCAACAGCTTTGATTCACGCAGTGGCGGTCACCATTTTATGAAACTACGCGCGTTGCTTGAAAAGCCGGCCGCCAATTACATCCTCCATCCGGTGCAAACGCGTGACGCGTTGGTCGAATATTTTCAGCGCCACAAAATCGTGCACGGGATTGCCGCCAAAATCCCGGTCACGATCACGTCATAGGTTTCACCAGTTCGCTCTTGCAAAGAGACCGGCTTTCGCCCTATTTGGCCATGCGGTCCGGGATCTTGTGCCTTATCGGTTTGCTGCTCGGCGTCGACATTGCTTCAGCGCAAACGCCGAAAGCCGTGTCACCAACTCCCAAACCGAAGCCCGCGCTACCGGAGGTCCGCCCAGCTTTGCTTGGCACTGGGCTCGATGCGCTGATAAACAGAATTGATACCGCTGATCTGATCAAAAAAGGTCAAAAGGACGGCGCCGTAATGTTTTCCTGTCTCGTGGCACCGACTGGCGATATTGCTCGCAGCGGCGCTTATCGCGGCACGAAAGGATCGGAATTGCTCGAGCGAGAGTTATTAAAACGACTCGCGAACGTGAAGTTCGTCCCTGCGATTTACAATCACCAGCCGGTGATCGCCATTTTCTACGGGACAGTGACCTTCGCTGTTGTGAATGGCAAACCGCGACTGCGCATTTTTGACAATCAGCAGCTGGAAGAATTGAAAAAAGAGAGCGATTTCATCGATCCACAACCGTATGTCGGCCCGGACTCAAAATTTACCGGGATACATTATCCTGAGACGGGAACGAGTGTACAGGTGAGCGGTGTTGTGGAACTAGCGCTTAATGTGGATGCGGGTGGAAATCTGAAAAACATGGAGATCGTATCCGAGGAGCCACCGCTGCTTGGTTTTGGCGATGCGGCGATCTCAGATTTTACTGGCGCTAAATTCATCCCGGCGTTTCGCAACGGGCAACCGGTTGAAAGCAACGTGGAGATTCCCGTTTACTATAAGCCGTCGAGCTAATCTGTTCACAGAACGAGCGGATCACCGGGGGCAAATGGCGAATAAGATTGTTCGCGCTTCTTTTTTCAAACGCGACCCGATCACGTGCGGGCGTGAATTGATTGGCGCCGAACTAGTCTGGGGTGATTGCTCGGGGATCCTTGTCGAGGTAGAAGCGTACGCGGCGATCGATGATGAGGCCGCGCATACTTTCACACGGCCCAGCGCGCGTAGCTTTATCGAGCGAAACCAAGCCGGCGCGGCCTATGTCTATTTTAATTATGGGATGCACTGGATGCTGAATGTGCTGGTGAAAGGCGACGCGAATGGATTCGTTTTGATTCGGGCGCTGGAACCACGAAAAGGCATTGAGCGGATGAAAAAACGTCGTGGAGCCGATGACGTGAAGCGCCTCTGTTCAGGGCCTGGCAAGCTAACGCAGGCGCTCGGTATCACTGTTCGCCACCACGAGATGGATTTGTGCGCCGACGCGCAGCATTGTTTTGTTCGCAATGTGAATATCACCGTAGATGTTGTCGCCGATACACGAATCGGGATAACGCGCTCCGCGCATTATCCATGGCGGTTCACTCTGCGCGGCAGCGAGTTTGTAAGCCGAGCCGCCAGGGTGTAGGTGGAACGCGTCATCCTCAGCGCGTCGGCACGCAGCTTAACGCGCTAATTTCTCCAGCGCCTTCGGCGACGGTTTTGGCATCGTCTTCAGGAGAAGTCGATCCACCTGATTGACTCACGCACCGGTTCATCGAAATTCTGCATTCGAATGAGCAAAAGCAAACAGCGCGTCCTTCTTGGCATGAGCGGTGGAGTGGACTCCAGCGTCGCCGGATATATGCTGCGCGAACAAGGCTACGAAGTCATCGGCGTCACCATGAAAGTCTGGCCGCAGGATTGCATATCGCGCGCGGAGGACAAATGTTGCGGCCCCCAAGCAATAGCTGATGCGCGCAGCGTGGCGCATTCCCTCGGCATTCCCCATTACGTCGTCGATGAAGCCGATCAATTTGAACGCCTCGTGATCGATTATTTCTCCAGCGAGTATCAGGCGGGTCGAACCCCGAATCCGTGCGTGATGTGCAATGAAAAGCTCAAGTTCGGCAATCTCTGGAGTAAAGCGGCAGCATTAGGCTGCGATTACATTGCGACCGGCCATTATGCCATCATCGAGCACGTTGTAGCCGGGGGCGGTGACCCCGGCCGTGTCGATTTGCGGGTAAGCTCTGAATCTGCCGGGATCAGCGACCCCGGCTACAGCTACGCGATTCTTCGCAAAGGCGTCGACCCACGGAAGGATCAATCGTATTTTCTGTTCAGTTTGCGGCAGCCGCAGCTGCGGCGCGCGCTCACGCCACTGGGCAAAATGACGAAACCGCAAATTCGTGAGATCGCGTATTCGTTGGGCTTGAAAGTGGCCGATAAGATCGACAGTCAGGAAATTTGTTTTGTTCCTGGTAAGGATTACAAGACGTTCCTGCGCTCGCATCTTGGGGAAAGTGAGTTTCATCGCGGTGAGATTTATGATGTCGCTGGAAATCTTTTAGGCGAACACCACGGGATTGAGCTTTTCACCATCGGTCAACGCAAGGGCTTGCCTGGCGGTTTCTCGCGTCCGCGATACGTTGTTGATCTCGATCCGGCGACGAATCGCGTCATTGTGGGCGATGCCGACGATTTAATCCGTGACGAGTTCGAAATCGATCGCGTGAACTGGCATCCTGTAGCCGCGAAGGCTTGTACGGCTTGTTCCGCCTCTCCCCTTGATGAAGGGGAGAGGACTGAGGTGAGGGGAGTTCCATCGCAGAACGGTGAAAGCGGCAAACCCTCACCCAACCCTCTCCCTTGGGAAGGAAGAGGCGAACAAACACGCGTGCACAGCGAGCGTCGTCCTCGCTCCTCTTTTGAAGCCACAGTCAAAATTCGCTACAATCATCCCGGAACGCCCGCGAGTGTGATGCCACTGGAAAACAATCGTGCTCGCATTCATTTACACGAGCCGCAGCGCGCTGTGACACCGGGGCAAGCTGCGGTGATTTACGCTCGCGATACGGTTCTTGGCGGCGGCTGGATTTGCCGGCAGGAAGCATTGGTGCCGGCGTGACAGATGGCCGAGAAACTTGTACTTGCGCTGAGCACATTTCCGGACGCCGATACAGGCCGGCGAATTTCGAACGAACTCGTCGCGGGAAAATTCGCTGCGTGCGCGAACATCTTGCCGAGCGTCGAATCGATTTATCGCTGGCAAGGGAAGATCGATAACGGCGCTGAAACACTCGTATTGTTTAAGTTGAGCGAGGAGCGGCAAACCGCGTTTCAGGAGAAACTGCGTTCACTTCATCCATACGAGGTCCCAGAAATACTCTTTGTTCGTGTTGCCGGCGGATTGCCGGAATATTTCCGCTGGGTCGCCGAGAGTTGCGCTAGCTGAGTGCGCCGTGCTGCCGTTTCTTGCCGAGCCAGAAGATTGCCCCTCCAATCGCATTGGCAATCCCTGTAACAGCGATGATTTTCGCGGCGAAACTTAAGGGACTGGGCACGTCGATGATTGGATAGACGGTGAAAAAAATCGCGGATAGCGAGACGGCAGCGCCGCAGATTGCCGCGATGCGCAACCAGATCGGAGCGCCCGAACGAATCGCGCCCGCACCAAAGATCGGTATCGCGAACATCATGAAGTACACGATGCCGTAGAAAACATTCGCCGCGTTGTCGACAAGTTGGAATGCTTCCTGAATTCCAGCGCCGATCTGGCTCGCGATTGCGATGACAAGTGTCGTCGCACCCACGAAAATGATCGAGTTCACCGGCGTTTTGTATCGCGGATGCAGACGCGAGAACCAGCTTGGCAGCAATCGATCCCATCCTGCGACCATGGGTAATCGCGAGCTCCCGGTTACGTGAACGCTGGTGGAGGAAATCGAGCGCACCGTCATCAACAGAATTCCGACGGAAGCGATCGCACCCGCGATCGGAAACGACTGCAACCCGAGTCGCAACGTTTGCGGTACCGGACCAATAAGATCGATCGGACGGTTGCCAATGAACGCGAGTACCGAACTGGTGCCGAGAATAAAGGCTAAGGCGATCACAGGCGAAGCGATCAGGACGGAGCGGCCGATGTCGCGCGCGGGCGCCCGCGTTTCGCCCGCAAGAATCGCGACGTACTCAAATCCACTGAGCGCGCCGACGGAGAGTTTGCTGAAAATGTTGAAGCAATAGAAGATGGACATCGTCGGCAAGGCGAGCTGAAGCGGCTGATAAGTTTTTAGTTCGCCGCGCGCGAGGCCCAAAAAAGGCAAAAAAATCAACGCGCCATAAACAACGAGCATTGCAAATGCGCCCACGTTGTGAAGCCATTTGCCCAACGATAGACCCCGAACGCACGTCCATCCGAGGCCGCCGACCAATGCGGCGCTGATCAGCGACACACACCATTTGCTGTTCGGCATCCATGCGGCGCCCGGACCGATTGCGTAAGAAATGTTCGTCGTCGTAAACATCCCACCCAATGCAATAACCGTGATCGAAAGCAGCCAGAGATTCCAAGCCACGATAAACCCCGCGAACTCGTTGAAACCGAGCTTTGCCCATTGATAAATCCCGCCTTCGAGGGGCATCTGGCCGTTCAAATAAATTACGACCGCTGCCTGCGGAATGTAAAAAAGCAAAATAGCGAGCAGCCAAAAGAAGAGATGCGCTTGTCCAAGTTTCGCCGCGGCGCCGACCCAGCTCGAGCCGACTACGAAAAGAATTTGCGTCAGGACCAGATCGCGCAACCCCAGCGGTTTTTTTAGCGCGACGCTATGTTGTTCAACGTCATGTTCTGCGCGATCGAGTTCGCTGATCACGCGTCAAATTGTAGGGCATGCGCTTCGCTTACCCACCGAAAAACTGGCAGGCGGAGCGCCTGCCCTACAACGAATTATTATCGACTCAATGTTCGTCCTGCTGTGGTCTTTTCGGCGGCGCCGGTTCGTTACGGAACTCGCGGTGCCTGATTTTACCACCGGCGTAAGCGATGTACCCGCCAGTTCCCAAGGTCACTGCACCGAGCAATATCACAGTGATAACCAGCGGCGCAGACGATTTCGGCCATTTGATCGGCGCTGCGATCGCGATCGCGCTCACAACCGCAAGCGCATAAAAAATCCAGATGAGATCCTCGCCGCGATCTCTATGCTCATCGAGCCACGCACGACCATCTTCGTCCGCCATTGACAGGACGCGATCGTACGCCTGCTGGCCAAATTCATATACTGGCCACGCGGAGGCCGAGCTGATGAGTAACAGTACTAATGTGGCGATCTGAGCGCGGCGACTCTTGGAAAAAAAGGCGATGAGCAATCCAATCCACGCGATGAGCAAGCCATAAACCGGCAACGGATTGAGCAATACATGAACGTACTCCGGCTGCCGCAAACCGCGGAGTATCGAATCGATCATAATCCGCCGTCCGAGTGAGTTTCTAAAACTTGTGCGGCACTCTTTGCTTTTTCAGGCGGCACGTATTTTTGCCAATCAACGAGCGTGAAATGCCACCATTCGGTGCGTAAGCCGCAAAAACCAGCCTTGTACATAGCGGCCTTTAGCAAACGCACATGTCCGGTTATTTCGCGTACTTCAGCAAACTTCAGCAAACGCGCATGTCCGCCTTTGTCGAAAGACAAACCCATGAAAGGCCACATTGCAGCGGGAGTAAAATCGTCAAAGTCCGTTGGCATGCGGACGTCTCG
>Ga0137404_10002863_pt1 | contig 11505 bp, 27 predicted proteins | sample CZOMad2_1_16fung_FD_108285 | JGI IMG/M metagenome (GOLD analysis project Ga0137404, IMG submission 108285) | Vadose zone soil fungal communities from Angelo Coast Range Reserve, California, USA - CZOMad2_1_16fungal (Illumina Assembly) | ecosystem: Environmental > Terrestrial > Soil > Vadose...
ATCCAATTTCAATGAGTTATTTTTTAAAAGACGAAATTACTTGTCCAAACTGTAAGAAACCAAAAGCTCCTCTTAATTCATTATGTGGAACCTGTTTTTTAGCTACGATGGGCATACCAACAGAGCCAAAAAAATCTAGAGTATCATTTATCTTAGCATGGTATGATTTCTGGGTAGGATTTTATTTGGATACGAATAAAAGAAAGCTTTACATCCTGCCAATACCGTGTGTGGGTATTGTAATACAACTATAGAAAAATTTTATGAAAATAGAACATGTTGAAATTATCGAAGGAGATAGATTACTTATTAGAAATTATAGTTGGAGAGAACGAATAAGACGGTGGTTTAATTGGATGGGCAAACATAACCCTATCAAGCCGGAGATGAATGGTATTTATTTAGTTACTTCTATTGGTGACGGGGATAAGCCATTTATATTAACACGGGTGGATACCTCACATGAATAAATTAATGTGGACCAGGGCCCATTACTACGCTCTGACTATAAGGCCTACAGAAGAAGGATGCTTAAAGTTTATTGAAGAGTGGAAGGAACAGAGAAAAGATTTGGAAAGGTTTTTATGCTTAAATTAGATGGTTGCACTGAAGATAAAATTGAAAATGTTGAAGTTAGAATTAAACCTTACTGGAATCATACAACTAACCCATCAATTCCAGAAAATATTTTTATGTTAAATTTTAATTATCACATGGTACACGAACAAGTTTTCGATGCCCCTTTACAGAAAGTATTAGATGCTGTTTATAAACAAGGCATACTTCAGGGAAGGGCTAACAAAATAAATGATATAAAAATGGCATTGGAGTTAGAATGAGCTACTGGATAAATAGATTACGATGCAGATATTGCGAATCGGAGATAAACGTGTCAGGTGGTATGGTCGGCACTACTTGGATGGGGCCTTCGGACTTAAAATTAATTTGTCCTAATTCTAAATGCGGGGCCACTGGACATAACAATTTTGAAATAATAGTTCATAACATCGATTTTAAAACACATCCAGAATATAGCGACTTTAAAATTACAGATAAAGCTCCCAGTCCTTTAGAAAAGTGTCCTAAATGCGACAATTATAAAGATACCCCAATGCACGTTGTAGGTTGCGAGTCTCCCAAACTTATTTGTCAGAAATGTGATGACCATGCAGGATATTTAGGAGGAGAAGGAGAAATTCTTTGTCACTGTTCTTGTCACAAACATAATAAGCCTGTTGATATAAATTGTTCTAATTGTCAAGGTAAGGGATGGTATTATTACCGAAGAACAGGTGAAGATAATGATAAATTGGAATGTTTAAGGTGTAAAGTAGCTGACCAATTAAACGATATTTTCGAATGGATTGAACATAACGGAAATGATAGTGATTTTGTGCACGAGTTAAAAAATTATGTAAGAAACATTTCTCTGAATTGTGCGCCAAGTGGAAGTCTGGTAATTCGTTTGGCTAAGTCAGAGGCGCAGTTAAAAGAGGCTATGAGATTATTGGATGAGAATAATGAATACTGCGAATGTGAAGGCGCTCATGAAGACAGATGCGAGGCCATAGTTTGTGCGTGGCATGAAGATTACGATAAACTTCTAGCATCTGTGGGAAAGAAAGCTTAAAATGGAATGGATAAAGCATTTAATATGGTGTAATGAATGTCTTATGACTACAGCTTTCATTAGAGATAAAAAACCTTATTTTTCCCGCTGTGAAATAGGAGATAAAATATATAACGACATGTTTGATAAAATGTTGCCTTCTAAAACTATTAAATCTTAGGGAATAATGTGAATAAATGTTATTGCTTTGAAAACAGTGTTGGAGCCCGATGTGGATATTGTATGTGGCAAGATAGGATTAGGCCAGTTCCATTTGACCCTCCAGGATTACGATTCCCAGATGAAATACCTCCATTTGCAACGCACGAGGATTTAAAAGATTACTGGAAGAGGAGATAGCATGACCATAGAAGGATTGTCCTCAAATTACTGGGTAGATAATGGGTTGACGCAGATAGTCAACTCGGCTGCGCCAGTAAGTGGGTCCCCTAATAAATATTTAGGGGCCTTGGTCTATGCTCCAATAGTATTTGATGGCACAACTAATTATATTCTGTATATTCCAGGGCAAGACCCCCAGAATATGGGAACCGATTACGCAGCAGCTAAAATATTCGCCTATAATGTGGTGCGTAACGCTGGGAAGTACCCGATTCCCTAATCTCATCCACCAACGGCGGAAAGAGATGGGCCGTCCCTAGTGGTCGGCCTTTTTTATTTACTTATGTGCTTGACAAGGCTGCCAAAGTGTGGTAGCATGAGTTATTGAATGGAGAATTAAATGACACAAGAAAGCTCTCGCTGTAAACATGGTGTGGCTGGGACCGATTGCTTTGAATGTTTTCCAACCATCGTCTGTGCTTTAAAAGATGAGCCTTATCATGTTTTTTATCAGACCGCTACTAGTGGGGGAATAATGACGGGGCCCGATGCTTTTTATTCTGCTCAGCATAATAATGACGAATCCCCTGAAATAGCTGCAAGATATGCCAATGTTGGGTATAAAGCCGGACAAAAGGCGCAGGAAGAAAAAGATACGGTGACGATGAATGCTTTAATCAATGAAATCAATATCCTGAAGGACTGGATTATTGAAAATGCCGAACTATGCTTCGCCTGCGATGAAATAGCCGAGTTCATTGACGGACAGCCTGGGTATTCTACGGTTGCCTGCAAGAAACATAAAACTAAAGACATGTCTGAATGGGAATATAGTCCTTTAAATATATTTAAACCCAAGAAGGATAATTAAATGAGCATGGCAGAATGGCCTGAAGAGATTCCATCTAAAAAAGTTGGGCGTAGGAGCGAAATGTCTAGTCTCAAATCTTCCGAAGAGCCACAATGGATTGAACCAGCAGGACCCTACAGGATGAAACATGATAAGTTAATCGGTCCTGGTGAAGTTGGAGACAAAGTTACGTTTATTGGATTATTAAATATCGCTTTCGCACAGGGGCGTTTATCCTCGGAAGCGGAACTCAAGGCCATGAGGAAGAAATGGGAAATAATGCGTCTTTGGATTTGGGGATTAAAAGATGACGAGCAGCCAACCAGGAAATACATGCTTGAAAAGATGACCGAGATGGACAAGGAATTAGGTAAATGAGCGCAATGCCTAGTCTTTCCGCCGAAATTCCTGTATGGTCCTACGTTTATGTCCTTAATTTATTAGAATATCATGGCGTAAAGAGAAGCAAGGTATTTATACATAAAGGAATCGTATGGATAGAATACGATAATTTTTATAACGCTGCCTTAGAGAAAGCTATCGAATATGTAAAGCCTGCAGGAGTAGTAATTCTAGTAGATAAATTAGCTTGGTATAAGTGCTGGTTCAAAAAACATCAGCTTGCCATAAAATAAGAGGGATTTAAATGAAAAGACGTAAGAAACGTATATATAAAAGAATAACCAAAAAAGATATTATTGAGCTAAGAAATAAGATGGCGGATATTATTTTTTATGCTAGTGTTGAGCCTGAGAAAAAGCCTGGGTTTTTAGGTGGTGCTTTACCTAACATGGGGAATATTAAAAATGAACTGGTTTTTAATGGACTTGCCAGTCGGTATAAAACGGTTAAACAGAGGGCCTAAATGGAACCCACAGTCTACGAATTCTGGTGCCCTTCCTGCGGTCAAAAATGTAAGTCCTATGAAGAAGAAATGACCTGCATGCACCCAGGAACTACCAAGGCCTTGTGGTGGCCTCCTAGGAGAATGATACGAAAATTCCCTATGCCTTTAGACATGTGGATAGGACCCAAACAAGAGGAAATTTAATGATAATTACAGTAGGTTCAATTGTAGCTATGAGCCCAGAAGCCTTATTAAAATATGCTTGGGCTAATCCAGTACTTGAATGCGTTTTCCAAGAAAACTATTGGCATTCTCTCTGGGAGAACCAATATAAGTAGTTGGATGGGACCCTATCTAAAATGGATAAACGTCCGTTTACGGACCCGCATGGGACCCTTTAGTCGGCGCAGAATTTTCCTTCCCCTTTCTTTTTACCTCCTCTAACATCTTTAAACATTCCCGTATGATTCATAAGGAATTTGCTCCTCCCAGTCTAACGGTCCCTTTTTTAAAAGTCAAGTGAAAAGTTGTCAAGTAAATAATTATGTGGTTACCCCTTGGTTACTACATAATAAAAAATAGTTTTTATTTTTCTTGACTCTATTCTCCCTTATGTTATTATTTAGATGTAGCAAATAACTAGGGGGCAACATGAAAGACACCACTACACAAGAGAGACTAGACGAGGCAAAGAAGTCAGGCCTTATCAGTGACTATGATGTAGAGTTTTTTATGAGCAACCTAGACAAAATGGAAGGGGCTAACAATGGACACGCAACAAAAAGAGGTTAAGGAAGTAGAGTTTATAAAAACCTTTGTCGATAGCGAGGGGGTGCGCTATAGCTTGATTCGGGACGGCCTACAATATGGGGTTACGATGTACGACACCAAGGAGGATATTTACTACCTTAACCAAAGGTTTGATTTTCTTCCTCATGCTGAACAGGTCTATTCTAACTTTATGGATAAGGTCAAGGCCTAAAGTTATAGAAGTTATTATAGAAGTTTTAGGTTAGGGGTAGATAGCCCCTAACCTTTTTTATTTTGCCCCTTGTTCCCAGCCTATTAAAACACGTTAAATTTTTTATCTCTCAAATTAGACCCAAAAGAATGCAAAACGGGCCTATAGTTACTTTAAGAGCCCACAATTTTAGAAAAATAAAAACCTTGGATTTTGCATTTAAACGGGCTTTAATCAATTGACAGAAAAGCGCTTTTTTTGAACGATAGCAGGCCTCAAGGTACAATCTATCAAGAGACTAAAAAAGAGTAAATAAGGGCCGAAAGAATGTAAAAATCGACCAAAACGCCTATTTTTTATCAAAAAAGCAGAAAAATGATATAGGGGCTCATAGGGTATACAAAAGTATAAAAACACCTATCATAAAAAATTGGATGTGTCAATAAAAAAATTAATTTATTTTTTATACTGTACCAAAAAGTAAAGTTAATGTTTTTATTGTCAACCTTTGGCCCGCTAAGGTTGACAATGTTAAGGCGATGATAGCCTATAAAAATAATCGTCTAACTAATAGGCCTTTAAATGCAAAGGGGGATAAAAAGCCCTGTTTTTATAAGGCTTTTTAATAGGTAAAAAATAAATGTTTTTATGCTTGACAATAAACGCCCATATGATAGAATTTAGATGTAGGGATTAACTAGCAGGGGGAATTATATGAGCGCATGGAAAACGGTTTTAAACAATAGGAACAAGGTAAAGAACGGAAAGAGCCCTTTACCTTTGGAAGTGTTAAGAGCCTTTCAAGCGGAAAGATTAAAGAGGGGTGAAAGAATTCAAACGGCTGTTGAAAATGGGCTGTTAAGAGTAATTAAGGACGGGGGGAAAATATGAAAAAGGTTTTTATAGTTCTTTTCTGGTTTGCTGTTCTAGTTTATGGGCTGTTTTGTGCTTGTGTCCTATGATTTACTTTTGGCCTAAGGGAATGAGCTTAGACGGCACTATCAAGGCAATGTTAGCCTTAGGGAAGGGGCTAGAGGTTGAAAAGATAGAGTTGACAAACGCAAGCGGTTTATTTAATATGGGCGGGCTGTTAGATTTAACATCAAATAATTAGGGGGATTTATAAAAAGAGTTTTTTATCGTTTGTTATTCGCTGAAAGAAGTTTTTCACCCGTTGATTTTTCAACCAAGGGCGAAGCGGTTAAATACAGGGAAGACCATATAAAAGGCTTTCCTGACAATGCAATGATGACACCAGAAAATCGGGAGTATTGGAAAAAGCAAGGGAAAGGAATAAAAATTTTCAAAGTAACTGAAACGATGACTTTAAGTAAATAAACGAAAGGACTATAAAAGCCCGTTCTTAAATGAAACGGGCTTTTATTTTGACCCTTTTTATCAAAAGATATTGGCCTTATGTCGTGAATAAAACCAAAATAAAAAAATGGCCTTTAAATGCAAAAATCGCCTATCCTAGAAAGGGCGCTAAAAAACGGGCGATAAAAAATTATCACGTTATAAAAAGTTTTTATTTAAAGGGCCCTCAATTGAACGATAAAATTTTTTATGAATGAAGACACGTTAGAAAAAAACTCTTAAGCAAGAGGGCGTAGAATGCAAAAACGGGGCAATTTAAAAGGTTTTTATTTTGGCTAAAGTTTTTAGCCCCGCATATTTGCGCTAACTTTTGGGGTTTTTTGTGGGTTGTTCAAAAACCATACAAAATAGGCTAAATTATGCAGTAGGGCCGATAATCAGTAAAGGAGATAATCAGTACCACTGACTAATTTTAGCCTTGACCTATCATAAAAACCGTGTTATCCTTCCATAGTTGATAAATCTAGTTTAAAGGGGCTCATATGGAATTGACCGCAAGCCGTGATTTAAGAATAACTTTCTTCCTTAACAATGGGGATAAAACCATTGTAGACAATCACGAGGGGGATTTTAAGGCCCTCGCTAAAAGCGCTGAAAAAATAGGTTTAAAATGTGGTAGTAAATGGAATGAATATTATCTTTCCTTTGTTGAATATAGGGATGAATTGGGGGTCTATTGCGATGTTAGGATAGATGATAAGGACCTTCAAAGGGGCTTTACAACGTTAAAAGAATTAATAGCGCTTGACAAAATCTAAAAATCTGTTATACTGTGTTTACTAATTAACCTTTCCAGTAGTGAAAGCCCTTCGCCCTTAAATACAATCCGCAAGGATAAGGGGGAGGGGCTTTTTTTATTTCTCTTGATAATCCTTTTCTCTTGTGTATAATTGACCCTGTAGAGAATTACATTTTATGGGGGCGTTATGAGCTATAAAGGCGATGTTAGGGGATTAGCAGACTTGCCTAGCGAATATGTGACAAGTTTGCCCTTCAATGTTTTCAAGGCTAAAACCTACTTTGAAAATTCAAGTTTTGCCCGTATCATAACCTACGAAGGCGTTTATTTTGTTCATAACGTTTGTACAGGCGTTTACTATCCGGCGAAAAATTATATGGATGCTAAAGGCTTGCGGGCAATGGTGTCACAACGTTATAGCACATTAGAAAAACTTTGGAATTAAAGGGGGCTTTGATGTATCAAGTCAAAAAAGGGACAAGGATTATTAAAACTCCCAAAATAACCAAAGACAGGGAAAGCGCTTGTTTATACGCTTATAAAATGTCCTTGCTTAACATGGGGGCGAATTACATCATAAGCAAAGAGCCAAACAAAGAAGGCTTTAGAGTTTTAATAGGTGTTTATCAAAATGGGGAATTTAGAAGTCATATAAATAAGAATTGGGCTTGACATTATAGGCGGGCTTTGCCTTAATAGAGTTGAAGGATTTTAAAACAAAATTTAGGGGGATTTATGCAAAAGGAAAAAGGTTTTAAAGCGATATTGTCCGTCATTACATCGAAGCGGGATATTTACGGCAATAGATATGGGCTATTGACTATCACAAACACCGAAACGGGTGAAAGCGGAAAAGCTTTGATTGATAGCATAGGAAACGAAGATTATTTTCTTCAGCAAATAGGCTTTATTTGGAAAAATACCTATAAAACCTCTCAGGAAGTGCCCATAAGGGAATTTAATCGCCTTGCAAAGGGCTTGCCATATGATTATAAACCTGTTATTTGCCAAGTTTTGAAGAAAAGCCTTAAAGCCTATGAAGCAAAGCGCAAGAAGGAGGACGAAAAACGCCAAAAGCATATGGAATATATTAACGCCCTGAGAATCGCCAAAGAAGAAAAGGACAAGAGCGGATTTAAAATCGAACCGTTAAAACCTGTGAAGGGCTGGAAGGGTTCGAAGGGGAATTTTGTTCTAACTTTGAACGGCTATGTTATGCAAGTTTTCGAAGGTAAAAACGCTGAACAGGAAGCAAAAGACTATATCAACGCTTTAATCAGCTAGGATAGAAGATAGGTCAATCTAAAAAGCGTTCAAGCAATGGGCCTTTAAATGTAAAATCGAGGTATCGAAAGGGGTTTTTATGAAATTTAAAACAAGTGATTCGAGATTAAGACATAGAAACGGACAAAAAATAAAAATACTGAAAACATTTTCAAAAGCTGATAAAAATCATGATAAGGAAGTTTTGCCTATGTTTTTAATTGAATTTGAGGACGGATTTAAAGAGGAAGCTTTTAAAGATGAATTAATAAAATAAAGCTTGACAATGAAAGGGGGCTTTGATACTCTATACACGTTAAAGGAAGTTTAAACAATAAAACAGGGGGCACATTATGGAAAGTTTCAAGGAAGCTTTGGAAGTTTTGAAAGGCCGTGATTCTCGCAAGTTGGGGAATAATACCTATTTACAAAAAAGGGGGGAGAATATCGCTGTTAAATTGCATCAAACGGACGTTGTAACATATACGCCAAACGGGGAAGTGATTCTATCTAGTGGGGGCTGGAAGACAGTTACGACAAAGGACCGCATCAATCAATTTTCACCCGTCCGCATCTATCAAAAAAATCACGTTTGGCACGTTGGGGACCATATTTTTAAAGATGGGATGACCATTGACGCAAGCGGAACGGTTAAAGGGGCGGACGTTTACACGCCTGCAAAAGAGAGAGTTTTTCAAGCGCAAAAAAGACGGCTTTTAAAATATGCGAAAAACTTTTCGAACGCTCTTATCAAAGGTAAAGTTAAGAGCCCTTCGGCGGGTGATTGCTTTTTCTGTTCAATGAAAGATGAACAGGGGAAAACAATCGGGGACGTTTCACATTTTGAACAGCACATGAAAGAAAATTATTTTGTGCCGTCCTTGCTTTATAACGCTTTGACCGAAACGGGGGCCTCAATGTACACTAAGGGCTCAATCGGAAACGTTTGGCGGGGTGAAGACAAGGGCGAAAATATCCCCTCATACGTCAAGGAGGACGTTAAAAAACACGTTTACAAGTACCTCTTGCGAAAATTCGCTATCGCTTAAATAAAAGTTTAGGCTTGACACCCTGCCCGCTCTTGTGGTAGGGTGTTTTCTGTTGGGTAGGAAAAAAATTTAAACCTTAGGGCCAAAAATGCCTAAGAGAAAAATGAGGGAGTTATGAAAACAATTAAGGTTAAAGTTTATGAGTTTAAAGAATTGAACACAGAAGCGCAAGAGAAAGCCGTTCAATGGTATCAAGAGGGGCTCTTCTATGACGGTTTTTGGTGTGAACACATAACCGGAAAATGTGGGGATGCTGATAATGTAGGTTTAAGAATTGATTCTTTCGATTGCTACAGGCAAGAAATTAAAGGGGATTTTAAAGGCCTTGGAATGGATACGGCTAAAAAAATCATCCTCGAACACGGAAAGAAGACAGAGACATATAAAACGGCTGAAAACTTTTTAAAGGCTGTTTTAGCTTTGGGAGAAATTCCAGATTTAAACGCCCCTTATTCATACGATGAAGAAAAAGCGCATGATGATAAGGTAAATGAATACGATGAAAGGAAAGAAGAATTAGAAAAAGAATTTTTAAAAGATATTTTGGGGGATTACCTGCACATTTTAAGAAAGGAAGCGGATTATATACAGTCTTTTGAAAGCGCAAAAGAAAACATCGAAGCGAACGAATACACCTTCACAAAAGATGGAAAGCGTTTCGGATAATCTAACTTCCTTCTAAGCTGTTAAGGCTTATCTAAGCCCCCCTTAGGTAGGCCTTTTTTATTGCCTAAATATAAGGCCTTTTTGACCCCTCCTTTGCGTTTAATTGCGTTTTAAGCCTCCTCTTTTGTCTCTTGGCGGGGGGTATACCTTGCCCTCTAGAATCATCAAGGCTAAGCCCTTTTAAACGTTAAAACAAGCCTATCTAGGGCGCTTGATTGACCTATTTTAGGGGCTTTTAACCGTTGACAAGGGCGAAGCGGTCAACGGATAAAAAATTATAATTTTTCTCTTGACTTTTAAAATTTTTTATGTTATTCTGGAAGCTTGATTTATTTTTTATAAAAAATTTTTATTTTTTCTCTTGACTATTTTTTAAACTGTGTTACGATGCGAGAGTAGGAAAAAACTTAAGGGGGTGCCACATGGTACAACGTTATAAGGTCATCGTTAGCAATGTTGGGAACGTTCATATTAACAGTAGGGACGTTGCTATTACTTGCTTCAATCATTACGTTGAGGAAAGCAAGGCGGGGCAAGGAAGGGTAGGCGGTCAATCGGTCATCCTTCGAGACGAACAGAACAACGCTGTTATCAATTCATTCGAGCCCGTTGCGTTGCTTGTCTAGCATTCATTCGAGCATAAAGCATTCAGCATCCATTCATTAAAGCATTGACAAAGTATTGGGCATCTGTCATACTTGTAGCAGTCGGCATTCCATTAAAGCATTGAGGGGGCATTCATGTACATCGCTTATGATGTTGAATTCTTAGGTGAAAGAAAATATCCTTGGGCGGTCATGCAATATGGCAATCCTCAAAAGAAAAACGGGCATCCTATCGCATTGTTCATGATGGAAAAAGACGCTAAAGAATTTTGTAAAGTTGTTAAAAATTATTAAGGGGGCATTCCTATGTGGGCATCCATGAACTATCTAGAGCTAAAGTTGACCAAGAATCAAGCATCTATTGGTTCGCATTCAGGGGCATGCGATAGCGACATCAAAGCATTGATGAAAGAGCCAAGCATCAAGCGACAATTCAAAAGCATTGACCCTGAGAGCATCAAGAAAGAATTGAGGGACCAAGGGGCATGGACTGAAGAACAATTGAACAACGTTGAAGACAATCAAGAGCGTATTCTTTGGATTGCATGCGGTAATATAATGGACGGCATCTAAAATAACACTTGACAATCCATCGAGCATATGAGACAATAGCATAGGATTAAAATTTTAGGGGGCATCATGATAACAAAAAAACAAGAGCGGGAGTTTATCAAGCTTCAGGAAGCACTTGAGGAAGCATTAGTCACATATGATGAATATACTAAAAACACTGCATTAGGGGCCTTGTGTCAAGCATATTCAATTCTAGTTAAGGCCGATAAATTTAAACCACTAGATTAAGAAGGCATTAAATGAACAAAGAACTTAAATTAAAATCCACATTGAGAACAGCTAAGGGCATTCTCTATAAACGAGAAGACCGTTTAGATGAGCATATGGAGGGCTATGATTGCGAGGATAGATATCATCGCTGTAAGTTTACTCAAGATGGTTACACAAAAAGAGAATACTATGAATTGAATTGCAAGGAAGGGGAACGTCTTCATTCGAGAGTTGGCATCCAAGAAAAAAGAATTAATAATTTAAAAATAGTGCTTGACAATCTTTTGAGTGTGTGATAGCATGTGTACAAGTTGATATTCGAGGGGGCATCATGAAAACGATTATATGCTTTAAAGAAGAAAAGAAATTGGTAAAAGGTGGAGTTTATTTTGGTGGCTGGTGTACTTGTCATCC
>Ga0137404_10002864_pt1 | contig 11503 bp, 10 predicted proteins | sample CZOMad2_1_16fung_FD_108285 | JGI IMG/M metagenome (GOLD analysis project Ga0137404, IMG submission 108285) | Vadose zone soil fungal communities from Angelo Coast Range Reserve, California, USA - CZOMad2_1_16fungal (Illumina Assembly) | ecosystem: Environmental > Terrestrial > Soil > Vadose...
CGGGCGTGATCAATAAAAAATGGCTGAGACGTGCGGTCTTTGAGAGGCGGTGAGCGATGCTATCGGTGACAACGATCGAAAACTCTCGCGGGCCGGGGAGTTCCATCCCTCATGAGCACGGCCAGGAAGCGCTGCTGGGAAAGATCGATAAGGGCAAGGTCTTTGTTCTGCAAAACGGGATCTTTATAGTCTTGGCCTCGTTTCTCGCCGTCGGTCTCAAATATCACTACAGCGAAGCCCGCAGCGAAGACCTTGTCTGGATTTTGCGACCGACGGCGAGTCTGGTCGAGTGGATCAGCGGAATTCCATTCGAGGAAGAGGCGCATACGGGATTCGTCAGCTATGCGCGCCGGATCGTCATTGCGCCCGCCTGTGCCGGCGTTAATTTCCTCGTTATCGCTTTTTGCATGGCGGCATTCTCCAGCCTCCATCGCATTCAACGCCAGCGGGTTAAATGGCTATGGTTGACAGGCTCCCTGGTGAGCGCCTATGGCCTGACGGTTTTTGCCAACGCTGTTCGAATCATGGTCTCGATCTATTCATATGATGCCGATATCTACTCCGGCTGGCTCACGCCGCAGAGAATGCACCGGCTTGAAGGGGTCATCATTTATTTCTTTTTCCTGTGCCTGTTTTATAGGATAATTACGGCCGTTTTCTCCTTGATCGAGAGAGCACAGAGACAAAATGAAGCGGAACGCGGAACGGCCAATTCTTCGCGGTGCGCGTTAGCGGGGCGGGTCCCCTTGTTCTGGTACGGCCTCATCACTCTGGCGATTCCCTTGCTCAACAGCGCGCTTGCCAAAGATGGAGCACGCTTTGCCGAACACGGCGGAACGGTTATCTCCGGCTGCCTCGCCGTCTTGGCCGTCTTCGTATTAGTGCATTGGGGCTGGAAAAGCATAATGGGTTTGAAAATTAAACGACCATGAACGGCAAGAAAGCCAAGATTCTTATCGTCGAAGATGAGCCGGCCATCTCCGAAACGATTCAGTACGCGTTGGAAACCGACGGGTTTGAGACCCATTGTCTCTCGTCAGGAACGCCGGTTCATTCGTTGCTGGACGAGCAGCCGATGGATCTCATCGTCCTCGATATCGGGCTGCCGGATATCAGCGGAGTGGAATTGTGCAAAGAGATCCGCAAAACACACCCGCTGCCGATTATCTTTCTGACCGCTAGAACGGACGAAATCGACCGGATCGTAGGGCTCGAGATCGGCGCCGATGATTATGTGGTCAAGCCGTTCAGTCCCAGAGAACTTTCCGCCAGGATCAAGGCCGTGCTAAGGCGCACCCAAAAACCAAGTCCACCAGAGCCGGCCCGGCAGGCTTTCCAGATTGACGAGACGAGGCGGCGCATCTCCTACTTCGGCACGCCGGTCGAATTATCGCGGTATGAATATAACCTGTTAAAAGTTCTCGTTCTTCGTCCGGGCCATGTGCTTTCCCGCGACCGGCTCATGGATTTGGCCTGGGAGGAACCCGAAGCAAGCATGGATCGGACGGTGGATGCCCACGTCAAAACCATCCGTGCAAAGCTCAAAGCCATAAAAGCGGAAATAGATCCGATCACCACCCACCGCGGCATCGGGTACTCCTTGAAAGAGGACCTATGAGACTGGGAACCCGTATCTTTCTCATTTGCCTTTTCATATTTACCGTTTGCTTTTCCTATCCCGTCCGCTGGTTTTTCGACAATCTCCGCGTTCGCTATCTCCAAGGAGTCGAAGAACCGCTGGTGGATCAGGCCAATATTCTGGCGGCGATGGTCGGGCGCGAAATTGAAGGCAAGACATTCGACCGTGAAAAGTGGTACCGGGCCTTTGAAAACGTTCGCTCCCGGTCATTGTCCGCGACGATTTACAATCTGATCAAGACCGACGTGGATATGAGAATCTACATCACCGATGCCTCCGGCAAGATCGTGTTCGATTCCGAAGACCGACAAAACGTCGGTGCCGACTACAGCGTCTGGCAGGACGTTCGTTTGACCCTCGATGGAAAGTACGGCGCTCGAACCACAGCGGCGGATTCGCGCGATCCAAGCACCAAAGTGTTGTACGTGGCCGCGCCGGTAGTGGTCAATGGATCGCTCGCCGGCGTTTTGACGGTTGCCAAACCGACGACCAACATCAACACTTTTTTAAAGAGCACGAAGCTTCAAATCTTCAAAGTTGTCGGCCTCGCCGGCCTCGCCGCCGTTCTCCTCAGCTATCTCGCTTCGTTATGGATCACCCGGCCGATTACGCGGTTGACGCGCTACGCCGACGATATTCGCCGGGGAAAACGCGTGGAGTTCCCCGAACTGGATCAGAGCGAAGTTGGTGAAATGGGCAATGCGTTTGCAAAAATGCAGGAGACCCTCGAAGGAAAGAAATATGTCGAGCAGTATGTCCAGAACCTCACGCACGAAATTAAAAGTCCTCTATCGGCCATCCGCGGAGCGGCCGAGTTGCTGGAAGAAGAAATGCCGCCCGAGCAGCAAGCACGGTTTCTGTCAAACATTCGGCAGGAGGCCAATCGTATTCAGGAAATGGTGGACCGGATGCTGGAACTCTCCGCCTTGGAGAACCAGAAGATGCTCGAGAATATGGAATGTCTTTCCTTCTCTTCTATCGTTAAAACCGTTATCGAGAGCAAACGACCTATGCTGTCCAAAAAGAACTTGAGCCTGGTCGATCAAGTTCCGGAATTTGTTATGGTGAGGGCTGATCGATTCCTGCTCTTTCAAGCGCTTTCCAATCTGATTCAAAACGCCATCGATTTCAGTCCGGTCGATGGTTCGATCGAGCTGATCGGCCGAGTCGAAGATAAGAAACTGAAGTTTGGCGTCGAAGATCACGGCACAGGGATTCCTGATTTCGCTCTAGAGAAGGTCTTTGATAAATTTTTTTCGCTTCAGCGTCCCGACAGCGGGAAAAAAAGCACGGGTCTCGGACTAAATATCGTGAAAGAAATAGCGATACTGCACAAGGGCGACGTGAAGTTAGAAAATCGGCCGGACATGGGTGTCCGGGCAACATTGATCATTCCGATAGTTGATCAACCTTTAGCCGCCTGAAGGTGGTTTCACGGGAGGAAAAGGTGCGGCGACAGGAAAAGCTATCCGGGCGACTATCTCAAAATGAAACGTTTTCTTCCTACTGCGGCCTCGCAAGCACCCGCGTCATTATTAGACTCCTCCCGAAGTAATCGTTTTGCTATTTCATTCTAAATTCGTTGTGCGCCGTTGCAAGAAGACTTGGCAGAATGATTTATTGAGGATGCGGTTCTAGATTCGTGCAGTTCGCCGCCAATCACGGGAATTCATCGTCGATGCAACCGCTGACAAGATTCATCCTGCTCTATGCAGCGATGTATGCGGCGTTCGGAGTTGCTTCTCCATTCTTACCTGCGTTTGTCAGCGCGCGGGGGTTGGCGCCCGAGCAGCTCGGGCTCGTGCTCGGCGCCGGCACGGCCGTGCGATTGCTCACGGCGCCGCTCGCAGGCCGCATCGGCGACTTGACCCAGGCACTCCGCTTTGTGCTCGTCATCTGCATCGCGCTTGCCGCCTCGGTGACGCTCGGCTATCTCGCGGCTCATGGATTTTGGATTTTGCTCGGGATGAGTCTGCTGCATGCCGCGTCGCTGGCGCCAATTACCGTCTTGGCCGACGCATTGGCGCTCGGGTCCGCAGCGGCGCCGCCGCCCAGCGATCGCCGCGGCTTCGAGTATGGCTGGGTGCGCGGCACCGGCTCGGCCGCCTTCATCGCCGGCACTTTACTGTCCGGGCAGGCGGTGGGCGCATTCGGCCTCGACGTGATCGTCGGTCTGCAGGCCTTACTGCTCGGCGCGGCAGCTCTTGCCGCCGTCCTGGTGCCGGAACTGATGCACCATCGGACAGCCGATGCAGTGCGCGCGCCGGCGGGCGGTGTTCTCATTCTGCTCCGGCTGCCGCTGTTTCGGAATCTTGTTCTTGTGGCGGCGCTCATCCTCGGCAGCCACGCCATGCACGACGCATTCGCGGTGATCCGCTGGAGCGCCGCAGCCATCAGCCCGGTTACCGCGAGCGTGCTTTGGTCGGAGTCGGTCGCCGCAGAGGTGCTCGTGTTCTTCGTCATCGGCCCGGCGCTCGTGACTCGGCTGACGCCAGCCGGCGCGCTCGCGATCGCGGCGCTGGCCGGCATGCTTCGCTGGGCGGTAGTGGCGCAGACAACCGATGTGATGGCGCTTGCGCTGGTGCAGCCGCTGCACGGCATCACCTTTGCGCTGCTTCATCTCGCCTGCATGCGTCTGATCGCCCGCATCGTGCCGCAAGGCCTCGAAGGGACGGCGCAGGCGATCTATGGCACGGTCGGCATCGGAGTAGCCACCGCACTTCTCACCCTCGCCTCGGGCGCACTCTATGGCCGCCTCGGCGCCCAAGGATTTTGGGTCATGGCTGCGCTGTGCGCGCTTGCCTTGCCGCTGACGTGGAAGCTGAGGGAACCATGACATATGGGTCCCGCCCCGATCCCCCCGCCTCCGCATTCTAATTTTGGATTTTAGATTTTGGATTGAGGTAAAGATATAGCTGAGGCTTGACCTGCCTTCTCATTATTCAAATTTTGGATTTTCGATGATCGGCATCAAGGGGCACTTGGATAATTTTCCGGATTCTAATGGTGAAGTGCGAAGTAGCGAAAAGGACTTTGAAACTTTACAGTTGGGTGCCTTCGCTACTCCAGGTTTGCTCCTCGCTTAAGGGCCCGTAGGTTTAACTGCGGAATCCGGGCTGAATGGTGTGATGAATATCACATAGACGGCTCTGTGGTATCAATCCGATTAATGCGCCACCAGCAGCGCGTCGACGGCGAAGGCGCCTTGGCCCTTCGGCAGCACGACCACGGGATTCAGATCCAATTCGTCGATGTTGTCGCGCAGATCATGAGCCAGCCACGAAACTCTGGCGGCCATCTCGGCGAGGGCGTCGATATCTGCGGGTGAAGCGCCTCGCACGCCGGCAAATACTTTTGCGCCTTTTAGCGATTCCAGTGCTCGGTGTGCTTCGCTAGAGCTAATCGGCGGAATGCGAATTGCCACGTCGGCTAGAATTTCGACGAACACGCCGCCTAGGCCCGTGACCAGCGTCGGTCCCAGCTGTTCGTCGCGCGAGATGCCAAGGAGACACTCGAGGCCTTTGATTTGTTTTTGCACCAAAATGCCTTCGATCGCCGCGTCGGGTTTCTTGACCCGGACGCCGACAATCATTTCTTCGTAAGCAGTTTGCACGCTCTCTCGGTCTGTCAGATTCAGGCGCAGCGCGCCGAATTCCGTTTTGTGCGGAATATCGACGGAGCAAACTTTCAATACGCAAGGATAGCCGAGCTTTTCTGCTGCAGCGGTCGCTTCGCTCGCCGTCTTCGCCAGCACCGCGGACGCCATTCGAATTCCATACGCCTGCAATAATTTATCTGTTGCTTCATAGGACAAAACACCACGCTGTAATTGCACGCGCCCGGGCGCGGCCCCAGACCGCGTAACTGGTACAAAGCGACCAGCGCCGCGGTCGCGCTCGTCCTTGCGCAGCCGGCCGATGGCGCGCAGCGATTTACGGTAATCGCCGGTGAACGTCAGGCCGAGGTTATTGAGTTTGTCATACCAGACTTCCGCTGGCGGTTCGGTGGCGCGCGTAAGCACGAAGACACGTTTGTCGTTGGCGCGGCTCAGCTGTGAAATTTTCGTGTACAACTTTTCCGAAGATGGGCTGATCGTTTCCGGTAAATTCAGGCGCACGCCGAGCATGTCGATTCTTGGTTCTTGGAAGAATTTTTCCAAGCAACGATCGAACGCCTCAGGATTGATCCGTTGCAAGTCTTCGACATCGAGTGGATTGCCGAGCAAGGTCGGCTTGTCCAAACTCTCGATCATGACTTTCTGCGTTTCCGGACTGAGTTCCGGGACTGGAACACCTTCTTGTTCGGCGATGTCGCAAAGCAGCGTGCAATCGCCGCCGGAAATCGTCATGAGGCCGACGCCGCGATCATGCTTCTCTGGCCGCGGTTTGGCGCCGGCGAAGAGCGCGGTCGTATCGATCAGGTCGTCAAGATCATTGACGATGATCGCGCCGTGTTGTTCGAAGAAAGCATCCCAAGCGGCGGCCGATCCCGCGAGCTGGCCGGTGTGAGCGATGACATTGCGCTTGGCGCGTGCGGTTTTGCCGGCGCGGAGAACCAATACGCTCTTGCCATTGGCTATGGCTCGATCGAGCGCCGCGGCAAAACGTTCCGGCTCCTTGGGTGCTGCTTCAAAATAAGTCGCGATGACGTCGATTTCCGGACATTCGGCTTGATAAGCGAGGTAGTCGGCGGAGTTGAGGACGATCTCGTTGCCGCCGCTGGCGCAGACGTGAAAACCCAGACTGCGCTTGGAGCCGGCGTTCATCAAGAGATTCATCATGCCGCTACTTTGAAAGATGCAGCCGATGTTTCCCGGACGGAGAGATTTTGGTAACTCGCCGCCCCAGATGCCTAATTTCGCGCGCGTGGAAACGAAACCCATGCAATTGGGGCCAAGAAGTTTAAGGTTAGCCGCCTTGGCGGCCCTGGTCAGTTCTTGCTGCAACTTTGTTCCCACTTCGCCACCTTCGGCGAAACCGTCAGCGAAAATGACTCCGGCCTTAACACCTTTTTTGCCCGCTTCTTCGACGACGGAAACAACGGTCTTGTTGTTCACCGCGATCACCGCTAGCGGAATATCGCCCGGCACGTCGGTGATGCTTGGATACGCTTTGAGGCCAAAGACTTCGGGACGACCCGGGTTGATGGGAATGATCTTGGAGGAATCAAAGCCCATGTTCTGCAGATTTTTGAAAATATTGACGGCGTAATGATTGCGATCGCTGGCGCCGATGATCGCGAGACGATCGGCTTCGAAGAGCGGCGCTAAGAGTTTTTCGCTCGGCACGGGTAGCCTCCTGAATCAAAGGTGCTGCGCTGAATCAAGAAGTGGACTTATCGCAGTTGAAAATGGATGTCCAATGAAGGAGGGGATTGGAGTGATGGAATGTTGGAGTAATGGAGTGATGGGTATCGCGGAACTCCGCCCATCCTACGGAACTCGATCGGAGCCCTTCGACGGCGCTCAGGGCGAACGGCTATGTGCTTAATTTCAATTGAAGCGATTCCGTCCGTGGTGAGCCCCGTCGAACCATGAACCTAGTTTTCACACAGTCTGATGAACGTGAGGGATCTCGCATTCGGGATTGTTCGTCGCGTTCGGTCCTTCGGAATAACACATAGCCAGTGAATATGAATTTCTTCGGCTCGGCGTTAAGAGGGAATCAGTAATTCGACGAGCGTTTTCAGATTACCAACAGTCTCGAGGTGTTGAACTGCTCCGATCAATTCCTCGGTTTGCCTTTCAGAAATCACCGTCCTGGCATTGCCGTGGAACTTGTCCAGGACTTCTTTCTCCGTCAATGGATTTTGGGGGGCGCCCTTGGCGATTGTTGCCGTGTAGCTAAAAGCAGTTCCGTTTTTGAGCTCAACCGTCACGGGACAATACCGCCCCGGTTCCGGAATAGACTCATCGACGATTACTTTCACTTTGCTGAGCGCTTCTTGAACCCGCGGCTGATTGGCTTTCTCATCGGTAAAAGTCGCGATCTCCAACTTGCCCTCCAGGATGCAGAGCGCGACGACATAATTGATCGCGAACTTGCCGCGCAGGCCGGTTTTGACTTCGGCGTGGTAATGACGCTGGTAACGCTCCGGCGGAATACTGACTTCGATCTTGGCGACATCCTCGAAGCGGATTTGATGCTCGTGCTTTAACTGCAGCGCAGCGTCGGCGGCGAGAAACTGGGGCGCGCTGCAAGGATGCATTTTGAGGCCGAGGCCCGGCGATTCGAGAAAGTAGGGCTTACCGATGTTGGTGATCATTTTTTCATAGTCGCAAGTTCCCTTGCCAAAGAAGGTGTCACAAAAGCCGCGCGGCGCCTCAAAGATGGCCGCATCAGCGGTAAAACCTTTTTCCGCCAGAAGCGCCGCTTCCACTCCATTTCGCGCGGCATTGCCGGCGTGAAACGGTTTGACCATCGACCCTTGTTGGCGATGGATGCCGCTGCAACCCGAAGCAGCAACGCCAAGGGCGGCCTTGATCTGGTCGGGAACCAACTTGAGCAGGCTGGCGCAGGCGACTGCCGCGCCAATGCTGCCAAGGACTGGTGTGCTGTGAAAACCGCGGTCGTGCAGGTTGGGACCAGCAGCGGAAATCTTGGTGAGTACTTCGATGCCGAAGACGTAGGCCTTTAATAGATCCTTGCCGGATGCGCCCAAGGTTTCGCTCAAGCTGAGCGCGGCGCCGGTTACCATGCTGGTGGGATGACCGGCATGGATGGAATCCTCCCAGTCGTCGAAATCGAGAGCGTGGGCCAAAAGGCCATTGGCGAATGCTGCCATGGGGACGGATGATTTTGCTGGAGTGCCCCAGATCGACGCTTCATTCGAGTTGCTGACTCGCGCGCAGTAATCGAGGGCGATTGCCGCCACTGGCGTTGCAACCGCCGCCAATGCGACGCCAAGAATGTCGAGGATATGCATCTTGGCGTTTGTTATAGTTTTCTCGGAAATCGTCGAGTAAGCCGTTTCGGCGACAAAGCGCGCCAGAGTGTCGGTGACCGGCGGAGGCGTAGCCATCTTGTTCTCCTGCGAATTGAGATATATGAAAGTTCCATTATCCGAAGAGTAGGGCACTAGGCAACAGGCATTAGGCATAATGAGGGACGGAACAAGAAAACGAGGAGAGACGAATGAAAGGTTGTTTAGAAGGAATCAGAGTTTTAGAACTGGGAAATTTTATCTCAGGCCCGTACGGAGCGTGCTTGCTGTCCGACTTGGGCGCTGAGGTGATCAAAGTCGAAAACCCGAAGGGTGGCGATCCATTTCGCGGCTGGGATCTGGGAGGCGACCAGCCCAATTTTTGGGCGTTTAATCGCGGCAAGAAAAGCATCACGTTGAATCTTCAAACAGCCGAGGGGCGAGAAGTTTTTTATGCCCTGGTCAAAAAATCCGATATCGTGATGGAAAATTATCGACCCGGCGTCACGAAGAAGCTCGGAATCGACTATGAGACGTTGAGAAAATTGAACGATAGAATCATTTGTTGTTCGATTACGGGAACCGGTCCCACGGGTCCCTACGTCAACCGGCCCGCCTATGACACAGTCGGTCAAGGGCTGGGCGGGATGTTGAGCGTACTAATGGACGCAAAAGATCCGCGACCCATCGGTCCGGCGTATGCCGACAGCTTGAGCGGCATGTTTTCCGCGCTCGGGGTGCTCGGCGCGCTGGTGGCCAGGGCGCAGACCGGTAAAGGCCAACAGATCGACGCGACCATGGCCGGCTCTGTGTTGGCGTTTTTGATCGCGCCGGCGACCGAAACTCTCGCGCACGGACAACCTCCTGGGCCGTACACGCGGCCGCGGCACTCGCAAACTTATGCGTTCTCCAGCTCGGACGGTTTGCCGTTCGCCATTCATCTCTCGTCACCACAAAAATTTTGGGAGGGGCTGTGCAAAGCCGCGGGACATCCCGAGTTGATCGAAGATCCGCGCTTCAATACGCGACCGAACCGTAGGAAAAACTATGACGAGCTGAGCAAAACGTTCGGCGAGATTTTTAGAGAAAAGTCGCGCGCCTACTGGATGGATCAGCTGGAAACCAACGATGTGCCGCATACGCCAGTTTATAACTTGCAGGAAGTATTTCAGGATCCGCAGATCAAACACATGGGAATGGAAATCGAGATCGAGCGGAAGAATAAGCCGTCTATCCGCACTGTGAAATTTCCGTTGGAATACAGCGACACGAAAATGTCGCATCCCACCGCGCCGCCGGAATTGGGCGAGCACAATGCGGAGTTCTTGACCTCGCTCGGTTACGACGACAAAAAGATCGCTGAGTTTAAGGAGAAGGGGATTATTTGACGACTTTAGGTGACGGCCCAGCGATTTTCTCCAAGCGGTGCGTGAAATATTTAATCCGCGCTAGGAGGCGGAAAGATGCGACTACGTAAGGCCACGATTGAAGACGCTGAGGCGCTCGCATCGCTCCTGACAGAAATCGGCTGGTTTGAAGTCTTCAAGAACGAGTCATTGGAGGAGTCAGGTCGGCGCGTCAGGGCTGAATTGGAGTTATGCCTCGCCGATGACAGTCACTTTGTTTATGTGGCGCAATCCGATGATGACAAAATCATCGGCTACGTTTCGGTTCACTGGTTGCCGTATCTCTTCATGCGCGGACCGGAGGGATATATTTCCGAGTTGTTCGTTCTTGATAGCGCCCGTGGCCGCGGCGTCGGCAGGCGACTGCTTCACGCCGTCGAGACGGAGGCTCGCTCTCGTGGGTGCACACGGATGTCCCTGACCAATTTGCGCCACCGTGAATCGTATAGGCGCCAGTTCTACGTGAAGGCCGGATGGAGCGAACGCAGCGACGCTGCTAATTTTATTTACGAGATGGCTTGATTCATCCAGCCGCGAGGTTCATTTATGACGGCTACTCGTTAGCCAACTCTTGCGCAAGGAAGTCTTCGACAAGGCCCCACGCGAGTTCGGCCAGCTTCGGATCGTAGCAGTCGCCGTCGGCCATGGCGAAGCCGTGGCCAGCGTGGTGGAAGAAGTGCCAGTCTAAGGGTTGGCCATTGGACTGAAAGCTCGCCATCAAACGTTGCTGTGTCGGAACGCTAGCAACGTGATCTCGTGCGCCGAAGAAAATTTGCGACGGGCACTTGAAGTCTTTGACCGCGTCATCGGGATGGCGAGGCCTCAATTTGCTTGGGCCTTCGTCTCTAACGGACGGGTAGTAACCGACGAAGCCGCGCACGCTGGGAGTGGCGGCGACGAAGTGGATCCCGATGCGCCCGCCCATGCAATAGCCGACCACCGCGCAGCGTTTGGCGTCCACTTCGCTTCTATTTCCCAGATAATGCCATGCCCGATTGAGGATCTCGACGAATTGACCGTCGCTGGTGGTCTTCTGCGCTTCATGCACCCCGTCGGCGGCGCCGAGCATCTTGTAGAGATCGGGAACGATGGTCGTATAGCCGAGCTTGGCGAAGTTACAGACGTTGACTTTCATATTTCCCGTCACACCGTAATGGTGGTGCACGATCAGAACGCCGGGCCCTGGCTCTTTACGGTCCGGGTGCGCTAGGTAACCAGGAATACCATCTTTGTCTTCTGCAAGATCTCGGTTAACGATCTTCATTGTGTCAATCCTCCATGCGAGTGAGCTGAGGTTTTCTGTTATTACGACTGGATTTAAAACTCAACCGCGCGGCACCGCCTCAGTTCAAAGTTCAATGTAGCTCCCATTGGTTTAACCTTGAACCTTAAGCCTTGAACGTTGAACTGGCATCAGGGTTCGATCCGTTTGCCATCCTGAAAAAAATGCAGCCGCTCGGGCGCGACAATGAGATCTATCGTGTCGCCTGCTTTAAACGTCAGATCTCTCACCACCCTGGCGACGAGATCTATGCCA
>Ga0137404_10002866_pt1 | contig 11502 bp, 10 predicted proteins | sample CZOMad2_1_16fung_FD_108285 | JGI IMG/M metagenome (GOLD analysis project Ga0137404, IMG submission 108285) | Vadose zone soil fungal communities from Angelo Coast Range Reserve, California, USA - CZOMad2_1_16fungal (Illumina Assembly) | ecosystem: Environmental > Terrestrial > Soil > Vadose...
CGGCGGCGGTCCTCGGGGTGGGCACGCTCGGCCTCCTCGCCGTGCAGGTGTTGAAGGCGCGGGGGCTGTCCGTGCTCGCGGTGGGGCGCACCGAGGCGCGGCTCGACGTGGCCCGCGCGGTGGGCGCCGACGCGGTGGCCGCGAGCACCGCCACGACGCCCGCGGCCTCGCCGGCGGCGGCGGCGCGGGCGCTCTCCCGCCGCGAAGGCGTGGACCTCGTCATCGAGACCGCGGGGACCCCGGAGGCGGTGGGCCAGGCCATCGAGCTGGCCCGGCCGGGCGGGAGGATCGTGCTCACGGGGCTGCCGCACGCTCCGTCCGCGGTGGAGTTCTTCTGGGTGGTGCGCCGCGAGCTCAGCCTCCTGGGCTCGATGATCTACCAGGCCGAGTTCCCGGAGGCTATTCGACTGCTCGCGGACGGCAAGGTGCGGACCGAGCGGCTGCTCACCCATCGCTTTCCGCTCGCCGCCGCGCTCGACGCCTTCCACGCCCACCGCGCGCCCGAGTCCATCAAGGTCGCGGTCATTCCCTGACGCGTCACCCACGGAGAATTCCGCCATGCCCCACGCCACGCTCAACGGCAATCGGGCGCATTACGAAACCTATGGGCAGGGCGATCCCCTGCTCCTCGTGAGCGGTCTCGGCGGGCCGGCGGTGGGCTGGCTGCTCCAGGTCAAGGACCTCTCGCCGCGCTACCAGGTGATCACGCTGGACAACCGCGGCGTGGGCGAGAGCCAGATGCCCGACCTCCCCTCCTATCCCACCGCGCTCCTCGCCGCCGACGCGGCGGCGCTGCTCGACCACTTGGGCGTGGCGCGGGCTCACGTGGTGGGCGCCTCGATGGGCGGCACCATCGCCATGGAGCTCGCCATCCGCCATCCCAAGCGCGTGCGCAGCCTCTCCATCTGCTGTAGCTGGGCGCACGGGGACGGCCGCTTCATCCAGGTGCTCCGCTCGTGGATGGCGCTGTCGCCGCACCTGAGCCTCGAGGATCGCTTCCGCCACCTCCTCTTTCCCTGGCTCTACAGCCCGGCCTTCCTCGCCGACGAGACCGCGGTGGCCGACGCGCTCAAGCGCTCGCTCGCCTATCCGTTCCCCACCAAGCCCGAGGCGCTGGTGCGCCAGGGCGAGGGGCTGATCGCGTGGAACGGCACCCGGCTCAAGGAGATCCCGCGCATCAAGGCGCCCACCCAGATCCTGGTGGGAAAGGAGGACATCCTTACCCCGCCCGCCTTCTCGCGCGCGCTCGCGGGCATGATTCCGGACGCCCGCCTCCGGATCCTGCCCGGGGCGCACGCCTTCTTCATCGAGGAGGCACCCCGGTTCAACGGCGCGCTGCTGGAGTTCCTCAAGGGCGTCAGGAAGTGAGCGAGCCGGGACGGCTGGCGGGGAAAACCGCCGTCGTCACCGGCTCCACCCGGGGCATCGGGCTCGCCATCGCGCGGGCCTTCATCCGCGAGGGCGCGCGCGTGGTGGTGAACTCGCGGAGCGCCGCCGACTGCGAGGCGGTGGCGCGCGGGCTGGGCCCCTCCGCCCTCGCCCTCGCGGCGGACCTCTCGCGCTCGGACGACGTGCGCCGGCTGGCGCGCGAGGCGGGGGCGGCGCTGGGCCGCGCGCCCGACGTCCTCGTCAACAATGCGGGCCAGCCCCGGGTGGCGCCATCGGAGGAGCTGTCCGAGGCCGACTACCGCGACACGCTCGACCTGAACCTCAACGGCTACTTCGTGCTCAGCCAGGACGTGGCGCGCGGGATGCTGGCGCGCGGCAGCGGCACCATCATCAATATCAGCAGCATCTTCGGCCTGGTCGCGGTGCCGCAACGCCTGGCGTACTGCGTGTCCAAGGCCGCGCTCAACATGATGACCAAGGTGCTGGCCATCGAGTGGGCGGGCCGCGGCGTCCGCGTCAACGCCATCGCCCCCGGCTACGTGGAGACCGAGTTCATCGGGGGCCTCATCGCCCGCGGCGTCCTCGACCCCACCACGCTCGCCCGGCGCACGCCCATGGGCCGACTGGGGAGCTCGGACGAGATCGCGGAGGCGGCGCTCTTCCTCGCCGGCCCCGGCGCCTCCTTCATCACCGGCGAGATCCTCACCGTGGACGGGGGGTGGTCCTCCTACGGCTTCCTGTGATTTCGGGGACCTCCGGGACGTGTAAACATTAAGATACAGGGAGACGTCTCACCGCCTTGGAGCCACGCATGCGACGACTCTCCCTGGGCCTCACGTGGGTGCTGGTGGCGGGAGGCCTGGCCGCCTGTTCCTCCGGCGCGTCCGTCCCGGGGATCCGAGAGGGGGCGCCCCCGCGGGCGGCGGCCGCGCCCCCCGCGACCACTCCAGCCGACCCGGCCGCCCGCTATCGCGTCACCCTGGCTCCCTCGCCGCTGACCCCCGAGCAGCAGATCGTCCACGTCCTGGACCGCCTCGGGTACGGCCCGCGCCCGGGCGAGGTCGAGCGTGTGCGCGCGGCCGGGCTCACCGCCTGGATCGAGCGACAGCTCGAGCCCGGGCGCATTCCCGACGGGGCCGTCGAGCGCGCGCTCGCGGTCTTCCCGGTGCTGCCGCTCACCGCGGCGGAGCTGCACCGGGACTACCCGCAGCCGCGACCCCAGGATGTCCAGCGGTTTCAGGGGGGTCAGATGACGCGCGAGGAGATGCGCGAGGTTTTTCCGCCGGAGCGCCGGCCCGCGGTCATCACCGCGCAGCTCCAGGCCGCCAAGCTCACCCGGGCGGTGCTCTCCGAGCGGCAGCTCCAGGAAGTGATGGTGGATTTCTGGCTCAACCACTTCAACGTCTATGCCCAGAAGGGCCCGGTGCGCTGGATGGTGCCCGACTACGAGCGCCAGGCCCTGCGCCCCCACGCGCTCGGTCGCTTCCGCGATCTCGTGGCCGCCACCGCGCAGCATCCCGCCATGCTCTACTTCCTCGACAACTGGCTGAGCACGCGTGAGGACTTCACACTGCCCCCGGCGCGGGGCGGCCGCAAGCTGGGGCTCAACGAGAACTACGCGCGCGAGCTGATGGAGCTGCATACGCTCGGCGTGGACGGCGGCTATACGCAGGGGGACGTGGTGGAGGTCGCTCGCTGCTTCACCGGCTGGACCATCGATCGCCCGCAGGAGGGTGGGGGATTCCTCTTCCGTCCCAACACCCACGACCGCGGGGAGAAGCGTGTGCTGGGGACAGTGATCCCGGCGGGAGGCGGGCAGGGTGACGGCCTGGCCGTCATCGACCTCCTCGTCCGACACCCGTCGACGGCGCGCTTCATCTCCAGCAAGCTCGTGCGGCGCTTCGTGAGCGACGAGCCGCCGCCGGCGCTGGTCGAGCGCGCGGCCCGGACCTTCCGGGCCGCGGACGGCGACATCCGGGCGGTGCTCGTCACCATCTTCAGCGCGCCCGAGTTTCTCTCCGCGGCCGCGCATCACGCCAAGGTCAAGACGCCGCTGGAGGTGGTGGCCAGCGCCGCTCGCGTCCTGGGGGCCCGGCTCGACTCGCCGGCGGACACCGCCACGCCGGGCCGCGCGGCGGTGGCGGGCGGGGGCGCCGTGCTCGCGCGCCAGGTGGCCGCGCTGGGTGAGCCGCTCTATGAGGCCCAGCCGCCCACCGGCCATCCCGACGTGGCCGATGCGTGGGTGAGCGCGGGCGCGCTGCTGAGCCGCATGAACTTTGCCCTGGCGCTGGCCCACAATCGGCTGCCGGGCGCGCGGGTCGATCTCGCCCCGCTCCTGGAGAGCGTGGACCGGCGCCAGCCCGCCCAGGTCCTCGAGCGGCTCTTCGCGGTGGTGCTCCGCGGACAGGTCTCGTCGGACACGCGGCGCGTGCTCATCGCGCAGCTCGAGAGCCCGGAGATCGTCCGCGCCACCGCCGACGACCGCGGTCCGAGGAACACCGACGTCGAGAAGCTCACCGCCCTCGTCCTCGGCTCGCCCGAGTTCCAGAGGAGATAGCCCCATGCACGGGTGCACGCGCCGCGCGTTCATGAAGGGAGGCGCGCTGAGCCTGCTGGGCGTCGGCGCCGGGCTCGGCGGTGTCCCCCGCTTCCTCGTGCGCGCCGCCCACGCGCGGGAAACCGGCCCGCGCGCCAAAGTCCTGATCGCGGTGTTCCAGCGCGGCGCGGTGGACGGGCTCAGCATGGTGGTGCCTCACGGGGACCCCGAGTACTATGCCGCGCGGGGCGGCAACGCCATCCCGCGGCCCGCCCCGGACAACGCCGACTCCACGCTGGATCTCGACGGCTTCTTCGGCCTGCACCCGGCGCTGGCGCCCATGCGGCCGCTGTGGGACGCGCGCCGGCTCGCCGTCGTTCACGCCTGCGGCTCGCCCGACACCACGCGCTCGCACTTCGACGCGCAGGACTACATGGAGTCGGGGACCCCCGGCGTCAAGAGCACCGCCGACGGCTGGCTCGCGCGCGGGCTCCAGTCCACGTCCCGGCCGGGCGCGTCGCCGTTCCGCGCGGTGGCCATCGGCCCGCGGCTCCCGCGCGCGCTCCGCGGGGAGGCGGGCGCGGTGGCGATGAACAGCATCGCCGACTTCGACGTGAAGTCCGACGCGGGGCCGGTGATGCCGGGGGCGGTGAATGCGCGCCGCGGCTTCGAGTCCCTGTACGAGGGCGGGGTGCGCGATCTCTTCTACGGCACCGGCCGCGAGACCTTCGAGGCGGTGAAGATGCTCCGGAACGCGAGTCCGCAGGGCCTGGCCCCGGCCCACGGTGCGCAGTATCCGCGAGGGCGCTTCGGCGAGAGCCTGCGGCAGATCGCCCAGCTCATCCGCGCCGACGTGGGGCTCGAGGTGGCGTTCGCGGACACCGGTGGCTGGGACACCCACGCTGCCCAGGGTGCGGAGCGCGGGCAGCTCGCGAACCGGCTCACCGACTTCGCCCAGGGGCTGGCCGCGCTGGACCGCGATCTGGGCGACCGCATGGCCGATGTGGTGGTGCTCACCATGTCGGAGTTCGGGCGCACCGTCCGCGAGAACGGGAACCGGGGCACGGATCACGGTCACGCGACGGCCATGCTGGTGCTGGGCGGGCCGGTGCGCGGCGGCAAGGTCCACGGTCGCTGGCCGGGCCTTCGCCGCGACCAGCTCTTCGAGGGACGCGACCTCGCGGTGACCACCGACTTCCGCGATCTCTTCACCGAGGTCGCGCAGCGCCATCTCGCCATTCCCGCGGAGGCGCCGCTGTTCCCCGGTTTCGCGGCGAAATCGGGGGGCTATCCGGGAGAGCTCGTGTAGTATCGCGCGCATGTGGTTTTTCCTGGCGCTGGTGGCGGCGCTCTGCCAGGTGCTGCGAAACACGGTGATGAAGCGCCTGGGAGACAGCCTCGACGAGTACATCAACGTCTGGGGCCGGTTCACCTTCCTCCTCCCGTTCGCGGCGGCCTTCGTGGCCTGGCGCGGCGTCCCCCCGCTCAAGCCGGGCTTCGTGCCGGCCTGCCTCGCCTTCGCGGCGTGCCAGACCATCTCGACCATGGCGCTCTCGAAGGCGCTCAAGCTCGGCCAGATCTCGATGGTGACCGCCTTGTGGAAGGTGAGCCTCCTGGTCCTGGTGGTCCTGGGCTATTTCACGCTGCACGAGATACCGAGCGCGCTCGGCATCCTGGGCATCCTGGTCAGCATGTCGGGCGTCTACCTTCTCAATGTCAACCGGGCCCACCTCGCCTGGTGGGCGCCGCTCGCCGTGCTCTTCACCGACCGGGGCCTCCGCTACACGCTGCTGGCGGCGCTGTTCTTCGCGCCGTCGGTGGTCACCATCAAGTGGGCCATGCAGTGCTCGGACCCCTACATGGGGACGCTCGGCGGCTATCTCGCGGCGAGCTTGCTGGTGACGCCCATCGTGCTGGTGACCTCCCGGCGCCACTTCGCGGAGGTGCCGAAGCACTGGAAGGCCTTCGTGAGCTTCGGCCTCTTCGCCGCGCTGACCACGGTGAGCCAGGGCACCGCGTATCTGATGACGCTCTCCTCTTACGTGGAGGCGGTGAAGCAGGTCGAGATCCTCTTCGCCATGGGCATCGGGGTGCTCATCTTCGGCGAGAAGCAGAAGGTCCGGGACATCGCCCCCGGCGCCCTGGTGATGCTGGCGGGAGTGGTGCTCCTGTCGCTCGCGAGCTAGCCCGTCCGGAGGATGCCGGGCGCCGGGGTCAGGAATCCGCCGCGCGCCGGAGCACGCGGCCGGGGAGCGCGCCGGTGTGGTCGCCGCCGTCGATTACGACCTGACCGTTGACCACCACGGTGGAGACGCCGACCGCATAACGATGCGGGTCCTCGTACGTCGAGCGATCGGCGATCCGGGCGGGGTCGAACACGGCCACGTCCGCCCACGCCCCCGTCCGCAGCCGGCCGCGATCGCGCAGGCCGAGGGCCCGGGCGGCCACGCCGGTCATCTTGGCGATCGCCGTCTCCAGCGTGAGCAATCGGAGGTCGCGCACGCACGGACCCAGCACGTGCGCGTGGGTGCCGTAGTAGCGCGGGTGGGGCTTGCCCTGGCTGGTGACGCCGGTGACGGCCAGCGCATTGCCATCCGAGCCCACCGTGACCCACGGGGCCCGGGTGATCGCGTGGACGTCCGCGTCGGTCATGGCCGTGATGAGGATGCGCGTCTCGCCGCGATCGGCGACCACGTAGTCGGCGAAGGCGTCGATGGGATCCACCCCGCGGGCGCGGGCGACCTCTCCGAGGGTGCGCCCGGCGTTCTCGGGCAAATGCGGCGAGATGGCCACGCGGACCACATCCCAGGACGGGATGCGCCCCCAGTTGGGGAGCCCTTTCCGGGCGACCTCCTCGCGGATGCGGGTGCGCACGTCGCGAACCTGGAGTCGCTCCAGCATGGCCGGGATGCCACCCTCCATCACCCAGAGGGGCAGCAGGTTGCGCAGCGGATTGGTGGCGGTGTCGTAGGGATAGGCGTCGCAATCCACCGGCAGGCCGCGGCCACGGGCCGCCTCGATCTCGGCGAGGAGCCGGGCGGCGCCGCCCCAGTTGTCCACGCCGGAGAGCTTGAGGTGCGCGATCTGCACGTGGACGCCGGTGGCCTCGGCGACGGCGATCGCCTCCCGCACCGCCTCGAAGACGTGATCCCCCTCGTCCCGCATATGGGTGGAGTACGCACCGCCGCGACGGCGGAGCACCCGCGCGAGGGCGTGGATCTCGGCGGCGTCCGCGAAGTTGCCGGGCGCGGTGAAGAGGCCGGACGACAGACCCCAGGCGCCGGCGGCGAGCGCTTCCTCCAGCAAGAGCTCCATGGTGACGAGCTCGTCGGGCGTCAGCGGCCGGTTGTCGAGCCCCGCGGTCATCAGGCGGAGGGTATTGTGGCCGACCTGCAGGATCACGTTCACGGAGGTCGCGGGGAAGGCGGCGACATAGTCGGCGAACGTGGAGTCGCGGTAGGTCAGCCACGGCCCACTGGAGGCCAGGTACTGACGCAGCATGGCCGCCTGGTCGGGAAGACATGGCGCCGCCGAGAAGCCGCAGTTGCCGACCACTTCGAGCGTGACGCCCTGGCGGATCTTCGACTCCGCCCGCGGGTTCAGCGGCAGGGTGAAGTCCGAATGCGTGTGGATGTCGATGAATCCGGGCGCCACCACCTGGCCGCGCGCGTCGATCACGCGGTGGGCCGGGCGCGTCGAGCGCGACTCGAGGGCGACGATGCGACCGTTCCCGATGCTGACGTCGCCGTCGCGGCCGGCGGCGCCGCTGCCGTCGATGACGTGGCCGCCGCGGATCAGCAGGTCGTCCATGAATTGGGTCGACGGGGGATCGCGCCCTTGGCGGCGCTAGAGCTCCGGCCGCTTGCCGTGGGTGGCGCGCACCACGGTCTTGATCCCGCCCCGCACGTTCCAGTCTCCCACCACCTCGATCCAGCGCGGCCGCGCCGCCGCCACGAAGTCGTCGAGGATCCGGTTGGTGACGTCCTCGTGGAAGGCCCCCTCGTCGCGGTACGACCAGATGTAGAGCTTGAGGGACTTCAGCTCGACCAGGTGCTGGTCCGGGACATAGGACACACGAAATGTCGCGAAGTCCGGCTGGCCCGTCACCGGGCAGAGGCAGGTGAACTCGGGAATCTCGAGGTCGACCACGTAGTCGCGCTCGGGATGCGCGTTGGGCACGACTTCGAGTTGTTTTGACGGTTGAGTCGGCATGGGGGCAGGCTACCGCGGCCCCGCGCCGGCCGTCAAGGCGGGGCGCCCCCACTTCCGGGTGGCGACGCCGATGCCGACCGCGACCAGCAGGCCCGAAAGCAGAAGCATCGGGGTCAGGTCGTCGCCGGTGACGGCGACGGCGATGAGGATGCCCCAGATGGGCGAGGTGAGGGACCACACCGCCAGCGCGCTGGGCCGGTACACCTGGAGCAGCCACGCGTTGACCACGAAGTTGAAGCCCGCCACTACCACTCCCTGGAAGAAGAGCGAGCCGGCGAGGGCGAGGGTGTAGCGCGAGGGAACGTCCGCCTCCCAGACGAGGCTCGCGCCCAGGAAGCAGAGGGTGCCGATGGCCGATTGCCCGAGGAGCAGCTTGACCGGGTCGAGCTTCTGCACCGCGCGCGCCATGTACACGATCCGCTCGCCGAGGAGGAGCGCGCTCGCCGCCACCACCAGGTCCCCGAGCAGGGTGCCCCCGTCCTGCGCGAAGTCGCGGGCGAAGAGGACCACGATGCCCGCGTAGGCGAGCAGTACGCCCCCCAGCTTGGGAATGGTGAGCCGGTCGCCGGGGATGAAGAAGTGCGCGAGGAGCACGGTGTGCACCGCGTACGAGCTGATCAGTACCACGCCATGCGACGCGGTGGTGAGGGCGATGCCGTAGTTCATGAGGCCGATCTGCACCGCGAAGAGAATGCCCAGCGACCAGATCGCGCGCCACTCCTCGGGCCGCACGGTGAGAAGTCCGGCTCGGCGCGTCCACAGCGCGTAGGCGAGGATGGCGAGCCCGCCGAGGAGAAAGCGCATCCAGGCGAGGCGGAGGGGCGGGACGTCGGCGAGCCCGACCTTCACTGCCACCGGATTGCCGCCCCACAGCGCGGCGAGGAAGAGGGCGATGGCGGCGCCCTTGACGTCGAGCGGACGGAGGGAACTCACCGGCGGCCATGGTAGCATGGGACCTCATGAAGATCGGGCTCCTCGGGCTTCCCAAGAGCGGAAAGACCACGCTGTTCAACCTCCTCACCGGGCAGAGCGTGGCCACGTCATCGTTCGGCGCCACTCGCGGCGAGATGCACGTGGGCGTGGCGCGCGTGCCCGACGCGCGCGTCGACCGCCTCACGTCGCTCTTCACGCCGAAGAAGACCACCACCGCCTCCTTCGAGGTGGTGGACCTCGCCGGCATCACCAAGGGCGAGCGCGCCGCCTTCGAGGCCAAGGAGTTCCGGAGCGCGGACGCGCTGCTGCACGTGGTGCGGGCCTTCCCCGGCGCCGACGGCGCGCCCGCCACGCCGCGGGCCGACGTGGTCGATCTGGAGACGGAGCTCATCCTCGCCGACCTCGAGGTGATGGAGCGGCGGCTGGAGCGGCTGGAGGCGTCGCTGAAGAAGAAGCCCAACCCGCTGGAGCAGAAGGAGCAGGCGGTGCTCCAGCGGCTCAAGCCCGAGCTGGAGGGGGAGACGCCGCTGCGCGCGGTATCCCTCACCGAGGAGGAGGCGCGGCTCATCCGCGGCTTCACCTTCCTCTCGCAGAAGCCCATCCTCCACTGCCTGAACCTGGACGAGAAGGAGATCGCGCGCGGGACCACGCTGGTCGAGAGCTTCGGGCTCGGCGCCCTTGCCGGCCGGCCGGGCACGCGCTTCGGCTGGGTCTCGGCGGTGATCGAGACCGAGGTCGCGCAGCTCGCGGGCGAGGAGCAGGCGGCCTTCCTCGCCGATCTCGGCCTCGCCGAGCCCGCCATCCGCCGCGTGCTCACCGACTGCTACGCGCTGCTGGGGCTGCTCTCGTTCTTCACCGTGGGCGAGGACGAAGTGCGGGCGTGGCCGGTGCCTCGGGGCACCCGCGCCCAGGACGCGGCGGGCGCCATCCACTCGGACATCGCGCGCGGCTTCATCCGCGCGGAGGTGGTGGGCTACGACGAGCTGATCGCCGCCGAGGGCTCAATGGCCACCGTGCGCGAGCGCGGGCAGTTCCGCCTGGAGGGCAAGGAGTACGTCGTCCAGGACGGCGAGATCTGCCACTTCCGCTTCAACGTCGCGAAATAGCCTACTCCTTCGCGCCCACCGCGCGCAGCAGCTCCTCGACACCGGCGTGGCCGCCGCCCTGGGCGGAGGTGAGCGCGGTGGCGCCCGATCTCGCCTTCAGGTTCACGTCCGCGCCCCAGGCGAGGAGCAGCGTCAGCATCTCCGCATGGCCCCCGGTGGCGGCGAGCATGAGGGGCGTGAGGCCGGCGGCATCGGCGGCGTTGACCGGCGTCCCGCGCTTGAGCAGCCGCTCCGCGATGGCGCCGTGTCCACCCCGGGCGGCCTCGTGCAGCGGAGTCCGCCCGTCGGCGGCCCGCGCGCTCGGATCGGCCTTCCGCTCGAGGAGGAGGTCCACCACGGGAGTATAGCCGCCCCGCGCCGCCCCGATGAGCGCGGTGGTCTCGCCCTCCCCGCGGGGGTTGGGATCGGCGCCCTTGGCGAGAAGCAGCCGGACGATCTCGACGTGGCCGGCCCACGCGGCGTCGATCAGCGCCGTGCGACCCTTCTCGGCGCCGCCGCGCCGCGCGTTCACGTCGGCGCCCGCGTCCAGCAGGCTCCGCACGGTTTCGGAGTTTCCGCTCTGCGCCGCCGCCATGAGCGGCGTGAGGCCGTCCGCCCCCGCGCGGCCGGGCTTGGCGCCGCGGCCGAGCAGATCTCGGACGCTCGCGCTGTCGCCCTTGGCGGCGGCGGCGATGAGGGGCTGAGCGCCCGGGCCACAGCCGCCCGCCCCCAGCGTCAGCGCGAGCAGGGCGGCGAGCGCCCGGCGGGGCGAGGATCGATCAGCGCTCACGGTAGAGTCCGCCGCAGGGGATGGGATAGGTGAGGGCGAGCCGGCCCATGGAATAGCTCCGCTTCGGGTCGAAGCAGCCGGCGGCGATCCTCATCGGGTCTGCCGTGCCCCAGAGATCGCCGTCGGTGTGGGAGCTGCACGCGCTCGTGCACAGCTCGAGGTGGACGTGGGGCACGCCGGCGGCATTGCCGGTCGTGCCGACCCGCCCGATGATGCGCCCTCTCGCCACCTCCTCGCCGTTCCGCGCCAGCACTTCCCCCAGGTGACAGTACGCGGTGTAGCGCTTGAACTCCGGATGCTGGAGGACGACGCCGAGCCCACAGCCGGGCCCGTAGTCGAGGAGCTGAACGACACGCCCCTCCGCGGCCGCGATCACCGGGGTGCCCGCCGGCGCGCCGAAGTCCACGCCCGCGTGTCGGAACAGTCGCGGGCGCTTGTTGGCCCCGTCGAGCGAGCGATAGGCGGAAAGGATGAGGGGGGCGTCGGCGGCCGGCGCCGGCGCGGCACGGGTGAAGAACTGCGCCACGCCCGCCGCGCCGGCCAGCGCGACGCCGAGC
>Ga0137404_10002868_pt1 | contig 11498 bp, 7 predicted proteins | sample CZOMad2_1_16fung_FD_108285 | JGI IMG/M metagenome (GOLD analysis project Ga0137404, IMG submission 108285) | Vadose zone soil fungal communities from Angelo Coast Range Reserve, California, USA - CZOMad2_1_16fungal (Illumina Assembly) | ecosystem: Environmental > Terrestrial > Soil > Vadose zone...
GCAAAGCCCACAGCGGGCGAGACCGGTGGTCCAGGAAAGACTTTCGACGTTGGTTTTCTGGGAAGCTTTTGATGAGATTGGTGAGAATGTATTGAGAGCCGTCGTGCGCCGATGAATCTGGGTCTAAGTTACGGTGACTGGCTCAGCCTCGCATTCGGTTTCACCTTCCAGCTTGACCCGCGAGCGCTCGAGAAAGACTTTGATCATTTCGCGCACGCGTTTCTGCATCTCCGCGCTAATTGCTCCCTCGCCAAGCAGAATTGCAAAGCGATGCAAGTCCTTTGCATTGGGCCGGCGGAGTTCGACATGTTGGGCGATACGAATCAGGACCTTCTGCCCACGCTCTTCGAAGGCAGCAGCATAACGCAGGTAGTTCTTCATTTCAGAGCGGGCTGGCGACCACTCCAACCGGTTCGGCTCGTCCTCGGTCTTTTCCACGGCAAAACTGGCGTGTACGGGACCGATCACAGGAACTTCGGCACGGACAATCCAACGCATGATTCCGTCGGCTTCTTTCCGAATGCCTTCGATTCCGGGCATTAAATCGACGAAATTTCGCAGTTCACCAAAGAATTCACGGGCGCGTTCCATGGTGGTCCGTAATTCCAATTGATCCGAGTATGAGGCTTTGATTCGAAACATTTGTGCTCCGTGCAGAAAGAGTCTTTTCAGCCGACCCCCGCTTGTCCAACCCTCTCGCCCACTGATAAGTTACACGATGCTGTTTAATAGGTAAACAGACAAGTTGATCTGAGGGATGAATTTTTTGTTAAGGGCCAAATTTGACCGGGAGCATAAGACCAGTGACTGATGACAGATGTCCGCGCTGCGACGGGGGGCGGTTAAAAGGCTGGGATAAGTTAACTGACGAAGAGCAAAAGGTCGTGCTTCGGCTGCCAGACTCTGCGGAATACCCGCCCGCGGAACGTCGGGCCCGTCACCGCTGGTGCACCCGCTGCTGGTTTGAAGCCACCGAAGGACCGCATGGTACGGCCTGAGTTCAATTGAGAGTTACTCCAAAATTCGATCGTAAGCGGATCGAATTTCCCCCATCCTCTCGACCAGGGCAACGTTCATCTGAGACGCCGAGACAAATCCCAGCTTGGCGGCAATATCTCGAGCTGCCGGGTGATCGGTCGGAGGTAACCTGGCTGAGCGCCCTACAATCAAGCGCAGGTGATGATCCACCGACCGGAGCAGAGCGTATCCATCGCTCAAAACGGTTGCCTCGACGGGCGTGATCGCACCGACGCTTTCCAACCTCTCGATACTGGACCGAGTTGAGCGATCGTCTCCCTGATCGGGAACATCGTCGCGCAGCTGCGCGTACCGGAGGGCAAAGTAAACATCAAGCATGCCGCCGGCGCCATACTTGATATCGATACCACCGTGTCGCCCGCCTTGGTTCTTCTCTTTTTCCAGGCGATCTCGAACGCGCCGCGTCTCTCGTTTCAGCTCGGCGAGCTCGACCTTGCGCGCGTTTTCATGCACCAGGTGCCGCGCGTGTGTTTCCACCATTCTGCCTAACTCAAGATCGCCGGCAATCGCTCGCAGTTTCACATAGGCTAGCCATTCCCAAATCGCTGATCGCTCCTTCAGATATTCCAGAAAGCCGTCTGTGCTGACAATTAATGGCCCGTTTTGCCCGTTAGGACGCAGTCGCAAATCGACCCGATAGAGGTAGCCCTCTCGAGTGACGCTGGAAAGCGCTGCGATCATCAATTCCACTAAACGCCCGTTTGCCTCTTCCCTGCTAAGCGAGGCAATTGGCGAGGGTTCCATTGAATCGTAGGTGATGATGATGTCTAAATCCGATCCGTAATCGACGCCACCGGTGCCCAGGCGGCCCAACCCGAGGAATGACAATCGCGGGCGGCTACTCATCTTTCCATAACGCCGCCCCAATTCACGACGAGCAATCAAATACGCCGCATTGATGCTTGCCACAGCTAGTTCGGTCTGAAGTCGATTCGACTCAGAGACCGATATTTCTCCCGTCGCGTCGCGCACACCGATCTCAACCAGCAATCTAGCCCACGTGCGGCGCAGGCTTGATAGCTCGGCCGAGAAGCTCTTTTCAGCCTCGATGGACGCGCGCAGGATCGCCCGGTACTCTTTCCGCTGCGGCTGAGGCTTGTCCGTTAACGATCGAATAAGCGTCGGATTCGAAGCAATCATTTCAGCGAAAAACTCCGACGCGCCGCAGAAGGTCATCAGTGCGTGCAAGTTTTCCTGGGAGATCTGTTCAGGTGGTGACCACTTCTCCAGGGAAGACGCAACCCGGGCCGCCAGCGTCAGTGAACGATGTGGATTTAGCGACTCTCGCGCAAAGCTCCGAAGGATCTGAGCAAGGGCATGAATATCGGCTTGGGCTGCCGGCTGATCACGCTTCTCCTCCAAATGAGAAATGAAAACATTCGCCGCGGCCAAGGCTGTAGTGGCCTCAGCATCGGCTGGCTCACGCGATTGGGAGAGCGGCGCTCCTGGTGGCAGTTGAGGAGCGCTTAAGGTTGGAGCTTGCTCGGCAAAGACGTGATTGTAGGCTTGCAAGACCTTCCCGGTGTGCAGCTTCAGAGCAGTTTCAAACTGATCGAGCGCATTGTTCCCGAAATTTCCCATCCGGCGAGCAAGCAGCATCCGCTGGGCCACGCCTTCGGGCAAAACGTGTGTTTGCAGACCATGCTCCATTTGCAGGCGATGCTCGAGTGTGCGCAGGAACATGTAAGCAGCGGAAAGATCCGTGTGTTCCTGCTCAGTAATAAATCCCCTGTCGGCAAGGCGGCCGAGGCTTACGAGCGTGTGCGAGACGTGTAACCACTCGTCGTTTCCGCCATGGGCCAATTGGAGGGCTTGCGCAATGAACTCAATCTCTCGAATGCCTCCCGGGCTGAGTTTCACATTGAACCCGCTGCGTCGTTCAATGTGTCTGTCGATTTTTTTCTTAGCTAATCGCACGCTGCTCAGGGCATCCTGCACAGAAACGTCCTTGCGGAAAACCTGAGGTCTGACCGCCTCGGTAAACTGCGAAAACAGTTGACTTGAACCGGCGGAGGCGCGCGAGCGAATCAATGCCTGGAGTTCCCATGCTTGCGCAGTTTGGCGGTAATAACGGGTCGCCTCGTCGAGCGAACACGCCAAAGCGCCGTCACGTCCATGGGGTCGCAAACGCAGGTCAACGCGGTAGGCGCCTTCGCCGGCAGGCTGGCCCGCCAACTTAACAATGGCCTCAGCCAACTTGACGAAGTATTCGCGGTTCGTTACTTCACCGCGCTCGCCCCTACCGGAGGTTGTGCCTTCGTCGGAATAGACAAAGACGAGATCGATATCAGAAGCGTAGTTAAGTTCGTAGGAACCGAGTTTTCCCAGGGCGATAATGCAAAACTCGGCCGCGCCTGTTCGACCGCGGGCATCAGTACGTCGCGCGAAACCATAGCGATTGTCCAGATCCTGACGCGCCAGACTCAGTGCATAATCGAGGATTGCATCCGCCAGGTTGGATAACTCCTCAGTAGTTTCCACCAGTGTGTGAATCCGTCGAATGTCGTGCAAATAGATTCGGAGGAGTTCTCTGCGACGGAACCGAGCGAGTAAAGCCTGCTGAGTCAGTGAAGAATTCGTGAGCGCAAACCTTGCGAGCGATTCGCGAAGTTCCTCAGGCGTTCTAATGCGCGGATTTACCCGCTCGCGCGCCAGCCAGGAAAGGTAATCGGGACTCTGTTCGATCGTGGCAGCCAGCAGCGGGCTCCAGGCAGCGAGGGCCAGGGCATCTGCCAGCAATCCGGGTGCGCGCTTTAGTTTATTGAACTCCGGCGGATGTTCGTCCGCGAGGCGCTGCAGAAATACTCTCGCGCCGTTCTGGTCGGGCAGTTCGCGTAGGAGTGATTCGACTTTTTCGTCGAGCATCTGCACCTGACCATTCTACGCGATCAGTTGCTGGTACCACGTATCAAGGATCTTTGCCGTCCTTTGCGAGAACCTTTGCGCTTTGCGTTGAAAGATTCTCTGCTGTCAATCCATTAAACGCAAAGGGTGCGAAGGGTGAAGACGCAAAGTCAGTAAAGACGCAAAGTCACGCGAAGATACTCCTTACTTTGGTTCCAATTGAACTCGTTGAAAATGAAAATAACGGTCCGGCTGCAGTGAAGCGCCGAACCGTTATTCATAATTCGCAAGTCCCCCAGGATTAGATATCAAAATAGAGCGAAAACTCGAGCGGGTGCGGCCGCATCCGCAACGGTGTAATCTCTCTGTCTCGTTTGTAGGCAATCCAGCGCTCAATTAGCTGTGGGCTGAAAACATCTCCCTTCAGCAGGAAATCATGATCGGCTTCCAGGGCCTTCAAAGACTCGTCCAATGATCCCGGCAGCGTGGGGACGTCCTTGAGCTCCTCTGGTGAGAGATCGTAAATGTCCTTTTCCAGCGGCTCGCCCGGATCGATTCGATTCTGAACCCCATCCAATCCGGCCAGCAGCATCGCTGAAAATGCCAGGTAGGCATTGCAGGAAGGATCCGGAGGACGGAACTCCAATCGCTTCAGTTTTGGATTGGTTGAGAACATCGGAATGCGAATCGCCGCCGAACGATTGCGCGCGGAATAGGCCAGGTTCACCGGCGCCTCAAACCCTGGCACAAGTCGCTTGTAGCTGTTTGTTGTCGGCGCCGCAAAAGCAACCACGGCCGCCGCGTGCTTCAGCAGTCCGCCGATGTAGTGTCGGGCCAGCTCGGACAAACCGGCATAACCGTCACCTGAAAACAATGGCTTTTCGCCCTTCCAAAGGGATTGATGGCAGTGCATCCCCGAGCCGTTGTCGCCGAAAAGAGGCTTTGGCATGAACGTCGCCGCCTTACCATACTCGTAAGCAGTATTGCGAACCACGTATTTGAAAACCTGTAAATTGTCGGCTGTGCCTAAGAGGGTCGAGTAACGGAAATCAATCTCGCACTGGCCGGCAGTTGCGACCTCGTGGTGGTGGCATTCCACATTGATGCCGCACTTGGCGAGCGTAAGTGAAATCTCAGAACGGAGGTCGCTTAGTGAATCAGTCGGCGGGACCGGGACATAACCTTCTTTTGGCCGAATTCTGTATCCCAGGTTTGAGCCGGAAAACTCATCGGCATTTCGCCCACTGTTCCAGTGTCCTTCGTCCGAGTCAATGGAATAACCGGCCGAATGCTGCTCATTGTGAAATTTCACGGAGTCGAACACGAAGAATTCGGCTTCGGGCCCGAAATATGCCGTATCGGCCAGTCCGGTAAACTTAAGATAGCTTTCGGCGCGCATTGCCACGGAACGTGGATCAAATGCGTAACCCTCTTTGGTAATCGGGTCAACAGCGTTGCCAATCACACACAAGGTCGGCTGTTCGGAAAAAGGATCCATCCAGTAGCGGCCCGGATCAGGAACAAGCAGCATGTCCGATTCGTGAATTGCTGCCCATCCGCGAATTGACGACGCATCAAAGCCGAATCCGTCCTCGAAAGTATCTTCGCCCAGTTCGCCGATGGGGAAGGTTAGGTGTTGCCAGGAGCCGGGTAGGTCGGTAAAGCGAACAGAAATAAATTTTGCTCCCTGGTCAGAGGCAAACTTCAAGACAGTCTTTGGGTTCATGTGATCTCCTGCAGGATATTGGGAGTGTTGGGGGTGCTCTTCGCGCCGAGCTGTTTATTGGAGCGAAGTTTTTTGGAAGCGAAGTGCGCTGCGGCACAAAAGCGAACTTCATAACACGACGGCACGTAAAAAAGCTTGCATTATAGTTAAGAGGGAAAGGATGTCAAGGTTTTTACTACGGCGGAAAACCGCTTGATTTTTTGGAAATTCCGCATGACCGCAAAGTTCACGGAGACACTATCCGCAAATTAGACAAGGGCCGACTGTATATTGCTGCGCGATTTCTCAATCGTCCGGTTCAGGGCAAATCCTCGGTTTATCCAAATTCCCGCCGGTATTATATGTCGCAACAGCGCGTTTAGCCCTAACGCTCCCTGGGCCCGGAGGCCTTAACTGAGACGGGGCCGCGACCATAATCCGCCGGTAAACCATTCCTCTTTAGTGAGTTACACCACAGCGCCGAAGCTTTTGAAACAAAAAAGTTATAGACCGCCTCCCTTGTTTTCTGTTACATTGCGCGCTAAAGCGTTCCACCCAAATAAACTCCGCCAACCGGTCTGGACTATGTACAACCGAAGCTTGAACACTGGAATCATTGGTAGATACGTTTTGCATTCAAGGCAGGAGACCGCTAATTGACCACTGCAATCGAGCAGACGCTCGAAACCTACGGCATCGAGAATTGGGGCGCAGGCTACTTTGACGTAAACCGCAAGGGAAACTTAATCGTACGCCCATCCGAGGGTGATCCCCGCTCGGCAGACCTGAAAGAGATCATTGACGACCTCGCAAAACGAGGCATCACTGCGCCTGTGCTGCTGAGATTTCCGCAGTTGGTCGCCGCCCAGGTGCGCAAACTCCAACGGGCCTTCAGTAGATCAATCCGCGAGTTCGAATATCAAGGCGCGCACATGTGCGTCTACCCGATGAAGGTCAACCAGCAGCGTTCCGTCGTTGAGGAATACCTGCGCGAAGGCACTCGCTACGATTTTGGGCTGGAAGCGGGTTCAAAAGCTGAGCTGTACGCAGCTCTGGCGCTGGAACAATCGCCGGACAGCCTGCTGGTCCTCAATGGTTTCAAGGACGAAGAGTTTATTGAACTTGCGTTTGCGGGAGCTCGTTGCGGAAAACGGATAGTTATCGTGATCGAAAAGCTCAACGAGCTGGATCATGTGTTGACGGCGGCTAATCGCAACGAAGGATCGCTGCCACTGCTCGGCATGCGCGTAAAGCTCTATTCAAAGGGCTCGGGGCGGTGGGAAAAGTCCGGCGGCGAAGCGGCCAAGTTTGGTTTGACCACCACAGAGCTGCTGGAGGTCATCCGGCGTCTGGAAGAAGCCGATCGTTTGGACATGTTGAAGCTCCTTCACTTTCATATCGGTTCGCAATTGACGGACATCAAACGCATCAAGAACGCGATGAAGGAAGCCGCGCGAGTCTATGCGAAGGTTTATCAGATGAAGGTGCCGGTCGACCTGCTCGATGTGGGCGGGGGCATGGCGGTTGATTACGACGGTTCCAAAACAGCCTTTGATTCATCTGCCAACTACACGGCGCAAGAGTTCGCCAACGACATCATCTACACGATTAAGCAAGTCTGCGACGACGAGAATGTGCCGCACCCAACTATCATCCAGGAATCTGGTCGTTTCCTGGCGGCTTATCACGCCATCCTGGTTACCAATGTGCAGGATGAGATCGAAACCGTGGTTGAAGACATTACGCCGATTGCCATTGACGATGATGACCCGCAGGTAGTTACAGAACTGGGCGAACTACGAGAATCTATTACGGTAAAGAATTACCGCGAGTATTACCACGACGCACTCGAGCATCGCGAAGAACTGTTCACATTATTCAACCTCGGCCTTATCTCGCTGGAAGACCGGGCCAAAGGCGAGGTGCTCTTCTGGGATGTCTGCGAACGCGCGGACAAACATGCCCAACTGGCGAAGTATGTGTCGGAAGAATTTGGCGAGTTGCGCCGGCTGCTGTGTGCGAAATACCTGACGAACTTTTCCGTCTTTCGGTCGGTGCCGGATCATTGGGCGTTGGACCAGCTGTTTCCGATCGTTCCCATTCATCATCTGAATAAACCGCCGACCGAGTACGCAACTCTTTGCGATATTACCTGCGACTCCGACGGCATCGTCGACAAGTTTGTCGACTTGCACGACGTCAAACAGGTGCTCGAACTTCATCCCCTCGTACAGGGTGAAACTTATTACCTTGCTTTCCTGCTGGTGGGCGCGTACCAGGAAGTAATGGGCAACAACCACAATCTGTTTGGCGCACCGCATGAGGCCCATATCTATATCGACGAAGAAGGCTATCTGATCAAGAAGGTAATTCGCGGCACGACGGTAGGCGAGGCAGCCGAACGCGCTCGTTACGAACGCAGTCTGTTGCACGACGGCTTTCGCCGGCTGATCAACAGGCGCGTTAAGGATGGTGAACTGAGCGAGGCTGACGGCGCCGAGCTGGCCCAGTTTTATGAATCGCGCTACGACGCTTACACATATCTGACGGTCGATGGAGCCCGGACCCGTTTCCGACGTCGTACTGACTATTGATTTAGAAGTCTCTGTGCAACCTCCGTGCTCTCCGTGTCTCGGTGGTCGAGGTTCTGTGGAAGTACTCACCACGGAGACGCAGAGACCTCGGAGCTTGCACAGAGAAAAGCATAAGTTGTGCTTGGGAGTTTTGTTCCAATACCCGCAATCATTCCATGTCAACTCCCTAGCTTGAAAGGTTGATAACCTTTATGGTCACCCAGCGAAAACCCAGAGCATCGAAGTATCTCATCACGCCAACCCGGCCGGTGCAGGTCGACCGAGATCGTTCGGTCGCCGGGCTACTGGAAAAGATGGAGGGTACGGGCTTTGGCGGCCGGCAGTTGGCCGAAGCGCATCGCATCTGGCTCGACATGCTGGGTGACAACACGACCATTATGGTTTCCGCCTCAGGCGCTTTGATTCCCGCGGGGATGCGTCGCCTGCTGGCCTACGTGATCAAGAACCGGTTCGTTGATGTGTTGGTCCTTTCGGGACCGGTGCTTTTCCACGATCTCCACGAGACACTCGGGCGCTATCATTTCCAGGCGCATCCCAGCATGACGGATGCCGAGCTGGAATCGGCGCAAATAAGTCGCATGTGGGATTTACTGGCGAGTGATGAAGAATATCGAGAGGCAAACGAGTGGATCGGTGGATTCACCAACCAGTTGGATCAATCAAGACCCTATTCGCCCCGTGAGTTTTTGCACCTTCTCGGTCGCGAGCTCGCGGAGATTGCTACGGAAGACGGCGTCCTCACGTCTGCTTACAAAGCGCGCGTGCCAATCTTCTGTCCCGCGATCGCCGACAGTGGCATTGCCGTGGGCATCGCCGGATCACGTTTCGAGAAGAAGAACAATTTCATGTTCGATATCATTCAGGATGTTCTGGACATGATGAACATAAATGCCAAAGCGAGAGTGACCGGCGTAATCAATCTTGGCGGCGGCACCACTAAGAGTTTTGTGCAGCAGACCGATGCCGCTTCGTACATCCTGAAAGAACATCACCACGGTCACAAGTACGCAATTCAAATCACTACCGATGCTCCGCACCCTGGTGGCAGATCAAACGCAGTTGCATTCGACGAGGGATTGATCTACGGCAAGCTTGCTCGCGGCGCGCATACTGCTTACGTCAACTGCGATGCCACAATTGCCCTTCCGATCATCGTGACAGCACTCTCGCAGACCGCAGCCAAATACATGAAAGGCCGCAAGCGACCAAACTTCACCTTCGGCCGCGAACTGACAGTCGAAGTGCCTTAGTCTGTCACGCCTTTGATTAAGAAAGAATTTCGTTGACAGGTTTCTTGGATCCCGTCTAAGCTCTGCACGCGTCGATATTAGGGGCACGATCCTCCGACATCGAGCCTTCACCATTCCCTTGCAAGGCTAAACCAAAGCAACCTGTAACCTCTCTGACCAATTTGCAATCTTCGGCAGCGGCCTCAATTGAAAAAAGCATCCTCGAAAGCGCTGGTATGATCCACAGGTTGGTCGGTTTGTTTCTGAAGACCCAATAGGCTTAAACGGAGGTTTAAACCTTTACGCGTATGTTGAAAATAATGTTCCTAATTTCAAAGATCCGCTAGGAGAAGACCTATTTGGACCTCCTGGAAATAGCTCGGGCACTTCTCCGACCCCATCTATCCTTATCTTTGATCCTCCTTCGCGTTCGGGTTACGTCGACGTCAATCTTATGTGGGGTCTCCCAATCCTTGGTCCCACGTGTGGCGTAATGTTAGGAAACGACGGCGGCATCTATCCTTATTTGGGTTTTGGCGCAATGCTACCGGGTCCGAGTTCCACGGTTTCTTTTAGTCCAGATAGCGTTTCGGGCGGCTTTAATGTCGAACTTCAAGGGGCACTCGGTCCCGCATCAGGCTCAATTGGGTGGGATGAGGCGCGAAACTCCTTTAAATCATACGGAGGTGGTAGAGGAGTATCCGCTAGCATATATTACGTTTTCTTTGCACCACCGCCGACCCAAAGATCTCGCGGACCTCACTGGAAACATCCTAACTCGGCTATGAACTCATATAATAATTGGGCGGCTCAAACATCAAGACGGAATTGTGCGTGCAACAGTCGGTAGCAGCTAAGATGAGCGAAGTTATTGTAATCTTGTTCTTGATACCAATCTTACTGGCTGGTCTCCTGATGTTTGATCGACTGGTGATGTTGCAATACAAGTATTATCGGAGTGATTGGGAGGCTGATGGTCGACCGCACGGGTTCTTTTGGTTACCAGGTGAAATTAGGAATCAGGGGGCTTGGAAAATTGAACGCGGAAGTTCTAGTGCTTCCTGGTATTGTTCGTTTGTTTGGCTGTTTTCAACTCCTTCTTGGGCGCGACAAGATACGAAGGCGAGGAAATTGTTATTTTGGTTCCGGTTATTAGCAACTGCATGAAACCTAAGTATAAGTCTTTTGGCGATTATCACCTTCTCAGGCTAAACACACGAAAAGAATCTGCAAAAGCCTGCCCGGGCAATCTTCTTCATAACTAAATGCGGCAACCAGCGCCACTTATCAATACGATGTTGTAAATCGTCTGACACAGCTCACGACTTCGCTTTCTCTCATTTTGGGCATTTCCTTTTCGACTCTCCAAAACCTTAGGGATTGAATCGGCTCAGTGAGGAAATGGAATTTGAGAGGGATCAGGAGCGCGGATATAAGAACCGCATCTGGGATATGCACGTTGGAGGACGAGTCTCGCTTTTAGTCGTGCTTCCATGCGAGATCACTTGGGGAGGTTGTAAATGTCGTCGAGTAATCAAAATCACCCGGATTTGGGCCAAATCATCGCTGAACTTGATCGAACTACTCCCATTGAGCCTTCGGCGGTCCGTCGTTGGATGGCAACGAATGATATCGAAGCTGCCAGGTGCCCTGATGGCGTTGCGCTCGAACTCAAAGGACGACAGCAGAATCAATCCGCCTTTACATCCCGAAGAGTATTTCGAGTTTGTTCGCGGTTATTATGAGCGGGCAATGCTCGAGAACCCCGATAGTGAGTGGGCCGACTCCACCACCACCGCAGGCTACGACTTTGACATTGGTTCCAACGCCTTTGGGAGGATCCGGCTATCCCAAAATCAGCAATGAGCGATCTAAAAACTCCTTTGACGCGAGCCTATTCAGCGGCACCCGAGACAGTTCGAAGGAACATTATCAACTCCGCGTTGGAGCAACTCTTCCACGACTCTTTGGGCACTGTACGCCGATGCTGGCCGACTGCAGTGTGTCTCCCTGCTCCTGCACGCCGCTGCAGACTTACGAGCGCACGATAAACAAAATTACAGCGTGGTCCGAGATTTCGACCAACAA
>Ga0137404_10002869_pt1 | contig 11498 bp, 9 predicted proteins | sample CZOMad2_1_16fung_FD_108285 | JGI IMG/M metagenome (GOLD analysis project Ga0137404, IMG submission 108285) | Vadose zone soil fungal communities from Angelo Coast Range Reserve, California, USA - CZOMad2_1_16fungal (Illumina Assembly) | ecosystem: Environmental > Terrestrial > Soil > Vadose zone...
AGAGTCCGCGCGCTCTGGGAGCGCATCCGTCTTACAGACATTTTCAGTATCTTCAACACGCTTGCTGAAGCCGAGGCGTTCGTCCGGCGCTAGGCCGGTTCCCATCCGAACGCTGCGACCAGCGGCAGGTGGTCCGATGCAATTCGCGCCAGGCGCGTCCGGATGAGCTCAGCCGTTTGAATGTGCAGCGGTCTTTCGAAGTAGATGTGATCGAGATGAAGCAGGGGCAGAAATCCCGGGTAGCTGCGGCGTTTCCGGACATGCAGGGCCATGTTCAGACTCTCGAATTTCTCCGAAAGCATGCGCGTGGTCAGCCCTCGAATCCATTCGTTGAAATCGCCGACGAGAACGCGCGGACCCTCAATGTCCTCATGGAGCTGTTTTGAAGAAAGGAAGCTCCGGACCTGGTGCCGCCGCTCGAAATAACTTGTTCCCATATGGATGTTGAAGATATGCAGGGTGCCGCTCGGCGTCTTCAGGTCGGCGCGCACGCAACCTCGCCGGGTACGGTGGCCCCAGGTCAGATCCATATGCTGTGAATCCAGGATCGGCCAGCGGCTCAGGATTGCATTCCCGTAAGGCCTTCCGCGGTGATGCCGTGTGCGGCCAAAAGCGGCGTTCATGCCGAGCGTGCAGGCCAGTGTTTCCACCTGCCGGGACCGCGAATCGGCCCCCGAAAAGATTTCCTGCAGGGCGATGATGTCTGCGTCAAGGCCACCCAGAACGTCAGCGATGCGCTTGATGGCAACGCGGCCGTCCAGGCCTCGGGCCTTGTGGATGTTGTAGGTAACTATACGCATTCTCTTGGTAAATTTTACCCATTTTCATGGCCCGGACGCTTGCCAGCCCTGGGTTCTAGCCTACCCAAGTCGCTGAACTGCAATCAACAGTCTTTATCGCCCGGCTTGGCAGTTTATATGCGCCATATTTGATAGGAGATCTTAGGAGATGTAAGGTTTATGTATGTCCCGGTTGCTTTAATTCTCATCATTTTAATCATTCTTTTCCTGCGCTACCGGTGAAGGGCGAGGTGACTATGCAAACGAATCGGCACGTTTTAGTCTTGAGTTTGGCGCTATTTCTGGCATTTGGAGGTCTCAGCGCCTGCGGGCGTCGCGGCCCTGAGGGGGTCGAGGCGGCACGCGAGGATAAGGAGTCGTTACTCACACCCGCCGAGCAGGATTTTGCGATGAAAGCCTCGCAGGCCCATTTGGCCGAAATCGAGCTGGGGCGCCTGGCGCAGGGAAAGGAGCAAAAGGGTGATGTGACCGGTTTAGCCAGGATGATCGTTGACGACCATGTGGAAGGCCTCCAGAAACTGACCGACCTGGCCAGAAAATATGACGGCCCGCAAGCTCAGCCCCTGGAGCCGGAAATGAGACAGGAGATTGATCGCGTAGCCGGCTTGTCGGGCGCCGAGTTTGATCGGGAGTTCGTGAACATGATGGTCGCGGATCACGAGAAAGCGATTGAACTGTTCCGCAATCAGTCGCAGCTCGCGCTGAACGCGGACATGAAGGAGTACGTGACCGACATGCTCCCGACACTCGAGAAGCATTTGAAAAAAGCCCAGGAACTGCAGAGCAAGTTGTTCAGAGGCAACAAATAGGCCCTATTGGGAGAGTACGGGTCGCAGGAAGGAGATCGCAACAATAGCGGTGGCAGGCCTTTCGGTTGCGAATCTCCATTTCCTGACGGCATTCACGGCGGCCTCTGTGAGAGATGGCTCCGGGCGTACCACCCGCACTTGTTGCACTGACCCGCCGGTGTTGATCCGCACCTGCAATATCACCGAACCCTCGCCGATGGAATTGACTGGATATCCGGGATCGACAATATGCGTGGGCAGAGCGCAGCATCTGGTCTGAACGTCGAATTCGTAGGGCTGAGCCGGCAGGACTGTGCGCGCTCGATACAAAAACGTCACACTCTGATGTTCCGGCCGGGCAGCAGGTGTAAACTCCCAATCTTTCACGGCGTCGAGCGAAGGCTGAATGAATGGCGGCGCTCCCTGGATCACCTGGACATTCGTCAGCCGCCCCGTTTCGTTGACCACGCCCTCGAGGATCACCAGCGCGTTCATAACTGCGTCCTGCGGAGGCTTCGGCCCGGGCGCGACTTGTAATTGTTGCATGAGCAGCAGGCCAAGGATGAGCGCTGTCATGTTAGCGTAGACGGACAGGCCCGCTAAATGTCTGGACGCTTTGCATAAGGGTGATTAATTCTTACGACCGGCCTTCCCGTTTCCTTGCGAAGCCTTCGCAAAGCAATCCCGATGGTAGTCCTTACCCTGGGAAACGGTTTTCAAATCGTAAGGCGCAATGCGAATACAGCAGTAGTGACACCAAACGGGCTGTGGAAGGATCGCTGTCGACGTCTTCGATTTCAAAGTTTTCATTAAGACCCCCTGATCTGACGTTGCCGATTCAGTAAGCCGCATTTTTAGACGATGGACGGGCAGAAGTGGTCCGGTTTTTTTGTGAAATTAAATTCCCAGTTGGCCATGCTAAGCTTCCCCAAATAATCTGGAGGAGCAGAACCCATGAAACCCTTTGCTGTTGCACTTCTTGTCCTTGCAATGACTGCCGCGACTTCTTTTGCTCAGGAGCCGCCGGCGCCACCCCAGGACAACGCGCAGGCTCCGCCCGCGGGCGGTCCTGGAGCGCGGGGAGCCCAGCCGCAGGAGCCGAGGCCGTACGACCAGGTGATTACGAAGGAGGCCAAAAGCGATCCTGGAATCTTCACGGTGCATCGCATCCGCGAACGCGTTTATTACGAGATTCCAACGAGCGAGCTCGGCAAGGAGTTCCTCTGGGTGAGCCAGATTGCCAGGACCACACTGGGTGTGGGCTGGGGTGGACAGGCGCTCGGAAACCGCGTGGTGAAGTGGAGCGGCTGAATAACCGGGTTTTGCTTAAGAACGTTACCTACGACGTCGTCGCCGACAAGAGCCAGCCGATCTCAAAAGCTGTTGAAGCGGCGAATAACGACACCATCATCATGTCCTTCAACGTCGAAGCCGTCGGCAAAGACGAGGCGCCCGTAATCGAAGTTACGCGCTTGTTCACAAGCGACGTACCCGAATTCAGCGCGCGTGTTCGTTTGCGGGCACGCGCCATGGATAACACCCGATCGTACTTGGACCGCGCTATATCGTTCCCTCAGAATATCGAAGTCGAAGCGACACACACGTACACGGCGCCGACCGATCCTCCGGCCGGTCCGGTCAATCCGCTCCTTGCGGGTGGGATGCGCGGCGGCAGCGCAACCGTTCTCATGCATTACAGCATGGTCAAGCTGCCCGAAAAGCCGATGACTCCGAGGTTCTTTGACGAGCGCGTCGGATACTTCTCCATCCGGCAGTATGATTACGGTCAGGACGAGCACCGCTCGCCGCAGCGCCGTTACATCACGCGCTATCGGCTGGAGAAGAAGGATCCGGCGGCCGCATTATCGGAACCCGTCAAGCCGATTGTTTATTGGGTGGACCCGGCAACACCTACAAAGTGGATTCCGTACGTCAAGAAGGGAATTGAATCGTGGCAGGCCGCATTCGAGGAAGCTGGATTCAAGAATGCCATCATCGCGAAGGAAGCCCCTGGTCCGGAGGAAGATCCGGATTGGAGCCCGGAAGACGCCCGCTATTCCGTCATCCGTTGGTTGCCTTCAACGACCGAGAACGCCTCCGGCCCCAATATCCACGATCCGCGAACCGGCGAAATTCTCGAAGCAGACATTCAGCTCTATCACAACGTGATGAACCTGGTTCGCGACTGGTACTTCGTTCAGGTCGCTCCGCTGGATCCTCGCGCCCAGAAGCTTCCGCTTCCGGATGATTTGATGGGAAGGCTTCTGGAATTTGTTGTAGCTCATGAAGTGGGACATACGCTTGGATTCCAGCACAACATGAAAGCCAGTTCGACGTATCCCGCCGACAAGATCCATGACCGCGACTGGGTGAAGAAAATGGGACATACGCCCACGCTGATGGATTACTCGCGCTTCAACTATCCGGCACAGCCGGAAGACCACATCGATGTCGCGGACCTCATTCCGGGCATCGGCCCATACGACAAGTGGGCAACGCACTGGGGCTATGCGCCGATTCCCACAGCGAAGTCGCCGGAGGACGAGAAATCAACGCTCGACCGCTGGGCTCGCGAACAGGACACAACACCCTGGCTGCGATTCTCCACCAGCGGCGCGCAGGGTTCCGATCCCGGCGACCTGACTGAGGCCGTTGGCGACGCCGACGCGGTGAAGTCCACGACATATGGCATGAAGAATCTCGAGCGTGTTGGGTCTATGCTGCTCGGCGCAACCACCGGCAAGGCCGGCGAACCGTACAACGATCTGGCGGAAGTGTATGGCCGGCTTCTCGGCCAGTGGGTACTGGAAATGAATCACGTGGCGGCACTCATTGGAGGTTTCGAGTCGCAGCAGAAGCACGCGGGCCAGGAAGGCGTGCGATTCGTGACGGTGCAGAAGGAACGACAGGCGGCCGCCGTGAAATTCCTGAACGAGAATGCATTCAAAGTGCCGGCGTTTGCGCTTCATGCCGACGTTCTTCGCCGCATCGAACCATCGGGTGTGCTGGAGCGTTTGAAAATATCGCAACAGCGCATCCTCACCACAGTGCTGAATCCGGCGCGTTTCTCGCGGCTGGTCGAGCAGGAGGCGATCGACGGCGTAGCTGCTTACAAGCCGACGGACTTCCTCGGTGATCTCCGAAAGGGAATCTGGAGCGAGCTCGCCGCGCCTCAGGTGAAAATCGACGCGTATCGGAGGAACACTCAGCGGTTGTTCGTTGACGCGATGGCCGACCGCCTGAACGGCCGCTTGCCCGCTACCGACGATGCGCGCGCGTTCTTCCGCGGCGAACTTCGCACGCTGAGCGCTTCGATTCGGGAGGCGCTGCCGAAAACGGCGGACCGGGCCACTCGTTTGCATCTTGAAGACGCGCAGGACCAGATCGCGAAGGCTCTCGACCCGAAGTTTATCCGCCCGGTGGCCGGACCGGTTGTTCCCCTTAGTACTCTGGATTCCGACGGGATCGATCCGGAGAACTGTTTCCCGGATTACGCGATTCGCCTGGATTAGACTGTAGCGGCGGTCTATGACCGCCGGTTCTTCCTTGTGCGCCGCGAAGTGTCGGCGGTCATAGACCGCCGCTACAGTAGCTTTACATAAAATTCGGAGTATGTAGTGTCGAGAGTTCCTCTGCCTCGCGTTCCCGAAAACCGATGGCGACGAGGCGGCGCACGCGGTTTTCATGCATGGTGTCATAGAGCTCGGCTCGAGCTTTGGTCCCGGCAGGCAGCCGGTCAGGTGACAGGCCCCCGGCCGCGAGTATGACGAGGGACTCTTCGACAAGGGGATTCAATCCCTTGATTCCTGAAAGTACCGATGCTCGTTCAGCAATCGCCCGCTGCAGCTTCGTCTTCAGCGATCCGTCAACACGCAGTGCGCTCCGGATGTGATCCAGGGCAAAATGCACGTGCCGCGTCTCGTCTATTCGGGTCCGCCGTGCGATCTCGCGAGTGGCCGGTTCCGGCGCATGTGTCTCGATATATCGTAAGAGATCCAGGAACGTCCCTTCGCCAAGAACGCTGAGCAGAAAACTTGCCTGCAGAAAGTCTTCCTGATCGAGCAGGGTTTTCAACGACGTCTGGGTCGACGCCGACGAAAACTGAAGCCCACCGCCGTTGGCCAGCGCCCGTTTGACGAAAACCTCGATGTGCCGCGCCTCGTCCCGAACCTGCGTGGACAGGAAAAGCACAGTCTCGGCGAAGTGAGGGTGAATGCGGGCGATCCATTTGGCGGGAACGTAGAGCGCCGAGAACTCATTCTCGGCGAGGAAGGTCATCAGCTGGCAGACGGCGCGCTCCAGTTCAGCGTCGAGGGGGACGAGCTCAGCCCAGGGAATGTCCCGCGAGCCGTCCCAGTGGCCGGTCGTCGCCTGGTCGTAGAATTCTGCCGCGTTTTCACTCCATGCCTGATTCCGGTCGAGCGTATCGAAAGGGAAGTCGGAGCTGCCGGTTTCCACAACGGCGCCGCGCGGTGCAAAGCCGTCCGACGGTATCGCTGTCTCGCGGATGCGGGCGGCATGGCCAAGAAGCCAGTCGCGCGTATCGAACCGGCCGTTCACGATTGGTGCCCGGTTCCCCCAGTCGAGTTCACGATCCGTCAGGACACGTAACGCCGAGCCTTTTTCGATGCGATGGGACTTGCGCCCGTTGGACGTGGTCGTTCCAATCCAGCGATTGGCCGTCAGCCGCGACCACGCGGTCAGGTCATGCTCGGTGGCTGGATTATCCGATAGGATCTCGAGAATCTCGCCGGCCTTCAGTTTGTCGAGCGAGCGCGTGACCAGCAGCAAAAGGCCGTCCGTTGCCGAAAGGTCCCGGGCGTCGATGCTATGCACCGAAAAATTGGAACTCATCAACGGCCTCGAATAAAGCCCTGTAGCCATCCAGTTCGGGTCGGACCCAACGCTTCAAGCCTTCCATGTCCATGATCTTGCGGTCCGACGGCTTGTTGTAATCCATCGCAAGCAAGGTGTCCGTCCATCGCGCGAATCTTTGCTCGCCGGCTTTCTCGCGCACGGTGAAGTTACAATGACAGTATCCCGGCGAAGTCCAGATCGCCCGGACCTTCCCGCTATCGACGAGGTTCTCCGAAAGGGCGCGAGCCCAGTACTGATCCCCGATCGCGCCGGCCTGGGCCTCACCTTTCATGACGGAGTTCAATACTTCGACCTCACTGGTTCCGGTATCGCCATGCTTCCCCACATCCAGATCGAAGTGAATTGCCGTGATATCCCTGGCTGGATCGATTCCGTTGCGCTTGAGGAAATAAGCGGGAAGAATCCTCGCCTGTCCCGAATCGCGAGAGCCGAATGCGACTCGTTTACCTTTCAGTCCGCCGAGGTTTTCGACGCCGGTTCCCGCGCCAGCAACGATCTTCGAGGTAAAGCCCACATCCGTGTCGCGCATGGCGAGAACACCGCACTTCCCGTCGGTCCTGCGATGAACCTTGACGTATGCAAGATTCGTGTTCCAGGCAATGTCAATCCATCCCTTGAGCAGCGCATCCACTTGCGCGTCGTAATTCGAGAAAAGAACGAAGTCCATGGGGACACCGTTCGCCTCGAAGTACTCTTTTATTCCTTCCCATATGGTCACGACCTTCGGATCGTAAGCCACCACACCGACGTTCACGACGTTCGACATTAGAACTCTCCTTTCGCTGTAGCGGCGGTCTATGACCGCCGGCGATGTTGTAATTTCAGAGCGCCGGCGGTCATAGACCGCCGCTACAGTTCTAGAATAACGGCAAACCTGCAACGGCCTTTCCAATGAAATCGTAAAGCGCGTCCGTGGTGGGCGCCATGATCGAAGCCGCGCGCGCGTCGCGAAAGTTCCGCTCGACGCTGAGGTCGCGGCTGAATGCGGCGCCTCCGCAGGCGCGCATCGCTTCATCGGTGACGGCGAGGGCCATTTCCGCGGCGGTTGCCTTGGAACCCAGAACGAAAAGCATGGCATCGGGTGCACCCTTCTCGATCCGTGACAGCGTATGATCGAGGTACGCCCGCGACGAATCAATCGCCAGCCGCATCCGCGCCAGGCGCGCGCGGATGCCCGGCAGCGCGGAGGCAAGCGACTCGTTCAAATGTTCGAATCTGGCGCCGGTGGTATGCGCCACCGTCCCAGCAAATGCCGCTTCGGCAATTCCGATCGAGACGGCAGCGCTTCCGATCTGAAACCATGGAAGAACGATTTCCATCATTGCCTTGAACCCTTCGGCTTCGTTTGTGAGGCGGGCGTCGTCGTCAACGTGACAGTTGCGGATGGACATCGGTCCGCTTGCATTTCCACGCAGGCCGATGCCATTCCATGCGCCCTTCGATTCAAGCCCGGGAGCATTCTTCTCGACGATATATAACGTTGAATCGATCGGGCTCTTCGCTCCGATGGCACCTGATGAAACCACGTAAAAGTCCGCATGGCCGGCGCTGGTTACGAATGACTTCTCACAATTGAGGATGGTGGTGCCGCTGTTCGAGGAAGCGCGGCTGACCGGAGCCCAGAAGTGGCTGCGAGATCCCTTCTCGCTGAAGGCGAGGGTTGCGACAGCTTTGCCCGCTGTCATCGTCTTTACGAGTTCCGCGCCTCGAGGCGAAGACGAAGCGGCGATCATGTTTGCGCCGCAGACGTGCATCAAATAGATCATTGCAGTCGACGCGCAATGCGCGGCGATTTTTTCGATGGCTTCAGCGAATGGCCGCATACCGGCACCGGCACCGCCGGCGTCAGCCGGCAGCGTGAGTCCCATCAGGCCTGAATCCCTCAGGGCCTGGATGGACCGCGCGGGCCAGATTCCTTCGGCGTCGGTTTGTCGAGCTTCTTTGTCGAGAATGAGCAATAGTTTGTCTGTCATCGGCACCTCCGAGAGTTTAAAGAGTCTAATCTTTTAGGGGGGAGTCATGCATTCTGTACTTGTCATCGGCGCCGGAGTCGCCGGCCTGGCCGCGGCGAGGAAGCTAGCCGCGGCAGGTCTGCAAGTTACCATTCTTGAAGCGCGCAACAGGCTGGGAGGCCGCATCCACACCGTGCGCGATCGTACTTTACCTATCCCACTGGAACTTGGGGCGGAATTTGTCCACGGTCAGCCCGAAGAGATCTGGGAAATTGTACGGGATCAGAATCTTGTGCTCGGCTCGCTGGAGGGCAATCACTGGTGCTCGGAACGCGGTGTCGTCCAACAGTGCAACGACTTCTGGCAGCGTTGGGAAAAAGTGGCCGAGACGTTAAAGAACGCGAAGATTGAGCCGGACGTGTCATTCAGCGAATTCATTCGCGGTTTCGACTTTGACGAAGAAACCAGGCGTACCGCCATCGGATTCGTTGAAGGATTCAATGCAGCGCGCGCAGACCGGATCAGCGTGGAGTCCCTTCGACTCGCGCAACAGGCCTCGGATGAAATTTCCGGCGATACGCCTTATCGCATCCTTGGAGGCTATGACCACGTGGTGCGCTGGCTAAGCTCGTTTGAAGGAGAGCCGAAGCCGGACATTAACCTGAATACGATCGTTCACGATATCGAGTGGCGTCCGGGATACGTCCGTGTGAATCAGTTCGTAGCGGAGCAGGCTGTTGTCACTTTGCCGCTGGCGGTATTGCAGGCGAATATCGTCAACTTCAATCCGCCGCTTCCAGCCAAAGCGGATGCTGCGCAGCAACTGGTCATGGGCCACGTGATCAAAGTGATCCTGTGTTTTCAATCCCCGTTCTGGGAGGACCATGGGATCAGCAATCTCGCTTTTCTACATGCGCAGGACCAGAAGTTTCGTACGTGGTGGACGACGCGTCCCGTCGTTTCGCCGGTTCTGGTTGGCTGGGTCGGAGGCACTGCCGCCGAAGCCCTGGCGGGCCTGGATGACGACGATCTTCTCAACGCTGCGGTGTCGTCGCTGGCCCACGCCGTGAAGAGATCGCCGGCAGCTCTGATGCGGGAACTTCGAAGTTATGTAGTAGCGGACTGGCAAATCGACCCGTTTTCACTCGGCGCTTACAGTTACGTCCCGGTCGGTGCAATGAGTGCGCCGTGGGCTCTATCAGAACCTGTCGCGAACACGCTGTTCTTTGCCGGAGAGGCGACCAATGTCGATGGCCATTTCGGAACCGTCCATGGGGCGATTACTACGGGTTATCGCGCCGCGGACGAGATTCTGGCGTCGCGCCACCTCAAAGCGGCGTGATGGATGAAGAATCAGCCGCGAAATCCGCGGCTGATTCTTCATACGGCGGTTTGCGGACTTTGCCTTCGATATACCGTCACGATCATTGCGCCGAGGCCGAGCAATGTGAGCAGAAAATTGATGATCCCGCCGACAAACGGAAGATTGACCGCAATCAGAACCAGGACCAGGCCTGCAAGCAACGCCAATGCGGGAGAAGGGCGCTGCTCGCCCTGTCCTCCGAGCAAAGCGCGTCCGAGGAATCCGGCCAGCACGATCTTCGCAAGGTAGAGGCCCAGGAGCCAGAGCGCCAGCGTGGTGAGCCCAATCGGCAGGCCGATCAACGTGACGCAAATGATGATCGCCGCAATGGGCGTCGCGCACGCTGCAAGAAATCCGATTCCGGCAGCGGTCAGCAACGTCCGTGCCGAGTCCAGGTTGATGCGTGTGAGAGCCGGAAACAGCCAGAACAGGATGAGGCCGGTGACGAAAGCTGCGGCAAGCCAGATGATTTGCCGTACATAGAAAGAGAATGTAGCAAACCGATTCGGTGCCGGCGGCGTGACCTGAATGTTGGTTTTTCCGCCGACCGTGGCCCCGGGCTCGACGCGGACGCTGTCGTTCCTTGGAACGCGCGCGCTCAAGTTCCCGACGATGCGCGCCGGAGCCGACACGGTGACGCGTCCCGAGTACGCATTAACATTGTGCAGAACATTGCCCCGCACGTCCGTCCGGCCGCTGAAAGCCCAGAGGTCATGACCGATGGATCCGCCAATGTCCGTTTCGCTGCCGAACAGGGCCGCATTTCCGCTGACCTCCGCTCCAGTCGCGATTCCGACGTTCTGTCCGAAACCGTAAACGTTATTGGTAACGTGGCCCCGGGTTTGCACGGTTTGACCGAAGCCAAGGATGCTGCCCTGGACCGTCCCTTCCACGGTGACATGCTGGCCGAAGCCGATCACATTTCCCTTTACCATTCCCCGGACACTCACGTTGCGTGCGAATGCGATGAGGTCGCCGTTCACGGTGCCGTCGATGTTGACGGAGTCTCCAAAGACGACCAGCGTGTCATCGATGATTTCGTCCTGGGGCACGGTAATGACCCCGTCATCGCTTTTCCGGATATCAAGGGCATAAGTGGAAGAAGAGAACAGGGCCAGAAATACGATCACGCTCAGCATCGCAGTCATCGCGATGGACCGGCGAAGCAGCATCGCGACGCCGATCAGGGCAAGCAGATTGAGTGCAATCAATGTCGCACTGTTGAGAATGGACTCCACCATGGAACCTCCTCCAAGGAGAACGTACGTGATCGCATTCATCGCAAGATTTATTTGTCCCGCTGTGCGCGTCGGATCCAGCCACTCCAGGCTCGCCGGCAATTCCAGGCTGCCCAGGAATCCCAGCGCCGCACGAATCACCGTGGCTGCGGCGATCGTGAACGCCCCCACCTTCGCCAGGCTCGCAACGCTGCCTTCGGGCGCAGCGACCGCCGGGCAATCACATCCGTCCAGGTCCTGCAGGCACTGCACCAACACCCTGCTTTCGCAGCGCAGCGCCTCGACCATCTCACAGCAGGTCCCACAAGTCTTTAGGTGTTTGGCCACCTGACTCGCTTCAGCTTCCGTCAGCTCGCCGTCGGCGTAAACGGAGCATGTGAATTCATCCAGACAGGCCACTTCGTTTCTCCTTTTGCAATTTCTGCCGCAGCTGCTGCTTGCCTCGGAAAATCAATGTCGCCACGTTATTCCTCGCCAGA
>Ga0137404_10002871_pt1 | contig 11496 bp, 10 predicted proteins | sample CZOMad2_1_16fung_FD_108285 | JGI IMG/M metagenome (GOLD analysis project Ga0137404, IMG submission 108285) | Vadose zone soil fungal communities from Angelo Coast Range Reserve, California, USA - CZOMad2_1_16fungal (Illumina Assembly) | ecosystem: Environmental > Terrestrial > Soil > Vadose...
AGCAGATCCATGTTGCGGCATAAGTGAGCAGGAAAAACTTGAGGAGGGTACGCATTGTGGTTCAGCTCATGACGCCGGCCGAACAAGACTATCTAGAGCCAGGTACGTACTAGACGCGATCTCCGGGGTGAAAGCCGACATTTCTTGCGTCGCTAAACGCTCAACGTGACTAAGCGGGACTTCGTACCTACTTACAAGTCTGTGTAAGAAAGTGACGATTTCTTGTTTTCTTGAGCAGGTTTATTGCGAGTAAACAAATCGATCCACGAAATCACACGAATGAAAAACAAACTCACACGAAGTGTTCCTTCGGCTTTGTAAGGCCGCAAAGAAGCACAAAAAGCGCAAACGATTTAGAGAGACCTTTGTGTTTTTTGTGCCTCTTTGTGGCTTTAGGGGCAAAGCTACTTCGTGTGGTCCGGTTCGTGTATTTTCCTTTATTTATGACCTGCCTAAAAGCTTTCGCGGCTGCGAATGGTTAATCCACGCAGACGTTGATCTGCCGGATCGCCACGCACTTCGACCCTGATCCGATGCCATTGGTCTTTGGTTGGCTTGGTCGAGGAAATGAAACCTATTATGTATTGATGATGAAGCTGATCTGCAATGAGGGCGAAGATTGAACTCAAAGCATCGGACGGCAAACGTCGATTCTCGTTGCGGTAAAACGTCATCCCGCCGGACAACCGGCTCAGCTCGTTCAGAATGTTTTGGCCCTCGTCCGCAAGAGACGATCCTGCATTGTCCTCGCTGAGATTAATTGAATACACAAGGACATTGAGCTGCCTTAGCAGGCTGCTTACCTGGCCGCGCGAATAACTTGATTCATTATCCTGACCGTCGCTAATCAGGATAATAGCGTGCTTGTCGTACTTGCCGTGGGATACCTTTTCAATGCCGAGATAGCAGGCATCAAAGAATGCTGTCTTTCCTTTAAAACGAGCTACGCTAAATCTATCGAGGATCGCGCCGGTATCCGACGTCCAATCCATCAGCAATTGAGGCTGCTGGTTGAAACCAATCAGAAAATACTCGTTCGACGGGTTGTTGCGTTTGAAAAACTGCCTAAGCGCGTCTTTATAGCCTTCGATCTTTGCAGTATCGCTGCTGCGAAAATTCATCGAAAGAGACGCGTCAAACAGTATCCCGATACTAGCAGGCGAATCCTCAGCACTGAAATACGTAATCTTCTGCGGCGTCTTATCTGACAGCACCACAAAATCTTCCTTTGTTAAAGCACTGACAAGTTCGTCACGACCATTCGTTACAGTGACTGTCATTGTGACGGGTTGACCTTCTTGCTGTGCCGTTGGCGGTTGCTTTTGAGCGCTGACAGCAGGTTGGGCGAAAGGAAAAGGTATCACGAGAAGAGCAGACAATCCTGCTATCCAACGCATGAGAGAATGCAACGAATCGCATTTGCGGCTACGGCTGCGCACGGGGAATTTTAACATTCAAACGCACTGTGGCAACTACGGAGATTGATCGAGGCGCACCGTCCCAAATTGCGCCGATCCAGGATTTATTTGTGGGGCTTTAGCTGCTAATGTTTTTCTATGCGTGGCAAGAAGAACCTCACCACCAGCAGTGTCGCGGTCTCAGTTCAATTTATCGAGCGAAGGATCTATTTGATTCGCGGCCATAAGGTAATGATCGATGTGGATTTAGCCGAACTCTATCAAGTGCCCACCAAACCAGACTTGAGCATGATGAAGTCAGTACCGGCACGCGGTAGCGTCGGGTCAACGGTTCATTACACACAAGCCATGATGGGGGCCGTTCACCCGACGCTACCGCGTGCCGGTACTGACCTCATTGCTATCAAGAGTTCCACCTCGACTCACTGTGTCGTTGAGGAACGGCGCGACTTGATAACGTCCGCGATTATATCGGGCTTTGTTGGGTCACGCTCCAGATGTGGGTAGCGTTCGCCGCCGTGATAGTTCACTTTGTACACTCCACTGAAGCTGCCGTTGTCGACAACTAACTCGATCGGCGTCGCGTTCGTTTTCGCCGCTCTGATCGCTTCGTGAAGTGCATCCATGGACCATGTTCGGCCATTCACAGAGACTATTTTCATTCCCGGAGCAAGCCCTGCTCTCGCGGCTTCGAGATTTGGATTCACGTCCAAGACGCTGCCGTCTTCTTTCAATATCGCTCCAATTGAATACAACAGATCGACGCTCTTCCGCGCGTGATCGCCTATTCTTATCTGAGTATTCGGTTTGTCGTTGTAGACGAGCTTCCAGCCACCATTTGTGATGCCCGCAAGTGGGGCGTGATGTCGTTTCGGATGCGCGTAAGTATCCACCGATTACGCAGATTACGCAGATTAGGGCTTAAAAAGTTTGAAAGCTCTTGTTTGCGATCGTCCTCTCAACATTCGTCTTAGCTGGCCAGACACTTTGTTATGAACGGGAGGCAAACCCCGGAGTCTTGCCTACGGCGTTTTCCAGTAGCCGTAATCTGTGTAATGTGTGGTAATGCTTTAAGTCAACACAAAGCGTCTCTTTTCCAAACTTCGGCTACCGAAGTTCAACAGCAAGCCAGTGTGGAAACCAGTGACCTTTAGGTAATTGATTAGCTGAGACTCTTCGATCGAACTTAAGCGTCCCAGCGCTTTCAGTTCCACCACAACTGCTTCAAAGCAAATGAAGTCAGGTTTGTAATAGGTATCTAATCGGCTGCCTTTGTAGTCTATGGGAAACTTCTGTTGAGACTGAAAAGGAATGGATCGACTCACAAGCTCAATCGAGAGCGCTTCCTGATATACAGGCTCGAGGAAGCCGCAACCCAATTGACGGTGAACTTCCATCGCCGCTCCAATGATCGCATAGGTCCGTGGATCGGATTCTGTGAGGATAGACATATGTGAACTCCTTAGGTGAGGTTACTTGCGCCGCGACTCTCTCACAGTTGTCTACAAATTACACAGATTGGACAGATTGGAAAGCGCCAGGGAAGGCTGGTGGGTTTTGCCTGCCAATCATAATCAAACAAGCGCTTCCAAACTTTTTAAGCCGTAATCTGTGTAATCGGCGTAATCTGCGGATTATTTCTCCTTATATAACTCGGGCAGGAGCTTGCGCAGATTCATCAGTTTGGGCATGTCGTTGTAGACGATGTACGGTTCGTTGGGATGGTTCACAAGGTAGTTCTGATGATAGTCTTCCGCCTGGTAGAAGGCTTTGAAGGGAACTACCTGCGTCACGATCTTGCTGCTGAAAACCTTTGCCTGGTCCAGTTGTGCAATATAACTCTCCGCAATCCGCTTTTGCTCTTCATTGGCATAAAAGATTGCTGACCGGTACTGCGAGCCAACATCCGGGCCTTGCCGATTCAACTCAGTCGGATCGTGAGCCACTGCAAAAAATACTTTCAGCAGTTGGCCATAGGTGATTTGTGACGGATCATAAGTGATCCGGACAGATTCGGCGTGCCCGGTGGAGCCGGAGCCGACTGAGTAATACTGAGCGGTATGGGCTGAACCCCCCGAATACCCCGATTCGGCCTTCGAAACTCCCTTCACGCGATCGAAAACCGCTTCGACACCCCAGAAACAGCCTCCCGCGAAAATGGCGGTTTGCTCGCCCTTTGCCGGGGCGAGTGTTGCGTCAAGCTTTGGGTTGGGAATGGCAATCGCGGAAGCGTTCGCCATATTGCATGCGTTCAAAAACATAGTTGTTACCACCAGAATCAGTAAAAGTGCGGAAAGTCTGAGCATAGCTAACCCTCCGATTTATATACGTTGCGAACATGGTAATCGGATTTCAACGGATCTGCCAGCACACCGCTTTTCACGGCTCAGTGTTTTCTGTGTTTCTGCGGTGAGTGTCGGCGGAGTAACCTCACCACTGAGGCACAGAGAACACGGAGGTTTCTCCGGTGGCGACTTGCGGCGCGATTACCAGGGCGGTTAGGCTAAGCACAGTTAGAAATGTCAGCGCCTGCGTCAGCATTACAATACTCGCCGCAAACGATTGTCACTCGTCGACCGCTGATAGTGTGGCTAATCCTGGCGGTCGGCGCTTTGCTGGTTTTGGCGCTCGTCGCGTTGGCCCCCGTGGCATTGGCAAACAATCATCCTTCGGTTGCGTGGACCATTTACCGGGGGTTCAGCAAAGTTTGTCATCAATTGCCTGAACGGTCTTTCTTCATTGACGGTCATCCTTTGGCAGTGTGCGCTCGTTGCACAGGTTTGTATGCCGGGTTCACCGCAGCCCTCGTCGTTTATCCACTGGCAGTCTCGCTCAAACGAACGTTTGCACCGCCCCGAAAATGGCTCTTTCTCGCAGCTCTGCCGCTAGCGATCGATTTCAGTCTGACGTTCTTTGGGATCTGGGAGAATACGCACTCATCACGATTTCTGACCGGAGCTCTTTTGGGATCGGTAGCAGTTTTCTACGTGATGCCGGGAGTGGTTGATCTGGCACTGCGCGGGTGGCGTGTGGCATCGAGTCATAGCCGCGAGATTACTTCGGTCGCTCCTGTCTCCGTTGCCACCGCGCCAAGCGACTACAGCTCGCCCCACAGGCGGATCTGATAAGACCGGAATACGAGCCACAGATAAACGCGGATGACGTGGATCAGAGCGCATAACGGTTCAGAAGCTCTTTTACTTTGATCTGCGATCTGCGTAACAATTTTGGTTTCTCGTGTCCTGAGCATTTTGTGAGTAAACAGACCGATCCACGAATTCACACGAAATGAATAGAGGACTGACCCACGACCTTTCCCGGGTCGGTTTTCGGATTACTCCCGTCTGGGTTAAGATTCTCAGCTTCTGACTGCAACAGCGAGGCAACTAGTGCAGCTAGTGGACTTTAGCGCTATGTTTATGTTTTTTCAGGATACGATACCGCCCCACGGACCGACCCCGAATCAGCTGGTCGCGCGATACTTCCATGATCTCGTCTACAAAACATGGAGTAACATCAGCCCCCTTTATCGCCTGGATGCGTTTGATTGGACCATCCTGATTCTGTATTTCACGATCCTGACTATCCTCGCAGTCTACGGTGGCTATCGCATCAAACAGGTCATTGACTTCTGGCGCTACCGCAAATTCGTGCCGCAGCCAAAGAGTCAGTTCGAAGAGAACGACCTGCCTCAAATAACGGTCCAATTGCCGCTCTACAACGAAATGTACGTTGTCGACCGTTTGCTGAAGGCCGTCACAGAGATCGATTACCCGCGTGAGAAACTGGAAATTCAGGTACTCGACGATTCGACAGACGAGACTGTCGGTCTGGCTCAGGCGACAGTAAAAAAATACGCGCGAGAAGGCTTCAACATTTCCTATGTCCATCGTTCGGACCGCACCGGGTTCAAAGCAGGCGCCCTGGAGAATGGTCTGAAAACCGCTGCTGGAAATCTACTGGCGATCTTCGACGCCGATTTTGTTCCCAAGCCGGACTGCCTGCGCCGGCTGGTCCATTTCTTCACTGACGAAGCCGTCGGGTGTGCCCAGATGCGCTGGTCGCATATCAACGGCAGTTACAACCTGCTAACCCGTTTGCAGACGATAATGCTCGACGGCCACTTCGTAGTCGAACAGACGACGCGCAATCGCACAGGTGGCTTTTTTAACTTCAATGGCACGGCTGGCATCTGGCGCCGGCGCGCAATTGAGCTCAGCGGCGGCTGGCAGCACGATACGCTAACCGAAGATACGGACCTCAGTTTTCGCGCCCAGTTGATGGGCTGGAAGTTTGTTTATCTGCTCGATGAAGAGGCGCCCGCCGAAATCCCCGTGGAAATCAACGCTTTCAAGGCGCAACAACGCCGCTGGGCCAAAGGTGTCATGCAGGTGGGGTTGAAGCTCTATCCGCGTATCTGGTCTGCTCCACTGCCGTTTCGCGTTAAGCTCGAGATGTTTTTCCGGCTGACCGGAAATATCAGTTATCCCCTGATGATTGTCGCTAGTCTCTTGCAGTTTCCACTCCTGCTGGTTCGGTACAATCAGCCGTTCTATCACCTGATGATCCTTGACTTGCCGTTGCTGTTCTTTTCATCGATCTCGGTGTTGCTGTTTTACGGCACGGCCATCTGGTATCTCGACAAAAAGCGCGCGCCCCGGATGTTGCACCTGCCGCTGGTAATGGCGCTAGGTATCGGTTTGGCATTCTCAAATGCACGCGCAGTATTTGAGGCGCTCTTTGGAGTGAAGACGGAATTTGTGCGGACACCAAAGTACCGGGTGGAGCAAACGCACGACGAGACCTGGAAGCGGAAGAAGTACAAACGCAAGCGCGGCCTCTTGCCGCTGTTGGAACTGGCGTTCGCCCTTTACTTTCTGTTGGGAATCGCATATGCAGCCCGATTGCACATGTGGGGAACAATTCCGTTTTTGCTTCTCTTCTGCTTCGGTTTTGGCTACATGGGTATCATGAGCGTTCTGCAAACCACCAGTGGAAAACGCCTTCTCTCGTTTCTGGGCCCAGTGACCGCGGACCGGCGAGGCTGATCCTCCCGGAAGGCCCGAGTCGGGAGTCCGGAGTCGGGAGTCCGGAAGCGGAGTCTGGAAGTCTTGGAGTCGGGAGTCTGGTGGCGTCCCTGGTAGTATGGAATCCGGTTTCAGACTCGGGACTCCAGACTCAAGACTCGAAGACTTCCAGACTCCAAGACTCCCGACTCCCGACTCCCGACTGTTCCCGGCTTGACAGCGTCTTGAGGCGTTAACTATAGTCACCATACAAGATCTCTAAAGGAAAGATGAGTCACGCTTGCTACTGTTGCTGGTGTTCCGCTTGTTGCTGCCATTACTGGTGGCGCGACCGGGATACCTCGTGCGGGCGTGAGCCGATAGCCATTTAGTAGCTAAACGCAGCACGAGTTTACGGAAAAGCCGGTCGCGATCCTGAAGGTATCCGCGACCGGTATTGTTTTGGTCGAGAAAGATTTTGCTGGACTTGAATACCGAGTTCTTATGACCACGACTGTTTTAGAAAAACCATTGTGCCCGGCGCGCGAAGATTCGGTCGAAGGCAACATCGGTGGAACACCATTGCTTCGTCTCCGCCGCATCACCAAAGACCTTCCTCCCGGAGTCGAAATATTTGCGAAGGCCGAACACCTGAATCCAGGGGGATCCGTCAAGGATCGAGCAGCGCTGCGCATGATCATCGATGGAGAAGAACGAGGAAAGCTGCGCCCGGGCATGACGATTCTCGATGCTACCAGCGGAAACACCGGAATCGCGTACGCCATGATTGGCGCCGCGCGAGGCTACAAAGTGAAAATCTGTTTACCTCGAAATGCCAGCTCCGAGCGAAAGCGAATTCTGTTGAGTTATGGAGCCGAGATAGTTGAAACCGATCCGTTGCTTTCAACCGATGGGGCCCAGCTTTGCGCTCGCGAAATATTCGAAAGCGCGAGAGATGCGTACTTCTACGCTGACCAGTACAACAATCCCGCGAATTGGCTGGCGCATTATGAAACTACGGCACCGGAGATTTGGGAGCAAACGGAACAAAGAATCACTCATTTTGTAGCGGGCTTAGGTACTTCAGGCACCTTTGTCGGCACTGTTCGTAAGTTGAAGGAATTTAATTCCCGAATCATGGCAGTCTCGATGCAGCCAGATTCGCCCCTGCACGGAGTTGAGGGCGTGAAGCACATGGCTACTGCGACGGTGCCTGGAATCTACGATCCGACGCTGGCAAATCTGCATGTGGAGGTTTCTACTGACGATGCTCGACAGATGGCGCAGCGCTTGGCTGTCGAGGAGGGGTTACTCGTGGGGACGAGCTCAGGAGCAAACGTGTTTGCGGCCTTAAGACTCGGAAGTTCCTTACCGGCGGGTTCGGTGATCGTAACAATGCTTTGCGATCGGGGAGAAAGATATCTGGAAATTAGAAATTCTAAATTCTAAATTCTAAATCTCTTCCATGATTCAGCTTACTTCCGAACATCGATTGGCCATTGCCCAGCACGGTGAACAAGACTACCCCTATGAATGCTGCGGCCTATTGCTGGGACGTTTTGAGAGCGATGGTTCAAAGGTGACCTGCGAGACGTACGCCATCTCCAATGCTCGAGAAGAGGCCGCGAAGCGCAATCGTTTTTTGATTACGCCGGATGAGATGCTTAGAGGTGAACGGTACGCGGCTGAGAAGAAATTGGAGGTTGTCGGGGTTTATCATTCGCATCCGGATCATCCTTCCGCACCCTCAGAATATGATCGCGATCACGCCTGGCCGGTTTTCTCATATATCATTCTGTCAGTTCAAAACGGACAGGCCGCAGACATTCGAAGCTGGGTTCTGAAACCGAACCGCTCGGCATTCGAACAAGAGGAAATCCTGAAAGGAAACTCGCCATGTTAGTTACCATTACGATTCCGACCGCGTTGCGACAATTCACGGACGGGAACACCAGCATCAAAGTCGAAGCAAGCACCGCTGGTGAAGCGCTCGATCATTTGGCGACTGCGCATCCGGAACTCCGTCGACACCTCTATGATGAAAAAAACAGTTTGCGAAGCTTCGTAAATGTCTATTTGAACGACGAAGATATTCGCCACGGCTCGGGAACTGCTACGGCCGTCAAGGATGGCGACACGCTGATGATTGTGCCCTCGATTGCGGGTGGAGTTTCGCTTGAAATCGACACCAAGCAAGCCCTGCCAGAGCTGTCCAATGAAGAAATCGCCCGTTACAGCAGGCATTTGATCATGCCGGAAGTAGGCATGGAAGGACAGCGTCGCCTGAAAGCAGCCAGTGTTTTGATGATTGGCACAGGTGGCCTAGGCGCTCCCACGGGCATGTATCTGGCGGCGGCGGGTGTTGGCCGGCTGGGCATCGTCGATTTCGATGTGGTGGACGAATCAAACCTGCAACGCCAGATAATTCACGGCACAAAAGATGTTGGCCGGCGAAAAATCGAATCAGCCCGCGACCGTCTGCGGGACATCAATCCTTATATCGAAATCGAAACTCACGAGTCGCGTCTGACGAGCGAAAATGCGATGCGTTTGTTCACGAATTACGATGTCGTTGTTGACGGCACAGATAATTTTCCGACGCGATATCTGGTGAATGATGCCTGCGTGTTGAGCGGCAAGCCGAACGTTTACGGTTCAATTTTTAGGTTCGAAGGACAGGCAAGCGTGTTTTGGGCCTTGAAAGGCGCGTGTTATCGCTGTCTCTATCCGGAACCGCCGCCACCAGGTTTGGTTCCCTCGTGTGCCGAAGGGGGCGTCCTCGGCGTCTTGCCCGGAATTATCGGGGCTATCCAGGCAAACGAAACAATCAAGATCCTATTGGGAGCAGAAGGCGTGCTCGTTAACCGCCTGCTGCTCTTTGATGCCTGGCAGCTGAAGTTTCGTGAACTCAAGCTCCAAAAAGATCCCAACTGTCCGATCTGCGGAGTGAATCCGACCATTAAGGCACTGATCGATTATGAAGAGTTCTGCGGCCTCAAGGCGCAACCGGCTGCTGCCAACCAGCCGAAAATGGAAGAGATTGGGGCGCTCGAGCTCAGCCAGAGACTGCGGCGCGGAGATGATCTACAGGTGATTGACGTGCGCGAGCCGCACGAGTACGAGATAGCTCGCATACCTGGAACGAAGTTGATTCCGCTGGCGCGCGTGGTCAGCCGGATGAATGAAATAGATCCGGCGCGCGAAACTGTGGTGCATTGCAAAGCAGGTGGGAGAAGCGCCAAAGCTATCCAGGCGTTGAAGCAGGCAGGCTTTCAAGGAAAGCTCATAAATTTGCGAGGTGGAATCACAGCCTGGTCCGACGAAGTCGACCCGCGTGTGCCAAAGTACTAACCAGTATGGCTTTGCACAAAAAGCCCAAATCCCACGGCCGAGTTGTGAAGAATTAGAATAGGTTCGAGCATATCACTCAAGGAACGGAGATTCGCAAGTGGGGATGAGTGGTACGCTCGAACCTATTCCGCCACCCTTCGACGGTTTTCTAAAGACTTTTTCCGAGATCTTTTCCGGTGGGCGAGGATTTGCATCGATCCCGATGTAAAACTTGTTTTCGTTCCGCCGGGCACAATGATAGATAAAGAGACCGTCTCCTGTCCCAATGTCGATCACGATGCCCTCGCTGTAGGGAGCAACAAGCTCTCTGAAGGTTTCAGCGTCGAGTCATCAGATGGTTCGGCCACGAATGCGTTTTAACAGTGATGTCTGCTCACTCACTGTAACGCAAGCTGTTAGCTTGCGTTTCCGGCGCTGGAGATTCTCACAACGGAATTAGTTTTGCCAATTTCTCAAGGGAGTTAGTTCTGGCATAAACGGGCGGCCGCAACTCAAACCGACGCAAGCTAAAGCTTGCGTTACTAAATATAAAGGCGAACGAAAGCCGAGACAAGCGTTGGTGCGCTACCGAACATACATGCTATAGTACCTCGGCGCATCAAGAGCTTAAGAGACATCTGGATCGAGTGCCCGACACTCCCTCCTCTTGCCCGCTCCGGTATATTCTTCCGGGGAAAACCATGTTCACATTGCCGGACTATATATGGGAGATCGCGGGTAATGAGAGTCCTACTTTATAACCCTGATAACGGGGTAACGCGGAACTTCATGCCGCATCTCTGGATGTTTTTGCTGCAGGAGATCACGCCGGCAGGTCATGAGGTGTTGCTGGTCGACGGCAATGCCAAGCCGATGAATGAAAAGGAACTGGTTCGTTTCGCTCTTGAGCAAAACGTAGGACTGGTTGGCATCGGCGCAATGACCCGCATGATCGCGCGAGCTTATCGCATGGCCGATGCCCTCCGCGACGCCGGGATCAAAGTGGTGATGGGCGGACCGCATATTACCGAGGTACCTGATGAGCCGCTCGGACGTGATGGTGGCCCCCGTCATGCTGACGCGATCGCCTTGGGAGAGGCTGACGAGACGTGGCCACGGATCGTGGAGGACGCTGCCGCGGGAAGGCTTCAAGAGGTCTACCTGCCAGTGGACAAGGAAGGCAAAGACAAGAAACCGAGTTTGGATCCCTACCCGGAAATTCCCTGGGAATCGATAGACCTCGAGCAATTTAATATCGTTCCGAAGTTTCTCCGTTCCAAGCTCGCCAATGTGTCAATCGGCTGGGCCACCGCCCGCATCATCCCAATTGAGTCCGGTCGCGGTTGTCCGTACGGTTGCGAGTTTTGCACTGTCACAGGTTTTTTCGGAGATTCAATCCGCTTTCGCTCCAACCAAAGCATTGTCGACGAATTGCTTCGACTCAAGGCACGAGCACGTGATGAACGGGGACAGATGATCGTGTTTTTCGTTGATGATAACTTTGCGATCAACATCAAACGCACCAAATCACTCTTGCGTGACATCATCGCCGCCGAAGCTCAACTCCCATGGATCGCTCAGATCAGCGCGAATCTGCTGCGCGATGAGGAGTTGGTAGATCTGATTTCTGCCTCGGGAGGCAAGCTGATTTTCATCGGCATGGAATCGATTGATCCCGCCAATCTTGCGGATGTCAACAAGAGCTTTAACAAGCCGGGCGAATACGCGGCCGTTTTGGACCG
>Ga0137404_10002872_pt1 | contig 11493 bp, 8 predicted proteins | sample CZOMad2_1_16fung_FD_108285 | JGI IMG/M metagenome (GOLD analysis project Ga0137404, IMG submission 108285) | Vadose zone soil fungal communities from Angelo Coast Range Reserve, California, USA - CZOMad2_1_16fungal (Illumina Assembly) | ecosystem: Environmental > Terrestrial > Soil > Vadose zone...
AGCCGAGCCGCGCGCAGGACGAACCCCTCACGCTGGAGATGGGCGAGGATGAGTCCCGCCTTGGCGGTCTCGATGGCGTCGGGCTTGACGATGGCGAGGGTCAGCTGGTCCAAGGAGCCTCCGTGAGGTAAGAGGTAAGAGGTAAGAAGTAAGAGGTGAGAGGTAAGAGGAAACAGCGGACGGGCCTCCGCGTGGAGGGCCCTCTTACCTCTTACCTCTTACCTCTCACCTGTCACCGCACTCCTCTCACTGCCCTATCAGTTTCCGTACGATCTCCGCCCGGGTCAGCACGCCCCGCAGCACTCCTTCGCGCACCACCGGCAGACAGGGCACGTCCTTGTTGGCGAGCAGGGTGGCCACGTCGGAGAGCGACTGGTCTTCCGACACGCAGAGAACGTTGCGCGCCATCGCCTCGCGCACCAGGATGGGGCCGGCAGGCGCGCCGCCGGACCTCCGGCGCAGCACCGGGTGTTCGCCGGTCTGGACCCGCTGCACGTACGCGGGCAGGATGTGGCGGAGCAGGTCCCGGCTCGAGAGGAGCCCGATTACCTCGTGGCCCGGTCCCACCACCGGCGCGGCGTCGAGGCCGCGCCGAGCCAGGAGGCGGGCGGCTTCCTCCAGCGGCATCTCGGGAGCCAGGACCAGCGTGGTGGTCGTCATGACGTCGCCCACGAGCAGCTCTTCCTCCAGCCGCACGTCGTGCAACCCCCGCACCGCGAGCACGTCGGCGGCGCTGGTCGCCGCATGGAGGCCAGCCACGACGTCCGGTTGAGCGAGCGCCCGCGCGAACGCTGCGACCGCCTGGAGATATCCGGCGGCCTCCCGCGGCGGCGCCAGCACCAGCAGCATGATCCGCGCACCCGCCGCGGCGTCTGCCTCGCTGCCGTGGCCCGTCATCGGACGGGGGGCGACGCCGAGCGCCGTCACCACGCCATCTACCGCATCGGTCCGGAAATGCGGCAACACCGCGTGCGGCCCCAGGCTCAGCGTGTCCTCCGGCCAGGCGTGCTCCACAGCGGCTTCGAGCTTGGCCCGATCGCGGACCCGACCGTCCGCCAGGCAGGCATCGAGCAGGAGACGGATCCCCTCGGCCCAGGTATCGGCCGCCAGCGGCACGACGACACGGCCGGGGCTGAGAAGGTCCGCGAGTCTCACAATCGCTTCCGCACCAGGTCCACCACGTCCGCCGGCCGGCGCATGACCCCGATACCAGCCGCCTCGAAGGCGGCCAGCTTTTCTTCCGCCGTTCCGGAGGAGCCCGAGATGATGGCCCCGGCGTGGCCCATCCGCCGGCCCTTGGGTGCGGTCTGGCCCGCGATGAACCCGACGACCGGCTTGGTGACCCTGGTCTTCACGAACTGGGCGGCGTTCTGCTCGTCGGTGCCACCGATCTCACCGATCAGGACAATCGCGTCCGTGCCGGGGTCCTCCTGAAAGGCGCGGAGGCAATCGATGAAGTTGGTGCCGATGATGGGATCACCGCCGATCCCGACGCAGGTGCTCTGGCCGATACCTGCGCGGGTGAGATGGTTCACTACTTCGTAGGTGAGAGTACCGCTCCGCGACACCAGCCCGACCCGCCCGGCGCTGCAGATGTTGCCGGGAATGATGCCCACCTTGCCCTTGGCGCCCGGCGTGATCAGTCCGGGACAGTTAGGACCGATGAGACGCACGCCCCGGCTCCGCACAAAGGGCATGGTGCGACTCATGTGCATCACCGGGATCCCCTCGGTGATGCAGACGATCAGCGGGATACCGGCATCGGCTGCCTCGACGATCGCGGCAGCCGCCGCCATGGGCGGAACGTAGATCACAGTCGTGTTCGCCTCGGTGGTCTGCACCGCCTGCGCGACCGTGTTGAACACGGGCACCTTGCCCTCGAACTGCTGCCCGCCCTTTCCCGGAGTTACCCCGGCGACGACGTTGGTGCCGTATTCGAGCATCTGGCGTGCGTGAAACGATCCTTCACGGCCGGTGATGCCCTGCACCAGGAGCCGCGTGTTGCCGTTGACGAAGATGCTCACGCGGCCTCCCGCGCCAGCTTCACCACGCGCTCGACCGCCTCGTCCATGTCGCTGAGCGCGGTCATCCCCACGGCGTTCAGAATGCGAATCGCCTCGGCCTCGTTGGTGCCGGTAAGGCGAATCACGATCGGCACGCTGACCTTGAACTGCCGGGTGGCCGCGACGATGCCGTTCGCGACGTCGTCGGTCCGGGTGATGCCGCCGAAGATATTGAAGAGGATCGCTTTCACGTGAGGGTCGGCGGTGATGATCTTGAGCGCGTTGATCACCTTCTCCGGGCTCGAGCTGCCGCCGATATCGAGGAAATTGGCCGGCGCGCCGCCGTAATACTTGACCAGGTCCATCGTGGCCATGGCGAGGCCCGCACCGTTCACCACGCAGCCGACATCGCCGTCCAGCTTGATGAACGACAGGTTCGCCCGCCGGGCCGCGGCTTCGCTCGGCTCCTCGGCGGTGTCGTCGCGGAGCAGGCCGAGATCGGGCCGCCAGAACAGCTCGTTGTCGTCGATCACGACCTTGGCGTCCAGGGCGAGCACCCGCCCGTCCGGCGTGGTCACCAGCGGATTGATCTCGGCCAGCGACGCGCCGTTGGCCACGAACCCGGCGTACAGCTGCTCCATGATCTTCGCCGCCGCCTTGACCTGCGCGAAATCCTGATAGAGCGAGAAGGCCAGCGCGAGTGCCTGGTGGGGAAACAGGCCGTAGGTCGGATCGACCGGCAGCCGCATGATCTTTTCCGGGTTCTTCGCGGCAACGTCTTCGATGTCGATCCCGCCGGCCGAGCTCACCATGAAGACCGGGCGCTGGGTCTCCCGATCCATGATCAACCCGACGTAGCTCTCCGACGCGATCTCCGCGGCCGGCACGACGAGCACCTTCTGGACCGTGAGCCCCTTGATCTGCATGCCCAGGATCTCCGCCGCGTGGTCGAGCGCTTCGGAGGGGTTCTTGGCTAACCGGACGCCACCCGCCTTACCGCGCCCGCCCGCGTGCACCTGGGCCTTGATCACCACGGGGCCGCCCAAGCGGCGGGCGATCGCCTCGGCCTCGGTGGGAGTGGACGCGACGTCGCCGTCGAGCACGGAGATGCCCTGCGCCTTGAGCAGCGCCCGGGCCTGATACTCGTGGATGTTCACCTATGACCTCACGATGGTAGTCCCGGCCTCGCCGCGCAGGGCCGCGGGGCCGTCATTGAGTCGCGCGATGATGGCGCGGTCGCCGCCGCCTCGCACGAAATCGGCCGCCGCTTCCACCTTGGGTTTCATGCCGCCTTCGTTGACGCCGCCGGTCGCGATCATCCGGTCGATCTCGCCCAGCGTGAGACGGGATACCGGGCGCGCCGTCGGCGTCCCCCAGTCGGCATACACGGCGTCCACGTCGGTGAGGATCATCAGCACCTCGGCCTCGAGCTGACGGGCCAGGATCGCCGCGACCCGGTCCTTGTCCACCACGGCTTCGACGCCCTCGTAGCCGAGGAGCGGGTGGTCGTACACCGGTGAGCCGCCCCCGCCGGCCGCGACGACGATGACTCCCACGTCCAGCAAGCGACGGATCAGCCCGAGCTCGACGATGCCGATCGGCGCCGGGCTCGCCGCGAGGCGACGCCAGTGGCCGGTGCCGTCGCGACCGATCGCGATGCCTGCCTCTCGTAGCTCGAGCGCGAGATCGTCGGGTAGCGCGTGGCCGATGGGCTTGGTTGGATGGTTGAGGGCAGGATCATGCGGGTCCACCTCGGTCTGGGTGATCAGGGTGATCACGTCCCGGTGAACCTGTCCGAAGCGCAAGGCGTTCAGCAGCGATTGTTGGAGCATGTACCCGATCCAGCCGGCCGTGTTCGCCACCAGGACGCCCAACGGCAACGGCTCGACCAGCTTGCGGGCGACTTCGTTGCGCACGAGCTCGTCCCCCACCTGGGGCCCGTTCCCATGCACGATCGCAATCCCCCAGCCCTCCTTCGCGAGCTGGACGATCGGGGCGACACTCTCCCGCGCGTGGCGGAACTGGTTGGTGATCGTGGCGCGCTCACCCGAGCGGGCGAGCGCGTTTCCTCCCAGCGCCAATACCGCGATGCGCATGTCCCCCCAGATCCCCCGGGCCAAGGCGCGAGGAACCTAGCCCGGCGCCGAAGGCCGAGCAAGCTCAATGCGGCAGGCTGTCGCGCTCCGGTCCGATGACCTGCTTGAGCGCGTCGAAGGCGCGCCCGAAGCCGGCCCAGTCGCCGGCGCGGAGCGCGGAGTCGGCGATCCGCAGCCACTTGCGGGCTTCCTCGAGCGACGCGGTCGGCACAGTGGGCGGGAGCGGCGCGGTCGCGCCCCGGAGATTGTCCCAGGCTTCGGCCAGGGTGCGTCCGGCGCCCCCCACGGCGCGGCCGCTCTGGGCGATGCTCACCCAGACCAGCGCGAGCCCGGTCCCCCGCGGGGCGTACCAGGTGCAGTAGACGCCCAGTCCGGCGACCGGATCGAGCCATACGGTAAGCGGGCCCCGCAGAAGACTGTCGCCGCGGGCCGCGCCGCTCGATCGAACCGAGTCCGCCAGGCTCATGAACGAAGGAAAGCGACGCCAAGTCGCATCCAGCGTGCGGGGTGCCGGCAGCGTCTTGGTCGAATCAAACCGCACGAGATCGAGCACGGGCATCCCGGCGCGGGTGCCTCCCGCAAGCGCCGCGCTCACCCGCCCGGCGGACGGGCGCTCGTACAACGCAACCACCCGAGTTCCCCCCGTGTCGGCCCGCCAGCCACGGACCGGCGGCGCGGGGTCGCCGGGACCGTTCTCCGTCCGCCCGCTCAACGTCCCAGCATCCCATTGAGTCCGCTCGAGCGCGCGGGACTGGACTTCGAAGAGCTCGAGGGGATAAGGCAACCCCGCCGCGATGGCGGGCGCCAGGTCGCTCATGGGTCGCACCATCGCGCCCGCCACGGATGCCCACGCCTGCGCGAGCGCGCCAGCGGCCGGCTCCGCCCGAAGGTAGATCGCGGTCCGCCCGGTGCGGGCCCACGCCACGCCCAGGAAACCGGCCTGGACCAGGTTCACTGCCCGCCGCCGCCAGGGAAGCCGATCCACCAGCGGAAAGGTCTCGGAGGTGATGTAGCCGTCGGAGACCCAGACGAGCTCGTTGTCCACCACCACCGGCACCGGCTCACCCCATTCCGCGAAGGGTAGCAGCGCCTCGAAGCGCTCCTGGGGCGCGAGACGCCAGGCGAGCCGGGCGCCCTGTGGAAGCGCGCTCAGGAGCTGACCTGCCTGGAGCGCCCAGGCGAGCACCATTCGCTTCGACCAGGCCTCGAGCGAAATGCCGGGCCCGCTCTGCGCGACGTCGTAGGGCGGTCCACCGGGCTGCACGGCCGTCGAGTCGAGCTGCACGAGAGTGAACGGTGTGGGATAGGCCAGCGTATCGCCGATCCGGTAGTACAGCGGATCGCCTCCGGGCGCGACCCGATCCGCAGCCACGGCGAGGAGGCCCGGTCGGTCCGCCAGGCCTCCTCGATCCACCAGCCAGACCGGGAGCCGCCGGCCTTCGACCCCGAGGAGGCCGGGTTCGGCAACGACGGAATCGCCATTCGGGTCGCCGCTCAGGCGATCCAGGGCGCGCTCGCCCCAGAGCGGCGCAACCCGGGGCGGCGACGCGTCGCGCAGAAGCCGGCTGCCGGCCGAGTCGTGCAGCCCGCGCATCCCGAACGCGATCCGCTCGAGCTGGCGGGTGAGCTCGGGCTCGACCGCCGGAACCCCGCGCTCCCGATTGAACGCGGGCAGCACGTAGTGCCCCCCGATCGACGTGATGGTGAGCACCAGCCAGCTCGCGGCGACGAGGGCATGCCGCGCGCGCACCGCCCAGATGGCCGACATGACCGCCACCATGAGCGCGGTGCCGGTGAGGGCGGGCGACACTACGGAGACCAGATCGACGGCGGGGCGGTCTGCCACGGCACCGAGTCCCGCGACCAGCTCGTAAGGCTCGAGCAGGTAGCCCCAGGCGAGCGTGAGGGCGAGGCCGACGAGCAGCCAGCCGAGATGGGCCCGGGCGTGGTCATTGATGGCCGGCCGGCCGCCGACCCACCGGAGGGCGCCCACCAGGCTGTAGAGTGCGATGCAGACGATCAGGCCCAGACCGCAGAGCAGCAGCGCGTAGCCGTGGAGCAGCCGCCAGAGCGGGAGCTGAGCGACGTAGAGACCCAGGTCATGCCCCAGGACCGGCTCGCGCATGTCGAAGGTGACTCCGCGCCACGCAAGCGCCACGGCAGGCGCCCACGCGGAGGCGCCGGCCCCGGCCAGGATACCGAGCACGAGACCCATCCCGATGGCAGTGCCCAGCAGCACCTCGGGGGTGAGCGCTTCGCGGATCTCCAGATTGGCGACGTGGCGGGAGATCTGCACCGACCCGATCGCGCGATAGACCACGAGGAGATGGCCAATGAACCAGCCGGCGCTGACCAGAATGCCGCCGAGCTCGAGGATCAGCCCGAGCAGACGCCAGGAGGTGACGAATTCGACGGCGGCGGGGGAGATGCCTTCGGCCCACCAGCGATCGGCAAACAGCCCCGCCATCCAGCGCCCGGCGAAGAGGAGCACGCCGAGGACCAGCAGCAGGGCGATGATCTGGCGGGCGCGGTGGGACATACCGGGCTAAAAGCGTGAAAAGTGAAAAGTGAAAAGTGAAAAGGGGTTTCCGCGAGAGGGTGGCCTCCGCTTTTTCGAGTCGGCGGCTCGCTGGTTCACCGGACGCGCCTTTTCACTTTTCACTTTTCACGCTGTTCACGTCTTCACCCCCTGCTCCGCCAACCACCCCAGCACTTCGCCTTGATAGGCCGCGAGCGCGTCGGCGGCGGTGGCTTCGAAGCGGAGCACCAGCACCGGTTGGGTATTGGACGAGCGGATCAGTCCCCAGCCCTTGGGGAAGGTCATGCGGACACCGTCGATCGTGTTCACCGGATACTTGGCCGAGAAGTGCGCCACCGCGCGCTCCGCGATCTCGAACTTGAGCTGCTCGGGACACTCCACCCGGATCTCCGGCGTGGCAAAGGTCTTGGGGAGATCGGCCAGCAGAGCGGCGAGCCCGGAGGGGCCCGCCGAGACCACCTCGAGCAAGCGAGCCGCGGCGAAGAGCGCGTCGTCGAAGCCCAGGTAGTCGCCCCCGAAGAACATGTGGCCGCTCATCTCGCCGGCGAGCGGCGCGTGCATCTCCTTCATCTTTGCCTTGATGAGGGAGTGGCCGGTCTTCCACATCACCGGCTTGGCCCCCGCTTTTTCCAGCGCGTCCGGCAGGACCTGCGAGCACTTCACGTCGAAGATCACCGGCGTGCCGGGCCCGAACCGCCGTACTGCGTCGCGTCCGAAGATGACCAGCAGCTGATCGCCGAACACCACCTCGCCGTGCTCGTCCACGGCGCCGATCCGGTCGGCGTCCCCGTCGAACGCGATGCCGAGCTCAGCCCCGGTGCGCCGCACGGCGGCCTGGAGGTCGCGCAGGTTCTCCAGCACGGTTGGGTCGGGGTGGTGGTTGGGAAAGGTGCCGTCCGATTCGCAGAAGAGGGGCGTCACTTCGGCGCCGAGCGCCTGGAGCGTCGCCACCGCGACGACACTGCCGGTGCCATTCCCGCAGTCCACCACGACCCGCACGCGACGGCGCAGCCGGTGCCGCGAGACGATCCCGTCCTGGTACTTCCCCAGCACGGTGCCGTCAGCGATCTGCTTCCCGGCGCCGGTCCGCCACCGCTCCGTGGTGATGATCTCCCACAGCTTGAGGATCTCGTCGCCGTGAAGCGCGTCACCCGCCAGCACCATCTTGAAGCCGTTGAACTCGGGCGGATTGTGGGAACCGGTGACCTGGAGTCCGCCGTCGGTTCCGAGCGCCGACACGGCGAAGTAGAGCGCGGGCGTCGGCACCAGTCCGACATCCACGGCCGTCGCCCCGCTCTCGACAATCCCTTGGCGCACGGCGTCGGCGAGCCCGGGGCCCGACGGCCGGTTGTCGCGCCCGACCGCCAGTACCGGCGCTCTTCCCAGCCGCTCCCAGCCGATGGTCGCGTAGGCCCGCCCGAGCGCGCGGGCCAGCTCGGGCGTGAGCTCGGCACCCACGATGCCGCGGACGTCGTATTGGCGGAAAATCGACTTCGGGACGTTCATAGGACCTCTAACTGCGAATAAAAGCGTGAAAAGTGAAAAGTGAAAAGTCAAAAGGGGGCTCCGCTTTTACTTTTCACTTTTCACGCTTTTGACGTTTGTTCATTTCTGCCCCGTCAGCACCGCGGGGGTCCCCCGCCCCAGCGTCTCGGCGCTCTTGAGTGCGGTGGCCAGCGGGCCGGTGGGCCAGATGCCGAACACGAGGATCATGGCCACTGCGATCGCCACCGCGGCGCGGGCGGCCCAGGAGAACGAGACCTGGCGATGGTCCTCGGGGGTGCGGGTGGGCTTCATGGTCATCACCATGATCACCGGCAGGTAGTAGCCGGCGGACACCAGGCTGCCCAGCGCGAGCACCACCGGGAGGATGTACTGGCCTTCCGAGACGGCCGCGGCGATCAGGTACCACTTTCCGATGAATCCGAAGGTGCCGGGGAAGCCAAGCAGCGAGAGCAGGCAGATGCTCAGTGCCAGGGCGGCCCCCGGGCGCACGGAGTAGAGGCCCTCCAGATCGTCCACCAGCACCGTGCGCGACCCCACGTGCTCGATCGACGCCAGGATTCCGAAGCTCGCGAGGGTGGTGACCGAGTACGCGAGCAGGTAGAACGACACCGCCCCCGCGCCCAGCGTGGTCCCGGCCCACACCGCGACCAGCACGTAACCGGCGTGGGCAATCGAGCTGTAGGCGAGCATCCGCTTGAGCGAGCGCTGGGCCAGCGCCACCGTGTTGCCCAGCACGATGGTGGCGATCGCGAGCGCGGCGATGATCGGCTGCCAGAGGGCCGACGCGGTGGGAAAGCCCTCGAGCAGGACTCGCACCAGCGCGGCGAATGCCGCGGTCTTGACCCCGGTCGCCATGAACCCGGTGATCGGGGTCGGCGCGCCGTCGTATACGTCGGGCGCCCACATGTGGAACGGGACGGCGGCCACCTTGAACCCGAAGCCGATGAGCAGGAGCCCGAGCCCCAGGGCCGCGAGTAGGCTCAGCGGAGCGGCGGCGAGCCGCTCGCCGATGCGGACCAGGTTGGTCTCGCCGGTGGCGCCGTAGACCAGCGCGATCCCGTACAATAGAAAGGCCGAGGCGAACGCCCCGATGAGGAAGTACTTGAGCGCGGCTTCGGCCGAAGACCGGCGGAACCGGTCGAATCCGGCCAGCACGTACACGGCCACGGACATCAGCTCGAGGCCGAGGAACAGCACGATCAGGTCTTCCGCCCCGGCCAGGAAGAGCATGCCGACCGTGGCCAGGAGGATCAGCACGTAATATTCCGGCGCGAGCAGTCGCTGGCGATCGACGTAGCGCAGCGACAGGAGAATCGTCGCCGCGGCGACCAGGAGGATGACCGCGTCGGCCCCGAAGCGGAATCCGTCCAGCGCGATCATGTGGGGAACACCGACCGGCGCCGCCCCGCCCAGCCACAGGATCGCCAGCCCGCCGCCCGCCAGCAGCAGGCCCACGAAGCTCAGCCAGCCGGCGAGATAGCTGTCTTCCGGCCGCTCGTGCCGCCATGCCACCACCAGCAGCACGATCATGGCCCAGGTGGACAGGAGGATCTCGGGCAGCAGCGCCACCGAGACACCGAGCGGGGTCCGAAGATCCAGCGCGTTCATCGGCCGGACTCGGCGATCGGGGCGGCGGCCACCGGAGCCTGGCTGGGCTCGAGGTGTGGGCGGACCAGCTCCACATAGTGCCGGCTCGCCGCCTCGGTGCGACGGAGCAACGGGTTGGGATAGAGGCCCATCCAGATCATCGCCGCCACCAATGGCACCAGCACCGCCAGCTCACGGCTGTCGAGATCTCTGATGCCGGCGTTGGCCGGATCCGAGACCGGGTTGAAGAACACCCGCTGCACCGCCCAGAGCAGGTACGCCGCGGCGAAGATGACGGCAGTGGTCGCGATCAGGGTGGCTACCGGGAACCGCCCGAAGCTCCCCAGCAGCACCAGGAACTCACCCACGAACCCGTTCAGGCCCGGCAGGCCGATCGAAGCGAATGCGGTGACGGCGAAGGCAGTCGCGAGCAGCGGCGCCGCCCGCGCCACGCCGCCGAAGTCGGCGATCATCCGGGTGTGGCGCCGCTCGTACAGCATGCCGACCAGGAAGAACAGCGCGCCGGTGGAGATCCCGTGCGCGATCATCACCATGATCGCGCCCTGGACACTCTGCACGGTCGCGGCCCAGATGCCGAGCATGACGAATCCCAGGTGGCTCACGGAGGAGTACGCCACGACCCGCTTCAGGTCGGGCTGCACCAGCGATACCAGGGCGCCGTAGACGATGCCGGTCACGGCCAGAATCACTACCAGCCCGGAGACCGCCGGGCTCAGCGCGAACGCCGGGAAGAAAGGAATCGCGAAGCGAAGAAAGCCGTAGGTTCCCATCTTGAGCAGGATGACGGCCAGATCCACGCTGCCGGCCGTCGGGGCCTCGCCGTGCGCGTCCGGCAGCCAGGTATGGAACGGGAAGACCGGGACCTTCACCGCGAACGCGAGGGCAAAGGCCGTGAAGAGCCAGGGCGCCTGCGGGGTCAGCAGATCCTTCTGGGCGAGAATGTGGTCGTACGCAAACGAGTAGGTGCCGGTCTCGCTCCCGATGATCCAGACGCTCGCGATGATCGCCACCAGCATGAGCAGCGAGCCGGAGAAAGTATAGATGAAGAACTTCTCCGCCGCGTACAGCCGGTTGCCGCTCCCCCAGATGCCGACGATGAAATACATCGGGATGAGCAGCAGCTCCCAGAAGCAATAGAACAGAAACAGGTCCATCCCGACGAAGACGCCGAGCATCCCCGTCTTGAGCGCGAGCAGCAGGGCATAGAAGCCCCGCTGCTTGAACTCGATCTGGTTCCAGCTGCCCCAGACCAGAAGCGGCATCATCGCGGTGGACAGCAGCACCATGAACACCGAGAGGCCGTCCAGGCCCACGTAGTAGCTGACCCCGAACTGAGGCAGCCACTCGATCCGGGTGACGAATTGGAGCCCCGGCTTGGCCGGATCGAACGCCCACCAGATACCGAGCGACACGACGAACTCGAACAGCGCGACCACCAGCGCCACCACCCGGGCCCATTCCTTGGGCGAGACGATGACCATCGCCATCCCGATCAGCGGCACCACCAGGAGTACCTGGAGGATCCACCGATCGTAGCCGATCGAAGCGAGCAGGGCCGTCATACGGTCACCGGAGAATCGTGTGAAGGACCCAGATCGCTCCCACCAGGAACAGCAGCACGTAGAGTCCCAGCTGACCGCTCTGAAGCCGGCCGCCCAAGCGGCCCAGCCAGCGACTCCCGACCACGCCGCCCTTCACCAGCACGCCGTCGACCAGCGCCTGGTCCACCGCTCGCCAGAGC
>Ga0137404_10002874_pt1 | contig 11488 bp, 16 predicted proteins | sample CZOMad2_1_16fung_FD_108285 | JGI IMG/M metagenome (GOLD analysis project Ga0137404, IMG submission 108285) | Vadose zone soil fungal communities from Angelo Coast Range Reserve, California, USA - CZOMad2_1_16fungal (Illumina Assembly) | ecosystem: Environmental > Terrestrial > Soil > Vadose...
TTGATCCATTCCATAATTTACTCCTCGATCAGCGCGCGCCGCCGACGTCGAGCAAAGCATTGAACTCACCACTTTTTGAATCGTTAACGGAGGAAGGTATCTTCCTGCCGGAGAGTATCCTGGGCGTCGAGCAAGGCCTGAGGCGTCGGCCCGGCTTCACCGATCAAGCCGACCTGCCGCAGGAACTGGCCGATCTGTGCGTGGTCGCGAGGGCTCACTGGTGCGTAGGGCCGGCAAGGATTGCCGATGTCCACACCGAAATGCTTCATCGCCGATTTCATCACCGGCGGAAGGCCGTATGCCGCCCACTTTCCGGGGAAGAGCGCATAGCAACGCGCCCAGAATCGCGCCGTCTCCAAGTTCCCTGCCCTGAACGCTTTGACAATTTGCGCGCCGATCCGCGTCCCAGGCGGCGGCATCGTCGCTCCCGAGCCGCCGAGCATCAACGTCACCAGCAGCGGCTGCATCGTAGTGAAGTAATGTCCGCGACCAGCGAGATCGATCTGCTCAATTAATCGGGAAATTTTCGTGATGTCCCGCGAGCTTTCCTTGAAGTATCGAATATTGTCGATTTCGCTGATTTTCACGAAAGCATCCTGTGGCGGATCGGCCCCCGGGCCGGGATTGTGATAGCAGACCACGGGCAGCGGGCTCGCAGAGGCCACCTGAGTATAAAACTCCATCAGCTCGGCGATCGTCGGCTGGCCGCCCCACGGGCGAAGCGGCATCAAGACTTGGACGAAATCACCGCCGACTGTAGCTGCGTAGTCAGCAAGATCGAGGACTTCTCGAGGCGAGGGGCTCGAGCATCCGAGAATAACCGGCACACGCTTGCCGACCATTTCTGTCGCGACTTTCAGTAATTCCTTGCGTTCGTCGCGCGCCAGCATCGTGTATTCCGCAGCCTCCACGGCCGCGATGGTAACCGCATCGCAATCCGTTATCAGGAAATCGATTTCCTTTTCGAGCGCTTGATAGTTCACCCGGTCGTTGTCATCGAACGGAGTCAAACAAGCGCCGATGACGCCTTTTATAGGTTTCGTGACGGCCATAGAGGTTAGTATAAAATCTCGGCAATTATCCGGGCATGACCTGCGTCGCTGCCCTTCACTCGCAAAGGCAATGCTAAAATACGCGAGCGCTTGCCGACGACACTGCCCAAGTTGGTGACGTTCTCCGCGATCAACACTTCGTTGCCGAGGAGCGTGCGATGCACAGGGAAATTAAATCCTTTGGGGCGAAGCGGCGTCGGCAGATCGACGGTGATGCAATCGATGCCGAACATCTTGATGCCTTTCTTGACCATCCATTCGGCCGCGTCGACGGATAGATAGGGGTGCAGGTTGTAATCGGCGCTATCAAATTTTTCATCCCAACCCGTATACAGCATCAAGATATCACCGCGATTGACCGGTACTCCCGACGCTTCAAGATCCTTTGCCGTCACCTCTTCCCCACCTTTTTTATTGACAGCAATGACCGCGCCTGGGCCGACAAAGGCATCGAGCGGCAGTTCTTCGATTGACTTCCCCTTGGGGATGATATGGATCGGCGCGTCGACATGGGTTCCAGCATGGCACGGCAGCGACAACTCGGTGACGTTTAGTGGATGGCCTTTGTCAAGGCTTAGAAATTTTTGCACATGGACATCCGGTAAAATCGGAATCTTCGGCATGCCGTCGTAAATGATCCGCGACAGGTCTACCATTTCCATAAAAATATCTCCTCAGTTACTTGCCGTTTCGCCAGCGCGCGTAGAGTGGGTCTTTGTCCACGTACGCCCGCTTGATGCCGTCGAAGGCAAGCCAGAATTGGTCCAAAGTTTTTTGCACCGATGCGCGGATCATCGCTTGTTGAGGTTCGCTTACGGCATATCGTTCGACCGCGAGCGGCCCCACCTTCATGTGCTCTTCGTCGACGCCCATATGCAGCGTCCAGTAGCGGATATCTTCGGATTCGTACTTGAATCCATAATGTTGGGTCAGGCCGTTGACGACCCGCGTCATGCGCTCATTGGCCGTGCCTTCAAGACAAAATCCTTGGCAGGCGTAAAGCTCCAACCAACTTCGCTGGTACATCAAGAGCTCGCGCCAGTCGAGAAACGCTTCAGTCTCGGGTAACGGTTCGACGCGGTCCAGTTCCTCTCTGTTGTAGCCGCACGCTTCAGCGAAGCGAATAAATAGTCCCTTGTGACTGTCCGTTCCGGTAATCTCACCCGTTCCTTCTTCGACAACGTTTTCGATCCACATCTTCTCCAGCTCGGGATCATCCGGACAGCGGCTCAGCATTGCGGCAATCGGCTTCGGAAATGGTTTTGGAAAAAACAAGTAGAACTGGCCGACGAATCCCTTGAGCTGATCACGGTCAAGCTCTCCCTCTTCGATCATGCCGATGATCGGATGATCTTTGGAGTGCTTGCGCCGCACCATTTGCTGAATTTCTGTTACGAATTCTTTGCTGGAGATTGCCATGCTATTTGCTCCGATCATACACCGGTGTGACTATTTGGAATTTATCATAATGCTCCCGGCGCGATTCGCACGCACGGCCCCAGGATCAGCGCTTCGGGAGCGTGGCTGCTGTGTCGTCTCAATTTCTTAGCATAGCGAAAAAACATAAAAAAGGCACCAGCCCGTATATACGAGAACACCAGATATCGGTGGGCCGGTGTCCCTAGTCTACATGGCGCGGGAAGCATGCATCTAGCATGAAGGAGGCAAGTAAGATTCCAAAGACATAACCAACGGATTCAGAAAGCCAGGCAAAGTCCGCACTGCGTGCCATAAAATGCCTAGCACGACTAAACTTGAGATCAGCATAGGTGCGCAGGGTAGCAAATCAAGTAAATGATCTCCACAATCGCAGTGTGCCATCGCCCGATCGTGCGCTGGGACGACAACGGCGATCGGATCACGGCCCGTCGAGGGGTGCAGATGCAAATACCTTTTGTTTATCATCGGCCGGATTACAGATATATATTAGATATGTATAATGGGAGTGCCGATGATTGATCAAAAATTAATCATTTGCTACTGTCACGTATCACCATGACGATTACGGGGAATTGGTAACCGACAATCCGGTGATTTAAAATTGATCTAAATAAACTTATAGATTGCAGGCTTCCATTGCTACGCTCTAATAGGTTCTAACACAAGGAGGATGGTCTGATGCCCCCACGTTCGATCGGCTCCGGCGCTATTTCCTTTGGTTTGGTTTCAATCCCGGTAAAGCTGTATGTGGCGACTTCGTCTGAATCGCCCAGCTTCAATCTGCTTCACGCGACCTGCGGCAATCGAATCCGGCAACAGCGCTTTTGTCCGGCCTGCGATAAGGTCGTCGAGCGCGAAGACTTGATTAAGGGATACGAATTCGTCAAGGATCAGTACGTCAAAGTTACCGACGAGGAACTCAAAGCGCTCGAGGGTGAAGCTTCCGAGGCAATCGAAATCTCCGAATTCGTTCCGCTTGCCAAGGTCGATCCGATCTATTTCGAGCGAAGCTACTACCTCGGCCCGGATAAGGGCGGCGAAAAGGCGTATCGTCTTCTGGCCGATACCATGACCCAGGTCGGCAAAGTCGCATTGGCGAAATTCGTTATGCGCGGTAAAGAGAACCTCGTCATTGTTCGCTCAGCGCGAAATGGCCTGCTGATGCACACCATGTATTTCGCCGACGAGGTGCGCAATTTCGATGAAATTTCTAAAGGAGAATCTGCGAAAATTACCGATGCCGAAACGAGTCTCGCCGTTCGTCTCATCGATGAATTGTCGAACGATGAATTCGAACCGGAGAAGTACGAAGACGAATACGCGCAACGTGTAATGAACCTGGTTAATAAAAAAGCCGAAGGCAAAGAAATCACCCTCACCCAGCCGGTAGCACGGCGCGGTCAGGTGATCGATTTGATGGCAGCGCTGAAGGAAAGTCTCGGCAGGAATGTACCACGACAGAAAAAGCCGGCGGTCCGGGCAAAGCCGATCGAAGCTGAAAAAGTGCGAAAGCGAGCCTCCTCATCGAAGAAATGAAGCTTTTCTCCACGGCAGAGGTGGCGAATATTTTAAATCTGCCGGATAGCCGGATCCGCTCTTTTGTGCGCGCCGGATTTCTCGCCCCGGCGCGAAACAAAACAAAAACCCTTCGGTTTACTTTTCAAGATCTGCTGTTTCTGAAAACCGCCAAGAGCCTACTCGCATCGCGCGTCCCGGTAAAAAGAATTCTCCGCATACTGTCTTCCTTGAAGCGACAGCTTCCGGATGAGCGACATCTTTCCAGTCTAAAGATTTATGCCGACGGCCGCCGGGTCGTGGTTTGGGACGGCAAGGCTCGCTGGCAGCCCGACTCGGGCCAGTTTTTATTCAACTTCGACGCTCGCAGTGTCATGCGTACGGTGAAGCTGCCCGCGCCGAAGCCGATTAAAACAAATTTCACCGCGCAACACTGGTTTAATCTTGCCACCGAGTTAGAAGCCACCTCGACCGAGGAAGCTAAGCGAGCCTACGTTAGAGCACTGGAGCTCGACCCTAAGATGAGCGACGCCCACCTCAATCTAGGCAAGCTCTATCACGATACCGGCATGCTCAAACAAGGCGAAACACACTATCGCGCGGCGGTGGAGTATGGTCCTCGCGATCCAGCGCCATGTTTTAATTTAGGTGTGTTGCTCGAAGACTTGAAGCGACCACGGGAAGCCGCACACTCCTACAAGGAAGCGGTCGAGCGAGACCCTACCTTCGCTGATGCTCATTACAACCTCGGTCTCGTGCTCGAATCTTTAGGCGAAAAGAAAGAAGCGTTCACCCATCTACGCACCGCTCGCAAGCTCTATCTCGGTAAATGAGTTCCAGACGAAGGACGGTTGGCAAATACGTAGTCAAAGAAAGCGCTGGCATTCCCCAACATCTGGATGCCGTGGACTTCGACGCCGGCGGCAAAACCGTGCGCTTGACCAATCTGCGCAAAGTCTTCTGGCCGGATCTCGGAATTACCAAGGCCGACCTTCTCCAATTCTATATTGACGTCGCACCTGTTCTGCTGCCGCATCTGGCCGACCGCGCCATGGTGATGAAGCGCTATCCCAACGGCATCGGCGGCGATTTCTTTTTCATGAAGCGCGCTCCATCGCCGCGGCCTGGATGGATCGAGACCTGCCCCATCGAGCATGCTTCAGGCAGCGTCATCGACTTTCCCGTGATCGGTGATTTAGGTTCACTGCTTTGGGTGATTAATCTAGGCTGCATCGATCTCAATCCCTGGTATGCGCGCTGCGACGATGTCGATCGGCCCGACTACCTGCACTTCGATCTCGATCCGGTGAAGGGAGCGAGTTGGCCACAGATGTTGGAAACCGCTACCGTCGTGCACGAAGCTTTGAACCAGCTCAAACTGCCGGCGTTCATCAAGACCACAGGCTCCAGGGGGTTTCATATTTATGTCCCGATCGTTCGCGGGCCAACGCAAAAAGAGGTCTGGACGTTTGCTAAACAGCTGGCCACGAGCTTGGCGGCTCTGCGCCCCGATTTGATGACGGCCGAATATCGAATTGCCAAGCGACCGCGCCAGCGCGTACTGGTGGATTATAATCAAAACGCTTGGGGCCGGACTCTCGCGTCTATCTACTCGGTCAGGCCTCAACCCAAAGCCACGGTTTCTACGCCGATCACCTGGAAAGAGCTGGAACGAGGAGTTCGGATCGAAGACTTCCGGATGGACAATGTTCGCCGGCGCATCAAGAAGTTCGGCGATCTGTGGGCGCCTTTGCTGGCACGAAAAGGCCGAGCAAAATTGGCATCATTCTATGGCGCTGCCGATTGAGCCGCCTTATCCTCCCATGGAGGCCCTGGCCGTCGAAAATATTCCTTCGGGAAAATCCTGGCGCTATGAACCGAAATGGGATGGGTTTCGTTGCCTCGCGTTCAAAGACGGCCTCTATGACGAGCAAGGCCTGCTTCATCATGTTGGTTTTACCTTCGGCTTTTGCCGCGAAAGAAGGGCTCTGCTGAAAAAGCTCGATCCGTTGATTAAACCGCCTGGGTTTACTGGCAATGCGCCCGGCGGGCCGAGCCGTTGGAGCACTAACCGTTCCTCCGAGTGGCAGCCGCTTAGTTCTAAGCTCGTCGTCGAGGTCCAGTACGATCATTTCACGGGAAATCGCTTCAGACACGGCACTAATTTTTTACGTTGGCGCCGTGACAAGGCGCCGAAAGCGTGCTCAATGAACCAAGTCGAGTCTACTGGCAGAGCTTTCGCCCCGGGAATTTTGACGGCCGCTATGACACACAAGAAATAGATTGGCCGGAACAACAAGATCTGAGATAGGATGGAACGCTCAATCAGCACGCATGCATTTCACGGTGCGGATCTCCTGCGATTTGCCAGGTTTCTCGCTGATCTACTGGATCAGCGTTTTACGATTCCTGGAACGTCAATTCGGATTGGACTGGATCCGATTGTTAGTCTCATTCCCGGCATCGGCGACCTCATAGCCAATCTAACGGGATCGCTTATTCTGCTTATCGCGGCGGAGTATCGTCTCCCCAAAGTCGTATTGCTGCGTATGGGTATGAACATCGCTGCGAATACGATCCTCGGCGCTGTGCCGATTTTCGGCGATATTATGTCGATTTGGTTTCGCAGCAATGTGAAAAATGTCGAGCTACTCGAACGCTACGCGGGCAGGGAATCGAGACGAGCTGCTCTTGGCGATTGGGTTTTCGTAATTGTATTAATCTTTGGACTTTTTGTGCTACTAGCGGGGATTGTTCTGGCAGTTGCCTGGCTCCTTAAACAAGTCTGGAACATCCTGTAAGCAAGAACGTGCGGTAAAGGCGGATTTTGCCGCAAACGCCCTTCTCGCGATCCGCTTCAATATCGGTTCTAACGCACGCGCCCTTTTCGTGTCCTGATGTATCGACTCGCGCTCAGTTAGGAGATCGACAGCCATCACCGATTCTGCCGGATGATCACTCAAATACGCTGCAAGATGATTGTTGTCCATGTATGCGTCCTTCTGTCCGCATCTAGCACGAACTCCGCACATTCAGCATAACACCGGTCACCAAATATAAAGCATCCATTTTTGTCCGCTGCTCGCAGTAAGAGTAGACGAAAATGGACGCTGCAAAGCGATTTTGGCATTGGCCCTTACTGCGTTTCGCGGGTTGTCACAGGACAGGAGAGTGGCATGAACTCTGCCCTCCGGAATAGTGATACGAGGAGTCTTAAGTTTATGAAGACATTCTTGGGCAATTTTAACGTATCTTTGAGCCGACCGATCAGTTTTAGGTTCCGGGCCTCCCGCAATCGCAATCCTTTAACTAATTTTACTCATGCCTCAGGCCAGGCCGTCGTCGAGTTCACGCTAACATTCTTGCTGCTCCTGATTGTCGCCTGGATACCGGCAGACTTTGGGCTTGCGTTTTATACCGGGCAGCTTGCTCAGAACGCCGCGCGTGAAGGAGCCAGAATTGCGGCTGCCGATTCGACGCTCGTAAGCGGAAGCACCAGCTGTACCATGCCTTCTTGTACCGGAAACATTTTTAAGGAAACGGCAGCAAGAATTTCGGCGGCACTCCTTCCAAGCGCTACCATCACACTGAGCCTAGATCCCAATACGGGTGCGAACTGCAATCGGATGGTCACTGTCACGGTATCAGGAATGTATAATTTCTTTTTTTATCAGTTCCTGCATTGGGTGGGGATTAAAGGCAACCTAAACAACACACCGATAACTCGTCAAACGCGCATGAGGTGGGAGGGCCAGTCCGGATGCTAAGTTTAAGTCTAAAAATCGAAGTGACCGAATGGGAGACCAACTCAATGACCTCAAGCAGTGAAAATAAAGTAAACAATCAAAGAGGCCAAGCTATTATTGAGATTGCACTTATCACACCACTTCTGTTGGTTGCGTTGTATATACCCGCTGATTTCGGTGTCGCCTTTTTAATGGGCAATCTCACTCAAATTGCGGCTCGGGAGGGGGCTCGGATCGGTAGCGGACTCCAAAAGAGCGGAGAGGTTCCCGACCTAGTCTTCAGTTCTGCTGAGGCCGATATCGTGAAGACGGAAGTCATCAGCCGATTGCCGAACTATCTTACTAACAAGACCGTTACCGTGACATTTTACACGGGAACCGCCTGTATGGAATTTGTCGAGGTGACGGCACAGGGTCAATACAAATTTTTCATGTATCAGTTAGTGAGATTGTTTGGTGGTAACGCTCCAAACTCTCGTATTATCTCTCGGACAACGCAGATGCACTATAAATATCAGCCGTACATAAACAATGACTACTGCACGGGTCCGACCACTTACGGACCCTATTCTGCTTAGGTCGATGGAGGCTTATATGCAGCCGATAAAAAATGAACAAGGCTATGTGATGGTCTTCGCAACTCTGATGATTGTTTTGCTCTTGATCATGGTTGGCATGGGATTAGACACCGGACATCTGGCATATATCCGATCCCAGGGTCAGCCCGCCGTGGATGCGGCGGCTCTGGCCGCCTCTTCCGCAATCCCAAGTGGAAGCTGGTCGACGGTTACAGACCGAGTGACGAAGTTTAATCCTGGCGGGACCAATCCCGGCACCGGAAACAATTATCTAGACAGTCCGCACAATCAAATTAGTCAAAAGAATGTGACACTCGTGAAATATGACAACGCGACTGGCGCATTTACTACGTCAGGAGTCAATATCAACAATGCTAACGGAGCCCGAGTGGCATTGGAAAATGACAACCCCTACGGCGGCAATGCTGGGAAAGCCATGAAATCCCCGCTGTTCTTAACGCCTTTGTTCAATTTGTTTGGGCAATCCACGAACAAGACGGCCGATGTGAGCGTCAGCGCCGTTGCCGTGAACCAGGCACTTCCCGGACTGCCGATCGTAGTCGTGCAAGGTCTCTGCGGGCAAACCAGTGATGTGGAGCTAGATTTTCAGTCGGGAGGCAAAAGCACCGGCGGCTGGGAAACTTACCAAATAGACAACGCCAGCTCGGATGAGGTGCGCGGCCTGTTCGACAAACTGCCTTATTGTGCGGGCCAGCCGGCAATCGATATTGGGTATTGTGGAAATATAGCAAACGGCGTGAATGCAACAGTATTTAATGGCTACCTCAAACCTATGTTCAAGGCCGACCCGTCGCGTTGCTATTTGATTCCGGTGATACCGAATGGCGGTAACTTAAACCAGTGCCAAAACATCTTAGACTGGGCCAAATTTTGCCCCGCTCAAGGAAACAATACCGCCGACGCGTTCCCGAGCCAAGGTGTGCTCAAAGGAAAAGTCACTTGTGGCCAGAGTGTTTGGGAATCAAGGGATACTCTATGTTACGTTCAGCGCCTGGTTCGAGACACGAAATCAGGGATGTAGTGATCTCGTAGCGTCACGGACGGATTGCCGCTCATAGTTCGAACTCGGTGTTTCTCACTAGTCCCTGCGCGGCCCTGTGGACGAACTCACTCACTCTGCTGCGATTGTCGATCTTCTTAACTGTTGCTAGCGCTCTCGCCTTCATCGGTGGACAGTTGATAAGCGAGGTCGGATTCATCGCTAACATCACGTTTGCAATCATTGCGGCATATGTAGCCCTAGTCGTTGGTCGAAAGGTTCTTCGCAGGGAAAGGCTTTAGCCTAGCCGAGTCTACGCTAACACGCACTGGAGCTAGTAACCGAAATTACCCACGCGGAAGTTGCCACGAGCGGTGAAGTCGTGCCCGCAATAATTACAGATGCGAGCGTCGCGGCTAATCCGGCGCACGCACCTCGGGCACTCTTTAACCAATTGCTTATCTAGAAAGAGGGCCACGACCAACGCGACGCCCGGCAGTAGGACGCCAGCGATAAACCAAAGCGTCGCGCTACAACCTTTGTCGCTCGCAGCCTTGGCGGTAGCCGTAGCTAGGAAGAGCACTAAAATCACGGCAAGTATGCCGAATGCGGTTTCGGTAGTCATGGCTTCCTCCGCAAATGACAATCGAAAAAGCCATAGAGACGGATCTCGTTAGCGAGAGGAAAGACTAATCACTTTAAGCGAGCGGTGTCAATCCACAATCCTATTAGACTTGCGCTCCGGAGCTCCAGCGCCGAGGATCAATACGGTTGGTACCGTGATCATGTTTATGGCTCATATCCACGGGCTCTCAAAGCGGTCAATGTCGCAGTAGCCAGCCGAACTCGCGGCCTCGCTTCTTGCAACAAAATCCCGTCAGCGATAAACGACAGCGTCATGCCGTATACGCTTCGACTTTACCTTTGCCTCTTCGTCGTCGGTTTCGTAGAGTTCGTTCTCGTGGACTGGCTGAGTCCACTGGGACCGGTTGTGAATGCCTTGCTAGCGGCCGTCGCTGCCTATCTCACGATCCTTGTTGGTCAACGGGTACTTGGGGCAAGAAGAATCTGTAGCGATGCGCGTTTGAGGCGCACTGGAGGGCGTAACGGGACGGCGCCGGTGATAAGTAGTTGAGAGTCTTACCCATCGACGGCCCGGGCCTCGACTTCGTGGGCCGAGCCACACAAGGAAAAGCATCAAGGCGAAACAAAGGCCGCCTACAGATAGAACAATCCAGCTGAAAAAATCCATGCTGTACCTGCCACACTACAATTGAAATTTACGCGCACGTTGCGCTCAGGAAGGTTAAGACGGCGCACAGCGTGACGCAACCCGCGGGCATGACTATAACCAAGGCTAGAAGCAAGAGCCGTAACGCTCTACGTATTTAGGATCAGCATACATACACGAATCACACACGTACTGTTCGTTCTCGCGCCGGTACTCTTCCCACTTTGTCATGTCATAAAATCCAGCGATAAACTCTTCGCCTCGAATCCCCTCAACGATTTGTTTGCAGCGGTCACAGATAACTTTAATTGTTTTGATTCGAGAGTGCGAAGAGGCTTTAACTGACATGCACTGTCTCTCTTTCCTTCCCACCACAGTAAAAAGGAGCTGGGGTGGGAACGCAGTGAAGGATATCGAATGAAGTTGCCGCCCCCGGTGCCCCAGCTGCAGTGACGGTTGAGCATGGATCGTGCCCTAAAGATCGAAGGAACTTTGGAGAATTTGCTGCGACGTGTGGAAAGTAAAGGGCCGCACTATCGGCGGCAATTTTGCCCGCAACGCTTATTGCGGAGATGGTTCAGGTCAGATTGAACGCTGCGCTTTTTAACTCCGAAAGGAAATGTGGCGGGATCTCCGACGGTCAAAACGGTGCACGCAAACACGCACCCGCGAGCTTAAAAGACTCGACCCTGATCCATCGCTACGTAGCTATGAGATTGTCGTTGTTTTTAGTACCTTAATTTGGAGAGTAGGAAGCCGTTGAAATGGATAAGGTCATAAAAGTGGTCCAGCTCTTGACTTTGATTCTCGTCTCTTTGGTTTGCCTCGCGTACATCTGGCGCCAATACTACGATTATAAAAGACGTCAAGAACCATGGGACATCTGCTGGAAATGGGCATACGACGAAGCAAAAACTTTATCAAAA
>Ga0137404_10002876_pt1 | contig 11481 bp, 8 predicted proteins | sample CZOMad2_1_16fung_FD_108285 | JGI IMG/M metagenome (GOLD analysis project Ga0137404, IMG submission 108285) | Vadose zone soil fungal communities from Angelo Coast Range Reserve, California, USA - CZOMad2_1_16fungal (Illumina Assembly) | ecosystem: Environmental > Terrestrial > Soil > Vadose zone...
ACACTTTGTTCGGTCTTCAGGAGCCGGTGGTCAGAATGTCAACAAAGTTGCCACTTGTGTTGTGCTGCACCATCGGCCCACAGGCATTCGGGTGAAGTGCCAAAGAGAGCGCTCGCAGGCTCTTAATCGTTTTTTAGCTCGAAGAATCCTGCTGGATAAAGTCGAAGCGAAACTCCGAGGAGCCAGTAGCGCGGAAGAGCAAGAGATCGCCAGGATCCGCCGCCAGAAAAGAAAGCGCTCGCGACGCGCCAAGCTTAAGCTGCTCGTGGATAAGCGCCATCAGGCGGAAAAGAAATCCCTCCGAGCCGGCGTGCGCCCTGACCACGACGATTGAACTCGTTGGGGAAACGTGAGAGCAAGCGCCACAAACTAAGATTTGGTCATGGATCTTGACGTCCGACGAAATTTCCGCAAAAAACTCTCATATTTCCGGAATTCCGGAAACGCTGCCCGCGCCAATTACAGACACGCCACGAAGAGCGGATAAGACAAAATCTCTTTCGCTCGACGCATGGAAGCCTGCGACGAAATCCGCTTGGATAACCGCATTTCTCTTATCGGCTTGCCAACGACGACATTCCTTTGAACGTGAGTTTCTGCATCCCATTGCCGGTCGCCGCCACGTAGAGGTTGCCTTTCACATCGGTCGCGATCTGGTGGCCGCCTCCCAGCATACCTTCGCCCTGGACGCTGCCCACAATCTCGAGCGTCTTACGATCGACAACCGAAATCTCCTTCCCGTTGCCGACGTAGAGGAACTGCTGTTCCGAGTCTGGAGACAACGCCAGATTGCGCGCAAACGGCGTGGCGGTCTTGACCACCTGCTTGACGAACTTACCGTCGTTCGTGAACATCTGGACGCGCCGGTTTTCCCGATCGGCTACGTACACCGTCCCGTCGTTGGCCACGCGGATGGCGTGGACGATGCTGAAATTCTGCGGACCCGCGGCATCAGCGAAGTTAGGTTTGGGAACATTTTCACAATGGTCGTCATCCACCGGCTGGTTGGCGAAGGTGCGCTTGAACGCGCCGGTATCCGCGTCGAAAATAATCACATGATGATTGCCGTAACCGTCGGCCACGAACGCTTCGTTGGTTTGTTGATGGACCCATACATCCGCCGCGCGGTGCACGTTCTTGGTGTCGGCATTGCCCTTGCTCTGGTTGCTGCCGCCGATTTGCAGCACGAACTTGCCGTCCTGGGTGAACTTCAGCAGTTGGTCATCGGCAACCGGCTTGAGCCCGGGAAGCTTAAGCCCGGGGCAATTGTTTCCGCCTAGCCAAACGAAACCCTTGTAGTCGATGTGGATGCCGTGCTCCCGTTCGACCCATTCAAAACCGCTGCCCGCTCCTCCCCAGGTCTTAATAAAATTGCCCGCCGGATCGAACACGATGATCGGCGGCGCAGCCAGCGCGGCCTGATCGGGCTTGAGCGTGCGCGGACGGTGCAGGACCCAGGCATTGCCCTGTGCATCAATGGCGATGCTGGACACATCTCCGAGGTTCCATTTTGCCGGTACCTTCGGCCACGAGGGATCCACCTCGAACATCGGCACGTTGCGGGCTCGCGCGTCGGAAGTTTGCGCTGCCGCCTCTGTTCTGAAGATCGATTTCTCTTCGACGCCAGCGACGAACACCAATGCCATCAGAATGGCTCGACTTAAATTCTTGCGCTTCATGGCTTCTCTCCTCTATTCCCTCGTTATCGGAATGTCCCGTGCAAACCAGAATTTAGCTTCGAGCCTAGGGTAAATTAACGACAACCGTCAAGGGAAAAACTCGAAGCGTTCAAACGTTCACGCCTTCGAGCGGATTCCCGGGACACCTTAGGGATTTTCTCTTCATTGCCGGCGTGTCGCGGCCTATCACCTTTCGCCGATGGTTGGAACTTCATGGCAGCTTGACAGCTAACTGAGTTCTCAGCTAATTTCCGCACGACTCTCGGCTGAGTTTCCTACCCACCGTCACATCTTTGATTTCACATCATGGGACCGGCCCTCCCCCGGCCGGACTTCAGTTCATTGAGGAGGCGGCCAGTTCGAGCAATCCAACGATTTGGGAATCCAATGACTCTCGACCAGACCTCGATACCGGTGTGGTCGAGTTGAGATCGCACGGGACTCGTCACTGCACTCAAGTGCGAGGCGATCTAGGCACGGGATAAAATCCAGAGTGAAAGGCTGGGTCACGATGTTAAAAGCATTGCGGTTCGCCATCCTTCTAATCCTTAGCACATGTCCAGCGACTCTCGTTGCGCAGGAGCGCTACTTGGCCAGCTATAATGGTTTTGGTGTAGGTGCGGCACCTCTATGGGCTACAAAGGACTTCGGTTTCTTTGCAAAATATGGTTTGAATCCCGATCTTGTCATGATCTCTGGCTCGGCTCCGGGAACTCAGGCCTTGCTGGGCGGAAGCACTCACTTTGCTCAGACAGACGGCACCGCGCTGATCGCGGCCATCAGTCAGGGAGCGGATCTCGTGCTCATTGCCGCCGCCGTCAATAAGTTTCCCTTTAGTCTGGTAACGCAAAAAAATATCCGCCAGCCGACGGACCTGATAGGAAAAAAGGTTGGCATCGTGGCGTTCGGCGGCGCCCACGAGCTTTCCATGGCACTGGCTCTCAAAGAGTGGAACATCCCCAGGCAATCCGTAACTTTGCTCGCCGGGGGTCCGTCAACCAATCGGCTTATCGCTCTCTCCAAGGGGGCCCTTGACGCAACTCTCCTCGCCCCCCCTGATACCGGCGAGGCTTCCCGCATGGGGATGCACATCTTCTCCAACCTGAGCGACCTCAAAACGGCAGCCTTCCCGATCAATGTCATTGCCACCCGGCGCTCCTTCCTGGAAAAGAACCGTGAAGTGGTCAAGCGCTTCTTGCAGGCATACAGCGAGGGCCTCTACCAGTTCATCACGAATAAAGAGAAAGCCCTGGCGATTTCCAATCAAAGGCTGAAGCTGAAAAATTCTGCGCTCGTCGAGGAAGCCTATCAGTTTTATGGGCCGATCTTTTCCTTCCCGCCGCGCGTATCCTACGACGGTTTGCGCGTCGTCTTGGAATCGTTGGCGCAGCGAACCTCCGGATCCAAGTTTGAGACGAACGTGGACAAGTATGTCGACGAACGGCTGCTCGACGAGTTGGAACGAGAGGGAGTATTCAAAAATATCAACGGAAAAGGCTAAGAGAGCTTTCGGGCTAGCTTCATCCCTCATCCTTCCTCCTTAGCGGGATGATTATGACTCCGGTCGAGCCAAGGAAACGGAATATTGCTTTTCTTGTCAAAGAACGGGCGGCAAATTTCCCAAGTCAGACACCAGCACTTGTTCTTTCCTTGACGGAGAAATCCTTTGCGATAATCCGAGGCCGTTTCACTCGATCTGTTTGACCGAGAAGGGAACTGATAACATGAAAAGGATCACAAACCTGACAGGATTGGCTCTCGCGGCATTTCTGCTTTTCTGGGTAGGGGCGGCGATGTCGCAGACCGTCAACCTCGCGATTGCCAGCAAGAGCTTTCAGCATTTGATTTATCCCATCGCTTTGGACATGGGCTACATGAAGGAAGAGGGAATCGACCTCAAGATCACTTTCATCGAGCCGACTCCGAGCATCCAGGCATTGATGGCGGGAAGCGTTGACTTTACCGTCGCTGGCACCAGCGCGCTGGTCGTGCTCGCCAGGAGCAACGCTCCCTTAAAGGTGGCGCTGGCAGTCAACAACCGGGTGCACCAGTGGCTGTTGACCAAGCCCAATATCACGAGCCCGAAAGAGCTCAAGGGAAAGAAAATCGCGACCACGGGTATAGCCGCCGTCGCAACCTTTATGCTCAAACAAATACTCACCAAGTACGGGCTCGATGGCAACAAGGATGTGGTCTACATCGATCCAGGACTGGGAAACCAGCTAACGGCACTGATGTCGGGAGTGACGGACGCTGCCGTCGTCGGCCCGGAGCTGCGTTACATCGGCTTGGATAACGGTATGAAGGAACTTTTTTATTACGGCAACGAAGTAAAAAATTCCTGGGGAACGCTTGCGACTTCCGACCGGCTAATCAAGGAGCAGCCCAAGATGGTCGCCGCGTTCATCAAGGCCGCTCTCAAGGCGCTGCGTCGCATGCGCCAGGATCGCGAGGGAACCATCGCCGCCATGACGAAATTCTCCGGCGTCGATCGATCTCAGGCCGCGCGCGTTTATGACGACCTTATCAACACCTTCACGCTTAATGGGACTGTCGATGAAGAAACTCAAAGAAACGACCTCGTGATCATCCGTCAAGTAGCGAGCGTCACGGACGTCATCCCCAACGCTCGCGCCTATGACTTCAGTTTCGCTATGGATGCCGACCAGCAACTCAATCGTGTGGGCTGGAAGCCGTGAAAACCCGGCAGATTGATGACACGATGGAAGATTGTCGTGATTGTTATGACCCTTTTGCTTGTCTGACCGTTTTGCTGAGGCTGAAATAGCGTCGGCCAGGTTAGCCACCCCGAAGGTAGCCTGCTCAGTCTGACCCGCAGCCGACCTGCGCATGTGATGAAACCGTTCATGACCATCCTAGTTTATTTCTTTGTTCTTGCACTTCCCTTGCCGATCATGGCTGCGTCCGACGGCCGTGAAGAATGGGAGAAAGCGCTGCGCGCGGGAAAACAAGAAGGTAGAGTTGTCCTTTACACCTTTCCCGGTCAAGAGCCTGTATTCCAAGAGTTCCAGAAAACTTTTCCCGACATCAAGCTGGTCGAAGTAAGCGTACGCGGATCGGAACGCGTGACAAGAATCGTATCTGAGAGGCGCGCCGGAAAGTACTTGGCGGATATCCTCATCGGCGGAGTCGGCTCTGCCCAGTCCGGGCTTCTCAAAACTGGCCTGCTCGATCCCATCAAGCCCGCGCTTATTCTCCCCGAAGTCTTAGACGAGTCGAAGTGGTGGCAGGGAAAGCATGTCTACGGCGATGACGAAAATAAATACATCTTCTCTTTTGCCGGCGCGCCGCTTTATTATTTCCACTATAACACCACGCTGGTAAACCCTCAGGAGTTCAAATCCTACTGGGATCTTCTCAATCCCAAGTGGAAGGGAAAGATTGTCGTTGCCGAGCCAATGACCGGTGGAACGCAGGAGCCCTTGGTTTTCATGTATCACAGCAAGGAGCTGGGCCCTGAGTTTTTGCGACGCTTTCTAACCGAAATGGATCTCGGCGTGAGCCGGGATATCCGGCAACTTCTGGACTGGGTAGCACAAAGCAAGTACGCCATGTCGGCCTTGCAAAACGCCGATCGAATACGGCTTTGGGATGCGAAAAAGCAAGGCCTGCCAATAAACGCTTTCGAAACCGACAAATTCAAGGAGGGAGGCCTGGTCGGGGCGGGCGGCGGCAACATCGCTCTGATCGATCGAGCGCCTCACCCCAATGCCGCGAAGGTCTTTATCAATTGGTTCCTCTCGCGGGAAGGCCAAATCGCTTACCAAAAACTTGTTCAGGGCGGAAGAAACTCGCTTAGGATCGACATTCCGAAAGATGATCTCCCGTCCCATGCTCGCATCAAACCGGGCGCCAAGTATACGCTCATCGATGACATCGGCTATAGCGATCTCGAATCTGTCCAGCGATTTGTAACCGAGATCAGGAAGAAAAAGTGATTCGATGAAGATCCCGGTCGCGTGTCTGATCGTTAAGTTCCTTAAAGAGGCCGGCGTCCCATATCTCTTTGGCCTCTCCGGCCATTCGATTTTTCCAATCACCGACGCTCTCTATTCCGAGCCCAATCTCCGCTTCATACCGGTCATGCACGAGCTTTCCGCCGCTTACATGACTGCGGCCTACGCCAAGGGCACGAGGACGCTGGGTGTCTGCACGGCCTCTGCCGGCGCCGGGGTGACCAACCTTCTGACGGGCATCGCCTACGCGCACAAGGAATCGATTCCTGTGATTGTTCTTGCAGCGGATGTGTCACGCCGTCATGCGGGAAAAGGCGCGTCCTCTTGGCACGAGATACCGCAGCGGGAGATGTTCGAGCCGATAACCAAAACGAGCTTCACCCTTGAAAACGCAGAGCAGGCCGTCGACATTTTGCGGCACGCACTAAACGAAGCGACAACGGGAAGAAAAGGGCCGGTTTATATCGGCATCCCGCGTGATATTCAGGAGCAGGAAGTCGAGGCTCCCGGCTCAGGTTGGCTGGACACGGTTAGGTCGATCGTTGAACCTGATGAAGGCGCTTTGGACCAAGCAGCCGAAGAGCTGCAAACGGCATCCGCGCCGATCATTATTGCCGGCGGCGGCGTCTACTGGTCGAGGGCGGAAGAGGAGCTGCGCGAGCTGGCCGAGCTTCTTTCAATACCGTTTGGCACTTCACCTTCGCATAAGGGTTTGATCTCCGAGGACCATCCACTGTCTCTCGGAGTGCTGGGCTTCGGCGCGTTTCCCTTCGCCAACCCATTCTGTCTCGAGTCCGACCTGATCCTTGCCGTAGGTGTGACCTTCAGCGAAGGTCTCACGCTCGGCTATGACGACAAGGTGATTCCGGCAGGAGCCAGGATCATTCAAGTCAACTCAGATCCGCGCGAGCTTGGCAAGATCTACCGGGCCCATCTGCCGATCCTTGGTGACGCGAAAGCAGCTCTGAGAGGGCTCATCGCGCGGTTAAGAAAAGCTCGTGTCCAGAAAAAAAATCGCTCTCGTCTCGATAAGCTCCGGGAAGAGAAAAATAGCTGGCATGAGAAAATTTTTGCTTACGCTGACGAAGGCCAAGGCCCGATCAATCAGTGGCATGTCTACCGGGCACTAAAGAAAGCCCTGGGCGAGGATGAGATCGTCGTCGGCGCGGGCGGGACAGCCGAGCTCATGAGGCGCTTTGTCGCTCCGTCTTACGCGTATCATTCGGGGGAAATGCGCGCGATCGGTTTCGGCCTCTCGACCTCCATCGGTTTGAGCCTCGCCTTCCCCTCGCGGCCTGTGGTGTGCGTGACCGGCGACGGCTCTTTTATGCTTGAAAACCAGGAACTCGCGACCGCGGCCGCCTTGAAGCTGCCCATTTCGATCATCGTCATTCGCAACGACGCCTACGGAAACATGAAGCGCGACCAGATCAAACACCACGGTGGCAGGGTTATTGGAACGGACCTTTACTTACCCGATCTTTGCGCGCTGGCCGCATCCTATAACATCGAAGCAGAAAGAGTGGCCGAGCCATCAGCTCTCACGCCCGCGGTGAAACGCGCGTTGGCTGCGCGCAAGCCGGTACTCTTGGACGTGATTTGCCCAATCGAAGGAATTTGATTCAGGTACCTATGCGCGACCTCCTCTCAAGACAGACTCCCGACCTCTTTTCGTTTACCAGTTTGCGTTTCTCGAATGCGTTGACAATAGGTCTTTACGCCGCTAGCTTTCGAAAACCAGAACGCTCACGAGCGTCAGCAACAGAGAGGAAACAGTATGCCAAAATCAACGATGGCTCTACTGATCGTGCTCGCCTCGAGGCTCTTGGTATGCTCCGCAGAGGCACAGGAGCGCGATGACACCCGGCTGAGACCGGCCGAGCGCAATCGCACCGGTACACTAAGACAGCTCATTCCCGGTTACTATGTGTTCTCTTCCACCAGCTTTAATAGTGGGGTTATCGTTACAACCGAAGGAGTTGTGGTCCTGGACGCATTGAGTTCAGAAGCCATCGCACGACAAGAGCGCGAAGCGATTGCCAGCGTGATCAAACAGCCAGTGCGCTTTCTGGTTTCCTCCACTTTCCACAATAACTACACGTGGGGCAACGTTGCCTACCCGGACGTCATCAAGATTGGTCACGAAAACTACCGCGCCGATCTTCTCCAGCAAATGCAGCGTGACCGTGCCCCGCCGGAGGATCAAAAGGCCAGGCTTCCGCAAGTGACCTTTCGGGATCGCCTGACGATTCACCTCGGCGGCAAGGAGATTCAGATTCTCTATTTAGGCCGGGGTCACACGCGCGGCGACAGCATTATTTTCGTTCCCCAAGATCGGATCGTGTATGTGAGCGAGCTCTTTTTCTCCGACCAGTTTCTCTATATAAACGACGGCTACGGCGTCAGCTGGCTGAAAACGCTGGATGCAATCGAAGCCCTTCCAGCCGACATTGTCGTACCCGGACATGGGCCTATTCCCGAAGACCCTAAGGAAACCCGGCAAGGTCTTCGCCGATTTCGTCAGCTTTTGGTTGATCTGCGCGATGCCGTTCAGAAGGAGATTGCGCGCGGCGCTACGGAAGATCAGGCTGCCGCCGTGATTAAACTCCCGCAATATGAAAAGATGCAGGGATACACATCGCAAAGGGAAGTTGCCGTGCGGCGAATGTATCAGGAAATGACCGGCAGGCTCCCTTGAGATAACGAGAATTGCGGGGCCAGGCCTTGTAGTCACACATTGTCATAGCTAAACACGGTTTTCTTTTCTCCGTTTCTGCGGACAGAATTGCGATAGTGCAACGCTCACAAGGATTTTTCGCGCCCCGGAAAAGGCATGACCTTGGACGTCAAGCATTGGTGTAGCGCGAGACGGAAGAGACCGCACGATGGAAGACTGTAGTGATTGTTATGTCTGACCCGAAGGCTTGTTCTATTCCGACCCCTACTCCCATTCTCCTGGTTTAAAGCGTGATCTTTCGTTGCCGCGAAAGCCGTCGCGCGGGCAATTACAGGTGCGCAGAACGGAGCGCGGGAAAGCGCTAAACCAGCACGATTTTAGCGGGAGGAAAGCCGTTGAAGTTCGCGACCGCGCTTGCCGAGGAGTAGGCGCCGATATTCTTCACGTAAACCACGTCGCCCACGTAAAGCTCCGGAATCTCCACATCCAGCGAGAGCGTATCGAACGAGTCGCAAGTCGGCCCGGCGAGGGCGCTTAAGAACGTTTGCCCGCGGCGCAGCGTCTTGAATTCATATTTGCAGTGATCGAAAACCATTCCGGAAAAATCTCCATAGATGCCGTCATTCAAGTAGTAATAGTTTTTGTTGTTGCGGAACGCTCTCCCGGTCACCTGCGTCACCAGAATACCGGCGGGCCCGACCAGGAACCGGCCCGGCTCGGCGATGAACTGAACTTTCTTATCGAAGAGCTGGCGAATCTGCTTGCGGATCTGGAAGGCCATGCGATCGAAATTCACACCGATTTCATTGTCGAAATGCTGGATCGGAAATCCGCCGCCGATGTCCATAATCTTGAGCGGCACGTCGTAATCTTTCGCTTGGTCGAAAATATGCGCGGAGATTTCCAGCGCCTGAAGATAATTTTCCACGTTCTTGGATTGCGATCCGACGTGAAAACTGAGACCCGTCGGCACCAGCCCTAGGGAGCGTGCTTTGCGCAAGATCAGGTGCGCGTCTTCCGGATCGGCGCCAAATTTGAGCGATAGGTTGACCACGCTGCCTTCGTTTCCCACTTTGATCCGGAGCAGAACCTGCGCGCCGGGATAATGTTCTGAGATCTTGTAAAGCTCGGGCTCGTTATCGAACGTCATCATCGGCACTTGGCGGCGGCGCGCCGTGATGATGTCGTCGGCCGACTTGACGGTATTGGCGAAAATAATTTTATCGCGGGAGGCACCGAGAGCGAGAACCTGTTTCATCTCCGAGGCGCTGGCGACGTCGAAACCAGCCCCGAGTTTGATGAATGTCTTGATAATCTTAGGGTGCGGATTCGCCTTGATGGCGTAGTACGGCATAACTTCGGGGAGGCATTTGCGGAAGCGCTGGAACTGTCTTTCGAGCACGCTCCCACGAATCAGCATGAACGGAGTGCGATGTTTCTTCAGCATCGCGCGAATCAGATTTTCGACGCCGCTTAAGTCCGGTTTAGATCTTGAAAGCTTCGGACTAGCGGGCAGGTCTGGAGCCGGTATAGGCACGGTTTCTCTCCGCATGATCGACTAGAAATGTGGTGAACTGCCAGACATCTTCCTCGGACGGACGGGGGATATCGAATCGGGTGAACTGGGTATTCAGATTGGCGAGCGGGGTCCAGTCTACCGGTTGAGAAATGAACGGGCTGATGTAGGGGATGATGATTTTCAAAATCTCTTCGTGATCGATGTCGTCCGGCAGACAAACGCCGCGTTTCGGATTGGCGATCATCCAGTTCGCCGCCGCTACGACGGAGACGGCGACTTGCAGCGTCGTGGCCTGCTGGTGCGGGACATGCTTGCGCGCGTCGTGGATGCTCAAAAGACTGCCGCACCACCAGGACTTAAAGTCGTGTCCCATCAACAGGACGCCCAGCTGATCTTCGCCATCGATAATTTCATCGCTCATGATGCGCTGATCTTCCTGCAGCTTGTACTGGCGCATTTCCAACTCGTGTAGCGAATTGATCGCCACATCCGCCGGGCAGTAGGCGTAGTGGACCGTGGGGCGGTATACGGCTTCGCTGTTTTTCCACACCGTCAGACGGTCGGAAATGCTGAAAGCCTCGCCGTGGCGGATGACCATGCCGGTGATCTCGCCGCAGGGCACCCAGGAGCGAACCCAGGTCTTCATCCCGAGCGTACGCAGACAGATTTGATTTCTCGGCCCGGTCTTGTGGAAAAAAGCGTTCTCGGGCACGTAACGTTCGTGCGTGCCCCAGCCCAATTCGGCGGGCGCCACGCCTTCCTCAAAGAAGCCTTCTATGCTCCACGTGTTGACGAATTCGTTGACCCGCTTGGGTTGATCGGTGATCTGAGTATCCCGCTCGCTGACGTGGATGACTTTGACGTCGGCAAGCTGAGCCAGCGTCGGGAAATTTTTGTCCGCCAGCGCCCTTTCAAATTGCCCGCGTCGCGGATCGCCCGGTTTTTCTTTTAAAATCTTTTCGGCGATGCCGAGCAGGGCATGTTTCGTGAAATGCGAGACCAGACCCGGATTGGCGCCGTGATCGACAACCGCCGACGTTCCTTTATTGTCGCCCCATTGGTCGAATAGCTTCCGCATTTCCATGTGCCGGTGATACAGGGTGTATTGGGTCGGGTCGTTGCGCTGCGAATCTTCGTAAGGATTCCACACTTCGACGGAGGTGTTGACGTAGAGCACTTGACGGTCGCGGCACCACTGGAGCATGGCGTTGCACTCGATATTCCAGGCGAGATCGATGATCATGTCGCCGGGGCCGACGTATTTTGCTAGCAACTGTCGGTAATTTTCTTCTGTGACTCGATCGAAAACGTAATTGACGCCGCGATCCAAAGCGTCTTTTACCCGCGAACGGTTATCGACGAAATCCGTGATCGTGATATTTTGCGCCGGCATGTCCATGAACTTCAGCACCAACGGCACGGCGCATTGGGATACCGACCCACAGCCGATTATGAGTAATCGTCCGTCAAACTTCATACCGAATCTCCATTCAATTGATAGGGAATGAGAATGAAAATGACAAGCTGAAAATTTGCTTTCGAGCTCCAGCCGGCGCAAACTTCACCGTCAATTATTGAGCCGGACGGTATCCGATGACGGCCTTCTTTTCAACACAACGAAGCGAAAAA
>Ga0137404_10002878_pt1 | contig 11479 bp, 10 predicted proteins | sample CZOMad2_1_16fung_FD_108285 | JGI IMG/M metagenome (GOLD analysis project Ga0137404, IMG submission 108285) | Vadose zone soil fungal communities from Angelo Coast Range Reserve, California, USA - CZOMad2_1_16fungal (Illumina Assembly) | ecosystem: Environmental > Terrestrial > Soil > Vadose...
ATCCGCGCCGAAGCGGATCGCGAGCGCGCGAACGAGCGGGGTGAGCCCGAGCGCCGCGACCGCCGCCACGAGGGCGAGCTCGACGTACCTCAAGACGGGCGCTCGGTGCGGTTGGCGGTCGGCGGGTCGGCGGCGGTTGCCACGGTCGCGCACACCGGTCTATCAACTGCACGTCGCGGCGCGCAATTTCGGCCGCCCCGCCGACCGGACCGATGGCGCATGGGGCGGGGTTCTACGGATGCCAGAAGCGCGCGTAGCGATCGCGATTGGCGCCCGAGATCAGCCACGCGTGGGGGACTTCTAGCGAGGTCGCGACGGTCGGCTCAAGCCCGCACCCGGGTCGGACCCGCATGAATCTCGGACGCGGCGCCGCCTTTCCCTGTCGCCCCAGCCGGCGCGAGCGTAGTATGGTCGGCGCGCCGACATGCGATTCCTGCGCAGGGCCCTCCGCCGAGCGCTGGCCCGTGCGGGCTATCGCGTCGCCCGCATTCCAGCGCAGCAGATCGTGCCGCCCGGCGCCCTGGCCGCCCAAGGCATCGAGGCTGCCGGCTCGCACTTTCCCGTGCTGGCGGCGGCCGTCGCGAGAACGGCCGGCCAGGGACCGGTCCTCGAGCTCGGCATGGGCGACTACTCGACGCCGATGCTGCATCTCCTGTGTCACGATCGGCTGCTCGTCAGCGCCGACAACAGCGCGCGCTGGGTCGCGCGGTACGAAGCGTTCCGATCGCCGCGGCACGAGCTCCATTTCGTCGATGACTGGGACCGCTTTGTGCTCCTCGAGGCCCGCCACTGGGCCGTCGCGTTCGTCGACTGCTCGCCGGTCATCCGTCGCGTCGAGCTCGTCGAACGGCTCCAAGGGCACGCCCGGTTCATCGTGGTGCACGACACGGAGACGGAGCCCGATCAGGTCGCCGCGACGGTGTACGCGTTCGAGGGCGTTTTCGCCCGATTTCGCTTCCGCACCGACTATCGCGTCTTCAAACCGTTCACCACGATCCTGTCCGACGAGAGCCCTTTCGAGCTCACGGCCGCCGAAGCGGTGAGGTGAGCGCCGACGGCGTCGAGGTCAACGCGCCCTGGTCGCCCGTCATTCGAGGCGCGCGAACACGTCGCGCCAGGCACGGAGGATCCGGTCGCGGCGGACCGGCCGGGCGGCCGCGATGACGCCCGCGGCCCGCCGCCAGTCGACGCCGTCGAGATCCACGCGATCGGGCTCGGCGTCGACCGTCACGATGCCCGGCATCCAGTCCTCGTCGTACCAGTCGCAGAGGTCCACCCACCGCGCGAGCGTCGCTCTCGACGTGTAGTCGTTCAGCCCCTCACCGGGCGGCAGCCGTTCGACGCGGCGCAAGCTGACCTGCGCCAGCGCGCCGAAGACGTCGCGGGTGGCGAGATCGAGCAACCGCTCCCGCGTCGGGAAGACCAGCGGAATGCCGGCGGCGTAGTGCTCGAAGACGCTGATCTGCGAGCAGTTGTACGGGACGTGGTAGACGCCCCGGCAGCGCGCCAGATCGGTCCAGGCATACGGCTGCGGCAGTACCGGCTGGCCCAGATGCGCGCGGAGCCAACGGGGATCCTCACCGGAGTATTGCGCTCCGGGGTACTCGCACAGGCTCGGCACCGTCGGCCAATCGAATCCGAGATGCTGGCGCGCGTACTCGCGATCGCCACGGTTGTTCGACAGCGGGAGCAACTGGCCGCGGTCGTGCATCGCCTGCAACGTCCCATCCAGCCAGCGCCGGCGTTCGGGATCACGCATCAGCCCGAGCTCGTACCGCGTCGTCGCAACGGCGACGACGGGCCGGTCGAACTTCTCGAAGCACGCCGCCAGGCACACGGGGTGGTCGACGACGAAGAGATCGAAGCTGCCGAGCGTGGAGCGATAGGTGTGCCAGAAGCGATCGCACATCTCCTGATCGATCGACGCCCACGAATCGGGCGTGACGACTTCCGGGATCGGCGTCGCCCGACCGACGACCCACAGTTGCCGGGAGAGGCTCCACGAGTGCACGCGGTGCCCCAAGCGGGTGTAGACGTCCTCCGCGTCGAGAAAAAGGCCGAGGTGCGCGGTGAAGTGAAGGATGTTCAGTCGGTGGCTGCTCCCGGCAGCTTCTCCGCGGAGGCACGGAGCAAGGCGGCGGCACTCACGATCGTCGCCATGGGCCAGATGAAGCTGTGCTGAAACTCGAGCCGATCGAGCGAGGTACGGATCTGCCAGCGGAAGTCCACGTTGGTGAGCAGCATGACCGTGATGATCCAGACCCCATGCGCGACCGCGCAGCCCCACAGCCATGCGAGGGCCGGCCTCACCGCTGGAACGCGACGCCATGCAGCGACGGACGTCAGGGCCGCCGCGACGACCGGCAGCACGTACCACGGGCCCATTCGCGCGAAGCCATAGAGGATGAAGGGCAGTCGCGACAGCCGCCCGAGAGTCTCGCCGACTGATAGAATGCGATAGGCACTCGGGAACGTCGCGAGGCTCACGCCGTTCACCACCAGGAGCAACGGCCAGACGCCGGTCAGAACCAGCCACAGCCCGACGAACGGCAGGAATGGCTTCAGGAAGCGCGGCCCCCGCACGGTCGCGACGGCGATCAGCCATCCACCGATCAGGATGGCACCGAGTACGGCCCCTTCGGCCTTGATGGCGCCGAGGGTTCCGGCGAAGAACAGGCCGACCGCTGTGTGGGATCGCTCGTCGCCAGCGGCGGGCAGCGACTCGGCGCCGACATCGAGAATCACGCGGCCCAGCAGCGCCGCGCTCAGACCGGCCACGCTCATGACGACGGCGTCCTGATACCCGTTCGTGATCGTCCAAAGATCGACGTACGCGGCCACCGCGAGGATCAACGCGAGCCGGATGCGCAGTGGAGCCGGCGAGGGCAGCCACAACGGGAGACTCGCAAGCCACGCGAGGTAGAGGCCGAGGAACAGCAGGCGGCCAACGGGCTCCGCGAGCGTTCCGACGATTGCGAGCAGCAGCGACCACCCCATTGGACCCAGTTCCGGGTACACCGGGACCGGCGTCGCCGAGAGCGGCCGCCATTCGAGCAGCGCACGCGTCTTCGCATACCAGATCGCCACGGCATCCCACGCGTTCACCGAGTCTGAAAGGACGAGGAGCGTTCCAGCGGTCGCGACCAGGCCGAACATCAGCCCGAGCAGTGGGTCCACGCGGCCGGTTCGAATCGACTTCATCGTCATCGCGCACTTCGCCGCTGCTGCAAGCGTCAGCGCCGCGAGTGCCCAACGTGTCGGATCACGAGCTACGCCGAGTCCATGCAGGAGAACGCCCGCAAGACAGAGCGTCAAGGCGCCCAGGGCCCAGCGCACGCCAGCCGTCGTGCGCGGAGCGCTCGCGGTTCCCACGAGCGCGGGTGCCGCCAGCAACATCAGAACCGCCAACGCAGCGTTCATGGCAGTTGGCGGAGGCGCGCGAGCCAAGCGTGCCAGCGGCTGCCTTCGTCCTCCCCCTCGCGCAGAATCTCGGGGCTCACGGCCGTGAAGCACCCGCCGCTTCGATGAACGATGCTGAAGGATGGACCGTCGGTCGCCAGCACGCGCGCAAGGAACTCGGCCTCGGTGAAGCCGATCCCGATCACGACTCGGGACTCGCGATTCCAGTCGTCTTCGGGCAAGACGACGTCGCTCGGGTAGGCCTCGTCGACACTTCTGACCCGCGGTCGTCCCCGGTCCAGCGGGATTCCCTCGGTGACTCGTCGAACGTACCCATACCCTCGTCCGTTGCAGTTGCCGTACACCAGGAGACGGCGTCCTTCGCCGTCGAGTGTGAGCAGCCGTCGGCCAGCCTCGATGATGGTTGGAACAAGATGAACGCCTCCGCGGACCGCACAGATCGCGAGCAGACCTGCTGCGACCGCGAGAAGTCGCGATGACTGAAAGGGAACCGCCGCGCGCTGTGTGACCGCCATCCGCGCGACATGTTAGCAGACGGCCGCTCGGACGTGCTTCAGGTGAAACGCTCTCGCGTTAACCGAACCCGGCGCTACCCTTCGACCCACCAGACGCGCAGTCCCGAGCCATGCCACACGTCGCGGGACCCCTCCGGCATCGGCTCATCGGGCAGCGTGACGACGTAGCGGCCGGTGCCTTCGGGACATCGAGGTCCGCACGCATTGCGACGGCCCATCGTGCGCTCGAGCGCGAGGTCGAACCCTTCCCCGGCCTTGAGCGTCCGCGCATGCCAGACCGAAGGCCGCGCCACCCACTCGCCCGTTTGCGCGAAGACACCGCGATCGATCGCGTATTCGATCGGGATCGGGGCGCCTCCGCGGTCCGCCCAGTCGCGTGCGACGGCTGCGACGGCCTCCTCCATCGCGAAGCCCGGCTGGCCGGGTCGCATGATCACGCTCGAGGCAGGCGCGGCCAGCTCCGTGCTGAGGCGGTGGCCGGCCAGGGCCGAGGCGATCGCGAAGACCACGACGGTCCCCATCGACAGACGCGCTGCCGCGCGGGCGATGAGGGTGTGATCGTCGAGGAGGAGCGGCGATCCGAAGACGAGGACGAGCATCACGGGGAGAAACTGCGCGAGTAGATCGTCCCGGCCGTCCCGCGACGGCGCCTGTCCGGTGATGAGCGGCGTCAACAGGCACGCCATCACGACGAACGCGCCCGCCCACGCCAACCCGCCGAGCGGGTAACCACCGTCGCGACCGCGCACGACGGCACGCACGTACATGGCGGTCGTCAGGCCCACCTGCACCCACAGGGCGGCGCCGGCCAGCGCGATCGTCATCCCCAGGCCGGCGAAGTCCCGACCGGGCGTCGCCACGGTCGTCATCCAGGGCGGCCCGGCGGCAACACGAATCGCGCCGATCGGACCCGCGAGAGCTTCGTACGCGCTCAGGACCATGCGCTTGAAGACGCCGCGAGGCGTGGCGGGCTGCAGCGCGAAGATGTCCACGGCCGACAGATACGGGCCGAACGTCGCGGCCATCGCGACGAAAGCCAGCGCCCCCGCAATCGCCAGCAGCGGCCGCCATCGAGCAGGGCGTCGCGTTGCGAGGAGCGATATCCAGAGTGCGGTGAAGGCCAGCAGAGTGACGACGCCGGGAAGGTAGAGCGCTCCGCAACAAAGAGCTGCGGCGATGGAACCTCCGAACCAGTACGGCTGTGGCGAACGCCGATACGCGAGGAGCGAGGCCAGGGCCACGGCGGACAGCGTCACCACCAGCCATTGCGACCAGAGCTCCGTCGCGAAGCGCAGCGGCGCCGACGAGAGCAGCGCGAGCAGCGCCGGCCATCGCGCGCCCGACGGGAGGATGGACGTCGCCAACGCCACGAGCGCGCCCACCTGCGCCAGCGCCACGGCGAACGCCATCATCCGAAACGAGCTCAGCGCCGAGAGCGACCAGGCCAGCCAAACCAGCCCGTTCGGGTTCGGATCGCCGCGCGAGTTGAGGATGCCCACGCTGGGCGGATGCCGCGGCAGCGACTCGGCCAGCCGTAGAGGCACTGCCTGATCCTCGCCCCAGCGGGCGGCTTTCGCCCACTCCCAGCGATCGGCGGCGGCGAGCGTCGCGCACAGGAGTAAGATGGCGGTCCTCCGACGAGTCATTTGGGACGTCGGGCAATGCTCAAGACCGTAAACCCTTTCGACGCATACACCGGCGTCAACCGCTCCGGAAAACGCTTCGCAACCTGCTCCAGAAAAGCGAGCTTGGGTCCGCCGAGCACGACGTGCGTGACACCTTGCGCCTCGAATTCGTCCCAGAGTTTCTCGTCAGGCAGCTCGACGGGGCAGAATCCCGTTCGTCCGGTCATCAAGTAGAGCGCGCGCGGCTTGGCGAACTCGATCACGGCGTCGGCCGGCGTGCTGGTTCGGATGAAATCCAGGAGCCTCGTGGTTTCGTCGTTGCCATACTCATCCGCCACGGAGGTGGACGCGAGTCCACGGCCGTGCAGAAGCAGGCCCGCGAGCAGCGCCGTCCCAAGGACAATGCGTCCCCAACGGTGGCGTTCGAATCGGCCGCTCGCGACGGCCCCGATCAGATAGGCAAACAGAATCGGGAGCAGCGGCATCACGAAGCGCGCGCCCTGGAGAATCGGGAATACGATCACGATCGGCATGTACGCGCATACGAATACTTCGACGGGACCGAGGCCTCTGCGTACCGAGAGGAAGAATCCGGCGACCGCAACGATTCCGAGCGCAAGCGCCGCCACGGCCAGCGTGAGCTTCGACGGCCCCGGTGCATCGAACACGGGGGCGACTCCCGCTTGCTGCCGCAAGGCGCTGAGCGTGGCCTGCGCCGACGACTCGTTGAATCCGGGAAAGAACGACGTCAGATACGCCCAGTAGAGTTGCGCGTGCCGGACCATGTGCATGTCTGCCACGCGCGCGCCGTGCTGGAACTGTTCGGGCACGAGGACGATCGTCGTGGCTATCAAGAACGAGGCCGTCGCGAGTGCGGTTGCAGGCAAGTGCCACGAGGTCCGGCGACGAAGCGCAATCAGCGCGAGCGCAGGCATTAGCGCGACGCCGATCGTTCGCGTCTCGATCGACAGGGCGATGAGCATGCCAACGATGCAGCCCCGCAACGCCGCCGTGCGCGGCGGCGCCTTCGTGTCACCCCATCGATCGAGTGCCAGCAGCGCGGCCGCCGTCCACAGCATGAAGGCCTGGTCCGACAGCACCATCGAGGCGAACGCGTAGAGATACGGATGAAAACCGACGAGCAGTGCCCACGCGACGAGGTATCCGCCGACGAGCGTCGTCTCGAAGAGCCGCCGGAAGATCAGCAGCGCGAGCATCAGCGACACGATGCCGACGACCTTCAGCGCCGGAAGGCTCGGTCCGAAGAAGTAGTACACCGGCGCGAGCATCAACGGAAACACCGGCGGATACTCGCGGGGTCCCAGGAACGCGCCGGCAGGCAGCACGCCGATGTCACCGTACGGACGAAGCTCGACCAGGTTGCGCGCGTGCGTGATGTACTGCGCGAAGTCGTCGCCCCACGGCTGGCCGTCGCGGATCGTCAGGAGCTGGACCACGCACGCCGCCACGAGAGTCACATCGGCGGCGCGTTTTGACGATAGGATCACCGAGCACATCCTACTTGGAGATTCAAAAACCGCACTGTACCACCTCTGCGGGATGGAGGGTTCGACTGCTTCCCTTCTTCGCCAATCGGTGATGCTCTGGTGGTGCTTGAACGACGCACACACAGGCGTTCGGCAGGGGAAGGTGGGCGCAGACTCGCCGGCCGGGGCTCCAGGCGAAGAGTGACGGCGATGGGGGCGCGCAACTGGATCTCCCGACTTCCCGCGCGGCTACTGGAGATCGCCGCGTTGCCCCGCTGGATCAGGCAGCTCGGGGTCCACGCCCGCGAGGCGAGGTCGGCCCCGCTCCCGCCGATGGCAGTGCACCTCGTCGCGCTACTCGGGCGGCTCGACCTCCACGCCGGGTTCGTCGTCGACATCGGGGCGGGCGACGGCATCGCGGTCTCGCCCACGCTCCCGCTCTTCCGGAGCCCGGCCTGGCGCGGGCTCGGCATCGAACCCGACCCGGACAAGTTCTGCCGCCTCTCCGTCGCCTTCGCGTTCCGTGATCCCGGCCTCTCGCTCGTCCGCGCCAAAGTGACACCGGCGACCGTCCTCGACCTCTTCCGGGCGTGCCGCGTCCCGGAGCGCCTCGAGGTACTGAAGCTCGACATCGACTCCTACGATCTCTTCGTTCTGGAGGCGATCCTCGCCGCGCACCGGCCGGGCGTGATCGTCATGGAGGTGAACGAGAAGATCCCGCCGCCGCTCTACTTCACGGTGCTGTTCGCCGAGGACCACGCCTGGTCGGGCGACCATTTCTACGGCTGCTCGATCGTCGCGGCCTCGACGCTGCTCCGGCCCGCCGGCTACGTGCTCGAGTCGATGCAGTTCGACGACGCCTACTTCGTCCGTGCGGATCTCGCCAACGGCCGCGTGGCCGACCTCCCCCCGGCGGATGCGTTCCGTGAGGGCTACGTCCGCCGGCCGGGCCGGCGCCGCCTCTTCCCGCACAACGCCGACATGGACGATCTTCTCGAGATGTCCCCCGAGCACGCGCTCGAGGCGATCCGCGACCGGTTCCGGGCGTACCACGGGAGGTTCATCCTGGAGCGAGAAGCGGCGGCGGGCGGAGGGATGTCGGGAACGCCGGGCGGCAGGGGTCACGTCGACCAAGAGTAATCACTCCCGCGGGGAACAGGGATCTCGAGCAATCCGATCCAGCGTCTCGACGACGTCCCGGCGATCGAGGGAATAGGCCATCAAGCTGTACCCGATCCGCCCCGACGGCTCGAGCGCGCGGAGGGGGGCGAAGGCATCTCCGCACGTCGTCAGGCCTTGCAGCGCCGTCACCGAGATCACGAACGCCTTCGGACCGTTCGGCAGATCGTGCGAGACGTATTCGCGGCAATCGCCAGCCGTGATGTCGTACGCGGCAAGCGGCGCCGATCCAAAGTAGACCAGGCTCACCCGCTCGATTCCGCGAGCGCGCATCCATTCCCTCAGGCGCACCAGGTCCTGCCCCCAGTCGACATTCGAGTCTACCAGCCGCGTGTATCCCGCCGAGGGTCCACCGGCGAGGTCGTTGAAGTATGCAAGATGCTGCGGGGCGATGCTGAAGAAGCTGATCGCCTGCGCGATCACCGCGACGGCCGCGACCGCCACGGCAACGCCCGCAGTGCGCACGGAGGTTCGGAGCCAGATTGCGCCGCCCATCAGCGCCGTGACGACCAGGGGCAGCACGTAGCGCACCCCGATGTCCCGATGACCAAGGAGCGCCGCTCCGCCGAACACGACGAAACATACCGCCAACACTCGCGCTTCGACGTCGCTGCCGCGACGCATCGCCGCGCTCGTGATGAAGGAGGCTAGCGCGACGAGCTCGACCGGTGAGCTCTTCACCAACAACGCGAACGGGAAATACCACGGCCACCCGAAGCGCGATCGGTCGCCGAGGAGGAAGGCCATCTGACCGAGACCGTCGAGATACATCTGGAAGCGTATGCCTCTCCAGAAGATCGGCACCGGCAGCCCATGGAGGGGGCTGTCCGCCGCCCGTACGGGGCTCAGCGCCCACCAGTGGCACCCCCACGTGACCGTCAACGCGCCGAGCCCGATGAGCATGCTGCTCCACCAGGGACGATGACGATGCCAGACGAAGAGTACCGTGACCGCGAGGAACAGGCTGAGCGCCGAGTACTTCGTGGCGAGCGACGCTCCCAGCACGACCGCCAGCAACGCCGCGCTGCCCCAGGACGCTCGTTCGAGATCGACGATGACGGCGATCATGGTCGACACGAACGCCAGGACGAGCGGCACGTCGGTCGTCGCGAGCGACACATGCGCCTGCACATTCGGCGCCAGCGCGACGAGCGCGGCGGCAAGGATGCCCGCCGTCGGCCCATGGCGAAGGCCGACCCAATACAAGACGACCAGCACCAGCGGGACGCCGAACATCCATACGGCTCGTTGCCGGGCGCGTGAGATTCGAGCACGATAGTAGGCGGGATCGCCGTCGTCGCGATCGATCGGCTCGAGCGTCGCCCGATTCCACACGAGACGCACCGGCAACGGAGCGACGCCCAAGTCCGCAAACGCCGTCGCATCTCGGGCGAGAGCCTGCCGTCCGAGCGCCAGGTAGATCGTCTCGTCCCACGTGCCGCTCGACGTGCGATCGACCTCCGCTGCCGACGTGACGACCAGCACGGTCAAGAGCAGCCCCGCAATGGTCAGCACCGCCAGCTCGGCCGGACGGGATCCCTGGTCGGTCGATGGCCCTGCCATCGGATCAGGCGGAGGTCTCGTACATATCACGTGAGCCTTCGGTGAATACTGCTTTCCACGGAATGCACTGCGGATGCTAGGAGCAGTCCGACTCGTCGCGCCCCGTGGCGCGCCGCGGCGTCAAGCCGAGCGACAGGGCGGCGGCGGCGTGGAGCACCAGGACGTAGATCACACTCGGGTCCGATCAGCGCCCCGCATCATACGGTACTGCTCGTACCTCGTGTGACGTCTACGACGATCAGCGGCCTTCCCCCAAGTTCCGCCGCGGCTTCCGAAAAGGCGCTCCAATAGCTGCCGATCACAAGAGAGGTCTGCGCCAAGCACAGCAAGTCGACGAGAGCGTCGCGGATCCCGGCCGGGCGCGAGCGACTGAGCTCCTTGGGCCGCGCCATCACGCGGTCGCCAAAAACCTGCCGCATCGCCTGTTCTTCGTCGCGCGAGTCGGTGGCCACGAAGAACGTGGTGGCCGGATCGTCCCGCACCCGCTCGTGCATGAGCGTCAGAAACGCGTGCGTCGGGCTGCGCGCGATCGCTTCGACATTGTCGGTGCGGCGGACATGAACGCCGACCGTGCTGGGCGTGAACGAGGCCACGCACGCTCGCACCGTACTGGTGATCGACGGACGTGGAACCAACCGCGCGAGCTCGCCCTGGCTGGGGTAGAAACGGCTGCAGGTGATGATGAACGGAAGGCGGGCGCGCTCGAGCGCCGTGAAGTCGTAGGCCGAATCGAGCAGCCGTTCGACGCGCGGCTGCGTGATGTATTCGTCGAAGCGCGTCCGGGCTTCCACGAATCGCATGATGCGACTCGCGGTCCAGCTTCGCTCGATCACGGCGATGCCCGGCACCGGCTCGAACAGATCGGCGAAGCGGCAGCCGAGATCCGGCGTCCGCGTCCAGATCACGCGCAACGGGCAGCCGAGCCGGCGCGACAGCGCAATTCCCGACGCGAGGACACGGAGTCGGTTTGCGAGGCCCGCGGTGGGCTCGACCGTGAGCCGCTGGATGCGCGCGCCTCGCTCGACAGCCACTCGATGATTCCTATCGGCCTCGCAGCAACGCTTCGCAATCGGCCACAACGCGGGCAGGCCGCGCCGCGCGGGGGGTGGGGCCAGCGTCCGATATTGGCAGGTTCCGTCAACTTCCCACGGTTGTGGCGCCTACAGCCTCGAAATCCCAGCCGCGGTCCCGTCCCGAATATCACCGTCGCTCCTGCGATGACACTGAGTGAGGTCGCGGCGGCGTCGTTGGCCGGCGCGCCGCCGAGGGCGTCGAAGAGCTCGACGCCGACGTGCATCGTTGCCGTGTCGGTCGAGGTTGCAGGAGAAGTAGGTCCTAAGGCCACCCGAGCTGATGACTCCCGGCACCGAGGAGAGGTGAAACGTGGTCGCGCCCGCGCTGAGGACGGGGAGCGGGCTATCCGCGATGCCCGCCGCCGCTGGAGCGGTCCACGTTGCACAGAGTGCCGCGAATCCGACTGCGCAAAGAGTCCGGTTCATGCGTGATGCCTCCTGTTGTGGCCGGATGGTCGTCTCGCCGGTTGCCGAGGATGGTAGTCTCGCTGAGCCTGCGGCGCGGCGAGTGAAATCGTGAGGGCGCCCTCCCGACGACACAACCGTGAATCCCAGTATTATTAGGTGAGCGTCACGTCTTCAGGGACGCCTTCTTCCTGTGTTGTCTCGTTGACGCC
>Ga0137404_10002879_pt1 | contig 11478 bp, 10 predicted proteins | sample CZOMad2_1_16fung_FD_108285 | JGI IMG/M metagenome (GOLD analysis project Ga0137404, IMG submission 108285) | Vadose zone soil fungal communities from Angelo Coast Range Reserve, California, USA - CZOMad2_1_16fungal (Illumina Assembly) | ecosystem: Environmental > Terrestrial > Soil > Vadose...
ACATCGCCAGGCACCAGTTCGGCCTTGTCGGCACCGCCAAGTTTTAAGGTGCTGCCGTCAACCCGCTCGACCCAGTTGCGGCCGACCTGGGCAGGCTCGCCGCCGGTCATTCCATAGGGCGGGATGCGCCGGTGTCCAGACAAAATGGCCGCAGTCATGGCTTCGAGGAAGCGCACTCGGCGTATGGCACCGTCGCCGCCGCGCCACTTGCCGCGGCCGCCCGAGCCGACGCGAGTTTCGAAGCTCTCCAGCAGCACCGGAAAACGCCATTCCAGGACCTCCGGATCGGTGAGGCGCGTGTTGGTCATGTGGGTGTGGACGCAACTCGTGCCGTCGAAGCCCTCCCCCGCGCCCGAACCCCCGCATATTGTTTCGTAATACTGGTAAGCGTCGTTGCCGAAAGTGAAGTTGTTCATCGTGCCCTGGGAAGCACCCATCACGCCCAATGCGCCGTACAGCGCGTCGGTGATGCACTGCGAGGTCTCGACGTTGCCCGCCACCACCGCCGCCGGGTAGCGCGGCCGCAGCATGCTGCCCTCGGAAATGATCATGTTCAGTGGCTTCAAGCAACCGGCATTGAGCGGGATGTCATCGTCCACCAGGGTGCGGAACACGTACACCACCGCCGCCATGCACACGGCCGATGGCGGGTTGTAGTTGTTGGGCAACTGGTCCGAGGTGCCGGTGAAGTCTATGGTCGCGCCGCGCTTCGCCTTGTCGATGCCGATCCTGACCTTGATCAGGCCGCCGTTGGATTGCATGAACATCAAGCGCACGCCTTCGAGTTCGGCGGCGACCTGATCGACGTAGCGCCGCAGTATCGGCGACAGATAGGCGTCGACCACGGTGGTGTCGCCGCGGCCCACCAGCTTCATCATCGGGCTCACCTCGTGCGACACCGAGACCTGGCCGTAGCCTATGGCGCGCGCCATCGCCGCCACCTGCTGCTCGTGTTCCTGGTAGCGGTAACCGTGCATGAGCACGATGGCGAGCGAGCGGTAGCCCTCATCGTGGGCGGCTTGCAGAGCGCGGCGGGTGCGCTCGACGTCGAGCGGCATGAGCACCTCGCCGCGCGCGCCGACGCGCTCCTCCACCTCCACCGCCTTGCTGTAGAGCAGCTCAGGCAGGACGACATGGCGCGCGAAAATCTTCGGCCGGTTCTGGTAGGCGATCCTGAGCGCGTCGCGAAATCCCCGGGTGATGAACAGCACGGTGCGATCGCCCTTTCGTTCCAGCAGCGCATTGGTGGCCACGGTCGTTCCCATGCTCACCGCTTCAATGTGTTCGGCCGGGATCGCCGCGCCGGACGCGACGCCGAGCAAATGCCGAATGCCGGCGAGCGCGGCGTCGCGGTAGTGTTCCGGGTTTTCCGACAGCAGCTTGTGCGTGGCGATCGAGCCATCCGGCCGGCGCGCGACGATATCGGTGAAGGTGCCGCCGCGATCGATCCAGAATTGCCAGCGCGGTGAAGAAGAAGTTTGACTCATCGATCGTCCAATCTGTTGGGTGCGCTTGTGCACGGGGTACGAGGAGCATCGGGACAGGCACTCGCGTGAAGCGGTCCAGTGTTGTGGACAGTATAGGAGCGAGGCACACATGTACACCAATGATTCTCTATCATACATAAATAATCACCAAGAGTATACGACCCGCGATATACCTGTCAAACAGTCGCCACAGAGAAGAGCGTTTTATCCGATGTCAATTTCAAACTGGCCCACTCCCAAAATCCCAGAGGCATCCATGAGGATGGGTCCGATCACTGGATCGATTGGCGAGAGTTGGCCGCTGGTCGTCCCCTTCGATGAGCATGCGTTCTTGTGCCCCCCTGGGCGATAGCAAGGGCACCCTGTTGGCAGAATTTTTTGACGGTGGGGAGGCCGGCGGGATGAGCAGGCGTCCATATGAGCGATGCGGCATCAGCCTGTCACACAATGGCAGACCGGGTGTAGGTGAAGCTAGGAGGCTGGATCGGTTGGGAAAGCCGTGAGCGTGGCACGAACCTCACCGTCGCCATGGGCACCGCTATCATCGTCGCTCTTCGGCCACCTTCCCCTGCGCCCCTTCGCCCTCGCACCTTTGCGCTGATCGCGCATCGTGCATTGGAGATCGGTGCTATAAAACTTCTGTGTGATACCTGACCATGAGTTGGTGCCCGTTCCTGTGATACAAAGACTCCTCCGGCCGCGTCGACGACCCACGTGCTCTACTCCAGCGACTAGATGATCGGGATGACCGGGAATCGGCGCATGATTCCGCTCATCTCATCCCCATGCACCTTTGTTGCGGGATCTTGTGGATGACGCGGCTCTGTGCATCAGCGCATCACAACCATCTTCCAACACGACGACCGTGATCTCGGAAGCGAACTCCGGCCGTGTGATCATGAGCCTGATTGTCGATTGAAGGGGCGGACAAGAAAGCATGCCGTCTCTCGGCGAAGGACGCGCCGAGCGCGGTTCGCTCCCCGACCACAGCTCCTTTGACCGGACGGCAGACCGCGGAGGCTTCGCGATACACGATCCAGCCAAGCCGTCCATGTGGCTCGCCATCGACATGGATGCTGGCGGGGTCCATACAAAGCGCGGTCGAGGAGGGGACGCTGAAGCGAATCGCATTGGGGGAAGGCATGCTGATTGAAGGCGTGACGGGCCAGGGCTGCAGCACGCACATCATGGACCGCAGCCCCGGTTTGAGGCAGTTCTGCCGTTGGCGGAGATAGAGCCTCAGGCCAGCCCGGCAGGCGCGCCAGACACCTCATGGCCCAGGAGCGGAAGGCCGAAGTGCGCCTACGCGCTCCTGTTACCATACTCATTCGGGCTGCTGGCCCTGCGCCTATACACAGCGCAGTCCGCCGCATCGCCGCCGTCGAAACGGAATGCTCACATCCTGACTGATGATTTTACCCTGACTGACTGATCTGACGATGCCGGCAGGTCATTTGCCTACCCTTCCCCTGCACGCAGGAGACCTCGACGGCGGCCGTGGGCGTTTGTTCGCATTATATGCACTGTCACCACGTCTGAACTGACTGCGCCCGACGCACCACCGTCGAAGCTGGTCCGACCATCTGGACTGGTCATCCTGACTGGCTGGCAGAGCCCCCCCGGCACATCCGAAGAGGGCTGTCGACTTCAACGGCGGCGCCGGCCGTCTGATCGCTTGCCTTCACCTGTCACCGGGGCTCCACTGGCTCCACCCTACGTCTCGCAGAGGGGTACACGCCCCATGACGGCTCCCCTCCGGACATCCCTGCCGTTCCATCGATCGCTGTGGAACGATGTGGTGGACGCGAGGCGCGTGCGATCGACGGCTTCCCCCCTCAGCGGTGGAAGCCTGGCTCATGCAGGGCGGCGCTGGGGCCGGGTCTGCAGGACCTGCGAAGCCTCGGTCACGTCACCAATGCGCATTGGCTATCTGGAAATAGAGTGCCAGCACATCCAGTTGTCAACATGAATTTATCTATTCCATGTTAAAATAATTCTATTTAACATTTATATCTGACAAATACAGATTTTATGACATTGACTGAACTTGACTGAGTGCCATACGAGCCGCCATACCGTCGAATGCCGGGAGACCCGCCAACTGCCACGGCGGGCAGACTGCCGGCCACCGACACTTGCGCCCAGGCTGTGACGTCCTTCTGGAACGCGCTGCGACACGGCGACGTACCACCGGGAATCGTTCGGTACGGCCTGGGAGCATGCCTCGATTCATCGATCTCCCTCCACCCGGGTGCTCTCGATGTTCATGGTCTGGCGTATACGTTGTTGGACCGCACGTCAGGCGTCTTGGATGGGATGCATCACCATCGGGTGGTCTGGAGGGTGCCCTCCTTCAGTACTACTCCATGACTGGACATTTTGACGATGGGTGGTCATGGTCGCATGGCAACCCCTGGATCGCCACGATGGATCATCAGCGAGACCCATGATAGGCCAGTCTATGCACCTCCCGTGACACGGGAATATCTGCGTGAACCGTCTCGATCTCGACCTCACCAGCAGCGGCCGTCCTAGTCCTGGTGCATGAGCGACCCTGCGAGCCCGATCGCTCATGCACATCTGCGCTTCTCGCGCATTGTGCATGAGCGATCTGCGTGATTAGCACAGAGCGCCATCTCCCCGCGCCGCCTTACGGCCTGGACACTGCCCGCACAAGTCCCAAAACGATCGCTAGCCTCACATGCAAACTATCCCCTACGCAAAATTGGATAGTCTGACCGGTCAGCGGCGCACCCTCAGTCCCGCAACGGCTGACTCATACCAAGCAAACTTGTGATAGGCTCTTGGCGATCGGGAGCCTCATGATGGCATCAGTTTGTCCTGCCATTGCCCCCTAGATGTGCGGGGGCGATGGGAGATCATATGTACGCACGATCGGTACTGGTGAATTCAGCTCGGGTGTATCCTGCAGCGGCGAGCCGGATGGCATGATGCTGGCCTCGCCGCTGCATCGCACGACCCCCGGTTCAATGGCAACCGCGCCGTCCCCTGCCAACCGCCTGTGCGCCTTTCCGCGCTGAGAAGATCCACTGGGCGAGCTAAAGTCGAGCTCAGGCTCGGGTTCGGCTCCGACCCTCTCAACTCCTGGCGTGCTCACAACCGCTGTAGGCACCAGGCTGCAGTGAGTATTTGCGTCTACCACGGTACCCGAGAGAAATGATCTCAGACTGTAGACGACTCTGTCTCAGCCAATGCCCGGAAGCAACACCTCTCGATACTGAGGCAAGTGGCCAACCGTCCCGAGGGGCGCTGGCAGACCGAAGCGTGAGTCGGGTGATGGCACTCAGGCGAGGGATTGGCGAGCGTTTCTACTCCCTCGCACCGCGTCAACAGCTCCAGCATATGCAGATGTCCTGGTCACAAAGACCGTCCCGGAGGCGTGAACAGGTGGTTGCGGAGAGGTTGCGTCTCGTGCCGAGAGATCCACGATTCTGCAACCTAGCATCGTGTAAATTCAAGTGGTTCCGTCAGTCCGTCTCAACTCATAACCCAAAGGTCGCTGGTTCAAATCCAGCCCCCGCTACCACGCAGGAAAAGGGCTTCCGGTCACCCGGAGGCCCTTTTTTTTGCGCCTACAAGCGGGCCTCGAGGGGCGGTCCAGATTGTCTGGTGTGTTCGGCACTTACGGGATTGGCTGACAGATCTGAGGCAGCGGGGGAGGCAGATGGGAGGCAGCATCGAGGCAGAAAACCCACCGATCTCCCCAGCAGCGGGCTTTGCACATAAAGGCCCTCCAGGAGCAACTGAGCGAAAATTTACGGTAAGCGAGTGGGCAAGGATCTCATGCATTGCGCCTTACCCAGAATTAGCAGGAGTCGGTAACATCCAGGCCGCGCGCACCGTTTTCCATCTTCTATAACTGTCGTGAAAAAAGAGACTGGCGTATACTGTGTGTGCTTGACAGACTCGTCACGAGGAAACGGACGCACCTGTCGGCATGATCGGTCTTCAGATCTGACCGCCACCCGAAGGGGAACGAGGAGACTGAGATGACGATCGCCTCCGATCTCTTGCACCGACATATCCAGACACTCGTCGAGGACCACGCGCAATGGCAGACGCTGATCGCCGATGATCTAGTGTGGGAACTGCCCTACGCGCCCGCCATCGGCCATCCGGCGCGGCTATCGGGACGGGAGGAGGTGGTGGGTCACGTCACCTGATTCCTGGGGGCGGTGGAAGATTTCCGCTTCTTCGACCTCCAGGTGTATGCCTGCGCCGATCCGGACGCGGCAGTCGCCGAAGTCAAGGCGGAGGCGCGTATCAAGTCTACGGGGCGTCTCTATCGCCAGGAGTATGTGCTGTTCCTGCGGGCTGCAGGTGGCAAGATCGCGTTCCTGCGCGAATATTTCGACCCCGCGCGTGCGGCCAAGGCGCTAGAGACGCCGATGCTTGGTCTCGAATCCTGAGAACAAGCGGCGACGGGCCGGATCAGTCCCAGCCGCCCGTGAAAGCCCGCCCACCCGGCACCAACACTCGCCTTTGGCGCATTGCTCCCAGGTGTCCTCTGCCGTCCGCGCAGACGCTTGCCAGTGGTCCGCTGCCGGCCCGGAAGCACGGCGCGCACCGCGATGGCCAAAGGACCTACGGCGCGGAAGCTGTGACGAGACGCCATAAGAGGTGAGGTACACTCCCAGAATTTGGCCCCTTGCCCCGCACATGCAGAATTTTACGCTAATAGTTGTTCTCGCGACATCAGCAAGCTGTTACAACCGTGAAATCATCAATGAATCAAATGGTTAGAAAACCATGCTGACTTTGGATGGGGTCACATGCTCCACGTGAGACTTACGGTAAGGGCCCCGAGTGTACTTTCTGTTCCAAGGCCATTGGAGCGGCCGGAAGCAGCTGAGAGTAATATTTCACACCCGGGGGGCAAGAGACCCAGGTTGAAAAAAATCCATGCCCATGCACGGGAGAAATTTACGTCCATGAGTGGAAAGCGAATGCCAACCATGATGCATAAGGCCGTGCGTGTCCTCGCGGTGTTGCTGGCGGATGCGCTCATCTGGCCTCAGCCATTCGCGATGGCCTAGGCCGCTCAAGGCGGGAGTCCTACGCGGTCAAGCGTGTTGAGCACGGGCGGGGGGCAGGCGTTGATCGATCCCTCGGATACCGTGATGTTGTTGCTCGACCACCAATCAGGTCTGTTTCAGACGGTAAAGGACATCAGTGTCGCCGAATTGCGAGCCAACACCGTTGCGCTGGCAAAGCTGGCGACGTTGCTGAACATTCCCGTCATCACGTCGGCCTCAGAGCCCAACGGGCCGAATGGTCCTCTCATGCCGGAGATTCACCAATTTGCGCCGCACGCAGTCTTCGTGTTGCGCAAAGGTGAAGTCAATGCGTGGGACAACGAAGATTTCGTCAAGGCGGTTCGCGCAACGGGCAAGAAACGGTTCTCTCATTTAGATTCGCTCGTAACGAATTATCGACGACGCGATTCGGGACGATGTGGAGGATCAGCACCTGCACAGGTCTCGCCCCCTCACCAGTGGCCTGTCGTCACGGTCGATGGGGACCACACATCAAGGGAACGATGCGACGATCGTCACTCAGGCAGGTCACCCAGCGGCGGGAGTGAAGCACAGAGGGCGTCGACGCGGCCAGAGGACAACTGTGCATCACAAGAACGGGCGCTGAATGGATGGTCAAGTATCACGCCGAAGGGTTTGAGCGCCGATCGCCGATGCACGATGCGCAGTTAGCGCAATGGTGCTAGGGCGAGGGGGGCGCAGGGGAGATGGCCGGAGAGATCGCACCACAGCGGGGCTAATGGCAACGGTGATGTTCCTGCCAGACTCACGACCTGTCTAAGCGATGCAGCCTCCCAGCGTGACCTGCACCAGATCTGTTATCGTGCGAAATCCTGATGTCGCATCGCAAACATGGACGCGTGCTCATCTCGTCATGACCCCCCACCGTCAAAAAATTCTACCATCATGGTGCCCGCTCATCGCAGAGGGGGCATAAGACCGCATGCTCATCGAAAGGGACGGCCGTCGGCTAGCGCTCGTCAATCGATCCGGTAATCAGCCCAATCCTTACCGCAGCCTCTGGGTTTTTCCTTGACTTGGGTTCACGTCTGGGGTACTCACAACCCAGAGTTTCCCATCATACCGCACATATCACAAATGACCGATACTGTCCACCCGATTCGGCCGACGCGCACCAGTATGGAGAAGGCCGATGTGCTGCCCGAGCTGTGGGTTTGAGAATCCCGCAGGGATGAAGTCTTGCGGTCAGTGTGCCACGCCACACACTACCGCACCCTCGGTGGCCGCCCCATCGCCCTGGATGTATACACCACCCCACCTGGCCGAGAAGATCCTCTCATCCAGGGCGGGGCTCGAAGGCGAGCGCAAGCAGGTCACGGTGCTCTGCGCGGACCTGAAGGGCTTCATGGAGTTACTGGCCGACCGTGATCCAGAGGAGGCGAGGCAGCTCCTTGATCCGGTGCTCGAGCCCATAATGGACGCGGTGCACCGCTCTGAAGGCACCGTCGATCCGTTCACGGGCGACGGCGCGGAGGAGCGTGGCAACCACTTGGGCGGTTCCGGCCATGCGCGAGAGCCCGGCGGCGACTGCTGCGTGCGTCAGGACCACGAGGACGGTGATCAGCTGGTCAGCGCGCCTGGCCATGATCCAGCTCGGCCGCGCGTGGTTGAGTACGCGTGTGTCGAGGCACACCCGGGCTTTCCGCGCCTGCGGTTGGGTAGCGGGAGCCACGTGTCTGTCCACAACCAGGTCCGTCCGGAACGCTGCGATCGTCGGTTGCGGCGGGGAACAGATCTTGTCGTGATCGCCTACCATGGAACTGGACGGACTGGACGATCCACGCCACAGAGGAGCGCTCGGTGTGCATGAAGTCATGGTGGAGACAGAGCAGCTCATGACTTCATCGAGGCGTGTTAGTGGTTGACGGCTCGTCGCGTCAGGCAGATAAGGGGTCCGTCATGGCGCCCTGAGACCGCTGATCACAGGAATCGGGCCAAACTGCCCGAAGACCAACCGCATATCGCATGATCAGGGCAAAGTGGCAAGTGAATCAAGGGTTAGACGGATTATTGCTGGCACTGCCGAGAAGGAGGACCGTATGTCGCTTGCGATGACGAGGGGGGAGCGCGAGGCGTTTCTAGCCGATGTTCATGTAGGGATCATTAGTATTCCCGACGAAGGACGAGGACCCCTCACGGTGCCGATCTGGTACGCCTACGATTCGGGAGGCGAGCTGCGAGTCGTCACCGCTAGGGCCTCGCGAAAGGGACGCCTTCTCGCGCGTGCCGGCAGATTCAGTCTATGCGCGCAGACGGAGACCCCTCCGTATAAGTACGTCAGCGTGGAGGGCCCTATCATCTCCACTGAAGCGGCGGATCTTGACCGCGATGTTCGTCCCCTCGCCCACCGTTATCTCGGTGTAGAAATGGGCGACCGCTACATCGAGCAGACACGAAACGCTTCAGCACAGGCTGAGAACGTGCTGATCCGCATGCGCCCGGAGCGATGGCTCACGGTCGACTACGCAAAGGCCTACGGAACCCCGTGAGGGGCACCCGTCTAACTCCACACCAGACTGTGTGAAAACTCTTTGTGCTCCTCCACTCTAGCGGATATGATGTCTCCGTTCCTATGAGGGAGGCATGCTATGGGCCACATTGAAGGCGCGTCGTGCATCCAACAGGTGCTCTTTCCAGAAGTCCTCGATGACTACATCGCTGAGGATAATCCGGTGCGTTTCATTGACGCCTTTGTCGAGAGTCTTGATCTCAATACGCTCGGCTTTCGGCATGTGCAGCCTGCAGCAACGGGTCGTCCCGCGTATCATCCTGGAGCGTTACTCAAACGCTATATCCATAGGCTATATGAATCGAGCTCTCTCCAGCCGTTGCCTAGAGCGGGAGGCGCATCGGAACGTCGAACTTCTCTGGCTGCTACGCAAACTGCACCCGGACTTCAAAACGATCGCAGATTTTCGTAAAGACAATGCCAAAGCCTTCAAGCACGTGTTTCAGACGTTTGTTCTCCTCTGCAAAGAGTGGGGCCTGTTTGGTCAAGAACTGGTGGCGGTCGACGGGAGTAAATTCAAAGCGGTTAATAATAAACGGCGCAATTTTACTCAAGCGAAGCTCGACGAGATGCTGAAGGCGATTGACGCAAAAATTGACCACTACCTGCACGCATTGGATGCGGCGGACGAGGCAGAGGCCGATGCCCAGAAGCCGACAGCAGAAGCCCTACGAGAGAGAATCCGGCAACTGCATGAGCGGAAGGGGCGTTATGCATGGCTCAAGAAAGCGATGGAGGGCAGTGGGGAAAACCAAGTATCGTTGACCGATCCGGACAGCCGCGCGATGGCCAAGAGCCCGAAAGTGGACGTGGGCTACAACGTGCAAGTGGCGGTGGATGATCAACATAAGCTCCTGATTATCCGAGAGGTGACCAATGCGGTCACCGATGTTGATCGGCTGAGTGGCATAGCGATACAGGCGAAAGAAACTTTGAGGGTTGATCACGTCAAAGTGGTGGCGGATATGGGCGACTATCATGGCGAGGAAATCAAAGCCTGTGAAGAAGCCGGCATTAAGCCCTATGTCGCCAAGCCGTTGACGTCTGCCAATAGAAAATTGGGGCTCTATGGGAAAGAGCGGTTCACCTATGAGGCTGAGCCAGACTGTTACCGATGCCCAGCCGGACAGACATTGACCTTCCGCGTTGCGACCTTTGAGCTTGGACGGCACATTCGCTACTATGCGACCACTGCCTGTCGGACCTGTGCGATTAGGGCGCAATGTACACGGAACAAGGAGGGGCGCAGAATTACCCGTTGGGTGCATGAGGCGATTCTGGAACGGATGCAAAGGAGGGTAGAGGCCCACCCTGAAGTGATGAAGAAGCGTAAACAAATCGTGGAGCATCCGTTTGGGACCAACAAGCACTGGCATGACCAAGGCTATTTCCTCATGAGAGGACTGGAGACGGTCCGGGCCGAGTTCAGTTTGTCCACCTTGGCGTACAACCTCCGGCGAGTCGTCAGGATTCTTGGAGTTCCCCACCTGCTGCGAGCCCTCGTCTGAGGAGGACGATACAAGCTTGCCATAACGGCTAACTTGGCCTTGTTGAGCAAAGCCTCGCGACAGACACTTGCTCATTCACAGAACAGTTGTCTATTCTCAACCTGCTCTTAGTCAGCATTCTGGCCTCATTATGAATAGGGCCAAGATCAAGGACAGTTTTCACACAGTCTGACGCCTGGTTAGGCGTTGCGGTGGTGGTCATGTGTACGACTGAGGTTCTGGCGTGAACGCCGCTTGAGCCGTCTGCGGATCGAATGGGACGGAGGCGTGCTCGTGCACGCTCGGCCATCGGCCCCGACTCCTCCGGTCGCCCGCGGTGCTGCGCATCCAGGTCTGCATGGCCGGATGGTCCTTGGCCATGCCAGTGAGACGCCACCGCCAGTGGGCCACCGCCACGTCCCCGCTGCCGGTGAGGCGAAGGTCGCGGCTCTCGGTCTGGCAGGCGTCCGGGACGTACGGCAGGCACGCCGCCCACGTCCGTCGCCAGGCATCTGCCCCGGTGGTCTGGAACGGAGGTTTCACGTCGAAGACGACGACCTCTGCCGCGTAGTGGGTCATGAGTCGATCCAGGTCCTTCGCGCCGATGGCGCTCAGCTGATCGGCGATGAGTTGCCGCAGCTGCGCTTCGTCGCCTGCGTGGGCGCTCTCGGGTGTCGTCATCGTGACCGGCTCCTGTGGGCTCGTGTTCAGCAATCGCGTCAAGACGCCTCAGCATTGATTATCGGGCAGATATGCCCTGATATCTTGGAGGACGCCGTCGTACACGAACGTGCTCCCCACCGGCTCCCACGTCTGGCCCCCATCGTTGGAGCGCTGGATCTGCTGCCCGAACCAGCCGCTGGACTGTGACGCATACAGCCGATTTGGGTCCGCGGGAGAGCTTGTGACGTGGTAGA
>Ga0137404_10002883_pt1 | contig 11472 bp, 4 predicted proteins | sample CZOMad2_1_16fung_FD_108285 | JGI IMG/M metagenome (GOLD analysis project Ga0137404, IMG submission 108285) | Vadose zone soil fungal communities from Angelo Coast Range Reserve, California, USA - CZOMad2_1_16fungal (Illumina Assembly) | ecosystem: Environmental > Terrestrial > Soil > Vadose zone...
CGCGCGTGGTGTCAAAATGCGTGTTGTTCGGAACCACGTCGCCTTTCTTGCACATCACGCTGAACAATATGCGTTCCGCGGCGCGGCCCTGGTGCGTGGGAATCACGTGGCGAAAGCCAAAAATGTTTTGCACGGCATCGCGAAACCGCGCGAAGCTCGGCGACCCGGCGTAGGATTCGTCGCCGCGCATCATCGCCGCCCACTGTTCGGTGGACATCGCTGCGGTTCCGGAGTCCGTGAGCAGGTCAATCAAAATGGCTTCGGAAGGGACGAGAAAAAGATTGTAGCCGGCAGCCTCCATGAGTTTCCGGCGTTCTTCTCGCGTAGTGCGGCGGATGGCTTCGATGCTTTTGATTCGGAACGGCTCGATGATAGTCTTGATCGGCATTCTCTCCGAAGTCTTTCCCCGGGACACACTACCACACGACGTGATTTCGCGGCGGAGACATCCTTCGCTGGAAGGGAAGTTCAACAGAGCCAAATTACGAGCCCCGGCCACTGCGCTCGATGCGCCACCCGTGCTAAACTTTATGAATTCTAGGCCCGTAGCTCAGTTGGTTAGAGCGCTACCTTGACACGGTAGAGGTCTGGGGTTCGAGTCCCCACGGGCCTACCATCGTTATCAATCACTTAGCAAAAATCACCAGAAAACTTCACCTGTAATTCTTCACCTGTAAATTGGGTCGGAGTGGTTCAGGTCAGTTCCGTTCGTTGACTTGTCCCAGGTCAAAACCTAAGATTGCGGCACGATGGCGGAGACCGACCCGCTCCTAGCCCAGACCATCTCCCACTACCGCATCCTCGAGAGGTTGGGCGGCGGTGGAATGGGTGTGGTGTATAAGGCGGAAGACACGCGGCTCAACCGATTTGTGGCGCTCAAATTTTTGCCTGGAGAATTAGCCCATGATCGCCAAGCGTTGGAGCGATTTCGCCGTGAAGCCAGAGCAGCCTCGGCACTAAACCATCCCAACATCTGCACCATTCATGACATTGGCGAAGAAAACGCTAAGGCATTCATCGCTATGGAGCATCTGGAGGGCAAAACCCTAAAACACGCGATCGCCGGACGGCCGATGGAACTGGAACAATTGCTCGGAATCGCTATCGAGGTTGCCGACGCCTTGGATGCCGCCCATGCCAAAGGAATTGTTCACCGGGACATCAAGCCTGCGAACATCTTCATCACCGAGCGAGGACACGCCAAGATTTTGGACTTTGGTCTTGCCAAGGTCAGTGCCGCGAGGGGTGTGTCTGGCGATGCGAATACGCTTGCAACGCAAGACGTGGACCCGGACCACTTGACCAGTCCTGGCGGCACCTTGGGTACAGTCGCCTATATGTCGCCAGAACAGGTCAAAGGAAAGGATTTGGATGCGCGAACCGACCTGTTTTCCTTCGGTGCCGTGCTGTATCAGATGGCTACCGGGCAGTTGCCGTTCCGAGGGGACACCTCGGGACTAATCTTCAACGCCATTCTGGAGCGACAACCCGTGGCTCCGCTGCGGATTCATCCCGAGGTTCCGCCCAAGCTAGAAGAAATCATCAACAAGGCGTTGGAGAAGGATCGCAACTTGCGGTATCAGCACGCAGCTGACATTCGCACGGACTTACAGCGTCTGAGACGCGACAGCGATTCGGCACGGCATCCGGCGGCCGCCACATCGAGCGAGCCAGGCAGGGGCGTGTCGCGCTTGCGGAGGCCGATAATCTCAGTGCTAGTGCTAATCATCCTTAGCGGTCTAGGCATCGGCTTGTACAAGTATCGTTCGCGTCCGAAACTACTCTCGAATGCTCGTGAACCGCTCTTTGTCTCCGAATTCACGAATGCGACAGGTGATACGGTTTTTGATGATGTCTTGAGACAAGTGGCAATGACAGAATTGAATCGCTCTCCCGCCTTTGAGGTCGTCAATGATGACCGCGTCTCAGACCTACTGCGCTCCACGGGATATGCCTCCGACGCTCGCCTGACTCCAGACCTTACTCGCCAATTGTGCCAGCAAGCCAAGGGCAAATTTTTAGCTGAGGGTGCAATCAATCCACAGGGGAGCAGCTACGCGATTGAGTTGACGACACTCGATTGCACAAGCGGGCGCGTTTTATATCACGAACAGGCTGAGGCCAAGAAAATCGATGACGTACTGACGACTGTCAGCAAACTAGCGGCTGCCACTCGCCTGCGACTGTCAGGTACTACTGGGAATGCGCTTTTGGACCCGGCTCCTCTTTCTACCGCGTCCGTGCAAGCCAACAAGGCGTTTTCGACTGGCTACAGTCTCCTAGATAAGCAGCCCATGCAAGCTGTAGCGGCGTTGCAAAGGGCAACGCAGCTCGATCCCAATTATGCAGAGGCTTGGGAATTCCTGGCCGCCGCCCACCTGAATCTCGGTGAGACGAAACAGCAGATCGAGGATCTCAAGCGCGCGTTCGCGCTCAAGGACAGCGTCCCGGCATCGGAAAAACGGCGAATTGAGGCCCTTTACTATCTTCATGCAACAGGGGAAATCTACAAAGGGATTGACGCGCTTCGCTCGTGGGCGAGCTTGGAACCAAACCAGTTTCCGCCCCACAACCTTCTGGGCCATAGCTACCTAAGTCTCGGCCTGTACCAGAAAGCTGCCGACGAATACCGGGCAACTCTGCCGATAGCTCCTAATTTGGCGCTCCCCTATGAGAACTTGACGGTCGCATTACAAGCACAGGGTCAATACGATCAAGCGGAAGCTATGATGCACTTGGCTCAGGACAGGAAGGCCCAAGGCGTGTGGCTCCACTACCAGCTGTATGAATTGGCCGTGCTCCGATCCGACGCAGCAGGCGCGCAACGAGAAGAGGAATGGATGGCGCAGAATGCGGAAGACTGGCTTGTTGTTTCTACGCAGGCCGACATTTATTTCTTCGAGGGTAAGCTGACCGAAGCGCGCCAGCGCACGCGCCATGCTGTGAACATGGTGCTGGAGTCGAACCTGAAGGGGGCAGCTGCTGGAATATTGTTAACCCAAGCTACCCAAGAAGCCCTAGTTGGCGAATCAACTGAAGCAAGCAAAACGGTTGCGGAGGCCATGAAGCTCAGCGATTCTAGCGAAGACAAGTCGAGGGCGGCGTTGGTGATGGCCCTTATCGGGCAAAACTCGGAGGCACACAAGATCATCGAGCGCCTTGTGCGCGAGAAGTCATCGGATACGCTCCTCAACGCAGTAGATGCACCAGAGGTTCAAGCTGCATCGCAGTTGGAGCGGGGTCAGGCTGACCAGGCATTGCTCAGCCTGGAGCCTGTCAAGCCTTACGAGTTCGGAAGGCATGCTGGTTTCTTGCCCAACTATCTTCGGGCGGTAGCCTACCTCCGCCTAGGAAGAACGAAAGAGGCCGCTGCCGAATTCAGGGCAGTTCTGGACCATCGGGGCGTCTCGCCAATATCAACGTCGTGGCACTTGTCGCAGCTAGGCCTTGCTCGCGCTTACGTCTTGCAAGGCGACACCAGCAAAGCGAAAACAGCCTACCAAGATTTCCTAACGGTTTGGAAAGAAGCCGACCCTGACATTCCTGTCCTTATCTCTGCCAAAGCCGAGTACGCAAAGTTGCAATAGTCCCGTTGTATCAAAGAACTCTGCATGTTCTCCCTGCGGCTCTGGTTCGCGAGTAGGAGTTTCTCGCCTGTAATTTCACCTGTAAGAACTCCGGCTTACACGTATTTCGCCGTACTTGGTCGGTCTCCGACGCCTTTTCAAGTGGCTGGAAGTGCGTAATCACGCCGCTTTGACACGGTAGAGGTCTGGGGTTCGAGTCCCCACGGGCCTACCATCGTTTCCAATCACTTAGCAAAAATCCTCAAAAAACTTCACCTGTAATTCTTCACCTGTAAAGTGGTTCCATTTGGCTAGGTGTGTCTATCTTTCAAGAATTCCGCGGAGCGCCCCGGTCAGTCCATCAGCCATTTATTGACTTCCGCTCTATTCGACCTCTAACATCGCACCACAGAGTTGCGGTCCCAGCAATGATCGGCCAGACCATCTCGCATTATCGCGTCATCGAGAAGCTCGGTGGCGGCGGGATGGGAGTCGTTTACAAAGTGGAGGATACTCGTCTCCGCCGCTTCATCGCGCTCAAGTTTCTACCTGAGGATGTAGCCCGGGATCCGCATGCCCTCGCCCGGTTCCAGCGCGAAGCGCAAGCCGCGTCCGCCCTGAATCATCCCAACATCTGCACAATCCATGACATCGGTGAGCAAGACGGGCAAGCGTTCATTGCCATGGAATTCCTGGAAGGCGCGACGCTGAAGCACGGCATCGGCGGGCGTCCTATGGAACTGGAAACTCTGCTTTCGCTGGGCATCGAGATCGCCGACGCGCTCGATGCCGCGCACGGCAAAGGAATTGTTCATCGCGACATTAAGCCCGCGAATATTTTTGTAACTTATCGTGGGCACGCCAAAATCCTCGATTTCGGCTTGGCCAAGCTCTCTCCCAAGCCTGTGACGGGAACGGAGCAGACCGCCGCGACCTTCGATGTCGAAGAGCATCTCACTAGCCCCGGTACGGCAGTTGGCACGGTCGCGTATATGTCGCCGGAACAGGTCAAAGGCAAGGATTTAGATGCGCGAACCGATTTATTTTCCTTCGGGGCAGTGCTGTATCAGATGGCCACCGGGCAGCTGCCGTTTCGAGGTAACACTTCAGGATTAATCTTTCACGCCATTCTGGAACGCCCACCGGTGCCTCCGGTTCGGATCAACCCCGAAGTTCCGCCCAAGCTCGAAGAAATCATCAGCAAATGCCTGGAGAAAGACCGAGAGGTCCGCTGTCAGTCCGCCGCCGAGCTAGGGGCTGACCTCAAGAGGCTGAGGCGGGACACGGAATCAAGCAGGGTCACGGCAGTGGGAGCTGCGGTATCTCCAGTCGGTCAGAAGCGAAATCTCTGGCTTGGAGTCGGTGTCCTTCTCGCTGCGTTGGCGGGAATTTCGTGGGGTGTCTATTACTGGCTTTCCCCAAGAGTTGTGCCGTTCCAGAAAACGGAGATCACGCGACTAACGACCAACGGCAAGGTGACAATAGCGGCCATCTCCCCGGACGGAAGATACGTGGCGTATGTCACGGATGAAGGTGTGGTACACGGCAGGGAAACTCTTTGGGTGCGGCAGGTCGGGACTGGTAGCGACGTACAGATTGTTCCGCCCGCCAACGTGGTTTATGGCGGGCTGATTTTCTCCCGTGACGGAGATTTCCTTTATGTTGCGCAGTCGGAAAGCAAGGACAGTTCGCTTGGCGTCCTCTACAAAATACCCGTGCTGGGAGGAACCAAGAAAAGGCTGATCGTCGATGTTGCAGAAGTCCTTCCTCTTTTTCTTGGGGTTAATACGGTGACGCTGTCGCCGGATGGGAAACGGGTGGCATTCCGCCGGGCTTCCAAAGCGAGGAACGAGACAGCACTGATGGTAGCGAACGAAGATGGCAGCGGGGAGAAGCAACTGGCCGTCCGCAAATGGCCCAACGGCTTCGGAGGCTCGGTTGCTTGGTCATCCAACGGAAAGACCATTGCTGTGGTTGCTTTCAACTCCGGAGCGGGTGTCGAGAATGCGAGTCTGGTGGAAGTGCCCGTCCAAGGTGGGGCAGAGCGCCCCTTAACCCCAAAGCGGTGGAATTGGGTTGTGGACTTAGCATGGGTTCCCGACGGCCAAGGGCTCGTCGCCGATACGAATGCACGGGCTGCCGGTACAGTGCAAATCGTGTACGTCTCGTATGCGAATGGGGATGTTCGCAGGATTACCAGTGATTTGAACTCCTACAAGGGTGTCAGCGTAACTGCCGACTCCCGCGTTGTGGCGACGGTGCTATGGGAAGATTTGGCCGATGCTTGGGTCGCGCCCATGGCGGCATTGGACAACGCCAAGCCGATCACATCGTACGGCAGTTTGGACTATCCGACGTGGAGCCCGGACGGTAGGATTGTGTATTCCAGCCGAGCAGATGGGAACATCTGGATGATGGGGTCGGATGGAAGCAACCCGAAGCAGTTGACCTCGAACGCTGGAGAAAACTTCCCCGCTCGGGTTTCACCCGACGGGCATTACATTGTTTTTTCTTCAGACCGCTCGGGGAGTTCTCAGATTTGGAGGATGGACAGCGACGGCAACAACCCCAAGAAATTGACCTCGCTTGGAGGTTTTTCCCTGGACTGTTCCCCGGACGGTAAATGGGTGGTTTACCTTTCGGAGAAGGGAATTTGGAAGGTTCCCATGGAAGGCGGCAATCCTGTTCGGCTTAGCGATGCAGAAGCACAATATCCGACTATCTCACCTGACGGTAAGATGATCGCTTACTCCTACGAAGACCCTTTGGCAAATCCCCCGCAAGGAGTCGCAATCATGGCGTTCGAAGGTGGACCACCGATGAAGCATTTCGACATTTTGTCGTGGTGGGGGACGTGGTTTCGGTGGGGGACGGACAGTCGCTCGCTCCTTTACACCAAGAACGAGGGCGGTGTCGACAATATCTGGAGCCAGCCGATCGCGGGAGGGACGCCGAAGCAGATCACCCATTTCAACAGCGAACTGATTTCAAGTTTCGACTTGTCACCCGACGGCAAACGGCTGGTTATGAGTCGTGGCACGCGAAAACAAGACGTGGTGCTGATCCGCGATCTAAGGTGACACCAGTGGGCAGAACCGAAGAAGATCCGTGTCGCCGTCGTCGGCAGATCGAGAACCCGCATGCGCCTAAGATTCGGAAGACGAAAAGCTATGACGTAACCTTTCGCTGCAATCACCTGAAACACGGCTTCCTGTATCGTTGCAGGCCGCTATATCTTGCGTTTGAGTCGTTTGATGCCGCAGAGTCTTTTTCGTTTCCCTATAGCCTCCACGCTGCCAACTTCCCTTCGCCGCAGGATGGCGTGTTGCACATGGTCCTTGAAAAGCAGACCTGAGGTGCTTGGTGGTTTTGGATCTACCTGCGATTCCTACCTGTGATTCTTACCTGTGAGACTGGTATAAGGGTTGTAGAGAAGACGTTCGATACGGTCTAAGTTGTTTTCTTCCTGTCGGTGGTAGGTTGACACGGAAGAGGTCAGAGGTTCGAGTCCTCCCGGGCCTACCATCGTTTTTCACTTAGCAAATCCACCAGGAAACTTCACCTGTAATTCTTCACCTGTAAATTGGGTTGCGCAAAAGTCCTCTTCGTTGACTTACCTTGGGGCGCAACCCAGACAGTGTTACCGAGGCGATGAATAAGGCTTGCTCCGAGCTGGGCGCCGCAAAAGACGAGTTCGTTTCCTCTGCGGCCCGTCGCGTTCTAGAGCGCAGCGAATGGTAATTTCCCAAGGTGAAATCTGGTGGGCGGATCTGCCCGTTCCGACGGGTTCTGGTCCAATGGGAGCCACCTCGCCACAACAGTGTGTGTTCCGCTGACCAGTAATCTCAAATGGGGCACGGCTCCAGGAAATGTGACCCTCTCTGCGCGTCTCACGGGGCTACCCAAGGATTCTGTAGCCAACGTCTCTCAAATCGTCACCGTGGACAAAGATCTCCTAACAGAGCGGGCTGGGAAACTCCCGCGCCCAAAGCTGGAGTTACTGCTTTCTGGAATCGACGTTGTGCTTGGAAGGTAGTCCTTGCGCCGTTACTGTCGCACCTGACGGGTTCCACACGAATTTCTTCACCTGTAATTTCACCTGTAAGAGTTCCGGCTTAGGCGTACTTACATGTACTTAGATGGCTCCTAACGGCCTTGAAGTTGTTGGCCGTGCATAATAAAGCCGCTTTGACACGGTAGAGGTCTGGGGTTCGAGTCCCCACGGGCCTACCATACTCCAGCGATGTGTTTCCTCTACATTCTGCAAAGTGAATCCACTGGCAGATTCTATGTTGGTTCGACCGACGATTTTGATCGGCGATTGTCTGAACATCTCCGTGGGCACACGCCATCAACTCGGGGCCGCTGATTTCTGCGGGTTCTTCTGTCGCTTCACAAATATATTCACAAATATTTCACTTGACTCGGGAGAGTTTCGGACGCAGACTTCCGCGGTTCCCGTCTCACACGGTTGTCAAGCGCAAGGATTGCGGGCTCCTGTCCCCCAGAGACGCAAGGTCCATCCCAGAGGATCGTCATGCTCGCTGCGAACCAACGCATTTGCATTCCATTTTTGCGCCCGAAAAACATTCGAGCGTTTCGGCAGATGTTGCGTATCGCACTTCTCTCGGCGGCATTCTGCCTGGCGGCCACCGTCCCTGCTCACGCGCAGGTATCCGGACAAAACGTCAACATGGTTTCCGGCACCAACTGGACCAATGGAGATCCTTTCCTGCAACGGCAAAACGAGCCTTCCATCGCGGTGTCGTCGCGAAATTCTTCGCACCTTCTGGGCGGCGCAAACGACTACCGCACCGTGGATCTTCCGGGACTACTCGGAATTGACGAGCGCGGGGACGCCTGGCTCGGACTCTTCAAGTCCTTCGATGCCGGCCGGAGATGGCAAAGTACGTTGCTGCCGGGATTCCCACTGGACGGATCGAGCGAAGGATTGGCTTCTCCCATCCATGGCTTTCAAGCGGCCTCGGATCCGACCGTGCGCGCGGGTACAAACGGACTCTTCTACTACACGGGCATCGCTTACAATCGCGGCACCAAACCGTTGAGCGCCGTGTTCATTGCACGGTTCATCGACCTCAACAATAAAGAAAACGGCAGCGCAACGGTTGAGAACGGCTCGATCACAAATCTTGCGCCGCGTGACAGTATCAAGTACATAGACGCGCAGATCATCGGCAGAGGCACTCCCGATATTTTCCTCGACAAGCCCTGGCTGGCAGTGGACATTCCGCGCGGCAATTCCACGTGCACTGTTTCCGTCAATCAAGACGGAAAGACGATCACGCAAACTGTTCCTGCGGGACCGGTCTACGTTACCGCCACAGCTTTTGTTGGCACCGGAGCGAACCAGTTCTCCACAATCCTGTTCAGGCGCTCGCTGGACTGCGGCGTGACCTGGAGTGTTCCTGTAATCCTCAGCCGAAATGACGAACTATTCGGTGATGCGGAACATCAGGGCACGATGATCGCTATCGATCCCAGTGTTCCTTCGACGCAGCCGGCCACGATCTACGTCGCCTGGCGGCGCTTTGCCAACCTGAATGATCCCGACGATGCTCCAGCCATTTTCGTCGCGAAGTCGACCGATGGCGGGCGTCACTGGGCGGTTCCCGTTCCGATTGTTCTTTTTCCGATGACCTGCGTGAAAAATCCAAAGGGCACGGGATGCCCATATGACCAGGACTTTACGACGGCGTCATTCCGCAGCAATGGATACCCTGCGATGACCGTGGATCGGTTCGGGAAAGTTTACATCGCGTGGTCGCAGCGTGACGCGAACGGCGATGGAAAGATCATGATGGGCGTTTCGCCAAACGGCAGGTATTTCCCGGCCGGTAGCGTTGCCCCAGTGGACGTCGGTCCTGTTAAGGATGATAACGGCACGTCGTTTTCCAACCTTTCCGGTCGAGGCACGCAGCTCATGCCCAGCTTGGGCTTAGCCAACGACAGGCTGACGCTGGTATATTACGATCTTCGCCAGGACCATACGACCGGCATATACGTTCCCGCGCCCGACCCGGCTTGCGATCCCATGGTTACGCTCCCCTGTACTTTGGGGGCGCAATATTTCGAGAACCGCGCTTTTGAGGGCGAACTTGCTCCGCCCAGTCCATTCAACAATCCCGCCGTCTTTTCTCCGAATATCGGTGATTCAAATCCGCCGTTGACTATACGCCGCCACACTATTGACATTATGGGGGCACAGGCAGATCCACTTGTGGGCAGCTTCCAGGTTCCGTCGTTCAAGACATTCAGAGTTTCGCGTTATGAATTCGGATCGGTCCCGGCACTGTTTCCCGATGTCGAGCAACTGCAGTACAACGTGCCCAACTTGCCGCTTTTCGTGGACGGGACCGCGCCCTTTATGGGCGACTACATAGACATTACGGGCACTCCGCAGATCGTCTCAGATGGAGACGGTAGTTGGACTTTCAACGTCGCTGACACGGGAACCGCCGTATTCCATGCCGCCTGGACCGACAACAGAGATGTGATTCCTCCGGCGGACGGCAATTGGAAGAATTACACGCCACCGATCTCAGCATCCAATCTCGGAAGCCAGCCGAGCAAGTTTGATCCAACACAAACTCCGCTTGCGTGCGCGGTGGGGCAAACCGGCATGCGCAATCAGAATGTGTATACGGCGGAAATCAGTTCCGGCGTGATTCTGACCTCGCCGCAAACTTCGAAGCCCGTTCTCACGCCTGCCGGGCTGCCGGTTCAGCGCGAATTCGTAGTCGAATTACGCAACGCGACCAGTGCGGCCAGAAGTTTTCTCGTTACCATTCCCACCCAGCCTAGCGGCGCCACGGCTTCGTTTCAGCAGTTCAGTACTCAAGTCGCGCAAACGGTAAAAGTGAATGCCTTCTCGTCGCAATCGTTTCCCGTTTTCGTTGTGGCGAATGCCGGCAGCACGGTGGCGTTCCCCAGCGTCCTGATCAACGCTGCCGAAAATGACGGCGCAGCGACACCACTCAGCGGCTCTATTCTTCTCAACCCCGACCCTACCAACCCGGCGCTCGCAAATCCCGACAACGTTACCGTTGGCGCAAATCAGATCTCCATCAACGAATTCTATAACCCTGGACTTGCAAATCCAGGCTTGGCAAATCCAGGCTTGGCAAATCCGGGCGTCGCAAACCCAGGCTTGGCCAACCCTGGTTTGGCGAATCCGGGCTTGGCTAATCCGCAGGTCATCACCGCTCTCAATCCAGGCCTTGCGAATCCAGGCTTGGCCAACCCTGGTTTGGCGAATCCGGGACTCGCGAACCCGGGCCTGGCCAATCAAGCGTTGACGGACGTGAGCTACACAATCACCAACGAAGGAAATACGAGCGCATCCTACACCGTACAATTCTTCCAATCGGGAACCCTGCCGGCGGGCGCACAGTTTCAGATCATTCTGAGCAAGCTTTATTTCACGCAGCAAGCTGTGGGATGCCAGCTCCAGCAAGTGCCAACGAACGTTATCGTCGCGAACGTTACGAATCCGGCTTTCGTAACGAACCCGAATCAGCTGGGCAACCCTGGTGTGGCAAATCTTGGTCTGCAAACACCGACACTCAATCTAGCCCCGGGTGATTCCGGACAGATCACTCTGCGCACCAACTTGAGCATCCCGCAAGTGCAGAGCCTGGTTCTGCCTAACCTTAGTCCTGTGGCGGTATCGCAGAGCGTGAACACCGTGGACGTCAAGCAGGGCATCTTTACGCCGCCAATCAGTTTAATCGTCACTTCCACGTCGGCCTCGCTGCCGGTCGGCGTCGTCGGCCAACCCTACAGCACAAGTTTGACTTCAATCGGTGGCAATACTGGGCCTCGCATCTGGACGATTACGGCGGGTTCGCTCCCTCCTGGTCTGCAATTGAACACGGCGTCCGGCGCA
>Ga0137404_10002885_pt1 | contig 11467 bp, 9 predicted proteins | sample CZOMad2_1_16fung_FD_108285 | JGI IMG/M metagenome (GOLD analysis project Ga0137404, IMG submission 108285) | Vadose zone soil fungal communities from Angelo Coast Range Reserve, California, USA - CZOMad2_1_16fungal (Illumina Assembly) | ecosystem: Environmental > Terrestrial > Soil > Vadose zone...
ATGAAGTCCCAGATGTGGCTGCTCGATCCGCGTCCTGATACGAGCGCCATCGTCGACATGGTAGAGCGGGGCTTCGAGCTCTCGGAGGCCAGCCAGACACCCGTCATGCTGATGCTGCGAATTCGCGCCTGTCATATGCGCGGTTCGTTCGTCGCCAAGAACAACGTCGCCCCGCGCTTCAGGATTCAGGAAGCACTCGAGAATCCGCAACGATCGGCGGCGCGCATCATTCTGCCGCCCGGTACGTACGCACAGGAACAAGAGAAGGTGGTCACTCGATGGCCGGCCGCCGTGCGGTTCATCATCGAGAACCGCTTGAACGAAATGCATGACGGCGATCTGGACGACGTTGGCGTCGTCATGCAGGGCGGTCTCTACAACACGGTACTGCGGTCGTTGGAAATGATAGGGCTTGCCGACATCTTTGGAAATTCGCGGATCCCCCTGTACGTGCTGAATGTTACCTATCCCCTCGTTCCGGAGGAGTTCGTTAAATTCGCTTCGGGCAAGCGCGCGTTGCTGATCGTCGAGGAAGGGCAGCCGGAATACATCGAACAGACGGTGAATCAATTTCTGCGCAACGCGGACCTTCAAACCCGTGTCATCGGTAAGGGCCCTCTGCCCATGGCGGGAGAGTACACAGGCGCAGTCATAAGCGCCGGCATCAAGGGATTCCTCGCGCAATGGGCGCCGCGAGCCTTGGCGTCGGAGGATACGGCCGGCTCACCGCCGGAGGCGGGAGCGCAGCCCCTGCCGAGAGAGCAACCTCTGCCAAGAGAGCAGCCCCTGCTGCCGATCGAGGAGCTTCGAAAAGCGGTTCCGCCGCGGCCGCCGGGCTTGTGCACCGGTTGTCCCGAACGGCCGTTTTTCTCGTCGATGAAAATCGTACAGAAGGAACTGGGCAGCGTACATGTGAGCGCCGATATCGGCTGTCACTCGTTCGCCACTCTGGCGCCGTTCCACATGGGCGCCAGCATCATGGGATACGGTCTGGGTCCCGCGAGCGGGTCGGCCCTGAGCGGCGGCCAGGGCGGCAAGCGCTCGATATCGGTCATGGGGGACGGCGGCTTCTGGCACAACGGCCTGACCAGCGGCATTGGAAATTCCGTCTTCAATCAGCATGATTCCGTCACTGTCATCGTGGACAACGGCTACGCCGCGGCCACCGGCGGTCAATACATCCCATCCTCGCGGGCGGACGTAAAGAATCGAAAGAGCAGGAATCCGATCGAGCGCGCGGTGCGCGGCGTGGGCGTCGAGTGGGTGCGGACGGTTCAAACGTACAAGATGCAGCAGGGCATAGACGCGCTGCGTGAGGCGTTGACGACGGCGTACAAGGGACCCAAGGTCATCATCGCGGAGGGCGAGTGCCAGCTGAATCGAAGCAGGCGCATGGCGCCCGTTCTGCGGCAGATGGTCAAGGACGGCAAGCGCGTGGTACGCCAGCGTTTCGGCATCGATCCCGACGTGTGCACGGGCGATCACTCATGCATTCGGCTCTCCGGCTGCCCATCCTTGACGATCAAGTCCAATCCGGATCCGCTGCGGCGCGATCCGATAGCGCACGTCGACAACAGCTGCGTTGGATGCGGCGTATGCGGCGAGGTCGCGCATGCCGCGGTGCTGTGCCCATCGTTTTACCGTGCGGATGTCATCACGAACCCCAGCGCGTGGGATCGGCTCAAATTTCGGTTTCGTTCCGCCGTCATCGAGTTCCTGCAGCGCCGCTTCGATCGCCGCCTCGCACGCATCGCAGCGGAACCTTCCCCATGACCGCCTCCAGGCCCATCACCGTCACCATTGCCGCACTGGGTGGGCAGGGCGGCGGCGTCGTGTCGGACTGGCTCGTCGATGTGGCCCGGCGGTCCGGCTATCTGGCGCAGGCGACTTCCGTGCCCGGCGTCGCGCAGCGAACCGGCGCCACCATCTATTACCTGGAATTCTTTCCGCTTGCCGGCTTGCCGGCCGATCAACGCCGGCCCATATTCGCGCTGATGCCGAATCCGGGCGACGTGGATGTCGTGATCGCGTCGGAAATCATGGAAGCCGGCCGCGCCATGCAGCGGGGGCTGGTGACCGGCCGCACCACCCTCATCGCCTCGTCTCATCGAATTTACGCGATCCAGGAGAAATCGCACATGGGCGACGGCCGCGTCGATTCGGACGAGGTGCGCGCGCTCGCGCGCCGGCATGCGAAGCGATACATCGAATTCGACATGCAGGCGATGGCGGACGCCAACGGCAGCGTCATCAGCGCCGCGATGCTCGGAGCGATCTGTGGTTCGGGCACATTGCCCTTTGCCGTGGAACAGTATGCCGAAGCGATTCGATCGAGCGGCATCGAGGCGGAATCGAGCACTCGAACGTTCGAGGCGGCGCGGCGCGCGGCCGCCGGGAGCGCCGGCGCCGGGCCGCAGGCCGCGGGCTCACCTGTTGCGGAAACGCCGATGGACGGTTCGCCCGCGCGCCCACCCCTTGCTGCGCCGCTCGAGGAACGAATTCGGACGCGCGTGCCGGCGGCGGCGCAGGACATAGCGCGCGAGGGCGTGCGTCGAATGATCGACTATCAGGATCCCGCCTATGCGACTCTCTATCTCGATCGACTCGATGCATTAATGCCATTGGAACGAGCGGGTTCCGGTGGTTTCGAGCTGATCGAAAGCGTGGCGCGCGGGCTCGCTCTCTGGATGTCCTTCGAGGACACGATCCGAGTGGCAGACTTGAAGATCCGTACGGCACGGGCAAGACGCGTCCTTCAAGAGGTTCGTCCCTCGCCCGGTCAGCTGGTCCAAGTCACCGAATTCATGAAGCCGCGGATCGAAGAGATATGCGGGACGCTGCCGGTTGCGCTGGGCACGTGGATTCTTCGCTCGAAGACACCGAGGCGCTGGCTCACCCGCCTCACCGGCGGCCGGCAGATCGCGACTTCGAGCATTGCCGGCTTCTTACAGCTCTACTGGCTCGCCGGTCTGCGCCGGTGGCGCCGAAGAACTCTGCGGTACTCGCTGGAGCAGGCCCGAATCGGCCGGTGGCTGGAACTCATCGGGCGCCTGGCGCAGCAAAATTACCCATTGGCCGTCGAGATCGCCGACTGCCAGCAGCTCATCAAGGGATACGGCGCGACGCATGAGCGGGGCGCCGCGAGTTTCGATGCGATATTGGCCGACGCGCACGCGCGGCAAGAGCGTGCCGATGCCGCCGCCCGAGTGCGCGCGCTGCGAATCGCCGCGTTGGCGGACGACCAAGGCATCGCCTTATCCGCGGCGCTGGCGGCGGCGGGCTGACATTCCCCCGAGGGATCGCACTCGCCGGGGGTTTTTCGGCAATATATTTGACATCTAAAGTATCTGGATTTATTGTCCGCTCATGAAGCGCGTGGTGTTCATAGGCGGCGGCCCGGCCGGTCTTTACGGCGCCATCCTGCTGAAGAAGGCGTTACCCGGCGTGAAGGTCGAGGTTTACGAACGCAACCGGCCCGATGATACGTTTGGCTGGGGTGTCGTATTCTCGGACAAGACCATGTCGGGATTCCAAGCGGCGGATCCCGAGTCGCATGATGCGATCATCCGAGATTTCCATCACTGGGATGCCGTCGACGTGCATTTCGGCGGTGAGACGATCAGTTCGAACGGTCACGGCTTCTGCGGAATCGGTCGGCGGCGCTTGCTGAATATCTTTCAGGAACGGGCACGTTCGCTGGGCGTCGAGCAGCGCTTCCAGGCGGAAATCGACGAACTGAAGCCGTTCGCCGATGCCGACCTCATCGTCGCGTCGGACGGCGTCAACAGTAGGGTTCGAACGCGCCACGCGGCGGTATTCCGACCCGACATTGCCGTCGGCAAGTGCCGCTTCATTTGGCTCGGCACGCGCCAGCAATTGGCCGCCTTCACATTCGCGTTTGAAAGGACCGAGCATGGCTGGTTCCAGATCCACGCCTATCAGTTCAGCGATGATGTATCCACGGTAATCGTCGAGACGCGCGAGGAGACCTGGCGCGCGCACGGCCTCGATTCCTGCACCCCCGAGCAATCGATCGCCTTCTGCGAGTCGCTCTTCGCCGAGTATTTGGGCGGATATCGATTGATGAGCAACGCGAATCATCTGCGCGGCTCCGCCTGGTTGAATTTCAACCGTGTGTTGTGCGAGCGATGGCATCATGAAAATATCGTGCTGATCGGCGATGCGGCGCACACGGCTCACTTCGGGATCGGGTCCGGCACCAAATTGGCGATGGAGGACGCGATGTCCCTCGTCAGCCGGGTAGGGCGGGCCGGCGACGTGCAAGAGGGCCTGCGCGAGTACCAGGCTGAACGGAGTCTGGAGGCGCTCAAGCTGCAGAGCGCGGCGCGCAATCGGATGGAGTGGTTCGAGAATGTCGCACGCTATTCAATCCTCGAGCCGCGGCAATTTGCCTACGCTCTCCTCACGGGAAGTCAGCGCATCGGGCACGCCAACCTCAAATTGCGCGATTCCGGGTTCGTGGAAGGATACGAACGCTGGCTTGCGGAGCGCAGCGGCGTGCCCGATTCGGCCCGGCCGCCGATGTTTCTGCCGTTCCAGCTCGCGGGCATGGAACTCGCGAATCGCGTGGTCGTCTCGCCCATGGCGCAGTACAAGGCAATCGACGGCGTACCCGGCGACTGGCATCTGATGCACTACGGCGCAAGAGCGGTCGGCGGCGCCGGGCTCTTGTTCACCGAGATGACCTGTGTTTCTCCCTCGGGACGCATCACTCCCGGGTGTACCGGTTTGTGGAATGAAGCGCAGTGCGACGCATGGCGGCGGATCGTCGAGTTCGTTCATGCTGAGTCGACCGCCAAGTTTTGCCTGCAGATCGGCCATTCCGGCCGAAAGGGCTCGACGCAGCTCGGCTGGGAACGCATGGACTACCCCTTGAGCGCGGACAATTGGCCGCTGATTGCGCCCTCGTCTCTGCCATACCTCACAGGCATCAGCCAGACCCCGCGCGCAATGACGCGCGCCGACATGGATGCGGTCCGAGAGGAGTTCGTCAGATCCGCCCGGTTCGGTCTCGATGCGGGCTTCGATATGCTGGAGCTGCACCTCGCGCATGGGTATTTGCTCGGAAGCTTTCTATCGCCGCTCACGAACCGGCGTCAGGATCGGTACGGCGGCGATATCGCCGCGAGATTGCGATTCCCGCTGGAGGTCTTCTCTGCAGTGCGTGCCGTCTGGCCGAGACGGCGTCCCCTGTCGGCGAGAATTTCCGCCAGCGACTGGGCCGAAGGCGGCCTCTCGGAAGAGGATTTGCTCGCCATTGCGGGCGCGCTCAAACAGGCCGGCGCAGACGTGCTCGACGTATCGACAGGGCAGACCGTGGCAGATCAACGGCCGGTGTACGGGCGCATGTGGCAAACGCCGTTCGCCGATAAGGTCCGCAACGAGATCGGCATTCCAACCATCGCAGTGGGCAATATTTTCGAGGCGGATCACGTGAACTCCATCATTGCAGCGGGCCGGGCGGATCTCTGCGCGCTGGCGCGGCCGCACTTGTCGAATCCTGCCTGGACCTTGAGCGCCGCGGCGGAACAGAAATTTCACGAACAGAGCTGGCCGGAGCCCTATCTGTCGGGCAAGGCGCAACTCGAGCGCAATCTCGAGCGCGCGGCGCAAGCCGTAGGGCCCGTCTGAGAATCGCATGACCGGTCCTCTCACAGGTCTGCATGCCCTCGTGACCGGCGCCGGCCGCGGCATCGGCGCCGCGATCGCTCGCTCGCTCGCCGGCGCGGGCGCCGACGTCTCGCTGCTCGGCCGCTCCCGGCCGGACCTCGAGGCCGTCGCCGCGGAGTTGACCGCGGTTCGGCGAAGCTGCCAGGTTGCGGACGTTTCGGAAGTGGATTCGGTGCGCGCCGCGGTAGCGGCGGCGCGCTCGGCAATCGGACCGATCACGGTGTTGGTGAACAATGCGGGCCAGGCGCAGAGCGGACCGCTCAGGGATACCAGCGACGCTCTGTGGCAATCCATGCTGTCGGTGAATCTGACCGGCACCTTTCTCTGCATGCGCGAGTGCCTGCCCGATATGCTGAAGGCGGGGTTTGGACGCATCGTGAACATCGCCAGCACGGCCGGTTTGGTCGGCTATCCGTATGTGAGCGCATACTGCGCGTCGAAGCACGGCGTGATCGGCCTCACTCGCGCCGTGGCGCTCGAAACGGCGCGCCGCCATGTCACGGTCAATGCGGTGTGCCCGGGCTACACGGACACGGATCTCGTGCGCTCCGCGGTCGCCAACATCACCGCCAAAACCGGCCGCGGCGATCAGGAAGCCCTGGCCGAATTGACCTCTCACAATCCACAAGGCCGCTTGGTGACACCCGAAGAAGTCGCCGACACGGTTCGCTGGCTGTGCCTGCGCAGCGCCGGGAGCATTACCGGACAGAGCATCGCGGTGGCCGGCGGCGAGGTCATGTGACATGGCGGCCAGCGCCGTGCGCCGTTCCAAACCGGTTGAGCCGCCGACGCCCGACAGCGAGACGCGTGCGCGGGACGATCATCATGATTCTCTACGGCTATGGCTGCGGCTCTTGACCTGCTCCACGCTGATCGAGAACCACGTTCGACAGCGTCTGCAAGGCGAATTCGCGACCACGCTGCCGCGCTTCGATCTCATGGCGCAGCTCGAGAGGTGCCCCGAGGGGCTCAAGATGGGCGAGTTGTCGAAGCGCTTGATGGTCACCGGAGGCAACGTCACCGGCATTACCGATATGCTGGAGAAGGAAGGCCTGGTCGCGCGCGTGATCGATTCGCAGGACCGCCGCGCTTTCCGGGTGAAACTGACGCCGAGCGGCCAGCGACTTTTCAAAAAAATGGCCGCGGAGCACGAGCGTTGGATCATCGATCTATTCGAAGGTCTGCCGTCCAAGGGCAAGCAACAGCTCGCCGGGCTGCTGAACCATCTGAAAATTCACGTGCGCCGACGAGAACGGCTGCGGTCGGAGAACCCGTTATGAGGCTGGCAAACTACATACCTGCGAATTTCCTGTGGCGGATCGAGGGCCGGGTGGGCGTCATCACCTTGAATCGGCCGGAGCGCAAGAACCCGCTGACTTTCGAATCCTACGCTGAGCTGCGCGATCTGTTCCGCCGTCTCGGCGGAGAAGAATCCGTGAAAGCGATCGTGATCAACGGCGCAGGCGGCAATTTCTGCTCCGGCGGCGACGTGCACGACATCATCGGACCATTGACCCGAATGGATTCGCGGGGATTGCTGAACTTCACCCGCCTGACGGGCGACCTGGTCATGTCCATGCGCGAGTGTCCGCAGCCGATCGTCGCCGCCGTCGAGGGGATCTGCGCGGGGGCAGGAGCCATTATCGCAATGGCCTCCGACATTCGATTCTCCACTCCCGAAGCGCGCACCGCATTCTTGTTCGTCCGTGTCGGATTGGCGGGCTGCGATATGGGGGCTTGCGCCATTTTGCCGCGGATCATAGGACAGGGTCGTGCGGCGGAACTCCTGTACACCGGCCGCTCGATGACTGCCGACGAAGGCCTGGCCTGGGGTTTTTTCAATCGAGTGGTCGCGCAACCCGGCATGCTTGCCGAGGCGGTCGGTTTCGCAGCCGCGCTGGCGGAGGGGCCGACGGTCGCACATGCGATGACCAAGCGCATGCTGCACCAGGAGTGGAATCTGTCTCTCGCGACGGCGATAGAAGCCGAGGCGCAGGCGCAGGCCCTCTGTATGCAAACAGAGGATTTCCGGCGCGCGTACCGTGCGTTTGCGGGCAAGACCAAGCCGGTCTTCGAGGGGAACTGACGACGTCATGGCCGTCCCATCATTCTTGCACTGGCCCTTCTTCGAGGCGCGGCATCGCGAGCTCTATGCGGATGTCGCGGCCTGGTGCGACCAAAATCTCGACGCGGCGCACGGCGGCGCGCGCGCGACCGTGGATGCGCACTGCATCGATCTGGTCAGAAAGCTGGGTTCAGCGGGAATGCTCCGCTACTGCGTGCGTGCGGATCAAGGCGGCGCCGCGCCGGACTTCGACGTGCGCAGCATCGCGATAGTCCGTGAAGTGCTGGCAAGGTTTGACGGATTGGCTGATTTTGCATTTGCGATGCAGGGACTCGGCAGCGGAGCGCTCACTCTCGCCGGGAATGCCCTGCTCCAGGAAAGTTATTTGCCTCGGGTCGTACGAGGCGAGGCGCTGGCGGCGTTCGCCCTGTCCGAAGCAGAGGCGGGCTCCGATGTGGCGGGAATGCAGTGCCGGGCGCGGCGCGAGGGAGAGCACTACGTGCTCGACGGCACGAAGACTTGGATCTCGAACGGCGGTATCGCGGATTTCTACTGTGTATTTGCCCGCACGCAGCCGGCGATCGTCCGATCCGACGGAACCACGGCTGCGGGGGGCATCAGCGCGTTCGTGGTCGACGCCGACACGCCGGGGCTGTCCATTGCCGCGCGCATCGACGTCATCGCACCGCATCCGATGGGGACTCTGGCCTTCCACGATTGCCGCATTCCGGCCACGAACCGGCTCGGCGCCGAGGGCGATGGATTCAAGATCGCGATGCGCACCCTGGATATCTTTCGTACCTCGGTGGCCGCGGCCGCGCTGGGCTTTGCGCAGCGCGCGCTGGAAGAATCGATCGTCCACGCGCAGTCACGTCGCATGTTCGGCCGCCGCTTGGCCGACCTTCAATTGACGCAGGCGGCGCTGGCCGACATGGCGACCGAGGTGGACGCAGCCCGCCTGCTCACCTATCGGGCCGCGTGGCTACGCGACGTCGGAGAGCGAGTCACCAAAGAGGCGGCGATGGCGAAGATGGCCGCGACCGAAACCGCGCAGCGGGTCGTCGATCGAGCCGTACAGATGTTCGGCGCCCGCGGGATCGTGCACGGCGAAGTCGTCGAGCGTCTGTACCGAGACGTTCGGGCCCTGCGGATTTACGAGGGTGCGACAGAAGTTCAGAAGCTCATCATCGCCCGCGAGTTGCTCGCGCAAACGGAGCCGACATGACCGAGGACAGAAGAGTACCGCGTATCCTCCAGCCCGGCGGTTGGACGCGGCCCAAGGGCTACAGCCACGGCATGGCGGCGCGCGGTCTACAGATATTCATTTCCGGCCAAATCGGCTGGGATGTCCACGGTAAATTCCATAGCACGCGCTTGGCGGACCAGGTGCGTCAGGCGCTGCTCAACATCGTGGCGATACTGGCCGATGCGGGTGCTTCCCCTGAGCACGTCGCGCGTCTGACCTGGTACGTGACGAGCCGCGACGAATACCACGAGCAATCGGCGGACATCGGCGTCGCCTATCGATCGGTAATGGGCAAGCACTATCCCCCGATGTCGGTGGTGCAAGTGGTTGCACTCATGGAAAAGGATGCCCGGGTGGAAATCGAGGCAACGGCTGTGTTGCCGGATGCCGGCGAATCATAGTCGGGTCCGGTCCGATCGCGACCAGCGCCACCTGGAACCTGTCCCGCGGAATCGGTTCTTCCCGGGTCTTCGTCCGAATGATCACGCCTTCGACACCGTGGACGCATCAGCCCGTACGGGCAGTCCCGAATGGTCCCGAACAGACGCCGGTGCTAGCGTATCTATAGTGGGTCTTGGTCGCCCCGGCAGGACCCGCGAAACAAAAAAAGAGGAGAGTGCCATGTACAATCGTGCGACGACAGCATGTTTGGCAATTGGGGTTACACTGAGCCTTGCAACCGTCGCGGCCGTCGCGGCCGACGAGGACCAGGCATGCGCGGGCATGCCGAGTCACCACCAGCTCCGGACGGCACTAGAGGGCGCTCGCGCTCAAAGCAATGGTGGATTCAATCTGGATATGTGGGCTACCGTCGTGAATCGCGACGGAGTAGTTTGCGAAGTAGCCTTCACCGGCACGAATCGCGGATCACAATGGCCGGGCAGCCGTGTGATCTCGGCGCAGAAAGCCAACACCGCCAATTCATTCAGCCTGCCGGGGCTGGCCTTGTCTACCGCGAATCTGTATGCCGCAGTGCAGCCCGGCGGCACACTTTACGGACTGCAGCACAGCAATCCTGTTGATACGGCGGTGGCCTACCGTGGCCCGGCGTCGAACTTCGGCCAGGAAGACGATCCGATGGTTGGCCGCCGGATTGGGGGCGTGAACGTCTTCGGCGGCGGACTCGCGCTCTACAATTCCAAGGGCGTGCTCATCGGGGGGATTGGTGTGAGCGGCGACACATCGTGTGCGGATCACAATATCTCCTGGCGCACGCGGCATACATTGAATCTCGACTTCGTGCCGTTCGGCGTGAGCGCCCACGGCGACGACAACATCAACTATCAGACACTCGTTCCAGTGCCGAGTCTGGCGAACGACTTCTCCCACCCGATCTGCAAGATTGCGGGCGTGGATGCTGTGTCCGCGATCAGCGCGGCGCTGCCGGCCGTCCAAAAGGTGGTTCACTGAGCCAGATAGCGGCCCGCAGGGACGTGGGCTTGCGGACGTGAGCTTGCGCAGTCTGAAAAGAAAACTGTATCGACCAATGGTATCCGCGATGGTCTACGTCAGAACGTTCGCGATTGGGGTAGTCTGCGTTGCCGTTAGCATTAGCCTCCCGGGGTGCGGTGGCGGCGGCGACGGAAGCAGCGGCCCCCCGCCGGCAATTACGACCCAAATATTCAGCGACGCGGCTTTCGATGGAGACATCGAACAAACCTCGCCAGCCACGTTCACCGTCACCCAAGGCATGTCGCCGGCTGTTCAAAGCGTGTTTGCAGGCATCAACCCTGCAACCCTCACGGAGTTCAGGGCGTTCTTGGATTTCCCACTTACGGGCCCGGCAGGCGTTCCCAGTGACGCAATAATTGAGTCCGCGTTCCTGGATGTGCTCATCGACAATCTCCAACCGACTACGGGCACGATCCCCATTCTCATCGAACTCGTTTCCTTTCAGCCACCGACGCTGATCGAGACAGACTTCGACCGTACGCTCCAACCGCCGCTCGCCTTCGTGCGAGTCTCACCGCCGTTTTCCCAAGCGGATGTCGGCACCAATGTGTCAATCGACGTGACTTCGTTATTGGTACAGGCGCAGCAGTTGCAACTCCCAGATTTCCAGGTACGCATATTGGAGGACCTAGGACCGGCAATTCCCGTGTTGATCGAGATCGACGACACCACCGGGGCGAATCGAGCGTCACAGGCGCCTCTGTTAACGGTCACTTATTTCTAGCGCCGATAGCATTGCGTTCGTCGCAAGAACCGCGGCGTTGCATCAGATGACATAGAGACGGTCCGCTCAAGATGCAACGGCACCGCAGATCCCATGCGCTCGTGGACACGGGTACCGCTTTGGATTTCGTATTCGATCGATTTGGACCACAGCACAGCCCGATTGCGCAATGCGGCAAGTCGGGCTCGACCGTACGGGGCCCTCCGCGACGACATTGCTTCCATGGCGCAGCGCGCGGTTTCGTTGCGCCCGGTAGGGTTTGCACGGTACGGGCAGGACCCCTTTCTCA
>Ga0137404_10002888_pt1 | contig 11464 bp, 8 predicted proteins | sample CZOMad2_1_16fung_FD_108285 | JGI IMG/M metagenome (GOLD analysis project Ga0137404, IMG submission 108285) | Vadose zone soil fungal communities from Angelo Coast Range Reserve, California, USA - CZOMad2_1_16fungal (Illumina Assembly) | ecosystem: Environmental > Terrestrial > Soil > Vadose zone...
AACCGCGCAGCCACGGATTCAAAATTTGTTGGCCGATTTTTTCCAATTCCGCGCCGCTCAAAAACGGCGTCGGCGAATAAGTTCCCATGCCGCCGGTGTTCAAACCTTGGTCGCCGTCCAGTGCGCGCTTGTGGTCTTGCGAAGTCGGAAAAAGTTTCGCCGTTTTGCCATCGCAAATCGCGTGAAGTGAAATCTCAATGCCTTCAAGAAATTCCTGGATGACAATCTTCGCGCCCGCCGCGCCGAAGTTTTTGGCGACGAGAATTTCGTCAATCGCGCGATTTGCCTCAATTTCATTGGCGCAAATCAAAACGCCTTTGCCGAGCGCAAGTCCGTCGGCTTTCACGGCGCATCTGCCGCCAAGTGACGCAGCGAATTTTTTTGCTGCGCTTGCATCGGAAAAAGTTCCGGCGCGCGCCGTCGGAATCCCGTATTTCTCCATGAAGTTTTGCGAAAAAACTTTGGACGATTCAAACTGCGCGGCCTTTTGGTTCGGCCCCCAAATCCGCATTCCGTTTTTCTGGAACAAATCCACGATGCCGAGCGCGAGCGGATTGTCCGGCCCGACGACGGTGAAATCCACTTTCCTTTCCTGCGCAAACGCGAGCAGCTTGGGCAAATCTTCCGAGTTGATGTTGACGCACTCGACCAGCGAAGAATTTTTCGCAAGCCGTTCCTGCGCGATGCCAGCGTTGCCGGGCGCGCACCACATCTGTGCGGCGTGCGGCGATTGCGCGAGTTTCCAGACCAGCGCGTGCTCGCGTCCGCCCGAACCGATGACGAGAATTTTCATTAAAAGTTTTCCGCAGATTACGCAGATGGCCGCAGATTAAAAATCGGAAAAATAAAAATCTGCGTTAATCTGTGAAATCTGCGGATTAAATGACTTTTGTTTTGCCAGTGCCTTTGACAACTTCGCCGATGATCCACGCTTTATGTTTCTGCGCGCGGATAAATTTCAAAACGGCATTCGCTTTTTCCGCCGACACGATTGAAACCATGCCGATGCCCATGTTGAATACTTGATAAAGTTCGTCATCTGGCACGCCGCTTTTCGTTTCAATGATCTTGAAAATCGGCAGCATGTCCCACGAACCTTTCTTGATGACCACGTCGAGCGACTTCGGCAGCACGCGCGGGATGTTGTCCACGAAACCGCCACCGGTGATGTGCGCGAAGGCCTTGACCGTAGGAGAGGCGTCGCGCCTGTCGCTAATTTTTTCTTTGGAAGATGGAGACAGGCGCGACGCCTGTCCTACATTAAACTTCGCCAGCAATTTTTTCACGAGCGGCCAGTAGCTCACATGAACTTTCAACAACTCCTCGCCAATCGTTCCTTTCAATCCCGGCACGCGGCTCGACGGTTTCAATTTCAACTGCTCGAAGAAAATTTTGCGCCCGAGGGAATAGCCGTTCGTATGCAGGCCGCTGGATTCGATGCCGATGACCACGTCGCCGCGCCGGATGGTTTTCTGGCCGTTGAGCATCTTGGATTTTTCCACCACGCCGACAATCGTGCCGCTCAAATCATATTCGCCCGCCTGATAAAAGCCCGGCATCTGCGCCGTCTCGCCGCCGATGAGCGCGCAATTGTTTTCCGCGCACGCGCGCGCGAAACCCTTGATGATGTCGGTGAAAACGTGCGGCTCCAGTTTGCCCGTGCCGAGATAATCCAAAAAGAACAGCGGCTCCGCGCCCAGCACCGCGATGTCGTTCACGCAATGGTTCACGAGATCCGCGCCGATGGTGTCGTGCTTGTCCAGCGCGAAGGCGATTTTCAATTTCGTGCCGACGCCGTCCACGGACGAGACGAGGACCGGCTCGCGATATTTTTTCACGTCCAGCGCGAATAGGCCGCCGAAGCCGCCAACCTTGCCGAGCACCTCGCGGCGATGCGTGCTGGCGAGCAATTGCGGCAGCGTTGCTTTCACCTTGTTTCCCAAATCAATGTCCACGCCAGCGGCGGCGTAAGCTTTTTTTTTCATGCGGCGGAAAGTAAAACTGTAAAATGCGGTGCGGGCGAGAAAATTTCGTGGAGAACGTGCTAAAATTAAAATCAATTTGCCCACCGACCAAACAGCAAAACATCGCGCCAATGTAAGAATTGCGACTTGTAGAAATCTGACTGCGAAATCTCGAATTTCGCCTTCTGCCAAATGTATAAAATTGTTTACGCCGTTCACACCCTGACTCTATGTCAGCGAATAAAAATGGGCGTCCTACAATTCTGGTGGAAGCGGCTTGTTCGGCAGCAGAGTAATCGAATGGGTTTATCGCCGACAAATGTTCATGAAGCAAATTGCTTGATTGCCACAATATCTTACTGCATAACAGACGCTGGTTAAAAAGCATAGCCAAAAACAAATATGAGAAAAATCTTTCGCTTCACATCGTCTCTTATTGCGGGACTCATCATGTTCACAAACGCAGACTGCTTTGCACAGACGCAAACGGTGACATTGGCATCAGGTGGCTCTTTTCCATTTCCAGTAAATTATCCAGTCGCAACAAATCAAATAGTTCAAGTTATGGGGTATCAAGTAGGGGGCAGTGGTGTTAATGGTGATCTTCAACTTTTAGATAAGAGTGCGAGATTCGCTCTAGCTGTGTCCGTTCCCTACACAAGTCTTACAAACATATATTTGAACAGCGGCAGCTTAACGGTTGTTACTTTGAACATTACAACCCCCGTTTCTAATACGACTGTCATTTCCAATTATGTTCCAGCAGATGCAATTGTGATTCCCGCCAGTGCCACTGGAAATGTTCAAATCATTTTGGAATCAAGTCCAGACTTGGTGAACTGGACTGCTGCAAGTCCCGGAACTTACGGAGCCTCAGCAGGAACAAACAGATTTTTTAGGGTTCGTGCTTCAGTGACTCCATAAAGCTATTTCACATCAGGGACAAAATTCATGCGCGACAAATTTGTAAAACTTTTGACTGCGGTAATCTGCGCTTTGCCGTTGTTCACTCACGCCCAAGCAACAATTGACGGCAACGTGACCTTGCTTCCGACGCGCGCAGAATCCAGCGGCGAATCGCGTTATCCCGGTGCGCCAACAATAACGACTGCGCCCGCACAATTGCCCGCTGTCGTTTTTCTCGAAGGCCAATTTCCCGCCGCAGCAACTCCGCCGCCGACAGCGCGAATGGTTCAAACCAATGCGCAATTTGTTCCAGGTATTTTGCCGATTCGCACGGGCACGACGGTTGAATTTCCGAACGACGACGATTTCTATCACAACGTTTTTTCCTATTCAAAGTTGAAGAGCTTCGATTTGGGCCGTTACAAAAAGGACGAGAAGCCGCCGGCCATCCTGTTCGACAAACCCGGCGTTGTGCGACTCAATTGCGAAATTCATCAGCAGATGCGCGGCATCATCGTCGTGCTGGACACTCCATATTTCACGACGACGAGCACGAATGGAACTTTTCATCTCGAAAATCTTCCGGCCGGTAAATATGTCCTCAAAGCGTGGCTCGACGAGAAGCATGTGTGCGAGCAGCCGGTGGAATTGCACGACGGAGACAAGCTGCACATTGATTTTCCCGCCAAATAATTTGCCATGCGCGCGATGAATTTCCGCCTCAAATTGCTGCTGGCGATGATGCTCGTCGTCGCGGGCGCGACCGGCACGGCGCTTTACGTCAGCCAGCAACGCGTGCAGGCGACTTATCAAAAACTTTTTGCACAATTATCACATGCAAAGATTGAAAGCTTCACCAGCCTTCAAGAAACGCGGTTGGGTGCGTTAAAAGATAAATCCCGTGAGCTTGCCCAATCAGTGCGATTGCAAGCAGCCTTGCATGAATCAGATGAAAACGATGCAACCAATCTTTATCTCGTCGCAAAAGATGAACTCCGCGAATTGTCGGACAACACCATCTATGTTTTTTTTGATTCTCAAGGACGTTTGCTCGTCCCGACACAAAATGATTCGAGGTTCAATCGCTTTGGCGGGCAAGGCCAATTCCGAAAACAATTCAGTTTTGTCGGCGAAAGTTTGACGAACAATCTTCCGCAGCAAGTCGGCATGGTTGGAGCAATGGCTGATGGCCGATGGCAGCTTCAACAAATCATCGTCACCAAAGTGATCGACCCCGTCACACAGGAAACTCTCGGCGCCTTGCTGCTCGCCTTTCCTGTGCCGGATCTGGTCAGTGGCAGAAATGGCAGTCCATCGCAAACCAATTCGACGACGGGAATCAAATTCGGCATCTGGCTCGATGGACGGATTTATTCAACCGAACCAATTCCAGAGCCGCACATCTCCGACCTTGAACGAAGCATTTCGGAAAACTTGAAGCAAACAGAATTTCTGATTTGGCCGGACGAACCGCATCGCGTCTTCTTGCAGGAAATCACTTCCGGCTCCGGTTTGCCCGCTGCGTATCAGGTTTGTCTCTATTCGCTCGCCGATTTCATTGCCGACCAACACAAATTAAAAATCCGCATCCTGATTTTCGGCGCACTCACATTACTCGGCGCGTTTCTCATCAGCTTGGTGCTGACTCACGGACTTTCCGTGCCGTTGCGCGAACTCGTCGCCGGCACGAATGAAATCCATCGCGGCAATTTCGCCGTGAAAGTCCGCGTGCGCAGCCGCGACGACATCGGGAAACTTGCCTCGTCGTTCAACGAAATGGCCGAGGGTCTCGCGCTCAAGGAAAAATATCGCACCGTTCTCAATCTCGTCGCCGATGAAAAGGTCGCAAAGCAATTGATTGATAACCAGGCCGCGCTCGGCGGTGAATTGCGCGAGGTCTCCGCGATTTTCTGCGATGTGCGCGGCTTCACGGCGCTCACGCAGAACATGCCGCCCGAAGAGGTCATCGAAATGCTCAACGAACACATGGCCGTGCTCGCCCGCGTCGTCAAACAGAACAACGGCGTCGTGGATAAATTCGTCGGCGACGCGCTTATGGCAATTTTTGGCGCGCCCATTTCTCACGGCAACGACGCGCTCGACGCCGCCAAGTGCGCGCTGTCGCTTGTCATCGAACGCGAGAAATTAAATCAGACATCGAAACACAAATTGCGGATCGGCGTCGGCCTTGCCACTGGAAAAATGGTCGCGGGTTGCATGGGTTCCACCGACCGGCTCAATTACACCGTGCTCGGCGAGCGCGTGAATCTCGCCGCGCGCCTGTGCAGTTCGGCGAAGGCAGGACAAGTCATCATTGACCAGACCACGCGCGAGCGGCTCGGCGAAACAATTTCCGTCGCGCCGTTGCCGGAGCTGCATCTTAAAGGATTTTCGGAGAACGTCGTCGCTTACGAATTGCGCAGCGCGGAAAATATCCGTATCAATACGCCCCAATGAACCCTTGGCGCGCGATCAATAAATCAATTCTGCTTTGCTGCTGGCTCGCATTCGCCATTTCCACTCGCGCCGGCTGGCTTGAGCAACCGATCAACCCACTGCATCTGCAATCTACGAACGGGTTCTTCCGCTCGGACATTTCCGGCACGCTTGATTTGGAAGGTTATTATGCGGACCAACGTCCGCCCGGCATTTTGTTCGGGAATGATCCATTTTTCAACCCGCGCCTGTCGCTGTTTCTCGACGTGCATCTCGGCAATCATATTTACATCGGCGTGCAAGGCCGCGCCGACCGCGGCTTCGACCCGAAGTCCATGCCGAACGGCGACGCGCGCGCCGACGAATATTTTCTCCGCTACACGCCGTTCGACGATGCGCGCCTGAATCTTGAAGCCGGCAAGTTCGCAATGGTCTTCGGCAATTGGGTCAACCGCCACGATTCATGGAACAACCCGCTCATCAACGCGCCGCTCGCCTACGAAAACATCACGACCATTTCCGACGGCGCTGCGCCCGCGTCACCCGCCGCATTTCTCGCGCGACGCGGCATTCCCGACAAAAAAGCAAATTGGTTGCCCATCATCTGGGGACCGTCCTACACCAGCGGTGGCACAGCGTTCGGTTCCGTGCAACGATTCGATTACGCGCTCGAAATCAAAAATGCTTCTATTTCATCGCGACCGGCGGTTTGGGATGCGACGCAACTCGGCTGGGCAAATCCCACCGTGACCGGACGACTCGGTTTTCGTCCCGACGAATCGTGGAACCTCGGCGTCTCGGCCAGCGGCGGCGCGTATCTGTTGCCGTCCGCCGCGAGCACATTGCCCGCCGGAAAAAACATCGGCGATTACCGGCAATACACCATCGGGCAGGACGCCAGTTACGCGTGGCATCACTGGCAATTCTGGGAAGAAATCATCGCCAGCCGCTTCGAAGTCCCAAACGTCGGCAACGCCGACACGCTCGCGTATTATCTCGAGGCCAAATACAAGATCACCACGCACCTGTTCGCGTCGGCGCGCTGGAACCAGCAATTTTTCGGCACGGTCAACGACGGCGCGGGCCATCAAGTCGCGTGGGACAACGACGCGTGGCGCACGGACGCCGCGCTCGGCTGGCGATGGAACCAGCATTTGCAGACGAAAATCCAATACAGCTACAACCATCAACGCGGCGCGCTGCAACAAGGCGAACAACTCGTCGCCGCACAAATCACGGCGAAGTTTTGAGCGAATTGAAATATCGACAGGACAAAGCGAACGATTTAAGGTCGAACCGATAAAAATGACGTATAATATTTGTTAGACGTTCCAAATGGAAATTGATATTCAGGAAGTCTGCCCGGCAATCCATCCAGCGGTGCTGTGACCGGATTGACACAAATCCACGTTCCTGCTTCTGGAGTCCATTCGCAGCAACAAATTTATTTCCTCGGCAAAGCCGCCTTACCCGTGCGCGTGATTTCCTGCACGCCGAATGTTTTCATCAGGTCGAGGAATTTTTCCACCTTGCTGTCGTTGCCGGTGATCTCGATGGTCAGCGACTTGGGCTGCACGTCCACGATCTTCGCGCGGAAAATGTCCGTGATCTGCATCACCTCGGCGCGCGATTTGGAATCCACGCCGACTTTCACCAGAAGAAGTTCGCGGTCAACATATTCGCCCTCGCTGAAATTCTGCACCTTGATCACGTTCGGCAGTTTGTTGAGCTGCTTGACGATTTGTTCCAGCGTCGCCTCGTCGCCGGTCGTGACGATGGTCATGCGCGAGAGGCCGGAGTCGTGCGTCGGACCGACGTTGAGCGTGTCAATGTTGTAGCCGCGGCCGCTGAACAGCCCGGCCACGCGCGTAAGCACGCCGAACTTGTTCTCGACGAGGATTGAAATGGTATGTCGCATAAAACCGTTTAGAAACGGACGAAAAGATTAACGGCGCGAATGAAGACGGTCAATTTGCAAATTCAACTGGACGCGGAAGTTTTACGAGCGCAATCTACAATTCCATTCATGGACAAAACCTGTAAAAAATGCGGCTCAACAGATTTTGGAATTTGGACGTCTGCAAGCAAAGGCACAATTCACTATTACTGCCGAGCTTGCCGACGTTTGCGAGCAGGTGTTTACACTGCACGCAAACAAATTAACGGAGGCAAACACACACGACGAGAATGGTCGCAGCTTTTGGCAAGCTTCAAAAGTTGTCCAAGATGTAAACGTCTTTGGAGCGAAATTCCGCTACGACCAGATAAAAGATATAAGTATGTCTGGACCAAAGATCATATTATTCCTCTTACACAAGACGGCACAGATTATATCAAAAACATTCAGCCACTTTGCTATCAGTGCAATTCATCAAAATGCAATCGGAAGTAAGTGATTTATTTTGAGCCATTCAAAAAAACGGATTGTGTTTCTTTTCCTCCGCCACCGTCGTCAACGGGCCGTGACCGGGACAAATCAAGGTTTCCGCCGGCAGCGATAAAATCTGTTCGCGCACTTTTTGTTTCGCCATATCCCATGCGCCGTTGCCGTTGCCCATTGAACCGGCAAAAATCGCGTCGCCGACGATGGCGATGAGCGGCGCGTCTTCCTGCCAGTTGCCGACCATGTAAGTCACGCCGTCCTCCGCGTGGCCGGGCGTGTCGCGATGCGTCACACGCAGTCCGCCGAGATGGACGATCTCCGCCGTCTTGTTGCGCTGATCAACGGGCGCGTTTTTCGAGCCGGAATGTAATCGCGCTTTCGGCCACGCCTCGCGGATTTTTGGCAACGCCTCGACGTGATCCCAATGCGAGTGCGTTATGAAAATATGACGAAGCGTTAAATTGTTTTCCGCAATGCAATCCAAAATTGGTTTTGCATCGAGACTCGTGTCGAACAGCGCCGCCTCGCGTTGAACTTCGTCCCAAACCAAATAACAATTCACGCTCAAACCTTCGCCGGAAGTTGTGAAGACGCGGATTTCGCGCCAAATGCTCAAATCTTTTGGCGACGGCAGCCAGCCGTTTGCAACCGCTTCCAATTTTTGCGGATCAAGTCCGAGAATTTTTCCGAGCGTGGTGAAATTTATTTTTGCTGCAAATTTTCCACTTTCTTCGAGTGCCGACAATTCGCTTTCGGAAATTCCCGCCGCAGTTGCCGCAGCGAAAGTTGAAACATTGTTCATCGCGCGCGCCTTGCGGATGATGTCGCCGAGATGGTCTTCAAGATTCATGCGGCGGGAAAGTTAGCCGCGCGCTGCACATCGCCGCAAGCTTTCGCTTGCGATGAAGTGTGATTGCGGCGAAATTTTCTTGATTACGGCGTTTCGATGATTAGTTTGTGCGACGCGCTTTGGAAGCCAATGTAGCTCAGTGGTAGAGCAACGGTTTCGTAAACCGTCGGTCGCCGGTTCAATCCCGGCCATTGGCTCCACTTTCGCAAAGCACTTCCGACGACTCACTTCACCGTTGCTCCACCCTGAACTGTCAGGCTGGAACTTGTTTCAAAACGACCCGGAGTTCTTGCGCGAATTTGAAGTTTTCCAGCTCATCGGCCAGTGCAAAAGCACGCACGACATCGCTGAAAAACTTCATTTGAGCATCAAGACCGTTAACGTTCATCGGGCGAATATAAAAGCCAAACTTAAATTGAAATTAACGGCCGAATTGATTCGTTTCGCCGCGCGTTGGTCGAAATCGCAAGGCGCGGGAGCGTAAATAGAAAAGCTCTTTACGTCCGCACGGAAAAACTTTTCCACATTTTCGGCGGCAAAAGCCCGAGCGCGATGAATCCAAGCTGGCTTGCGACAAACAGCATCAGCCATTTGAACGCCGCGTCGGTGAAGCCGTAGCTGTGCAGCCCGATGCCGAGCATGTTCACACCGAACCACGACCAGCTCGTGACGATGTTGCCGCCGATGGCGCAGACGACGAGGCCGCGCTCGCGGATCATCCCGCCCCAGCGCAAATGCAAAATCAATGCGTTCCACAAAACGATTATCAGCGCGCCGTTTTCCTTCGGATCCCAGCCCCAAAATCTTCCCCAAGATTGATCCGCCCAGATTCCGCCAAGAACAGTTCCGACAAAACTGAACAACGTCGCAAAGCAGACAATTCCATAAATCATCCGCGCGAGCGATTTGCCGGTCGCCTCGTCCAAAGTTTTTGTGAACACGCCGCGCACGATGTAAATCAGCGCGAGAAATCCGGCGACAAAAGTTGAAGCGTAGCCGGTTGTCACGGCGACGACGTGTGTGGCCAGCCAGAAATTCGTGTCCAGCACCGCGCGCATCATTTCCATCGTGTCGCCGTCGAGCGCGAGGTTTTGCGCGATGATGAGCGTGATGAAACCCATGCCCGCCGACACGACCGCGCCGATTCCATTTTTGTAAAATTTTTCCAAGATGATGCCGAGAATCACCGCGCCCCAGCCGATGAAAATCGCCGATGAATAAAGATTCGTCACCGGCGGACGGCCTTGCAGCACGATGCGATAAATCAAACCCGTCGTATGAATAAAAAATGCCAGCGCAATCAGCCAGACCGCCGAGCGACGAAGCGTTTCCGACAAATTGAACCAAGAAAAAATTGCGAGCAATCCGGCGAGGACATAGATGACCATCGCGTTGTAAAACGGCTGCATTTGATTGAAGAAAACTTCCGCTCGTGATTTCTCCATCGCGCGCGAGAAATCAGGAATCAGCAACGAACGATAATCCGCCAATGCGGAATTAAAGCCGGTGATGTCTCCGTTTTTGAAAACGTCAGCCATCGCCGCGTAATTTTGAACCGCTGGAGAAATTTTCTCGCCTTTCGCTGCTTCAAGCAAAACCGTTCCAACGCGCTTCCAATCGCCGGAATTATTTTCCGGCGGCACAATCAACGGCGTTTCGAGCTTTGACATGAAATCGAACCGCTGCAACTCGGCTAGAAATGGATTGAAAATTTGCTCGTCATATTTTTGCCCGGCCTGTTGCGCTCGCACGGCAGCCGCGCCGGACGGAATCAGATTTTCGTAATCGGCCAGTTCTTGTTTCCAATTGTCCGAGTTCTGCGGCTGGATCGTGTTCTTGAGTTGCGTGTAAAGGACGGCGCGCTCATACACTTTCATCACCGCGCGCTCGAACGGCGTCCGCTGGCTCGATTCGGTGACATGGCTTGCCTCGCGCTCACTGATGCGCCGGCTTTCGCGTTCGAGCGCGTCGAACGAGGTCTGGATTTGATTCCACGAATAATGTTTTCCGTCCTGATGCTGCGCCGCATTTTTTTCCGGCAATTTGAGGAACGTGATGAGTTCGGGATTGTCCAACCGGAAAACCGGCCAGGCGTCGGCAACGGCGGGATTCATCATCACGTTCGCGAGCCATTCGTCTGCGGAAATGATTTTTGGATTTTGATACCATTCTTTCCACGGCTCAAGGTTGAGCGTCTGTTTTTCGCGCAATTGTAAAAGCGAATTGCGCGCGAGCGAATCCAGCGGCTTCAATCGCCCGTCGAAAACCACCGGCAATTTTCCAAATTCATCGAACGCAAAACCTACGTCCTTCGGTGATTGCAATTGTCCGAAAAACCACAATGCCATCACGAGCATCAAAATTGCCGGAAACCATTTTTGAAAAATCTTTTTCATTTCGTTTTCCTTTTCGAGATGAAGCCGACGAGATGGAACATGAATTGCGTCACCAGTCCAATCGCAACTAGCGCGCAGCCCAGATACGGCGTGAGCCACGCCGGATTCCGCACCACCTGCAACGCGGACAATGGCGCAAGTCCGGCTTGTTGCGCCACGTCGCTGGCGTCCATTTGATATTGATAAAACGTCAGACCCGCGTAACGCAGCGGCGCGTTCATGTAAATCTCCACTTCGCGATTTTCGCCCGTCTGCGGATTTTGCAGACGCACGCGGCTGCGAAAATCCTTCGGGATGTCCGTGCCGGGATAAATCGTGTGCGTCGTCTGCAGCAGCGTCAGCGAAAACGGATGATAAATCCGTTCCGGCCGCAGCGCGAACGTGAATTTTTTTCCGCCTGCAAAAACGGACTGCGGCGCAACCAGCCGCGCGACAATTCCCTTCACCATGGCCGCGCCCAATTGCTGCTGTGCGTAGCTTTCTTCCAATCCACGGATCATCGCGCCGTCCGCCGTCCAGTCGGAAACCA
>Ga0137404_10002892_pt1 | contig 11460 bp, 6 predicted proteins | sample CZOMad2_1_16fung_FD_108285 | JGI IMG/M metagenome (GOLD analysis project Ga0137404, IMG submission 108285) | Vadose zone soil fungal communities from Angelo Coast Range Reserve, California, USA - CZOMad2_1_16fungal (Illumina Assembly) | ecosystem: Environmental > Terrestrial > Soil > Vadose zone...
ATGAAACGGACTTTTGAACTGCTTGCCAGCGCGGCGGCACTGGCCCTTTTGCTTTTCTCCAGCAACATTTCGGCGAAGGAATCGGCGGCGTCCCAGACGATCGCTTCGCGAACCGCTGCGGTCGGCGGCGTCAAGCTGCATTATCTGGCGGCGGGTCACGGGCCGGCAGTAATCCTGCTGCACGGCTATACGCAGACTTCGCGCATGTGGAGACCGATTATTCCGGCCCTCGCCCGGAAATTTTCCGTGATCGCACCGGACTTGCCGGGAATCGGTGACTCGGCGATTCCCGCGAATGGGTTGGACATGAAGAACGCCGCCATTAGCATTCACGCGCTGGCTAAGTCGCTGGGCGTAGAAAAAGCAAGAGTTGTTGGGCATGACATCGGCTTGATGGTGGCGTATGCGTATGCCGCGCAGTTCCCGGCCGAAACCGAGAAACTCGTGGTCATGGATGCGTTTCTTCCGGGCGTTGCCGGATGGGAGGACGTTTACAACAATCCGGGGATCTGGCACTTCCGCTTCAATGGGCCGACACCGGAAGCGTTGGTGCGCGGACGCGAGCGGACTTATTTCGAGCACTTCTGGAACGATTTCGCGGCCGACAAGACGCACTCGCTCCCGGAAGCCGATCGCGCGGCGTACGCGGCTGCTTATGCGCGGCCCGGCCGAATGCACGCAGGCTGGGCTTATTTCGTTTCTTTCCAGCAGGCCGCGAAAGATTTCGCCGAGCTTTCCAGGACCAAGTTGACCATGCCGGTCCTGGCGATCGGTGGGGAGAAAGCCAACGGAACCGTGCTGGGGCTGCAAATGAAGATTGTTGCGACGGACGCGGCGATGGTCGTCCTCAAAGACACTGGACATTGGGTGCTGGAAGAGCGGCCCAAAGAGACAACCGACGCGCTGATGAGATTTCTATGATCTGGCAGGGCGGTCGTCGCCTGGCTGAGACTCTCTGTACCCCCGAAGGAGTTCCGTGCATCGGAACTGGCATCGCAATCGCACCGAAGGAAAATACCGCTATGGAATGCACCGAGACAAACCTGCGTAGTTCAAGGAACCAGTGTGATCGCCAACGCGCACGGTCAGTTCTGACGCTACTGACGCTACCAGTCGCATTGCTACTTCTTGGTTGTCAGGGCCCGAAAGCGGCGGCACCGCCTCCGCCCCCCGAGGTGGAAGTAGTCAGCGTTGTCCAGCAAGATGTGCCGATCTATGCCGAATGGGTGGCGACGCTCGATGGATACGTCAACGCGCAAATCCAGCCGCAGGTCAGCGGTTACATCATCAAGCAGAGCTACAAAGAAGGCTCGGCTGTCCGCAAAGGGCAAATCCTGTTCGAGATCGATCCACGTCCATTTCAAGCGTTACTCGATCAATCCAAAGCGCAGCTCGCGCAAACGGAAGCGCAATTGGGCAAGACTCAGCTTGACGTCGACCGCGATACTCCGTTGGCGAAGGAGCGAGCGATCGCTCAGAGTCAGCTCGACAACGATGTGCAGGCAAATCTCGCGGCCAAGGCTTCAGTCAAATCTGCCGAGGCGCAGGTAGAACAAGCACAGTTGAATCTGGACTTCACGCTTGTTACTTCGCTGGTGGACGGCATTGCGGGCATCGCACAAGTTCAGATCGGCAACCTGGTGAGTCCGGCGACGGTGCTGACTTCGGTCTCGCAAGTAAACCCCATTAAAGCGTATTTCCCGATCAGCGAGCAGGAATACATGCATTTTGCCGCGAGAATCAACGCGCATAACCAGCAGGAAGTGCCGACCGATGCTCCTCCGCTGGACCTCATACTGGCCGATGGAACTATCTACCCGCACAAGGGAGCGATTCTTCTCACCGATCGCCAAGTCGACGTAACCACGGGCAGCATCCGCCTGGTTTCGGCATTTCCAAATCCGAACAACATCCTGCGGCCGGGCCAGTTTGGCCGCATCCGCGCTGCCGCGGAAACCAGAACCGGTGCGCTGTTGGTGCCGCAGAGAGCGATTAGCGAACTGCAAGGGACCTATCAGGTGGCGGTGGTCAGCAGCGACGACAAAGTCAGCCTTCGCGCGGTTCAGATCGGCGACCGCGTGGGTAGCATGTGGATCGTTCAAAAAGGCGTCCAGGCAGGGGAACGCGTGATCGTCGAAGGGTTGCAAAAGGTCAGAGATGGATCTCCAGTGCGACTCAAGAGCGCTCCGGCTGTGAAAGGCAATTGAGCCATGTCAAAGTTCTTCATTAACCGGCCGATTGTGGCCATGGTCATCGCGATTGTCTTCGTCATCATAGGAGCGGTGACGATCACCGGCCTTCCGGTCGCGCTCTTCCCGAATATCGTTCCACCTGAGGTTCAAGTTGTCGCCACGTACGTCGGTGCGGATGCGCAGACGATCGAGCAGTCCGTCGCCACCCCCATCGAGCAGCAAATGAGCGGCGTGGACAACATGAACTACATGTACTCGCTCAATTCCACTGCCGACGGGGTCATGCGGCTCATCGTCGATTACGACGTGAAGACCGAGCCGAATACCGATCTGATCTTGACGCAGGTGCGCACGACCCAAGCAGCGTCTCAGCTTCCCCTGGATGTCACAAACTACGGCGTGACGGTACAGAAGACCGTGACCGCCCCGCTGATGCTGCTGACTTTGTACTCGCCGGACGGTACGTACGACGCCCAGTTCCTTTCCAACTACGCCTACATCAATCTCGCGGATCAGATCACCCGCTTGTACGGCATTGGAAGCGTGCAGATTTTCGGAGCAGGGCAATACGCCATGCGCTTGTGGGTCAAACCCGACCGATTGGCAAAACTCGCCATCACCGTTCCTGAAATCGTCTCCGCCATTCAGTCGCAAAATACGGTGAACCCCGCGGGACAAGTAGGCAGTGAACCCGCACCGAAAGGGCAGGAGTATACCTATTCGGTCCGCGCCCAGGGCCGGCTCAGTTCTCCGGAAGAGTTCGGGGAAATCGTTGTTCGCGAGTCGCCCGGCGGAGCCGTTGTGCGCCTCAAGGACGTTGCGCGTATCGAGCTTGGCGCGCAGAACTATAGCGTGGTGGGCCGGTTGAACGGAAAACCGGGCGCCATTATCGCCGCGTACCAGTTGCCCGGCTCCAATGCGGTGCAAGCTGCCGACGGTCTCAAGAAGCTGATGGCCGACGTGAAAGCCCGCTTTCCGCACGACGTGGACTACGTCGTTTCTCTCGACACCACTCGGGCCGTCACGGAAGGCATGAAGGAGATTATCCTCACACTGGTCATCGCCATCGTTCTGGTGATCATCGTGGTCTACATCTTCCTGCAAGGCTGGCGCGCCACGCTGATTCCCTTGCTGGCCGTGCCTGTTTCGTTGGTCGGGACCTTCATGTTTTTTCCGATCTTTGGTTTCTCGGTCAATACGCTTTCCCTGTTTGGGTTGGTGCTAGCCATCGGCTTGGTGGTGGACGACGCCATCGTCGTTGTCGAGGCGGTGGAACGTCACATCGAGGATGGTTTGGCGCCGAAAGCTGCAGCGCTGAAAGCCATGGAAGAAATCTCCGGCCCGGTTGTCGGAATCGCTCTGGTGCTCTCCGCGGTCTTCATTCCGACGGCCTTCATTCCCGGTATTACCGGGCGCCTGTATCAACAATTCGCAGTGACCATCGCCATCTCGGTGATTTTGTCCGCCTTCAACGCCCTGTCTCTCAGCCCGGCGCTTGCCGCATTGCTGCTTCGGCCGAAAACGAAGAGTGGCGGACTTCTCAAGAAGCTCTTCGGGTGGTTCAACCGCGGGTTTGCCGGCGTCACCAATACCTATGTTCGCGTCTGCGGGTTTCTGATCCGCAAGAGCGTGCTCGCCATGATTCTGCTGATCGCCTTCGCCGCAGGGGCCGGCTTCTTCGGCAGTAAGATCCCATCGAGCTTCTTGCCGGACGAAGATCAAGGCTACCTTTATATCAATCTTCAACTGCCAAACGCGGCGTCCTTGCAGCGCACAGACGAAGTCGCCCGGAAAATCGAAGATGCCCTGGCCAAGACGCCGGGAGTCAAATACACCACCAGCGTGATCGGCTTCAGCTTGCTCAGCTTCGTGCGAACCAGTTACAACGGATTCTTTTTCGTCACGTTGAAACCGTGGGACGAGCGCAAGTCTCGCGCGGAACAGCTCCAGGAGATCAAGCAGCGCATCAACATTGCACTCAGCCAGATTCCCGAAGGCATCGCGTTTTCGTTTTCGCCGCCGGCGATTCCCGGAGTCGGTACTTCCGGTGGACTCACTTTTGCTCTCGAGGACCGGGCCGGCCGGGACGTTCAGTTTCTTGCCACCAATTTGCAAACGTTCATGGCCGCGGCGCGCAAGCGTCCGGAAATCGCCGGGCTGAGCACCACCTTCTTGCCCAGCGTGCCGCAGCAGTTCGTCGACGTGGATCGCGACAAGGTCATCAAGCAAGGTGTCGCCATCAATGACGTCTACCGAACCATTCAAGCTTTTATGGGCGGCTTGTTCATCAATTACTTCAATCGCTTCGGACGCCAGTGGCAGGTGTATATCGAGGCCGAAGGGGAATACCGCACGCGCGCCGAGAACGTGGGTCAGTTCTACGTGCGCAACAACAAGAGCGGGATGGTTCCGCTATCCGCGCTGACCCGATTTGAGCCGCGCCCCGGGCCCGAGTTCACTATGCGATTCAACGAGTATCGCGCTGCTCAGATCAACGGCGCCGCCGCCCCCGGCTACAGCGCTGGACAAGCGATGGCCGCTCTCGAGGAAGTCTTCGCGCAAACCATGCCTCGCGAGATGGGCTACGACTATATGGGCATGTCCTTTCAGGAAAAAAAAGCGCAGCAGGGTGTTCCCGCGTCCGTCGTTTTCGCATTCTCGTTGCTCTTCGTTTTCCTCATTCTCGCGGCGTTGTATGAAAGCTGGTCGCTTCCCTTCAGCGTTCTACTGAGTACCCCGGTGGCGGTTTTCGGAGCCTTTGCGATTCTGTGGCTACGCCGGGCTCTGCTCAGTGCTTTCTTGCCCAGCTACATGGTGCAAATTGAAAGCGACGTCTATTCGCAGATCGGATTGGTCATGCTCATCGGCTTGGCTGCCAAGAACGCCATTCTGATCGTCGAGTTCGCCAAGGATGAATACGAGCAGGGCAAGCCCTTGGTAGACGCCGCGCTCCAAGGCGCCCGTTTGCGTCTCCGCCCGATCTTGATGACTTCGTTTGCTTTCATTCTTGGTTCCGTCCCTTTGTGGACGGCCACCGGCGCCGGCTCAGTTGCCAGGCAAATCATGGGTACCACCGTGATCGGAGGCATGCTAGCCGCAAGCTTGCTCGGAATTTTTTTCATCCCGGTGGTCTTTTATCTGGTCGAGAAGTGGTCCGGTGCCGGCAAAGAACGCCAGCAGGCCGCCCTGCCACAGCGCGCCGCGCCAGCCGAGGGCGACTGAGATGAGAAAGCTGATTGCTATCGCCTGCATCGCGGCTCTCGGTTGCGGCTGCACCGTGGGGCCAAACTACAAGAAGCCCACGGCCAATGTTCCAGGCAGCTACCGCGGGTTGGCTCCGGAAGAAGCAGAAAAGGCCGCCGCCAACTCGATCGGCGATCAAAAATGGTCGCAGGTCTTCGAGGACCAGCAACTGCAATCCTTAATCCGAACAGCGTTGCAGCAAAACTACGACGTCCGCATTGCCGGAGCCCGCATTTTGCAAGCGCAAGCGCAACTGGGTATCACTCGCGCCGACCAGTATCCTAGCGTTGGCGGAGGCGCCGAAATCAGCGACCAGCGAAGCGCGCGGTCATCGTTTCTTCCCGCTTTCGAGAGAAGCACCGGGCAGGTGAACATTTCCGCCGCTTGGGAGCTTGATTTCTGGGGCAAGTTTCGCCGCGCTACGGAAGCAGCGCGTGCCAACCTTCTTGCCACCGAATGGGCCAGGCAAGAGGTGATCACCACTCTGGTCGCCAATGTATCCGCCGCCTATTTTCAGCTTCGCGCACTCGACTTGGAACTGGAAATCTCCAAACGCACGCTCGCTTCACGGCACGAATCGCTGCGGCTGACCAGCGTCTTAGCCGACCACGGTTCCACGTCGATGCTCGACGTCCGCCAGGCCGAGCAGTTGGTCTTCACTGCTGCCGCCGAAATTCCTTCGCTGGAACAGCAGATCGAGCAGCGAGAGAATTTGATCAGCATTCTGATGGGAAGGAATCCTGGGCCGGTCGTTCGCGGGCAGGAACTGACCGAGCAGAAGCGTCCTCCGGAGGTTCCGCCGGGACTTCCTTCTTCGCTCCTCGAACGCCGAGCGGACATCCGGGCAGCCGAACACCAATTGATCGCGGCGAACGCTCAGATCGGGGTGGCCAGAGCGGCCTACTTCCCGCAAATCTCTCTGAGCGGCTCGGCTGGCTTTCAGAGTGCGGCACTCACGGACCTGTTCAGCGGCCCTGCCGGCGCATGGAACTTCGGAGCATCGCTGACGCAACCTATCTTTACGGCCGGAAGACTCCGCTCCAACGTTCGTCTCGCGGAAGCGCAGCAGCAAGCCGCATTGCTTTTCTACGAGCAGACGATTCAAGGAGCCTTCCGCGATGTCTCGGACGCCTTGATCGCCTACCGAAAATCGAGAGAGTTCCGCACGCAGCAAGAACTTCTCTTCCAATCCGCGCAGGACGCGGCGCGCCTTTCGCACATGCGCTACAGCGGCGGCGTCACAGGTTATCTCGAGGTGCTGACCAACGAAACCAACGCGTTCTCCGCCGAGCTGGGCCTGGTGCAGGCGCAGCTCAATGAATTGCTCGCGCTGGTTCAGGTATATCAAGCGCTGGGCGGCGGTTGGCAACAGTAGCCTTATGCAGACTCGCGTAGCGGACTCCCGCCTGCGCCGCCAGAATTTGTCGCTCTAACTCCCGCTCGGTAGACTCGGCCTCCGCCTCCGATCTTCCGATGTACGGCCGCCTCATTTTTCGGGATGCACCGCTTTGTGGCAAAATGATACCGGATGCCCGCTGCGCCAATTCTCACTTCTTCAGCCCGCATCGCTTTTTCGCACCCTGCGTTCGTTCGCTTTCAATCAGCGCGCTTCTTCACTGTGCTCGCCACGGAAATGCAATCCGTCGCGGTAGGCTGGCAGGTTTACGAAATCACGCACCGTCCGCTCGACCTCGGTCTCGTGGGGCTAGCGCAATTCCTCCCCACTGTCCTTCTGTTCCTCATCGCCGGTCATGTCGCTGACCGTTACGACCGTCGCAAGTTGCTCGTCACCTGCTACGCGGGCTATGCCGTTTGCTCGGCTCTGCTACTTTTTGCCGCGCTCCACCACGTCACTCACGTCTATCCGATCTACGCCGTCCTGTTTTTGCTTGGAGTGGTGCGCTCTTTTAGCGGACCAGTCAGCCGCGCGATTCAACCGCAACTGGTCCCGCCCGAGCATTTTGCAAACGCCGTAGCCTGGAGCTCCAGCATCTATCAAGGCGCGAATATCCTCGGCCCAGCCCTCGGCGGTTTGGTGTATGCAGCGACGCGTGGTCCCGCGCCGGTCTACACGCTGGGGCTGGTGTCTGGCTTGGTCGCCGTTTCTTCCACATTTCGCCTGCCATTCCAGGAGAAACCGCGGGCCAGGGAACCCATCACTGTCCGCGCAATCCTGGCCGGCTTCCGGTACATTTGGCGAGAGAAAGTCGTTCTCGGCTCGATTTCTCTGGATATGTTTGCCGTCCTTCTAGGCGGCGCTGTCGCTTTGCTTCCGATATTTGCCAGCGAAATCCTGCACACGGGTCCTTGGGGATTGGGGCTTCTCCGCAGTGCGCCAGGCCTTGGTGCGGGAGCGATGGCCATTTTCGTCGCTCACCAGCCCATGCGCCGCGCGGGACTCAAGATGCTCTGGTGCGTTGCCGGATTCGGTTTCTGCACCATTCTTTTCGGCCTGTCGCACAACTTCTGGCTGTCGCTCGCCGCCCTCTTTTTGGTCGGCGCTTCAGACATGGTCAGCGTCATTGTCCGCGCTGTCTTGATTCAGGTTGCCACGCCGGACGAAATGCGCGGTCGCGTCAATGCCGTGGACATGATTTTTATCGGCACATCCAACGAACTCGGCGAGTTTGAGTCCGGCCTCACCGCCCATTGGTTCGGCACCGTGCCTGCCGTGGTGCTCGGCGGCCTGGGCACTCTTGTGGTGGTAGCGCTTTGGGCCTGGGCGTTCCCGGGTTTACGCCGCACCGACAGGCTCACGCCAATCATCCGCGGCACCTAGCCAGTCGCAGTTTCTCGAGCCTTGCCAACTACTTTTGCGTGGGGCTCGCAGCCGAACTCGAGCTTGGTAGTGGCGCAGCCGGGGTCTCCAAAAGCGCCGCCCTCACCACCGGCGAAATCTTATCCGCGTTCTTCACCAGCACGCTCACCTGCCAGATCTGTGTTTCACTCAACGCTCCGTGAAAACCAGGCATCCCCGTCATGCGAATCCCGTTTTCCACCTTCCAGTAGCTTTCCCAAGCCTCATCATCTGTCACGCCGGTTCCATGAAACAGTTGCGGCGGCTTTGGGTACATTCCCCGGGCAATGGCCGTCTGGTCCAAGCCCGGAAGTCCATGGCAAATCGCACAGTTCTTTTTATAAACTTCGGCGCCCATCAGCAAGTTCTTATCATCCGCCGGGACCCCAGGCTCCGGATGCGGCAGCTTCTGCAGATAAGCGTCGAGCGCCATATGCGCCATCTTATGTTCAAAGGGCATGTCCGCCGCCGTTACCGCCACCGGAGCCCGTCCAGTAGCAAAGTAGAAGTACAGACCCGAAGCCACGCCCAAAACGCCAAGCAGAATCCCGATCAGCAAACCCTTGAACATACCCTGCCTCCGCTCATCTGTTTTTTCCTCACCATTCGTTTTGCTGCGCCGTCAGTGTACTTTTGTCCGGGCATTTCCGCATCCAAAAAGCCTCTGCCTCACTTGCTGTCTGCAGCCTGCAAGACACGTCGTTCCACAGCCGGATGCGGTAACCATTCTTCTCCCAAATTCGTCTTAGTTATGTGTAGAGCCTTGTTTCCGGTACGCTGCCACTAAAGCTTGACTCGGCGGCTCTTCGGACCTCCATTTGCTATGGTCCCCTTTGGCGGACGCGCAGGTAGCCGTCCTCGACAGGAGAGTATGAATGGGCGACGTGAATTCTATGGGTCTTCCCGAATCGGGAGCGCGCAGCGCCTCTGCCGCCTCGAGCGGCAAGAGCCGCTGGTGGATCTGGCTCCTGGTCGTCGCTCTCATCGCTATCGGGTTCTGGTATTTCCGCGGTCGATCTGCCAGTCAGGCGCAAGGCACGTCTCAGGCTACGCCCGGTGGCGCGGGAGGCAGCGGAGGCCGTCGAGGTGCCGGCGCGGGTCCACAGATCGTTCCGGTCGTAGTGGCCGCCTCTCGAGCGGGCGATCTGCCGGTCTACTTTAATGGCCTGGGCACCGTCACGGCATTCAACACCGTCACCATCCGCAGCCGCGTTGACGGCCAGATCACCAAGATCAATTTCACCGAAGGCCAGTTCGTGCACCAGGGCGACTCGCTGGTCGAGATCGATCCCAGACCTTTCCAGGTCATGCTCGAACAAGCCGAAGGCCAGCTCGCCAAGGACCAGGCGCTACGCAAGGATGCCGAAGTAAATCTCGAGCGCTTTCAGCTTCTTTTCAAGGAAGGCGTCATTCCCAAGCAGCAGCTCGATACTCAGGCCGCGCAGGTCGGCACCTTTGACGGCGCCATTCGCAGCGATCAGAGTCAAATTGACAACGCCAAATTGCAACTCGTCTATAGCCGTATCACCGCGCCCATCAACGGTCGCGTCGGTTTGCGTCTCGTCGACATCGGCAATATCGTTCATGCTTCGGACCAGAACGGCCTTCTCGTCATCACCCAGCTGCAGCCGATCTCCGTTATTTTTTCTTTGCCGCAAGACCAGCTTCCCCAAGTGAACACCAAGCTGCGCAGCGGCGGGCAGCTCCCCGTGGATGCTTTTGATCGCGACGACACCAACAAGATCGAATCCGGCAAGCTACAGACCATCGACAATCAGATCGATACCACCACCGGCACCTACAAACTTAAAGCCATCTTCGACAACAGCAAGAATCTTCTGTTTCCCAACCAATTCGTGAACGTTCATCTCCTCGTCGACGTCAAAAAGAACCTCGTCATCGTTCCCGCAGCCGCCATCCAGCGCGGTCCACAAGGTACGTACGTCTTCGCCGTTGAAAGTGGCAACACCACCAAAATCAAGACCGTCGCTATCGCCCAAACCTCGGGCAATTCCGTCGGTCTCAGCGCCGGACTTACCGCTGGCGAGACGGTGGTCATTGACGGCCAGGACAAATTGCAGGACGGCACCAAAATCAATCCCACGGCTGCTAACGCTACTGGCTCGCAAAACGCCGCCACGAATCCGCAGCCTTCCGGCAACCAAGGCGACAATCCGTCAGGCTCGCCCTCCGGCCACAAGCGCCAGGGCCAGCAGCCGGGCACTCCTTCCGGGAAAAAACAATGAGCCCATCACGGCCGTTCATTTTGCGGCCAGTCGCCACCACCCTGCTCATGGTCGGCATTCTCTTGGTCGGCTTCGTGGCCTACCGCGAGTTGCCAGTCTCCGCTCTGCCGCAAGTGGACTACCCGACCATCCAAGTTCAGACCTTCTATCCCGGCGCCAGTCCTGAAGTCATCGCTTCCGCTGTCACCGCTCCTCTCGAACGCCAGTTCGGCCAGGTCCCCGGCCTCAATCAGATGACCTCCACGAGCTCCTACGGCAGCTCCATCATCACACTGCAATTCGCTCTCGACCTCAACATCGATATCGCCGAGCAGGAAGTCCAGGCTTCCATCAATGGAGCCTCCAACCTCCTCCCGCAGGGTCTCCCCAATCCTCCGATTTACAGCAAGATCAATCCAGCAGATTCCCCGATTCTCACTCTCGCCCTCTCTTCCGACTCGCTGCCGCTCTCCAAAGTCGAAGACCTCGCCGACACCACCTTGGCCCAAAAAATCTCCCAGCTCAGCGGCGTCGGCCTGGTCACCATCAGCGGTGGCCAACGCCCGGCCGTCCGCATCCAGGCCAATCCCACCGCTCTCGCCTCCTACGGCATGAGCCTCGAAGATCTTCGCACCGCCCTCAGCCAGGCCAACGTCGATCAAGCCAAAGGCACCTTCGACGGCCCGCACCAGGCCTATACCATCGGCGCCAACGATCAGCTCATCTCCAGCGATAGCTACAAGCCGCTCATCATCGCCTATCGCAACGGCGGCCCCGTCCGCCTCACCGACGTCGCCACCGTTCTCGACGGCGTGGAAAACGTTCAGCAAGCCGCCTGGGCCAACACCAATCCCGCCGTCATCATGAACATTCAGCGCCAGCCCGGCGCCAACATCATTTCCGTCGTCGACCGCGTCAAGAATCTGCTGCCCCAACTCCAGGGTGCCTTGCCCGCCGCCGTCAAAGTGCAAATCCTCACCGACCGCACCACCACCATCCGTGC
>Ga0137404_10002893_pt1 | contig 11459 bp, 12 predicted proteins | sample CZOMad2_1_16fung_FD_108285 | JGI IMG/M metagenome (GOLD analysis project Ga0137404, IMG submission 108285) | Vadose zone soil fungal communities from Angelo Coast Range Reserve, California, USA - CZOMad2_1_16fungal (Illumina Assembly) | ecosystem: Environmental > Terrestrial > Soil > Vadose...
ATTAATAAATTAAGGTCGTTAAAAGAGTCGGGAACAAAAAGTAATAAGCATGAAATGAAAGAAATTAAGTAAAAAAATAAAATATAATAAATTATAAACTTTGAAAAATCAAGAAAAATTAAAATGGATCAAGGCCCAAAGGTTAAAACACTTTTTTTTTTAAGTAGGTAATATTTTAAAAATGGCGTTTAGTCGAATAGGATAATCTCTTATACAAAATACAAATATAAATCCTACTTTTCACTACTTTTTTTTAATTAAAAAAGATGAATAAATTTAAAGTATTAAAAATTTATTTTATTTGCACTAAAGATCAAGGCTAACTAATTTAAAAATATTATTTTAATTAATAATACGACATCTTATCTATAGCACTCAACATTAATAAAATTTAATAAAAGGAAAAAGATAATAGAGATGGTTAAATTAAGTTTTTTTTAATCTTTTTACTAAGATATGATAAAAAGAGAAATATAGAAAAGAAAAAGGAATATAAAGCTATTACTCCGTCCTTCGCAAAAACAGGGAAAGTAATAACTCTAAAATTTAAATTTAAATACTAAAAACTCTATTATATAAAAAAGTGTCTTTATTTATACAATATCGTATAAATAATATAAATAATATCCAAGTAAAATATTATTTAATATAAAATAGTATCTTTAAAAAGTTAATCATTTTAATACTTTAAATTGTTTAGGCATTAAGAGGATTCGAACCTCTGTAAAAAGTATTAACAGTACCTCGCAGTAACCCCTTTGCTATAATGCCTTATATGTCTTTATAAATAAAAAAAAAAACTATTACACTTTACTATTTAAAATTAGCCTAATATTTAAATTAAAAGATTTTATATTTTTCTAACATTCTACATAATTAAATTATTTAAATTTTTATTAAAAAAATGACTATATATCAAACTTTTATTTTAATTAAAAAAATTAATTTAATTTTTTTTAATTTATTATTATTTAAACTTTTTGTACTACTTTACTTAAATCATTAAAGATAAAAAACAAAAAATTAAAATTTTTCCTAACCTTCGAACCTTCTAAAAAAATAAAAATAAAAGTATAGGTGGAACTAAATTGAGATAATAAATATAAAAAAATATAAGTTATAATTATTTACCTGTTTGTTTGTTTTATTTATTATTACTTATCTTCTTTTATATTAAAAACCTTATTTCTAGCTTAACTAGCTATTTTATAAAACTAAAATAAATTCGACATTTAATTACTTTAATAATAAATAAATCCTTTAAATTAAGCCAATGTAATTATTAATAAGATAATATACAAAAAATTTTAAGATGAATTTTATTAGGCTGTCACTTAAAAAATAAGACAAAATTGTTTTATTTTATTTATATTTTTATTAAGTAGTCTTTCTATCATTTACCTTGACATCTAAAGTAATTTATATAATTTTATATTTACTCAGTGAGGCTAGAAAAGAGATATTCGGGGGTTTGCATAAATAATAAAAATAAAATTAAGAAATATTTAATAGGTTATTTTAATAACTAACTTAACTTTGTTTAATTTAAAGAAGAAGTATTTAATACTAATACTAATGTAGAAAAATAAATTATAAATAATCTAATTTCACTTAGTAAAGAAGTATCAAGTAATACGGGAGCAAATATTAAAAACAATAAGGAAAGTAATCCTAATGCTATATATAATGAATATGTTGTCACTACTCCAGTATCTAATTTAGCAATATTTTTACCTGTGTTCATTAAGATATTAGAAAGACCATATGGTCCAACTAGTTCAATAACTCCTTTATCCAGTACTTTAGATATAATATAACCAAATTTAAGTCCTCCTGATATTATATATTTATTATATAAAACATCAAATAAAAACTTACCATTTAAAAAAACATAAATTTGTCGTCCAAAAGATGTTTCAGTTAAATTTATAACAAATTCAGGTGTATTATAATATAAAAAAATACCTAATACTGCTCCTAATAAAGATAAAATAGCAGGTAATAATTTTATAAGTATCGGTAAACTAAACTCTGCTTCTATTAAGGTAACATGATCAGGATGAACGAAGATACTATTAGAAAGGAAATCCGATCCTACTCCTACTAATAAATCTGAAAATACAAAACCAAAGAAAATACTAAATAAAGCTAATACAGTTAAAGGAATTACTACTGTAAGGCTAGCCTCGTGACTATTTAAATAATCAGTTCGTTTAGCATTTGGGTAAGTCAAGAAAGTTAAAGAAATTAATCTAAAAGAATAAAAAGCAGTTAAACCTGCAGTAACACTTCCTAATATAAATGCAAAACTTCCAGTAAAATTATATTGAGCATAAGCTAATTCGATTATTAAATCTTTAGAATAAAATCCTGTTAGCCATGGCGTAGCTAATAATGATAGACTACCTATTAACATAATTGTATAAGTAAATGGTAAAAAATTTATTAAACCTCCCAATCGTCTAATGTCTTGTTGATCTGCCATACTATGTATTACAGAACCTGCTGAAAGAAATAATAAAGCTTTAAAGACACTAAAATTTATTCTATCAAACTTAACATTTTATTTAAATCACAAAAAAGAGTAATATATATGAAAACTAAAAAAGAAAAATGATAGAACTATTTATTATAAATCTCCACTTTATAAATTTAAAAACTACTAAACTTTACTTTAATATTTAGTAAGTAATTATAAGATCTACATCAAATTTTCCTAAATTGTAAAATGATTTATTGACTTAGTAATAAAACTACTTAATTCAGATCTTTAAGAAAATAAAAGCTTATGCTTTAAAAGATTTACTTTTTCAGATTTTAAATTAATAGATCCGCTATTTAAATCCACAGCTTCTGGGACAATAGAGATAAATTTAATCTTTGTTATCCACATTATTTTGTCATGTACTATATTTCCACTATCTATCCAATTATTTTTAACTAAGTACCTTATTGAATATTTAGATTTAATAATTGAGAAAATAAACGTGTACATTCCCTTTTACTATTACTGAAAGTGGCTGAATTACTTTTAAGATTTATAATAATAATAGGATATTTAGCATTAACAGAATAACTAGGATTTTTAGCTAAATAAAAATTTCCTAATTCTGATGAATAAGTAAGTTCCTTATTTATATATCTAACCATATTATCCATCTTACTTTTAAGGTTTTATTATTTAAATTAAGTGAAGATTCAGGCTTAATAAATTTAAATATATCTGGACAAGTACGGTGTTTAGTGGGTAATGTTTGTTTATCTAATTTATAAACAGATATATTACCTGATTCGAGAGAAGACAGAGACGTATCTTTTAAATTTAATTATTTTCTGCGAATTTTTAGAGATTTATAAAGATCCATAGGATGACCTTCAGTTTTTTTACCTTCTTCATAAACTGTTACACTTAAACCAAAATGTTTAGAATACTCTTTACTTTTTTTTTGTTTAAATGATATTTAAAGCCAAGGATAAACCTAATTTAGTAGCTAAACTATTCATGAAATGAGCAAAAGCTACAATATTTTTTTTTTTATCGTCTACTGCTTTAAAAAAATTACTTAGAGGCTTTGTATACAAATTAGCTTTATCCAACAAATTCCATGCAGTAAAATTAAAAATTACAGAATAAACTTCCTTTTTATCTCCATTCAGCTCAGGTTTATAATGATAAACAAAAGATTGTTCTAAAATACGAGGCATAAATTAAGTTAGAGCACTTAACACATCTAATTCACCTTTTGTTAAAATATGATTAGGATAAATAGAAGTAAATAACTTATAAACATTTGGAGTGATTACAAGAGGACTCCACGTTAATGATTGCAAACCTCCATTTAATTTTATAAATAGATGTATCTTTTGCATAGTTCTGTGACCATTAAACGAATTAAGATGATCTTTAAGTCTTTTTTTAAAGTTCATTGCGAAACCTAAAGCAAATTTTCCTAATAGATATCGAAATAAGTAAACACCCCATTCACTCAATTTAGATTCTAGAAGAGATGAGATTTGATCTTAAATAGGACCTAAGAATAAATTAAACTTAAAACGTGTACTTAATTCTTCATTTTCGGACTAACTAAGCATTGATATAGGTAAAGTAAAGTTATTTAAGATAAAAGAATAAAGTAAACTGGTCTCTGACAAAGAATCAATAGTACTCGTTAAACACTTTGATGCTAATTTTCCTTGTCTAGATTATTTTATTTTTGGTAGTTTCTCTCCTGTAGTTTTAAGTTTGATTATCAGATGATTTACTACTGTTTTTCCTAAACTTTATTTGTTTGTTTTAATAATATACCTTCTCTTAGATTTAAAACTGTAATTTAATTTATTGTTTAAAATTTTAATATTTTTATCTTTAGTTAAATTTGAAGGGAATAGTAAATAACAGATACTTAAAAAAATAGAATAAATTTAGTAGACTATATCATATTATAAAATAAATTTTATAATCAAATCGCGTAGTCGTTGAAATTATGTTTTATTTGCTGGTTGTTTATAACTTGTTTCCTTATAAAAAGAAAAAGTTTAATAATAGAATTTTACTTCAAAAATTTTAAGTATCTATTAATTAATAAAGTTCCAGTCATATGGATTATGTTTTCTTTAGGTTTAGTGGGCGATATTATCATCTATGATGAGGGCTATCATAGCTGAGATAAACCGAATTACTATAAAGGCTCTCTTTATAAAGAAAGCATGATTTATTACATGGAATAAACTAACATCATATTTACTTAATCCTACGGCTAAGACCATGTATCCCAGTTGGCTTATAGTACTAAATGCAATAATTCTTTTAATATCATTTTGAACTAAACCACATGTAGCAGCTACAAACGCTGTAATGGATCCAATTAAAGTAATAACTAATAAAGCCGTTGGACTATATTCTAATATTGGACTAGATCTTACTAATAAGTATAACCCCGCTGTAACAAGAGTGCATATTTTAAATATTTGTATAATATTTATTATCTTATAATAATTAAAAGTCAAATTAATTGCATTAATTATAAGAATAAATTTTGGCGTTGGCGGAAACATTATATAAAAAACGGACTATCTCTTGAACCTTAAAAATATAAATTAGTTTATTAAATCAGATACGTAAAGTTAGTGCTAATAACTATTATAAAATATAAAAAATATAAAAAACATAAAAAGGCTATAACGTATAGTCTCTAAGGCTAATTAGCCTGCAGGTTATTTAATTTTCCTTTTAAGTAAATTACTAGATTTAAATTAAATTCATTATAAAAATTTCCTGCATATAGTTAGATTTTTCATTTATCTTACGATAAAAGGCTGTCACTCTATAATTTATTCTTATTTTATTTAATATCAATAAATACGCCATACTCTAATCGCGTAACCAAATAAAACGAAAACGTCTTATAAATCTAGAAAATTATCCATTATTAGAGCTACTTCCGGTAATATAATCTTTTGTAAAATTTCGAGATGGTTTTAATTCTGTTATACTTAATAATTTAGATAACTCTAATCGAACAGATTTAGGATTATCATGATAACGAATTTCATCATTATTTAATGTATCTATTGAAATCACAGGCCAATTCTTCTTATCTTTTGTTTAAAATAAATTTTTTCTATAATTAGCATTACAGCAAAGATAAAAAAATATTGGTTCAGCCTCTTCAACTTCATTTACTCTTAAATTTAAACTAACAGACGAAGAAAAAGGATTAATACAAATAGGTCGATCTAAATTTATATATTCTATAAGCTTGCCAAGGCCAAGAATTTAAACCATAATATCTAGCAAACTCACTAGCACTTCTAAAAGTATCTAAAATAATCTCTTTTGAATCAGCTAATCTCACTTAAAAAGAATTTTCTGGAATACTATTCAGATCTATACCTTCAATCTATTTAATATTTTAAAATGAATAAATAGGTGGAGTCTGATTCAATTCGTTTATCGCCTCATTTATAATTTATAGATATAATTTAGGATTTAAACAATATATTAATCGACCTTTAATATTTCTATTATAAGTTATAACAGATTTTTAAATACCTAAAGCTAAACTAGCTCTATTTATAGAGGAATAGCGATTAAACAATTCTCCAGATTCATAATAAGCAATAATAGGGTGTGAACTGTCCCACTTAGAAGGAGTATAAGTTTTAATATTAATATTACTAAAAGTAAAACTAACTGGTGTTTTTATATCATTTATTGAAGGTTTAAAATAGTGAATAACTGCCTGTTCCATCGATTTAACATGAAATTCTGAAAAACAATTTAAGATAAATATTAATTTAGCATCTAGAATAATATCAGAATTCTCTAATTCAAAAATATTTAAATAATTAGGAATTTGTACACCATAATAGAATAGATAATTATTAATCCCTCCACCTAATGTGCGAATTTCTTCTAAAATCGCTGACGATTATTTTTCCATGTAAATAAATATGTATGAATTCGAGTATCCGGATTTATAGTTGATTCAATATATTGACGTTTAGATTTTTTTATTAATGAAAGAGTAAATTAGACTAGTCATATTTAAACTACGATTTTTAATAAAAGATCTCAGTAAAGAACATTCTATTAAATCTGAGTCGTTTAAATTTTCTATTGAAAATTCATTAACAGAAATTTCTGTATCTTTTTTATTTAAGAAATTAGAAGCCTTTATTAGAGACTTGAACAAAATTTATCTATAAAAGATTTAACAATTTTATAGTTTTGACTATTATAACTTTGTGATTCTATCCAATCATAAAAATTAATTAAAATCTCTTGTGCTTTTTCTATTGAAGGCGTAAATATTCAAGGCACATTTTCTGTATTAATTTTGTTAAATTTTAATTTTAGGAATAACAGATCTTTTAAATTATGTATAGCATCTTGATTTAAGTATCCTGAATATTTGAATTCAGATTGATTATTATATTTTTTTAATTGAAGAATAATTGTATAAGTTAAATCTAGAACTAATAGAAAATATCAAGTTATTTGGTCTTATAAAGAATAATTGTTGAGGATAGGCAGCATGAATTAACGCTGATACGGGTGTAGGCTATTAATATTTATCAAAAAAGTATATTTTTAATACAAATAATTAAATTAAATTTATTCTTTAATAAATAAAAGGACTTTATCTTTACTTTCTCTTTAAGAGAAAGATGTTAACGTAAAGTCTCTGAAGAGAATTTTGATTTCTCTTGCTGGTTTTTTATACTTTAGAGATTATAACTTAAATTTAATAACTTTACGGTTTTAATTTAAATATAAAATAATTTATTAATTTATTATCGTAAAATATTTTACTAATATTCAAGTACTCATAAGTTTTACAATACTTTTTCCAACATACAGTTAATTATTTAATGATTTTACATAAGGAAGGCCCTGCTGGAAAAGAATAATTAATTTATTAAATTTAATAAATATCTTCTTTTTTTTTTAAGTAAAAAAAATAGACCTACTAAAAAATTTATTTTATTTTTATTTATTTTTTAATTTTAACTCTTTCTGAATAACCTTTTTATTATTATGACATGGCTTAAATATAAATAGAAACTAAAAAATTTAATTAATGATTTAGGTTTAGACCTACACATCCTCTTTAAAAATAAATTTTTTTACTATAGTTAAAAAATAAAATTAAAGGCTTTACGCTAGTCAATAAAATTATTTAAATTATTTAAAGATAGCTCTAAATTTTAATCTATAGAGATATTCAACTTATAGAACATTGAAGGAATAAAATAAGGCTGCACTAAATATCTTAAGTTAGAGATATTTTCAGATTTACTACTAAATTTTATTCTCCAGCATACCTCTTTATTGAATTTAATTCTACGCTTAGTGCTAGCTAATAAATTAAATTTATCTTTAAGTACACTTATTAATAATTCTACTTCAGAAAAAGTAAAATTCTCAGTACAAATTTCTATTTTTTTTTTTTTGCATTACTATTTCAATAACCATCTCCCATTATCCAATGACATAAACAATAGAAGTTAATAATTCTCCAATATTCAAGGGTACTATTTTAATAAATTTTTTATTTTCTTTATTTAAAACATACCATTATTTGTGTAAGACTGTTAATTCAGGCAAAGATCTACTATTAAAAGCATACTGACTAGGTGTCTTTCCTGTTTTAGAGTTAGGCCAAGGTTGCAATGGCGTAAAAGTAAAAAATAGGAGAATAAATATGTTTCCATAAGAAAAAGGCATAATCATAGTTTTTAAGAGTCATAGCATAATGAGAATTACCTGTTACTTTTCCATTTATATCTTTATGAGTAAATCTTAAATGACCATCTCCTAATAAATCTCCGATTAATGCTTCTTTGACATTAGAAAGGATTATAATAAGAAAAATAGCGAAATAAGCAAAACTAAATATATTAAATAAATTTTCTAAGTTAAATAAGGAAAAATAAAAAAAAGAATAATAATAATTAAAATTAAAGATTGCCCCCAGTTGTTTTATTTCTGACCTTCCATTGATCCAGGTAGCCAACTATGAAGAGGTATTTGAGCTGATTTAGCCATAGCTCCAGTAAGAAGTAATATTCCAATTATAGTAATAGCAGTTTCATTCATAAATGGTGCTAAATTAAATACAGTAGCATAATCTAAAGATCCAAATAATGCAAAAATAGCAAAAAATCCAATACTTAATCCCATATCCATGGCACTCAAATTTATCATGCAATTAAATTAAATTAAATTTTTAGAAATTTTCTTTTTGTGTTCATTCTATCTTTGATTAATAGAATTTGAGCTAATCCTTTTTGGCTTAGATTTTTCCTTTTATCTATTAAAGCAGCAACTTTACAAAAATCTTGATAATCTAACTGTTTTATTCCTTGAATAGGATGGACTTTAAAAATTGGAATAATTATTTTTATTATGTCTGCAAAATTAGTAACATTGAAAACTAAAGCATTTTAACTGTGAGAGTAAACAGCCCCACAATTCAAAAATTTTCGCGATTAATTCTAATAATTATTTATCTTTCTTATGTTGCGTAAGTTTAAATATTAATTGAACAACATGACCAATTTTTTTTTATTAGATTTAAAAATACTTACAAAGAAGCAACCTTCACCGCTTGCAAACCCTGCAATTCAATTAGAATCTGTAACTTCAGTAGAACTAATAATTGGCCGAGCAACTGGATTATAATTAGGAAATTTAGATTTTTGCAGATCAGATAAACCTAAATTCATTGAAGCTCTAAGATTAATTATTTGTTGTAATCCATCTTCAGTCAAGTGCACCTTATTGTATATCAGTTTAACAATATTTGTAAATAAAAATAAATCAGCAGCTTTTTGAGAAAGTAATGGATAATTTGAAAAATGTGGAATTATAAAATTTGTTAAATCTTGAAGCGAATTTACTCTAAAGCTAGCTTCATCTCGAGTTAGTTTTTTCACGATTGCTCCACAACCAAAAAATTTTTACAATTGCAATAATAAGTTTATATCCTTAGAATTTAGAGATATTTGAAAACTCGGTATTACGGCTCAACCTAGTCTTCCTTTTATTATTTTATCTATATAGATTGAAACACCGAAAGATGCTTCACCATCGCAAAACCCAGTTACAAATCATGGATAAACTTTAGAATTTTGAACTAAACTAGAAAAATTTCTTTTGTTTTTATTTTATTGTTTAGAAAGGATTTCGATTTGATAATTTCTTTTGAAACCCATTAGAGTACACCTTAAGCTTCTAATTAAAATAAATAATTTACTTAGAAGCCAACTACCGTCTACTCGTTGCTCTTTTACAATATTCGCTATAAATATTGACTTAGATCCGCGATAATCCATTTCGTTTTCACTCATTTTATGACTTATTACCTTACATGAGTAATTACTTCATCCACATATAGCCTTTCGACTATAGCTTGGTATCATAAATTTTAGGATGTCCCCGGAGTTTGATAGTTTTAGGCAAAATAGTGAGATCCTACCCCACAAAGCACCTACTCTATTCATAGTGAACGCTAATATAGAAGCTTTATTGGCTTGAATTCTAGTCCACCAGAAGTTAATTAAAAGATAAGAAGCAACTCCTATACCCTCCCACTATTTATTTTATAATTTAAAATAGATAAATTACGAATCTTATTAAAAAAATATCATCTATCCTCCGACGCCTATTTTATAATACATAGAAGGATGCACATGTTTTAAATTAAATTCAGTTCGGCTATCTTGTACACTTAGGTATAACCATCATCCACTGATCGGCTCTTTTTAAAGACTTTATACATTTAAAAAAACCATTTTTTTGAGTCAAAGCATCCATTTATAAAAATATTTTATTTTTAGTATTATTCTCAGTATTTAAATTTAATGTACCTCCACTTCCTACGCCACCTTAATTCATTATCCAAAAAGCTAATTCTACTTCAGTTAAAAAATATTTTATGTTAGAAGGAATTATATTTTTTCTATCCTTATAAATCTAATAAATAATAAAAACAAGGTAACATTCTAGTTTAAAATATAAGACTGTTATAAAATTTTCTTGTACGCTTATCTGATTTTCTATTAATATCATTAGGATAAGTTAATGTATAATCTTTAAAAATTTAGTATAAAAAATAAAGATAGTTAGAATGAATAATACCTTGATCGGACCTTAATCTGATGTTGCTATTATTAGTAGCTTTTTATTTTTTAAAGACAAATCACCTAAAGTTAAACCTATTAATGATTCTTTAAGATAATTAGTTAAGATTAAAGCATTGTTAGAATTATCCCTCTTTCTATTACTAGGCATAATCTTAAAGAGGATTGTGTAGTTTTACTTCAGACTCTGTAAATTTTTTTAATATATCACTATTTTACTTTCCTTTAGGCTAAGTAGAATAATTTCTAGAATTATTTAAATTTTGCTAAAAATTAGGAAGCATAAGATAAAAGATAATCATTGTCTAATAGCTTTTCATCTAAATTTATAAAGTTTAAAATTATATAAATTATAAGATAAAAGGATTAAATCTTAGAATATAATTAAATTCTTACTACATATAATCTCTGAGGAAATATTCATTTATTATTTGATATTTTTAGATTAAATTCAAATTATTATTATAATTTTGATTAATTAAATCAATAAAATAAAGATAAAAACAAAAGTGATTTTAATTTCCTGCTGGTTATTAAATTTAATAAACTATTTTACTTAGTAATTAATGTTTATTTAGAGGCTAGGCCAAAGTCTTCACCTCTCTAGTTTAAAATGTTAAGTCAGCTTATTATAATATGAAAGTTCCAGCAAATAGTAGTATTATGCAATAACATATATTTATATTAATAAATTAAGGCATTAGGCCAGGTTGACCTACAAATAATACGAAAAAGTTAGCTCCTGAAACTAAAACTAACATAAAAAAAGTGAATAAAGATAAATAAGAAAAAAATCTTTGATTATGAGGATC
>Ga0137404_10002894_pt1 | contig 11459 bp, 9 predicted proteins | sample CZOMad2_1_16fung_FD_108285 | JGI IMG/M metagenome (GOLD analysis project Ga0137404, IMG submission 108285) | Vadose zone soil fungal communities from Angelo Coast Range Reserve, California, USA - CZOMad2_1_16fungal (Illumina Assembly) | ecosystem: Environmental > Terrestrial > Soil > Vadose zone...
CAGTTCTACGAACGGGTCCGGGGCGAGCAGAAGTTTCCGGACGTGGACGCCCTCAAGCGCCAGGTCATGGCCGACATCGAGACCGCGCGCGCGGCCGTCCCCCATCTCCCCCTCGAGGAGTGATTCCAAGCCTTTACACGGGCGCCGCACCGTGTTACCGTACAAACCGCTACGGCCGATTAATTCAATTTCCCTGGAACCCGTCCCGACGGAGACGCAGCGAGATCTCTGGGGGCTGGGCGATTGGGGGGGGATCCCCCGGAAGGAGCGAGCCATGCGTCTGTCCGTCGAGAAGAAGAAAGGCCTCATCGAGCAGTACAAGACGCACGATGGGGACACGGGGTCGCCGGAAGTCCAGATCGCGCTGCTGTCGGAGCGGATCACCGGCCTCACCGACCACTTCAAGACCCACCTCAAGGACCATCATTCCCGGCGGGGGCTCCTCATGCTCATCGGCAAGCGCCGTGGGCTACTCGAGTACCTGCGCAAGAAAGACGCGGAACGCTACCGGGCATTGACCGAAAAGCTCGGGATCCGCAAGTGATCGCGAGGCCAGATCGTCTCCTTCCCCACCAAACCCGGCGGCGCCGGGCCCACCATCTGACCGCGACACGTTCAGCGGGAGGTTCAGTACGCCTATGATTCACACTGTCCAGACATCCATCAGCGGCTCCACGCTCTCCATCGAAACCGGGAAGGTAGCCAAGCAGGCCGACGGCGCCGTGGTGGTCCGCTGCGGCGGCACCATGGTCCTGTCCACGATCGTATTCACGAAATCCCCCATGGAGGGACGCGACTTCCTTCCGCTCACCGTCGAGTACCGCGAGCGCGCCTATGCGGGCGGCAAGATCCCGGGCGGCTTCTTCAAGCGGGAAGGCCGTCCCGACGAGAAGGAGACGCTGACCTGCCGGCTCATCGACCGGCCCATCCGGCCGCTGTTCCCCAAGGGATTCCGCAACGAGATCCAGGTCATCAACTTCGTCGTGTCCGCCGACAACGAGAACGATCCCGACGTGCTCGCCATGGTCGGCACCTCCGCGGCGCTGAGCCTCTCCGGCATCCCCTTCGATGGCCCCATCGGGGCGGTGCGCGTCGCCCTCGTGGACGGCAAGCCCGTGGCCAATCCGACCTATGCCCAGGTGGCCGCCTCGCCGCTGGAGATCGTGATCGCGGGGACCGAGGACGCCATCCTCATGGTGGAGTCCGGCGGCAAGGAGATCGCCGAGGACAAGATGCTCGAGGCGCTCGCCTTCGGCTTCGAGCAGTGCAAGGCGCTGGCGCGGATGCAGAAAGAGCTCGTGGGCAAGGCGGCCAAGCCCCGCATGGTGTTCGAGGTCGCGGCGGCCGATCCCGCCCTGATCGCGCGCGTGAAGGAGCTGGCCAGCGCGAAGGTGGGGGAGGCTCTCTCCGTCCACGAGAAGCAGGCGCGGGCCAAGGCCATGGAGGCGGTGTTCGAGGAAGTGGTCGCGGCGGTGGGCGCCGACGACGCGCTCAAGCCCAAGGTGCGGGAGGCCTTCGAGAAGGTGGAGAAGGCGGAGGTGCGCCGGCTCATCGTGGACAAGGGCATCCGCGTGGACGGGCGCAGCGTGAAGGAGATCCGGCCCATCTCGTCCGAGGTCGAGTACCTCCCGCGCGCCCACGGCTCCGCGCTGTTCACCCGGGGCGAGACCCAGGCCCTCGTGGCGGCGACGCTTGGCACCAAGAACGATGAGCAGAAAATCGAGTCATTCGAGGGAGATGCCTACCGCCGCTTCATGCTCCACTACAACTTCCCGCCGTTCTCCACCGGCGAGGTGAAGCGCTTCGGGACGGCGGGGCGGCGGGAGATCGGGCACGGCGCCCTGGCCCACCGCGCGGTGGAGGCAGTGCTGCCCAGCAAGGACGAGTTCCCGTACACGATCCGCGTCGTCTCCGACATCACGGAGTCGAACGGCTCGTCCTCCATGGCCAGCGTGTGCGGCGCCTCCATGGCCCTCATGGACGCGGGCGTCCCGCTCAAGTCCCCGGTGGCCGGCATCGCCATGGGCCTCGTCAAGGAAGGCGACAAGGTCGGCATCCTCACCGACATCATGGGGACCGAGGACCACTACGGCGACATGGACTTCAAGGTCGCCGGCACCGAGAAGGGCATCACCGCGCTGCAGATGGACATCAAGATCAAGGGCGTGTCCATCGACATCATGCGCCAGGCCCTCGCGCAGGCGCGCGAGGCCCGGCTCTACGTGCTCGAGAAGATGGCCGAGACCATCAAGGGGCCCCGGGCCAGCCTCTCCCCGTATGCCCCGCGCTTCGTCACCATCAAGATCCGGCCGGAGAAGATCCGCGAGATCATCGGCCCCGGCGGCAAGGTCATCCGCGGCATCCAGGAGAAGACCGGCGCCAAGATGGACGTGGAGGACGACGGCAAAGTGACCATCTTCTCCTCCAGCAACGACGCCGCCCAGGCCGCCCTGGCGATGATCCAGGACATCTGCCGCGAGGTGGAGCTGGACCGCATCTACGTGGGCAAGGTGAAGAGCATCAAGGAGTTCGGCGCCTTCGTCGAGGTGATCCCCGGCACGGAGGGGCTGCTGCACATCTCGCAGATCGCCGATAACCGGATCCGCACGGTGGGCGACGTCCTCACCGAGGGCGACATCGTGGCGGTGAAGGTCATCGAGATCGACGGCAACGGCAAGATGCGCCTGTCGCGGAAGGCGGCGTTGCGCGATCAGCCCGGGCTGGCGGAGAAGGAGCAGCTCAAGGTCGTTCCCTCCGGGGCCTCATAGTGCCGGAGGGCTACCGCAAGGCCGTCCTCCCCAACGGCATCCGCCTCGTCACCGAGGCGATGCCGCATGTCCGCTCGGTGGCGGTGGGCGTGTGGGTGGACACGGGCTCCCGCGTGGAGCCCGAGGAGCGCGGGGGGATCTCCCACCTCATCGAGCATCTCGTCTTCAAGGGGACGGCGACGCGCTCCGCGGAGGCGATCGCCCGCGCCATCGACTCGGTGGGCGGGCACATGGACGCCTTCACCGCGAAGGAGCACACCTGCTTCTACGTGGGCGTGCTCGACGAGCACCTGCCCCTGGCGGTGGATCTCCTCAGCGACATCCTGATGCGGCCGCTCTTCTCGCCGGACGATATCGAGAAGGAGAAGGCGGTGGTCCTCCAGGAGATCAAGATGGTGGAGGACACCCCCGACGACCTCATCCACGATCTCTTCGCGGAGCAGGTCTGGGCCGGGCATCCCCTCGGCCGCCCCATCCTCGGCCAGTGGGAGCGGGTGAAGACGTTCGACCGGGCCACCATTCTCCGGCACTTCGAGGAGGAGTACGCGCCGGGGCGCATCACGGTGGCGGTGGCCGGTCACGTGGAGCACGAGCAGGTGTACCAGCTCTTCGCCTCGCGCTTCGAGGGCTTCGGGCGCCCCGCCGCGCCTCGCGAGGGCGCGCCCCCCCGCCTGCGCCCGGGCATCCACATGGTGACCAAGCCGCTGGAGCAGGTGCACATGGTGATGGGCTTCCCCGGCATCGCCGACACCGCTCCCGAGCGCTATGCCCTCTACCTCCTCAACGACGTGATCGGTGGGAGCATGTCGTCCCGCCTGTTCCAGGAAGTGCGCGAGCGGCTGGCGCTCGTGTACTCCGTGCACTCCGGCACGCAGGGGTACCGGGACACCGGCGTCCTCTACGTGTACGCGGGCACCGAGCCGGCGAATTTCGGCAAGGTGCTCAAGGCGGTGCTGAAGGAGATCCGCGCGCTCAAGAAGGACGGCGTCAGCCCCGAGGAGCTCCGGCGGGCCAAGGATCACCTCAAGGGCAACCTCATGCTGTCGCTGGAGTCCACCTCCAGCCGCATGAATCGCCTCGCTAAGCAGGAGATGCGCTTCGGCTCCTTCCTCTCCCTCGACGAGATGCTCGCCGCTTTCGACGCCGTCCGCCCCGAAGACGTGGGAGCCCTGCTCCACCGCGTGCTGGACGAGGAGCAGCTCGCCCTCGTCACCCTGGGCCCGGTCGACAAGCGCAACCTCCCCCACGACACCATCATCAGGTGATGCCCGACCACCAGGTGATGCCGGATTGCCGTAACCGACTGGACCACGCTCAACATGCCGCCCGGCATGTTGATGACAAATAGTCAAATGATCGAAAGGTACAGCCGTCCGGAGATGGCCCGGATCTGGAGCCAGGAGACCAAGTACGACAACTGGCTCCGGGTGGAGCTGGCGGTCTGCGAGGTCTACGGGCGCCGGGGCGTCATTCCCGGCGACGCGCTCAATCGCATCAAGGCGAAAGCCAGGGTCGACCCCCATCGCATAAACGAGATCGAGGCCACCACCCGCCACGACGTCATCGCCTTCCTCACCAATCTGGAGGAGGCCATCGGCGCGGATTCGCGGTTCGTCCACATCGGGATGACCTCGTCGGACGTGCTGGACACCGCCCTCGCGCTGCAGCTCCAGCAGGCGTGCGAGATCCTCCTCGCCGGCCTCGAGCGGTTCCGCGGCGCCGTGCGCGCGCTCGCGCTGGCCCACCGGCACACCCTCTGCGTGGGCCGGAGCCACGGCATCCACGCCGAGCCCATGACCTTCGGGCTCAAGGCCGCGCTCTGGTATGCGGAGGCGGGCCGCAACCTCGAGCGGCTGCGCCGTGCGCGGGAGACGGTGCGGGTGGGGAAGATCTCCGGCGCGGTGGGGACCTTCGCCCACATCGAGCCCGACGTGGAGGAGGAGGCCTGCCACCTCCTGGGGCTCGAGCCGGCGCCGGTGTCGAGCCAGATCGTCCAGCGCGACCGGCACGCGGAGCTCATGACCACGCTGGCCATCATCGCCGCCTCGCTGGAGAAGGTGGCGGTGGAGATCCGCGCGCTGCAGCGGACGGAGATCCTCGAGGTGGAGGAGCCGTTCGCGGAGGGGCAGAAGGGCAGCAGCGCCATGCCCCACAAGCGCAACCCGGTGGGGTCGGAAAACGTCACCGGGCTCGCCCGCCTCGTCCGCAGCAATGCCGGGGCCGCCCTGGAGAACGTGGCCCTCTGGCACGAGCGGGACATCAGCCACTCCTCGGTGGAGCGGGTGATTCTCCCCGACTCCACCATCCTGCTGGACTACATGCTCCACCGGATGTCGGAGATCCTCGAGGGCCTGCGCGTGTATCCGGAGCGCATGCGGGAGAACATGGAGCGGAGCTTCGGTCTCATGTACTCCCAGCGGGTGCTCCTCCGCCTCACCGAGACCGGGCTGCCGCGCCAGCGCGCCTACGAGATCGTCCAGCGGAACGCCATGCGCGCGTGGAGCGACCGGACGTCCTTCCGCGACCTCCTGGCCGCCGATCCGGAGGTGACGGCGCGCCTGGCCTCCGCCGCGCTCGCCGAGTGCTTCGACCCCGCGTGGTATCTCCGGAACGTGGACGCCATCTACCGCCGCCTGAACCTCATTTGACTTCGGGGCTCCCCATGGAAAAGCGCGACAAGATCTACGAGGGCAAAGCCAAGATCGTCTACACCACCGACAAGGCGGGCCTCGTCATCCAGTACTTCAAGGACGACGCCACCGCCTTCAATGCCTTGAAGCGTGGCACCATCCTGGGCAAGGGCGTGGTGAACAACCGCATGTCGGCCATGCTCTTCGAGCGGCTGGGCCGGGCGCGGATCCCCACCCACTTCGTCTCCACCCTGTCGGACCGCGAGATGCTCTGCCGGCGGCTCGACATCATCAAGATCGAGACCATCGTCCGCAACGTGGTGGCGGGAAGCCTGGCCAAGCGCACCGGGCTCCCCGAGGGCACCCCGGTGCGGCCGCCCATCGTCGAGCTCTACCTCAAGTCCGACCCCCTCGGCGACCCGATGATCAACGACGACCACGTGCGCATGCTCAAGTTGGCCACGCCCAAGGAGCTCGCCTGGATCCGCCGCACCGCGCTCCGGATCAATGCCGTCCTCCGGCCCTACCTGGCGCGGAAGGCGCTCCTCCTGGTGGACTTCAAGCTCGAGTTCGGGCGGGCGGGCAGCAAGCTCATGCTGGGCAATGAGATCAGTCCCGACACCTGCCGGCTGTGGGACGCGGAGACGCGCGAGAAGCTCGACAAGGATCGCTTCCGCCAGGACCTCGGTGGGGTGGAGGAAGCGTATCAGGAAGTCTACCGTAGGCTCGCGGCGGGAAAGTGAAAGCGCGCGTTCTGGTCCGGCTCAAGCCGGGCATCCTCGACGTGCAGGGAACCTCGGTGAAGCGGGCGCTCGAGGGTCTGGGCTTCGGCGAGGTGCGTGACCTCCGCGTGGGGAAGGTGCTGGAAGTGGAGCTCGACGCGCCGGACTCGGCCCGGGCGCGCGGTCGCATCGAGGAGATGTGCGCGCGGCTTCTCGCCAACCCCGTCACCGAGGACTTCACGGTGGAGATCCTCCCCGAAAACTGAGCCCGACGCGCCGGAAGCGCAGCGACCGTGCTTGCCAGAAGCGCAGTCGCGGGTTACAGTGGTCCTGCGGTCAACAAAGGAGGAGCGACCAACTCCCATGAGATTCGGTGTGGTGGTCTTCCCGGGCACGTGGAGCGACTGCGACTTCCACTATGTGATCAGCGAAGTGCTCCGCCAGCCGGTCAGCTATATCTGGCATCGGGAGGCGAATCTCTCCGGGTACGATTGCGTGGTGCTCCCCGGTGGCTTCTCTTATGGCGACTATCTTCGCGCCGGCGCGGTGGCCGGCCGCTCCCCCGTCGTCGAGGCCCTGCCGGAGTTCGTGGCGCGGGGTGGGCTGGTGCTCGGCTCCTGCAACGGCTTCCAGATCCTGTGCGAGTCCCGGCTCCTCCCGGGCGCGCTGACCCGGAATGACTCCCTCCAGTACCGCTGCCAGTTCGTGCACGTCCGCGTGGACAACGCCGAGACCGCCTTCACGCGGGCCACGCGTCCCGGCCAGGTGCTGAAGATGCCGATCTCGCACGGCGAGGGGAAGTACTACTGCGACGGCCCCACCCTGCGGTCGCTGAAAGAGAAGAGCCAGGTTGTCTTCCGCTACTGCGAGGAAGACGGGCGCCTCACCAAGGACGCCAATCCCAATGGCTCGCTCGACAATATCGCGGGGGTCGTCAACGAAGAGGGGACGGTGCTCGGTCTGATGCCCCATCCGGAGCGCGCCGCCGAGAAGGCGGTGGGCGGCATCGACGGGCTCGCCATCTTCCATTCCCTCCTCGCCAGCCTGGTCGAGGACGGGACGTTTCTCAAGCGGTAGGACGGAGTGATGAAGTGGGGACGGGGTGACCGGGGCCGAGCCTAAGGTCACGAAAGAGCTCGCCCTCAGCCACGGCCTCACCGCCGAGGAGTACGACCGCATCATCCGCCGGCTCGGTCGAGAGCCGCGCTTCACCGAGCTGGGTCTCTTCTCCGCGCTCTGGTCCGAGCACTGTGCCTACAAGCACTCGCGCGTCTTCCTGCGTGACCTCCCCACCCAGGGCCCGCAGGTGCTGCAGGGTCCCGGTGAGAACGCCGGCATCGTGGACCTGGGAGGCGGGCTCGCGCTGGCCTTCAAGATCGAGAGCCACAACCATCCCTCCTTCATCGAGCCCTTCCAGGGTGCCGCCACCGGCGTGGGCGGCATCCTGCGCGACATCTTCACCATGGGCGCGCGGCCCATCGCCATCCTGGACTCGCTGCGCTTCGCGCCGCCGGACGATGCCAAGGCCCGACGCCTCCTCGAGGGCGTGGTGTCGGGGATCTCGTGGTACGGTAACTGCTTCGGCGTGCCGAACCTGGGCGGGGAGGTCGCCTTCGCCCCCGAGTACGCGGGCAATCCCCTCGTCAACGCCATGGCGGTGGGGCTGGTGCCCACGGATCGCATCTTCCGGGCGCGCGCGGAAGGCGTCGGCAATCCCGTCTTCTATGTCGGCGCCAAGACGGGGCGCGACGGCATCCACGGCGCCACCATGGCCTCCGCCACCTTCGACGAGGGCGCGGCGGAGCGGCGCCCCACCGTGCAGGTGGGGGATCCCTTCACGGAGAAGCTCCTCCTCGAGGCCTGCCTGGAGGCCATGGCCACCGGCGCCATCGTGGGCATCCAGGACATGGGGGCGGCGGGGCTGGCGTGCGCCTGCTCGGAGATGCCCGCCCGCGCGGGGACGGGGATGGAGGTGGACCTCGATCGCGTGCCGCAGCGCGATCGCGGGATGACGCCCTACGAGATCATGCTCTCGGAGTCGCAGGAGCGCATGCTGCTGGTCTGCTCTCGCGGCCGCGAGGCCGAGATCCGCGCGGTCTTCGCCAAGTGGGAGCTGGACGCGGTGGAGATCGGCCGCGTCACCGGCGACGGGATCCTGCGCGCGCGCATGCACGGGGAGATCGTGGCGGAGGTGCCGGTGAAGGCGCTGGCCGACGAGGCGCCCGTCTACGAGAAGCCCACCGCGCGCCCGGACTGGCAGGACGCGCTCGAGGCCTTCGACCCGCTGACCCTGCCCGCGGTCGCGCCCGAGCGGGCGCTGCTGGCCCTGGTGGGCTCGCCCGCCCTCGCGTCCAAGCTCTGGGTGTACCGCCAGTACGATACCCAGGTGGGGATCAACACGCTGGTCGTGCCCGGCTCCGACGCGGGGATCCTGCGCATCAAGGGCACCGGCAAGGCGGTGGCGGTCACCGCCGACGGCAATGCCCGCCAGGTCTATCTCGATCCCCGCCGCGGCGCCGCGATGGCGGTGGCAGAGGCCGCCCGCAATCTCGCCGTGTCGGGAGCGCGGCCCCTGGGCCTCACCGACTGTCTCAACTTCGGCTCGCCGGAGCGGCCCGAGATCCTCTGGCAGTTCAAGGAGGCGGTGGGCGGCATCGGCGACGCCTGCCGGGCGCTCGAGATCCCGGTGGTAGGCGGCAATGTCTCCTTCTACAATGAGACTCTGGGGCAAGCGATCCTGCCCACGCCGGTGATCGGGATGGCCGGCCTGCTCGAGGACGCGGAGGCGCGCTGCACCCAGTGGTTCGAGGAGGCCGGGGACCGCATCGCCCTGATCGGGCCCGACGCGGTGAGCCTGGGCGGCTCCGAGTATCTCTGGGCGCTGCACCGGCGGGTGGCGGGGCGGCTGGCTCCGCTCGACCTCGACGTGGAGCGCGCGGTGCAGGGGGCCTGCCGCGCCGCCATCGAGGGACGGCTCGTGCGGTCCGCCCATGACTGCGCCGAGGGAGGGCTCGCGGTGACGGTGGCGGAGTGCTGCGTGAGCGGGCCGACGCCCCTGGGCGCCGTGCTGGAATTGCCCGCGGGCGGCGACCGCGACGACCTGGCGCTGTTCGGGGAGGGCCCGTCGCGCATCGTGGTGTCGGTGCCGGCCTCCGCGGCGCGCGCCTTCGAGGCGCTCGTGCGGGAGTTCGCGGTGCCGTGGCGCTGGATCGGGAGGGTGGGGGGCGACCGGCTCGTCGTGCGGCGGGGCGAGACCCCCCTGGTAGACTTGACGGTGGAGCAGCTCGGCCACGAGTGGAGGAGCGGGTTTGCGCGATCTGTCGCCTGACGCGCCCGGCTTCGAGCTGGACGACAAGTTCCACGACGAGTGCGGGCTCTTCGGCGTGTGGAACCACGCGGAAGCCGCCAACGTCACCTATCTCGGTCTCTACTCGCTGCAGCACCGCGGCCAGGAGTCGGCGGGCATCGCCGCCACCGACGGCCATGCCTTCCACGTGGAGAAGGCCATGGGCTGGGTGGCCGACGTGTTCAGCCGGGAGCGGCTCAAGCGGCTGCCCGGCAACCGCGCCATCGGCCACGTCCGCTACTCCACCGCGGGCTCGTCGAATCTCCGCAATGCCCAGCCCATCAGCGCCCAGACCGCGCACGGTCCGGTGGCCATCGGGCACAACGGCAACCTCGTCAATGCCGAGGAGCTGCGCCTGAGCCTGGAGCGGGACGGCGCCGTGTTCCAGTCCACCTCCGACACCGAAGTGATCATCCACCTCCTGGCCCGCGCCGAGGGAGCGAGCCTGGTGGACCAGCTGGCCCGCGCGCTCCAGCGGGTCAAGGGTGCCTTCACGCTGCTCGTGCTCACGCCCGACCGCATGGTCGGCGTCCGGGATCCCGCCGGCTTCCGGCCGCTGTCGCTCGGGCGGCTGGGGGAGGCCTGGGTGCTCGCCTCCGAGACCTGCGCGCTGGACCTCATGGAGGCGGAGTTCGTGCGCGACGTGGAGCCGGGCGAGATGGTCATCATCGACGAGCGGGGCGTGACCAGCGTCAAGCCCTTCCGGCCTGCGGAGCGGCTGCAGTGCGTGTTCGAGTACGTGTACTTCGCGCGGCCCGACTCCATGCTCTGGGGGCGCAACGTGCACGCGGTCCGCAAGGCGCTCGGCCACCAGCTCGCCCGCGAGTACCCGGTGGAGGCGGATCTCGTCATCGCGGTGCCCGACTCCGGGGTCGGGGCGGCGCTGGGCTACGCGGAGGAGTCCGGCCTCCCCTACGACAGCGGCCTGGTCCGCAACCACTATGTGGGCCGCACCTTCATCGAGCCCAGCCAGGGCATCCGGCACTTCGGCGTGAAGGTGAAGCTCAATCCGAACCGCGAGGTGCTGGCCGGCAAGCGGGTGGTGGTCATCGACGACTCCATCGTCCGCGGCACCACCAGCCGCAAGATCGTGCGGATGATCCGCTCCGCGGGCGCGCGCGAGGTGCACATGCGCATCTCCTCGCCGCCCATCCAGTGGCCGTGCTACTACGGGATCGACACCCCGACCCGGAAGGAGCTGATCGGCGCCAGTCACGACGTGGCGGAGATCCAGCGCTACCTCGGCGCGGACACCCTGGGCTACCTCTCGCTCGAGGGCATGCTGAAGGCGACGGGCAATGACCCGGACCACTTCTGCCATGCGTGCTTCACCGGCCAGTACAAGGTCGGCTTCGAGCAGCCGGATGCCGCGCAGCTCAAGCTGTTCGACTCCTGAGCGAGGCCACCGTGGATCCGCTCACCTACCGGGCCGCCGGCGTGGACATCCAGGCCGGGGCCGAGGCGGTTCGCCGGATCGCCCCTCTGGCCGCGCGCACCCGGCGTCCGGAGGTGCTGGGCGGCATCGGGTCCTTCGCGGCCTTCTGCTCCATACCCGCCGGCTACCGCGAGCCGGTGCTCGTCTCCTCCACCGACGGGGTGGGATCGAAGCTCAAGGTGGCCTTCCTCGCCGACCGCCACGACACCGTGGGGATCGACCTGGTGGCCATGGGGGTCAACGACCTCCTGGTCCACGGCGCGGAGCCCTTCTACTTCCTCGACTACCTCGCGATGCATCGGGTCGATCCCGCCCGCGTGGAGGCCATCGTGGCCGGGATCGCGGCGGGCTGCGTCCAGGCGGGCTGCGCGCTGGTGGGAGGCGAGACCGCGGAGATGCCGGACTTCTACGCGCCGGGTGAGTATGATCTGGCGGGCTTCGCGGTGGGCGTGGTGGAGCGGAGCCGCATCGTCACCGGCGAGGCGGTCCAGGCGGGGGATCGCGTGCTCGGGCTGGCCTCCTCGGGGCTGCACAGCAACGGGTATTCGCTGGCGCGCC
>Ga0137404_10002897_pt1 | contig 11455 bp, 8 predicted proteins | sample CZOMad2_1_16fung_FD_108285 | JGI IMG/M metagenome (GOLD analysis project Ga0137404, IMG submission 108285) | Vadose zone soil fungal communities from Angelo Coast Range Reserve, California, USA - CZOMad2_1_16fungal (Illumina Assembly) | ecosystem: Environmental > Terrestrial > Soil > Vadose zone...
ACGCGCGGGCTTCTGACACAAACGCTGAGGTTTAGAAATGTCCGTTGCCGAACTCATCTACGATTGGAATAAGGTCGACCCCGTTCTTCGCAAGCCCGATCGGCACATCGGGTTTGACGACGAAACGCTGCGCGACGGTTTGCAATCGCCTTCCGTGTGCGAACCGCCGGTCGAAAAGAAGATCGAACTACTTCACTTGATGGACGCGCTGGGTATCGACACGGCGGACATTGGCCTGCCCGGCGCGGGCGGAACGCACGCCGCGGGCGTCGAAATGATGGCCCGCGAAATCGCTGACAAGAAACTAAAGATCCGTCCCAACTGTTCCGCCCGTACTCATCGAAACGACATCATTCCGATCGCGGAAATTTCGCAGCGTGCCGGCATCGCTATCGAAGCCTGCACCTTTATCGGTTCTTCTCCGATCCGTTTCTATGCTGAGGAATGGAAACTCGACAAGCTACTGCAAATGACGGAAGAGGCGGTGACCTTTGCCGTAAGTGAAGGCTTGCCGGTCATGTTCGTTACCGAAGACACGACGCGCGCAAATCCGGAAACGATTCGCGCGCTCTACACGACTGCGATTCGCTGCGGCGCCCGGGCCATCTGCGTCTGCGATACGGTCGGTCACGCTACGCCGGATGGTGCGCGCGAAGTAGTTAAGTTTGTGCGCGGAATAATCGATGAGCAGGGCGAGCAGGTGCGCCTCGACTGGCACGGACATCAGGATCGTGGACTGGGTGTGATCAATTCGCTCGCGGCGATCGAAGGCGGCGCAGATCAGATTCATGGCTCGGCGCTCGGCATGGGCGAGCGCGTCGGTAACACGCCGATGGATCAGTTGCTGGTGAACTTGAAACTGCTGGGCTGGATTGAAAACGACCTGACGCGTTTGCGCGAGTACTGTGACAAAGCGGCTGAAGCTTGTCACTGGACTATCCCGCTCAATTATCCCGTGTTTGGCCGCGACGCGTTTCGCACAGCTACCGGCGTGCACGCCGCCGCGGTTATCAAGAGCTATAAGAAAGGCGACACGGAACTTGCCGACTTGATTTATTCAGGCGTGCCCGCGGGGCAGTTTGGCTTAAAACAGGTGATCGAGATTGGTCCGATGAGCGGTAAGTCGAATGTCATCTTCTGGCTCGAGAGCCGGGGTCTGGAAGCGAGTGAAGATCGGGTCACGCGACTCTACGAATATGCCAAACAGGCGTCGGCGGTGCTGGAGGAAGATGAGCTAATGCGGCTGGTATGAGTGGTAAGCGGTGAGCCGCTACAGGTTCATTTTCCATTGGTCATTTGTCAATTCCTGCAAGGTGCGGATGCCCAGCCCTCTGGTCCTTGATGGGGCAAATGAAAAATGATGAATGGAAAATGGAAAGTGGTTTGAAGGAAGCTCAGGTCAGGACATGGCCACTAGTTGATTGGAATCGTCACCGTCGCTGAGCCCGCTTTGCCGGCCGGAAAACGTTTCTGCCGCGCTATGCGCAAAGCGGTTGCGTCCCCTCCCGAAGCCTGCGTCACCCGTCCGTTCTCATCATAAGTGACTTGCACAGTAACCTTCCTGCCGGCGGCTGAGGGTGAAGATTGCGGCTTGACGCTGCTCGGATTAACCGTGCTCGGTGTGTTTCTTGCTTCTTGTTGGGTGTTGCTGGTAAAAGCAGCGGTCGCGGTTTCCTGGGCCTGGGCCCTCGCACGCTCTTTCGCGCGAGCTTCGCGTTGCCGTTTGGCAAACTGCTCGGCGTCCGCTGAGTTCGCCGCCGGAACAACCGTCTCGTCCGGCGTGGGCGCTGCTGACGTTTCATTAGCCGGGACTGCGAGCGCAGTTTCGGGGTTTGTGGCCGGCACCGTCCGGGTTTCCATCGCCAGCTTCGCGGCCTTGTTGCGGGCATACATTCCCCACGGTACGCCAATCACCGTCAGCACTAACACCACCGCGAATACAATCGCGCCCAACGTCCATGGCTTGCCTCGCCAACGAGATTCGTTCTCAGCTTGTGCGATAAACGCGGGCATCTCTGCAGGCGTGGCAAGAGGAACATCAATCACCGCATTTTTCGATTCATCGTCGTCCCGGGCAGGCTCGTCCAGATCGCTAACGGCGAGGTCCGGCTCCGCTGTTTTGATTTCCTCGACGGGCGAAGCAGCCTCCTCCGGAAAAGGATTCGGTGACGAAACGCCTTCGTCCATTCTCCTCAGGCCTTCCAGAACTACTGAAGTCCATGGTTGATTGATACTGTGTTCGGGAGGTTCGAACGCCGGACTAAAGGTGAAGGAAGCGTTCGACAGCGTCAATGCGCAGTAGACAGCTTCAATGCCGCGCAAATCACCGATCCGCGCGTGCACTACTGAGCCGGCTTGCAGATAGAAATAGCCTGGGCCGATCGGGTAGACAACCTTCAGCCGGCCGGTTTTGCGTTGATTACAAAAAAACTCGATCAGCTCGGCAAGAGAAAGATCGCTGAGTTCTCCAGTTAGTGCCATAAGTCAATTTCCTTTTCTGTGCAGAGAAGTCTGCGAGGCGCCGGCCTGAAGAAAGGTGGGACCTGTCAGGCCGGTTTGAGCAGTACTAAGGCAGCGTGAAGTTATAGTTGATCTGGCCTGAGACTTTGACGCTCTGGCCCGAAAGTTTTGTCGGTGAAAACCGCGCGCGCAACGCGGCCTGCAGTGCAACGTCTCTCAAAATGGCGGGTCCCGACAAGACCCGCGCTGAGATGACTTTTCCGTTCTCGGCGACCACGACTTCAACTTGAACCAGGCCCGTCACGTTCAGTCGGCGCGCCACCTCCGGATAACTTGGCATCGGCAGATCCAAGGCCTTCCCATTCAGCACTCCGCCTGAGAGCGGATGCAGCAAGGGCTTTGGCGCAGGTGGCGGGTCGTCTCCTGCGGCAACCGACTTTCGGTTCACATCGAGTCGTGCGTTACTGAAATCGACGCTCAGCGGTTGCGCCGCGGACACTTTCAGTTTGTCGAGAGATGGTGACACGGGCGGCACTGTTGCCTTCCTGCTTTCAGTTTCGGCTCGGCTAGCCGATGCAGGTTCAAGCATCTTCGCCATAGTCGCGTCGAGGTAATAAAAGATTGTGCGATAGGTGACCTCGGTTGGCTCGAAACCGATACGTCCGTTTTCTACTACTGCCAGCGACGTCGTCATCTTTACCCAGTTGCCAATAGAGTCAAAGTCGTACTTGTACACTTCCTTGCTGACCAACGATCCATCCGCATTGAGGAGAATCATCTCGCTGATATTGCCTTTATCGTCATAGCGGTAAACTTCGCGTCCGGTTAGAGTGGAGCCGGTAAAGGGAAAGTATTGGTTTTGAGTCTTAGCTCCTTTTAGATCGTACTCGGCTGTTTCAAGCAGCGTGCGTTTGTTGTCTTCGATCGTATTTCCACTCACGCTCGACAGTTTGGCGACTTCGGTTCGGACTCGCCGCACGGGCCCGACCAATCCATCACGTGCGCGATCAGTCTCGCCCGACGTTTCGGCAGCCGGCTGAAGGTTGTTTGCCTTGGCTGTCAGGTTTCCTTGACCGCTGGCAATCGCGAACATCATCGTGAGAGACAGGCCCGCGAAGGCAATTCTGATCACTTGCTTCGACATTTTGTTCTCCTGTTCCTGATATGAAAATGTGAGGGTGCGGGTCTTCGTCTTCACTAAGGGCAAGTGAGAAGCCTGAACACGGCTTCGACCTTTGGAATCTTACCGTGTTAAAGCAAGTTTGTCTAGAGCCAACGGCAGAGAAATCGCGGCAAAAGTCTAGGGTTTTGGCTATTTTTTCGCGGGCAGCCGCGGATACGAGATAAGCAGACCAGCAATCTCGTCAATCAAGCGAACCGGGTTGCTGCGCACGGTAGAGTCATTGCAGAAGATTGAAAAGACGAGGACCTCGCCGTTTTCGGCGGCGGCATAACCCGAGAGCGAGTGAACGTAAGAGATTGTTCCGGTCTTGGCAAATATCCGTCCAGCCCCCCGCTGGAGGCGCGATCCCAGCGTGCCGTCACGACCGGCAATCGGAAGCGAATCGTGAAAGACCGCTGCGGAATTTGTTTTGCCGATAGCTAACAGCAAACGCGCGGTTGTCTCCGGTGTCACTAAATCCAGACGTGAGAGGCCTGAACCATCGCGAATCGCCAGACCATCGTCGGAAATGCCGTTGCGGGCGAGCCATGACCGGACGACTGCTGTGCCCGCTTCATCATCGCCGCGCTCCCGGTTCTTCCGCGGATCGGGATCGGGTGCCGAGACTCCACTTTCTTTTCCCAGCGTGCGCAAAATAAGCTCGGCGAAAAGATTGTTACTCTCTTTGTTTGTTTTTCGCACGATCTCGCCGAGCGTGGCGCTGTCCTGAGAAGCGATCTCGAAAGCCTTCTGGGGATCGAATTTTTCTTTGTCGGGCAGGCGAAAGTCGCGGCTGCGAACTTCGCCGTCCACCTTGATGCCACGGGTAATCAGGGCTTGTTTGAAAAGCGTCGCTGCCCACAAGGCTGGATTGTGAACCGAAAGAAAAGCTGAGTAGGATCGACCGCCAACGGGAAAGTCTCCCCATACTCGCAGCTCGTTATCAGACAAGCCGCGAACGATCCCGATGGTGTTTTTGGCTTCGCGCTCGGCCGTCATTGTGCTGTTCGTCAGATGGACGAATCCCGCGTCGCGATTCAAGGCGAGACTGGCGGCGTTGCCGGTCTTGCCTCCCGGAGCAATCGTCAGTTCGAAACTATTCTCGTCAATTGTCAGCGCGCTGGGCTCAGCGCCGAAGTACCATTGCAGATCGTTCCATTGCCAGCCGAGTCCGAATAGTTCGCTGCGAAAATAACTTTCATCACCGATGACGTTTCCGCGTACATGACGCACGCCGCTTTGATAAAGCTGATCCGCAAATTGCGCCAGCGATGCTCCGGAACCTTTGCTGACTGAGATCAGATCGGGGGCGCCGCGTCCGTAGAGCGTGACATCGCCGGCGATGATGCCGTCCGCGTCGGGCTGTTTGTCGACATAGACCGAAGTGCGCCAGCGATAATCCGCGCCCAGCATGTCGAGCGCAACCGCGGTCGTGTAAACCTTCATGTTCGACGCCGGAGTAAACAGACGGTCGCCATTGCGCGAATACAGCATGCGGCCGTCTTTCATCGACATCACAAAGACTCCCCAGCGCGCGTGTGTCAGATCGCTTTCGTCGATCGCTCGATCAATTTCCTTCGCCAGCGCCGCGTCGTCCGGCTGAGGCGATGCGCCAGTCGCTTTCGCTGTCGGAGTTGGCGCAGCCGGTTGCTTTGCCCTCTCTTTGGACTCGAAACCAGATCGGCCAATCAGAAGTGAAGCGAGGAAAAAAGTAGCCAGGACTACCGACAAGAGCGCGAACTTCGTGACCTTCGGCTTAGGCATTTTCGTGTTCCTTAGCTGGCGAAAAGCTTCTCTGTTCGTCCCGCGCTGAGCAACTCTCGGGTAGCGGCATACGCTTCTTCTACTTCAATCTGTGCAATGCTCTGGCTGAAAATCAGCCGTTGAGACTCAGCCAGCGGCACATAAGGATGGGGCGTCGGCAGATCAATCAGCACCACGATTGGCGTTCCCACGGCGGCGGCTATATGGACGGGACCGGTGTCATTCGAAACAAACACCGCCAGCCGTGCCTGCGCTGCCGCGAGCTGCGGGATCGTCAGCTTATCGAGAATAACGCACGGCGATGGGAACTGGACCCGCATCTGCGGCGCCAAATGACGCTCCTCCGGTCCCACAAAAATTACCGGCCGCACGCCGTCGTTGCGCAGCAGGAAATCCGCCAACTGCACAAATCTTTCCAGCGGCCAGCATCTGCCCGGATGGCCGGCGCCGGGAAACAATCCCACCAGCGGGATGCCGGATTCGGCTTTTGACTTGCGCAATAAAGCATCGACCGCGCGATCATCTTCGGCCCGGGTCGTCAGCTTCGGCACTCTCACGGCGTCCTTGATGCCCAGCGGAATCAGCACATCGAGATAGCGATCGACCAGATGTTGTTCCGGATCATTTCGATCAACCGGCGGTTTGGGATCAAAGTTAGCGAGAAAGTCGAGCGAGCGTCCGGGCCGCCGCGCGAACAGTCGTTTGCGGGCTCGGGAAAGAAAGCCCAGCAGATTTGTTTCCGCGAAACTGTGCAGGTCGATCACGAAATCAAATTCGCGGCGGCGCACGTCTTTGACGATTTGCAGGATTCGCAGCACTGACAGTGGTTGAAATCCGTCGCGCAAGCCGACTCGGTCGACCTCGATGGTCGCATTCGCAAACCCTGACATTTCGATTATCTCCGCGCCCGGCCGGCCCACGGCCACCGTCAGGTGCGCATGCGGAAAATGATCGTGGATTGCGCGCAACGCCGGCAGACTCATGACCACGTCGCCGAGCTGGCCAAAATCAATTACCAGGATGTTGCGAGGGTTGAAGGTCACTTCAGATGGTTATCGAAAAAGTCTGCTCCCGCATGATACGCGCGCAACCAGTCCTGGTGCCGCAGAAAATCATGTATTTCGTCGGGATAGATCAACTCTTCAAAGTAGACACCATTGGCTCGCAGCCGCCGCACCAGATTGACCGTCTGCGAAAACTCAACGTTGCGATCATCGTCGCCATGAATCAACAGCACCGGCGACTTCCATTTCTCAACTGACGAGATTGGCGAAGACTCACGAGCTATTCGACTGCGCTCCGAAGTATCAACCGGCACGCGCAGGCCGGCCACCGGATTGTTCCAGTCGTGCACCCCGTGAAAGTCTACTCCGGCGGCAAAGATGTCTGAGTTGCGCGCCAATCCCAGCGCCGTCAGATAGCCACCATAGGATCCGCCCCACAGCCCGATGCGCCTTCTGTCTACGTCATCGCGTTCGCGCAAGTACTTTGCGCCGGCGACGATGTCCTGATATTCGGAAGCCCCACGCGCGCCGCGATGCTGCGCCGTGCGAAACGCGCGGCCATAACCTATCCCGCTGCGATAATTCACTGACAGCACGAGATAACCGCGACTCGCCAGGTATTGATTCATCGCATAGCTGTTGTGATAGTAGTAGCGATAGTGCCAGCCCAGGAGCATCTGCCGGCTCGGTCCGCCGTGCATGAAGACAATTGCCGGCGCCTTGCCCGTGATCTGCGCCGGCCTGAATAACTGACCATGAATCTCGAGTCCATCGGCAGCTTTGAATATGATTTGCTCGGGAAGGACGAGATTTGCGTAAGGAAAGTCGCGCGGCAAAGCCTGAGGCGCCAGGGGTTTCATGTTCGATCCATCAAGTGAAGCAGTGAATGGCAAGAACGGATCTCGCGCCGTCGAGTGAAAGAAGGCGATCTGCCGGCCGTTGTCGAACAGAACCGGATTCATTTCGATGCCCTCGCCCGTGGTGATCTGCTGCGGAGCGCCGCCGCTCGTACTTACTCGCCACAGATGGCGCCGATCGATATCGTTCTTGTTAGACGAAAATACTACGAAGGATTTGTCGGGAGAAAGCGCCACTTTCTCCACCTCAAACTCTCCGGGAGTCAGCGAGGTCAGCGCGCCGCCGTCCGCCGAGATCGAATAGAGATGCATCCAGCCGTCTTTCTCCGAGGGGAACAGCAAGCGATTGCCCGCCACCCACTGCCAGAAGTCGGCGCCGGCCAGGCCCGGAAACGAGTCGTTATCCAGATCACCTGATCGCCAGATCTGTTTGCCTTCGCCCGTCTGCGCGTCGACCACGCGAATCGCCCACGGCTGTAAGCGATCGCGGTCAACAGAAAACGTGTCAGTTACATTGAACAGGCGAACGAACGCGATGCGCCGGCCATCGGGCGACCAGCGAGGGCCTATATCGCGATCGACACTGGGAGAGAGAAAGCGCAGACGATTCGCGCGCGTGTCAAAGACTGCGACGAAACTGTGATCGCCGCGCGAGGACACAAAGGCGAGCTGAGATCCGTCGGGTGACCATTGCGGTGCGCTCGCGTTGCCACGCATTTCGAACAGATTATGTTCTTTGCCCCCGATCGCCGGCGCGCTCCAGAAGTAACCGTCGCGAAGGTACAGCACCTGATCGCCGGCGGGTGTGAAGACGGGGCCACTGCCTTCGCCAATTTGCGTCGCGCGGCCCGTGCGCACATTCACCACCCACACCTGCTGTCTGGCGCCGGATGGATCGGTGGTCGGGTTTGGCACTGCGCCCTGTTCGTTCTTCTCGCCACCACGGACGTAAGCGATCAAGGCCGCATTCGGCGAGAAAACCAGTTCGCTCAACTCCTGTCCATCGTCGCTGTCGTAATGCGTCAACTGGCGCCCGGCAAATGACGGCGCTTCGGCAATCCAGAGGTTGCGTTTTCCTTCCGCGTCGAACCCCCAGGCGATTTTGTCGCCACGTTTTGAGACTGCCGGATCGGAGGGAAACGGCGAACTCATAACCTGCTCCAAAGTAAAGCTCTGGGCCGAAGCAGGTTCTGACGTAACTGAAAATGCTATCGCAAGAGCAAAGGCGAGTATCACTCTCTCAACGTAGCGGCGCATCTGTTTTCTCCATCGGTTCAAACCAAGGCTTTCACGAGCAACCAGCGCCGGAGGCGCGGCAGGGCGGGGTCCCCAGCGCGGCAACCGCGCTGGGGTGCTAGAGTGTAGCCCCGGGCGTAAGCCCGGGGATCGAATTGGATTTGAACCAAATGAGCCCCCGACGCGGGCGGCAGAATTGGTACGCTGTCTCCTCAGATGCTGTCTGCCGAAGTTCTCTTTTTCGCCCATCTGCACGCACGATTCTAACATCAGCTTGCAGCAGTTAACGAAGATTCGCGAAACATCTGCCCGCCTCCGTTTGCGCCGCTTATTCGATCTGCTAATCTTGCTTCGAACGAAATGAGCACGGCAGCTTCGAATCACATTGCTTCCGATATCCCACGGTACACTCACCGTCACGGGCGCGCGCGCGAAAGCCGCCGGCGGCTCACGGCCGTCCTGCTTCTCACAGCCGTGTACATGTTCGCGGAAGTGTTCGGCGGTTGGTGGACAGGGTCACTGGCTCTACTGGCCGACGCTGGCCACATGCTGGCTGACGTGGCCGCGTTGGCGCTGGCGCTGATGGCGGTCTGGTTCAGCGCGCGACCGGCCACCCCGGGGAAAACATTCGGTTACTACCGCCTGGAAATCCTGGCCGCTCTGATCAACGGAGTCGGGCTGGTACTGATCGCGCTCTTCATTTTTTACGAGGCCTATCAGCGCTGGTTTACTGCGCCGAAGGTGCGCAGCATCCCCATGATGTTCGTCGCCACCGGCGGCCTTTTGGTTAATCTAATCTGCGCGCGCTTACTGCATCGAGATCGCAAAGAAGATCTGAACGTCCGTGGCGCCTGGCTGCACATTATGGGTGACGCCTTGGGATCGGGAGCCGCGATCGTGGCCGGCGCGGTAATTACTGTTTCGGGTTGGAACGCCGCGGACGCGCTCTTCAGCGGGTTGATTGGACTGCTGATCGTTTGGAGTTCGTGGCACCTGATTCGTGAAGCGACCAACGTCCTGCTCGAAGGTACGCCGGCGCACATCAATCTGGCGGCCGTGGAAGACGCGATCCTGGCAACTGAAGGCGTCACCAACGTCCACGACCTGCACATCTGGACCATCACATCCGGGCATGAAGCCTTGAGCGCGCACGTCATTCATGCTTACTCAATTTCACAGCCAAACCTGCTTAAAGATTTGCGCACGAAACTGCACGATCGTTTCGGCGTCGATCACTTGACCATCCAGATGGAAACCGGCGACTTTGAAGACGACGCACTTCACTTCTGTCAGGCGGGTACGGCCTGCTTTCGATCTGAACGGGAATGAGGTTTCTCCCTTTCCCTTTTGGGAGAGCGCGGGGTGAGGGGAGAAGCTGACGAAAAAACATAAATGATTTATGTTTCGCTCAAAGCCCTCACCCTAACCCTCTCCCAGAGGGAGAGGGAACACGAAGAATCTTATGCCAACCATCGAACTCGGCTACGGCCGCGCTGCCCTAACGTTCGACTACGACGCCACGCGTTTTGAAGTGCTCGCCGCCGGCGAAGGAGCTCGGCATCCACTTTCCGACGTTGAGATTGGCGCAGCTCTTGACGCTCCGATCGATTCACCCGCGCTCGAGGAACTGGTCACAGCCGGCGACGGTGTGCTGATTGTCGTTTCCGATGCCACGCGGGCGACCGGCAGCGCGCAAATCGTCAATTTGCTGGTGCGCCGCTTGATTGAACATGGCACTCAGCCGGCTGATATCGCGATCATCTTTGCCACCGGAATTCATCGGGCCGTCCGTGACGACGAAAAGGCAGAACTGCTCACGCCCTTCATCGCCCAGCGTATCCGCACCATCGATCATGACGCTTATGATCCTTCGCAATTGATTCAACTTGGTTCGACTGGGCGCGGCACACGGGTCGAGCTTAACCGCGCCTTGAAAGAATTCGACAAAGTAATTCTCACCGGCGCGGTTGGCTTCCATTATTTCGCGGGCTTTGCCGGCGGGCGGAAATCAATTTGCCCGGGCCTGGCTTCGGCCCAAACGATCGAAGCCACTCACATGCTGGCGCTTGACTTTGAAGATGGCGGGCGTCGCGCGGGCGTCGGCACCGGATTGTTGAAAGGCAATGCTGTCAGCGAAGAATGCGACCGCATCGCTGCGATGATCGATCCCGTCTTCGTAATCAACGCGATCGTCGACGAGCGCGGTCGCTACGAAAGAGTCTTTGCCGGCCATTGGCGCACGGCGCATGCGCGCGCCTGCGAAGATTACGCCGCCGGTCATTCAGTTCGAATTCCTGAAAGGCGCGATGTCGTTATCGTTAGCTGCGGCGGTTCACCATACGACATCAACCTGATTCAGGCGCACAAGGCCCTGGACATGGCAGCGCCGGCCTGTGTCGACGGCGGCCTAATCGTTCTTTTGGCTGAATGCAGCGACGGCTTGGGACGATCGGATTTTCTCAAGTGGTTTGAAGCAGACGATTCGCGCGGATTGGAGTTTCGCTTACGCGAAGCTTATGAAGTCAACGGCCAGACCGCCTGGTCGCTTTTGACCAAAGCCGAACGTTTCCGCGTTCAAATCGTTACGAAATTACCGGACGATGACGTGCGCCGAATGCGGATGAATCCGGTGGGTTCGATTGAAGCCGCGTTAACGAACGTTTCGTCAAACGCGAAGGGCTACATCATGCCACGCGGCACCGCGCTGCTACCGGCAGTGTGAATTATTCGCCAGTTTTATCTGCCGTCCAGTGGAGGCGCGCCTATGCGAAAACACTCTATGGCGTCGGTTCTGAGTCAGCCGGGCAGCAACGATACTCCTGCGCCTTGTCCAACAGCTCGATCTGACGCTCGAGAAGCTTGTTCCTGAGTTCCTGCTCCTTGAGTTCAAGCTGGATCTTCTGGTGGAGTTCAGGCTCGCAAACATCGCAGGTATCGATGCAGCCTTTCACGATGAGACCAGGTGTGGGGAT
>Ga0137404_10002899_pt1 | contig 11452 bp, 11 predicted proteins | sample CZOMad2_1_16fung_FD_108285 | JGI IMG/M metagenome (GOLD analysis project Ga0137404, IMG submission 108285) | Vadose zone soil fungal communities from Angelo Coast Range Reserve, California, USA - CZOMad2_1_16fungal (Illumina Assembly) | ecosystem: Environmental > Terrestrial > Soil > Vadose...
ACCCACATCATCCGCAGTTTGTCCCCCGCATTGAGCCGGGCCATTACTTTGGCAGCCGCCTCATCCAAGGACTTCTCATAAACTGCAAGCGACTCGTCAACCAGTGCCTTGATTTTCCCGGCCCGCACAATTTCGTTCAAACCTGCCACCGTATTGCAACCGCGCTGTCGATTCCATTCCAGCGTGCGCCCCATCTCATCTGTGGGAAAGCCATTGCCGACAAATTTGTCCGGCGCGATCGCCCCTTCGCGCAGCCAATGCCTTCCCCAGCGATAACACGCGTATGCGTCGGCAGTATTCTGGAACCCGTAACTGCGCAACGCGTGCAAAACTTCGTCCTGAATCGTTTCGATGGTGGGCGGAAAATTGGCGATGAAATGGTGCGGATCGGAATTGAGACAGACCACGACCGCGCCGGCGAGGAATTCCGCCAGCTTGTCATCCGCACCCCAGGCTTCGAAAATCTTGTCGTTAATCCCAGGCAGGAAATCCTGCTGAAAACCCCCGATAGATTCGGCAGCTCGCAGTATTGCGCGCTGGATGCGATCGGGATCGAACTTGACCAACGCGCGATTGCGTTTTTGGACTTTAACGATCCGGTTCTGGACGGCCATGGCGGGAGTATAGATGGGGAGGTTCCAGATCCCAAACTTCAAATCCGCGTCCTCTCCCAATATCAAATCCTGGGTCCGTGGGGAGTTTGACTGATCGCGTCAATCAGCAATCCTCAGCTAATCAGCAGTCTTTGGAAGCAAGCTCTCGAGCTTTTTTTCGTCCAGCGCATCAGGATGCCCCTGATAGCGCACAACCCCTTTGTCATCCACCAACAACACGTAAGGAATGCTGCTGACGCCAGCAGTTGCGATCAACCTTGCTTTGGTGTCAATTCCCGAAGCAAATTCCAGTCTCGGTTCCGCCATTTTTTCAACTTCCTCCTGGGAGTCGGAAGTCAGCCCCACGACAACCAACCTCTCACCAAATTTCTTCTGCAGCGCATTGAGTTGAGGGATAGCCTTTCTGCAAGGGATGCTCCAGGGCTCCCAAAATGCGATCAGGCCGAATTTGCCCTTAAGTCCCGGTTTGTCTCCCAACCATTTTTCCGCCTCTATCGTTGGAGCCTGCTTGCCCAGCAGCGACTTATCCGAAATGGGATCGGCCAGACTGTACTCCGAGGTGCTGGCTGCCTTTTTGGCCGCCTGGGCGACTTTTTGCGCCTGGGCGACCATTATCGATACGAGGTTGCTCTGGTAAGCCATATCCTGAGCATCTAGCAGCCGCTCGGCCTCAGCGGCGGCTTTGGGGTCGTAATGAAATCGCGCGCGGATACCCTCGTCCACGTACTTCAGTTTTACATTGGCGATGCCTTGATTATGCGTGAAATAAAGGTCCGTCGTGTTGGCCCCCACAACAGTGACATTACTATAGACCCTCGAGCCAACTTTTAAGAAATCGAGCCTCAGCGGGGCGGCCGCCAATGAACCAGCCAACACCAGCAACCCGCCCCAGACAATAAAACGCAGAGTCACAGCATGGATATGCCGGAATTCCCTAAATTTGGCAAGGCTGGAGAGTACTTCCAACTCGCGTTTTGTACGGAGGGGGAAGTACGGAGAACGAAGGAGCAGTGCAGATCAACAAGTCCACTATTCTGCCAGCCATGTGCCCGTCCGTATAAGTACTCAACGAACTTGGTTTGACTTTGGAAATGACTCTGGATATGAATTGAGAAGAATTCAGATTGGTGACCCGGAAGAAATAATCCTATGGCACAAGTTATCCTCGTCGCGGACGATGATCCGGACGATGTGTTTTTGCTCTCGCGAGCTTGCCTGACAGCCGGCCTGCCGCATCGCGTCCTCCATGTGCGCGACGGACAGGAAGCAATCAGTTATTTGTCGGGAGAACTTAACTACGTCGATCGATTTAGATTCCCTTTGCCGGCGCTCCTGGTCCTGGACCTGAACCTGCCCCGGCGGAACGGCTTCGATGTAGTCACTTGGGTGCGGGGGCAAGAACAATTCCAGGATTTGCCGATTGCAGTCATCAGTTCTTCTGAAAAGCCGGAAGACCTCCAACGCGCCAAGCAACTCGGGGCCGACGATTATCGCATTAAGCCCGCAGGTCTTCCAGGTTGGGTAACGATCGTGAAGGACCTCGCCTCACGGTGGCTGGGAGCTTACCCAGAAAGCCGCCGCATTCCCAGGCAGCGCGATTTGGCAGCGCCTGCAACCGAAAATGCCGGAAACGAGGGGCATCTTGTTTCAGGGACAGTGAAGACTGCCGCCTCCTGAGTTCCCGCCTCCTGAGGATTAGGATAATTTCAGCTTGGGTAATTACGCCGCGACCGGTTCCCGTTCGAAGCGCTGCTTGCGGGGGTCTGTCGCGGCGATGACTGCACTGACTGATTTCTGATTGAATCCTTTGAAGCCACCATGGCGCTGAAGGTTCTCCAGGTGACTTCCTATGGCGCCTTCGCTGGTGAATTGCTCGAACTGAGCGGCCGTTATCAGGCCGGCAGCTAATAGACGTTCTGCCCGTTCCACTCGCACCGGCCAACGCTCTCCTTCAGTAAAAGCCTGGCGGAGGAAATTAAAATCCGAGAAAGGTTTCATGGTGTTGATCCCACGGTGCTTCAACTGATCGCGGAATAGAGCAAAATCAAAGCGGGCCTCCAAATGATGCATCCCTGCTTCGAGCAGACTCTCGCCGTGCAAACCGACCCACAAGCCGACGGTGCCAAGGCGTGGGGCCGGGGAGAGCCTGATGCTGGAGAAATCGATGTTCGTTTCTTCCGGCATCAAATCTACGTCGGCAAATACGACAATGCCTGCGACAGGCTGTTCGCAAATCTGCGCGCCCCAACCCGCTTCTGCCCCTGCGTAATAGCGCTCGCGCTTTTGAAAACCCAGTTTTTGCAGAAAGGAAATGACATCCACGAAGTGTTGGCGTGAGCAGCGGAACGTATGGTGATCGTGGTTGCCCCAGCCCAAGCCGAGTTGATCCTGCCGTAGTCTTTGGACGCGACCTGCGCCGTTGCGGCTTTCCCAGTATTCACGCTCCTCAGCGAAGAACAACTGGCAAGCCATATCGCTTCCGACGAGGCCCAGGACTCTTTCCAACACTTGATTTGCCAGTGCGAAGCCTTCAGCATCATCCTCAAAGAGACGGCGGCGTGTGCTCCAAAGCTCGCCGGCTTTGATGATCGCCTCAAGCTCCCCAGCTCTGAGCGGAGCAATCACGAAGCCCCGATAAGCGCGGCGTTCCACTGCTTCCAGTTTCGTGCCGTTCTCCTCTGCCAGCGTAATGCGCCGGTAGCGTGAGAACGGCTCTCCTTGAGGCTCGTCGGAAATATTGTGGCGAGCGATGAAGTCGGCGAGCAACTCCGGCAGAAGCGCGATGCCAGCTGGATTTGCTTTTTGCCTGCCATCCACCAAAACGCGCGGTAAAGTTGCTCGCGGGTGCTCATAGACAACCTCCTCATGAGGCGTTTCGGCGCCGGCATCAACCGCAAATCCTGTTTCGCGCAACGTGGATTCATCAGCGGGTGAGAGCGTCAAGTGATCGATCCACTCGAAGAAGTCGGTCGCGGTTTCGTCACGCATCCTTTTAGCAAGGCGTTGTGCAAAACCATTCTGCTCGAGAAACGATTCCATCCGCCGGCGCAGGAACGCTTCAGCTTCATTGGCCAGCGGCCAATCAAATTTCGGAACATTTTCGCCAGCCACCTCAACTCCCGTACTGGAAGGAAGCGGTGCCAGTTCGGATTCGTATTGGTTGGTTGGACTCATAGTTCTATCCGGAATAAGAATAATCCCGAAATCCGATGAAGCAAAGACTGACAGTAAGTATTCGGACTTGGATCGTAGACCAAACTGTCAGTCGGCATGTCCAATTTTGTGCGTTGCTGAGGCGCGCGCCAGCCGTTCCAGATCGGAATTGCCAGGCTGCTCGGTTCTGTTGTGCGCGATCCTGGTGGTGGCAGGATCCTGATGAGTCCAGATTTCGGAATGACAATCCGCGAACACTAACCCAAAGCTGAAGTCGTGGCGATGAGCGGTGGTGGCTGGAAAATCAATCCACATCTGTGCAGTGGGATCGGTCACAAAGAAGCCGTCATTGATGCTCCGCTCATCTTCATCCAAGAGGACCCACATGGTCGAGGGACGCGGGATCTCAGAGTCTTTGGCATAGAATGGGACGAACGAATCCGCATTGGGAGGAATGGGACCGACCGCTCGCTCGCGATTTCCCATAAAAGAGTTCATTGAATAGCTGCGTAGTGCCGGTTGCACTTTATTCTCCACTTTGACACCCTGGTCAGCCGGACAATGGTAAATCTGCGGGCTGCGATTGTAAGGATAGAGTTTGCCTTGCCGAAGTAGATCAGCATTTGTCGCGTCGTGCGGATTCCGCATGTCGCCCAGGATCCATGCGTTGGGATTGTTGACGGGATAGGATTCGGCCAGACGGCCATTGTTATCAGTGTAGTACAATACCCAGGCGAATCCCAGTTGGCGCAAGTTCGACACACAACTGGTCCGTTGGGCCTTGATTTTTGCCTTGTTCAAAACCGGTAACAGCAGTGCGGCCAATGCGGCTACCGTGAAGATAACAGCCAGCAACTCGAGCAAAGTGAAGGCTCGATGTCTGTTTTGCTGGCCCAATGAAGCCATAATTTGCGGGTTTGGCAAATGTTGACTCTGTGTGGCCTATAATATACGACTTGAGGCGCAGATGACAAGCACGTTCGACGATGATCAGCTTCATCCCTCTGCCCAGATCTTTTTATCAGCCATCGGCGAAAATCGTCGCCGCCCAACTCCTTGGGCACTGGCTGATTCGTAATACCCCCGCCGGACCATGTGGCGGCGTTATTGTGGAGACGGAGGCCTACTTGAGAGATGATCCGGCCGCCCACGGATTTTCCGGACCGACCCCGCGCAATCGTGTTATGTTCGGCGGGCCTGGGCACGGTTATGTTTACCTGATTTATGGGTATCATTTTTGCGTCAATGCGGTTTGCCGGCCGACTGGCGTCGCCGAGGCAGTGCTCCTCCGCGCCATTGAACCGACCTTCGGCGAAGAATCCCTGCGTCGACAGCGACCGGTTGGTGATCGGCGCAGTTTGACCAACGGACCAGCCAAGTTATGCGAGGCGATGCAGATCGATCGCGGTCTGGACGGAATCGATTTGTGTGATTCTACTTCGGCGTTGTTCATTGCGCAGAATCCACAAGCACAGGGTTTTCGCAGGGATTACGGCCCGATCGCTAAGTCGCCGCGCATTGGCATCACCAAGGCCGCGGGATTGCCACTGCGCTTTTTCCTCGATGGCAGTCCGTATGTTTCGCAGCGCAAAGCACGATTTGCGTCGGGCCTTAGCCAACGGCAGGGTGGCAAAAGTGGCAAACGAGGCCTCTGAATTTCTTGATCGCTTGCTCCGTCCAAACCATTAGTGAGTTCGAAAATCGACAAAACCAGAGCTGAAACCAAGCCGTCTCCTAGCCCAGTCGAGACAAAAATTCCGAGCAACATTCAGACCGCGGCTTCCCGCTTCTCTTTTGACACAGAGCGTTCGACGGCCCGCGGTGCCCGGCGGTTGTTCATGCCTCAGAAGCATTCCACGTCACCCGCGTTTGCATCTGAGACAGAGCGTCCGCGCGCCATTCTTCGCGTCGTTTCCGGCGCGTGAGGGTTTTTCCCCCCGCTGTAGTTGTCCTCATAATTGAACCTTGACCCAAACGGTTTCAACCCGATTTTTCCATTTGCTGAACGTATCGGCCATCCCGAGCGGCGCTGTTGCATCGAGCCCGAAGACTCAATGCTTGCTGGCCCGCAGATATGTTCCGGCCTTGCCATGCCTTTAGGGCTGGTGCCTGTAAAGCGCGACCGAAAGAAAAGCTCAATTGCCACGCCGCGCCCCCGATCCGATTCATCTGATCCAGGTGTTGAGTCGCTAGAACATCGCTTTGGCCGCCGGAGAGGAACAGCACGCCAGGGACCGCCGCCGGAACCGTTCGCCGCAAACAGCGTAAAGTTGCCTCTGCAACCTGGACCACTCCCGCCTGATTTGGACAGTCATCGCCCGCAATGACCATACCAACTCACTCCTCCAGTTCCAGCGCCCGCCAAAAATACCAAGCCGCGACGGTGCGGTAAGGTCGCCACTTTTCCCCGTGCTCGATTAATTCTTTTGGTGAGGGCAAATCCTTCAGCCGGTAAGCGCGGGCAAATCCTTTCCTCACTCCGTAATCTGTCACCGGCCACACGTCGAGCCGGCCAAGATGAAAAATCAGCAGCATTTCAACGGTCCACGGTCCAATGCCGCGCACAACTGTAAGCTGTTCGACAATTTGCTCATCGCTCAACTTCCTTATCGCTCGCGAAGATGGAACAACACCGCCGAGCGCGTGCTTTGCCAGATCCTTGATAGCGGCAGTTTTGGCTCGCGAGAGTCCTGCCCCGCGTAAGCGCTCGTCCGGTGTCGCCAGCACATCTTGCGGTGTGGGAAACCGCCGCCGCGGATACAGGGCTTTGACCCGACCAAGAATAGTTGCGGCCGCCGTTCCATTGAGCTGCTGGTAGGTGACTGACTGCACCAGCGCCTCGAACGGGCTGCGATGATTCTTCGTTTTGAGCCCGCATGTGCCGACGTTCCAGATCAAACCACGCAGGACTTTATCCGTCCGGCTGAGATGCTTAACAGCTTCTGTGAAATCAGTCATGGGTTATCAAAATCTCGGTCCGATGGAATGTCGGGAGCGTGCCTTCAAATTGGTAAAGGGTGAGGGCGCGCGTGTGGAACGTGTGGGAACGGCCTCCTCTCCCCGGCCCTCTCCTCCAGAGGATGCCAGAGGAGGAGAGGGAGTTCTCGGGCCAAGCTCTTAACGACAGCGTCTTGACTGTTTCCACGCGCTTGATCCTCCAGTCTCCTTCAATTTTGTTCAACACCATCTTCAATTCCTGCACGATAAGATCCTTTTCGCCTGCAATTCTTCCTTTGAACGTCAGGTTCGCCTCCGCCGACTTCTTGTCTGGGGCGAGCGCCACATTGATGTCCAGGAGTTCCACGTGCACCCCACCTCCGATTGAACGCAGGGCCATTGTCTTTTCACGGAGTTCTTCCCGTCCGCTGAGGGTGGCGGCGACGCGACCTGGAAGATCCAATCGGATTTCCACATCCTCCATAAAGAACTCGGCTACCCTTTGTGAGTTGGCCATAGCAGCTATCGGTGATTCGTTTCCGCCGAAGGAAGCTGACTTTGCGAGTTGAGCGAGGCGAGCACGAATTGCCCGCTCAGGGCTGGGAAAAAATACACTATATAGCCACACGGCCACGACCACCAGTGCCGCCGCGATGACCGTTCTCCAGAACCAGCGATTCATAAAAGCACCTTGCCGACGATTCGCCACCGCGTCGCTATTCCCTTTTCATGGTCTCCCTCGGGCATCGACCGATTATCTCCTACAAAGTAGTACTCATCGGGTCCCAACCTCTTGGGTGGCAGTTCCCAATCGCAATTGTACTTGAGGTAAGGCTCATCCAGGATCTTGCCGTTGATCACGGCCTGACCATCATGGAACGCCACCGTTTCGCCCGGCAAACCGATGATCCGCTTCATGTACATGACGCTGATACCGGAGGTCCGAATTGCCACCACATCTCCGCGCCTCGGGTTATGGAAGAGATACGCCACGCGATTTACAAAATTCACGCGATTTTCCTTGTACGCCGGCATCATGCTCATGCCCAGGACGCGGATGGGCAGCAGCACGAAGCGAAACCAAACAAAGCAGACCACGATGAGCACGACAATTCGCACCGCCGTGCGTTTTGGCCTCCTTCCGATTAACGCCGTCTGCAGCCAATGGGGCTGATCGGTTTCTGCTGTCGTAGCCATATTCTTCAAACAAAACCTTGAATCTCACTAAGTTTCGTCACTGTCGCGAAACACTCAAGCAAAGATTGCTTATGATTAAGCATACCATCGCCCCAAACTCCGCATCGATTGTTGATATGCGCCTGGGTGGCGAGCGCGCCTGCCCAGGCGATGTCGCAGTGACTTGCCTTGTTGAGAGTGTTGCGACCTTCGCTGAAGACCCAGCGTGTGCCGTGGTAACTCTTGCGGAGCGCGAAGTAATCGGTAGGGGTGGAGCGCCGGGTTCATGAAGTTTTTTCGATAATGCGGCGGTACGAGAGGCTGCCGTTTTGAAGCATGGTATTGATTTGCTTGCGGATGGCGTCGGGAAGACACGCGATTTTGCCGGTGCGTCGACGACGCTTGGGAAGAGAATGCGGAGCGGGGGGTGCGGAGTGGGGAGTATCGGAGACGGAACTCTGGATTTGGGATTCGGGATTCATAAATTGGTGCTAATAGGTGGTAGTAGGTGCTAGAAGCGCGGGGGATTGATGGATTAATGGATGGATGGATTGGTGGCTGGGAGGTCGGATTCCGAAACAAATCCGAAAACCGAAGGTCGAGGTCCGAAGGCCGCGCTCGCCTGGGCGAATACGTTTGCAGAGCGGTGATGTTTCTCACACCCGCGAATTCAGTTTTCCGAAAAATTTTCATTGCCCCGATTCTCTCTCGCTTGGGGCCGCGATTGACGTGATGGCCCTCTATAAACCGACGAAGTGTCAAAATGTTCGAGAGGGTGCCAGTGCAACAGCATCGGTGTGAGATAGTTGCGCAGAATTGACAGTGTCAAAGGACTGTCAAAATTGGGTGACGGCGAGGAGCTGAAAACTGTCGAAGAATTGACTAACCGCAGGGAGAAGAACACCTCAACCGCAGAGAACGCAAGGACCGCAAAGACCGTAGAGCGCTTGAATGTCCCGGAAGGAGTTGAAATCGGTTAAGGTTTGAGGAGTTCAATTGACCAAGCCGCCGGAGAAGAGAGCTTCAACCGCAGAGAACACAGCGCGGCCAAGCCGCAACCAAAGAGGATTGAGGATGGAAGAATAGAGGATAGGAAGAGTTCCCGCGCGAACAGCATTTTGGGCGCGCACAAGAAATCCTCGCGAAAATGATCGATTCTGAGCCATAGCGCTGCAAAGAACTCACTAGCTAGCCAGCGCGGACTCACCAGAGTTCGGAGGGTTTGCCGCGTGCCACTCGGCGACACGGCAGATTGACAATCTGCGCTACGAATGCGGGCCTTGGCGATCCCGCCCTTTTTGCTTGGCGCTGAAAGTGGGGTGACTTAGCATGAGGATGAGGATCATATGGCAAAAGGAATTTCCTTATGCATGCATCTGGTGGACCGTCCAGCAGGGGCGGGGGATCCTTCCACTTCTGCCTGAGCATGGCCACCGAGGCAGATCGCATGAGAAAACAGCAAGCGGCTTTTTTCGACTACTACGCTCCGGAAGCCCGTGAAATCCTGAACGACCTGCTGGAGAAATATGCCATGGACGGCGAGCTCCAATTCACCCTGCCCGACGTGTTGAAAGTCGCGCCGCTCTGGCGGCACGGCAACGTGGCTGAAATCATTGGCAAATTCGGCGGCGCAGACCAACTGCGGAACGCTGTGAACCAACTACAATCGCTGCTATATGCCGCATAGCGAATCCGAGACACGCTCCGCAATACTTGTATTCACCGATCTTGTTGGCTCCACGGATCTAAAGGTTCGCCACGGCGTTCCGGCGTACAGCGCAGCGCTGAAAGTTCACAATGACCACTTCGAGCGCTTGGCGGGCGAGTGTCGCGGCGTACGAATCCTACAAAACATGGGCGACGGCTATTTTGCGGAAGCCGATAGCGTGTCTGAGGCTGTGCGGTTTGCACTGCTCTTTCAGGATGCGATGCGCATGGGTCCATGGGGCGAGGTTCACCTCGCAACCCGTGTTGGCATTAATGCCGGTGAGGTCTCGGCGCTGAAAACTGAAGGCGGCAGTGGGATTGTGGGCCCGGCGGTGGACCTCGCCTCCCGTGTGATGGGCCTCGCCGTCGGTGGACAAATTCTCCTTACGCAATTTCCCTTCGATGAAGCGAGGCCCTTCTTGCGCGAGCACCCCTCGCTGCCGGACCGCCAAACACCGCCGCTGCGCTGGTTAGCCCATGGACCTTACCTCTTTAAGGGCCGCGCTGACCCGGTCGAGATTTTCGAGGTAGGTGCAGAAGGGGTTGCGCCTCTCACGCCACCGCCTGATGGAGAAAAAGCCAAACGCGCTATTCGCCCTGGCGACGAAGAGACACTCGGCTGGCGTCCAGCCGTTGGATTGGAGATCCCCGGACGTTCGGGTTGGCGGCTTGTTAACCGGCTCGGGGCCGGCGGATTCGGGGAAGTTTGGACGGGCGAGCACGCCAAGCTGCGGCAACGACGAGCGTTCAAGTTCTGCTTTGACGAGGAACGCCTGCGCGCCCTTAAACGTGAAGCCACTCTGGTGCGCCTGCTTCGCACTGCTCTGGGCGACCGAGACGACATTGTCCGCTTGCACGAACTCAAGCTCGACGAGCCGCCTTTTTATCTCGAAAGCGATCTCGCGCCGCACGGCAATCTTTTGCAGTGGGCGGAAAAGCAAGGTGGATTGGCTGCCATCCCGCTCGCACAACGCATTGCCCTGGTCGCATACACGGCCAAAGCGCTCGCGGCTGCGCACTCAGTTGGCGTGCTGCACAAGGACATCAAGCCGACGAACATCCTGATCTTCGACGCTCCCGATGGCAGCGTGCGCCCACGCCTGGTGGATTTCGGCATTGGGACGCTTGCTGATCCGAGAGTTCTGGCCCAGCTCGGCGTGACTGCTGCCGGCTTTACTCGCCTGACTGCCGAGCACAACACCGGCACGCCCGCGTATAGCCCGCCCGAATACCTTGCTGGCAAACCCTATACGGTGCAGGGCGATATCTACGGTCTCGGCGTGGTACTTTATCAATTGCTGACCGCCGATTCCTCGCGGCCGATTGCGCCGGGCTGGGAACGCGACATTACTGACCCACTTCTGCGCGAAGACATTGCTGCTTGTGTTGATGGCGATCCCGCGCGTCGTCTGCCGAGCGCCACCGACTTGACCGAGCGCCTCCTCAACCTCGACCAACGCCGCGCCGAAGAAGCCGAAGCCGCCGCCGCCGTCGCCCGCCTTCGGGCGGCTCGCTCACGGAAGCTGGCTGCTGCTTTCGCTGGATTGGCACTGTTGGCCGCCGCGGGAGGGCTATTTGGCTGGCGTGGCAAACGCGAGGCAGAGCAAAAGCGGCTCGAGGCGAATAAGAACTGGGCACTTGCTCAGACAAACTGGGCACTTGCTCAGGCCCATCTCGACAATGCCACTAATGTATTAGCATTTCTCAATGAAATGTTTGCCAGCGCGAATCCTGAATCCGGAAAGGGGGCAGACTTCACAGTGAGGCAATTGCTCGAGGAGCAGGCCAGCCGAATCGAGACCCGGTTCCGAGAGCGACCTGCAATCCGGGCTACATTACTTCTCACGATCGGAAAGGCGTATGAT